>Ga0193695_1000075_pt1 | contig 15900 bp, 11 predicted proteins | sample L3s2metaG_FD_160568 | JGI IMG/M metagenome (GOLD analysis project Ga0193695, IMG submission 160568) | Soil microbial communities from a riparian zone of the East river system, Colorado, United States - L3s2 | ecosystem: Environmental > Terrestrial > Soil > Riparian zone | place: USA: East River... | reverse complement strand
TCAGGGCCAGACCGAGGACGACACGGGCCGAGGCCAGGTCTCCCTGGACGAGGCGGCGCAGGGAGTCGCGACTGAGAAGACCCGAGCCGCCCAGCCGCTCGGTCACCGCTGCAGGTGCGGTCGCTCCCTCGCCTTTCATCCCTCCCCCTCTGGTTCGTTTCCCTCATTTCGGCCGTTGCCGCCTTCACCCACGCCGGTGATCGCCGAGACGACGTGCTCCTCGGTCGTTTCTTCGGCCTTGAAGTCCCCGGCGGTCCGGCCGAGGCGCAGGACGACGATCCGGTCCGCCACGTCGAAGACGTTGGCGAGGTTGTGGCTGATCACGACCACCCCGAGGCCGCGCTCGCGCAGACGCCCGATCAGCTCCAACACCAGTTTGGTCTGCGGCACCCCGAGCGCCGCCGTGGGCTCGTCCAGCAGCACGACCCGCGGCTCGCCGAGGAGGGAGCGCGCGACCGCGACCTGCTGGCGCTGGCCGCCGGAGAGCGTCCCGACCTCGGTGCGCATGCTCGGGATGGTCACGGCGAGGCTGGACAAGAGCTCACCCGCGCGGTGCTCCATCGTCGCCTCGTCGAGCTGGCGCGAGACCTCCCCCGGGCCCGGCGATATCTCCTCCTGCCCGAGGAAGATGTTGGCGACGACGTCAAGGTTGTCGCAGAGGGCGAGGTCCTGGTAGACGGTGGCGATCCCGAGCTGGGTCGCATCCTGCGGCCGCGAGACCGTGATCTCGCGGCCGTCAAAGCGCATCCGCCCCGCGTCGGCCGAGTGAATGCCGGCGATCGTCTTCACCAGCGTCGACTTGCCGGCGCCGTTGTCGCCGACCAGGCCGACGACCTCGCCGGCGTGGACCGCGAAGTCGACCCGGTCCAGAGCCTGGACCGGGCCGAATCGCTTGCTCACTCCGTCGAGCTCAAGCAGCGGACCACCATTTTGGTTCATCGCTCCGCTCCCGGCGCCCTAGGAGATCCCCGCTTCTTTGCAGGCCTGCTTGTAGGGCCCGGTGCACAGTTCGGATGCGGAGACGAACCCGTCGGCAACCACGGTGCTCTTGACGTTGTCTTTGGTCACCGCGATCGGTTTGAGCAGGACGGACGGCACTTTGACTTTGCCGTTGTCGACTTCTTCGGTGATTTTGCCCTGCGGCACTCCTTCGCCTTCGGCGAGGGCGATGGCGATTTCAGCGCTGATCGCCGCCTCCGGTTCGATTTCCTTGTAGACCGTCATGTACTGCTGCCCGGCGAGGATCCGCTGCAGACCGGCGACGGTGGCGTCCTGGCCGGTGACGGGCTTTTCGGAGGGGTTGATCCCGGCGCCTTTCATCGCCGCGATCGCGCCGCCGCCGGTGTCGTCATTGGCGGCGTAGATACCGGCGAACCCGTTGCTGCCGAGGGCGGTGATCGCCTGCTGCGCCTCGCGCTGGGCGTTTTCGGCCGACCAACCGGGCGTGTCGTATTCCTTGGCGATCTGGACCCCGGCCGTTTCAAAGCCGTTGTGGGCGCCTTCCTTGAAGAGGGCGGCGTTGGGGTCGGCCGGGTCGCCGTTGATCATGATGATCGGTCCGCTGGCGCTGCCGTCTTCTTTCAGTTTCTTCGCCAGCGTTTCGGCCTGGAGTTCGCCGACCTTTTTGTTGTCGAAGGAGACGTAGGCGTCGACTTCGCCGTTTTCGATCAGCCGGTCATAGCTGAGTACCGGGACGTTCTGGGCCTTCGCCTTTTCGGCAATCGCCGCCGCCGACTTGGAGTCCATCGGGTCGACGACGATGACATCAACCCCCTGGGTCAGCGCCGCTTCGGCTTGGCTCTGCTGCTTTGCCGCATCGCCGCCGGCGTTGCTGTAGAGGACTTCGCAGTCTTCGCATTCTTCTTCGACCGCCTTTTCGAAGTCCGGCCTGTCGTCGGACTCATAGCGGGGCGTTTCGTTTTCAGGCAGCAGTAGGGCGATCGTCGCACCACCGCCGCCGCTGCTTCCACCGCAACCGGCCGCGACAACGACGAGAGCCAACAGCACACCAAGCGAAACCGAGAATCGCTTCAGAGCTGATTGGGACATGAACTCCTCCTTTTCCAGCCCTGCTCTTACCCGCTTACCGCGATTTCACTCTCCAATGTAGCGCTAGGCCGCAACCGGCTCACGAGGCTTGCGCACACGCTTAGGTTTAGCCGGCTCGACCAGCCCGGCGAGAAAGCGCCCGGTGTGTGAAACCTCGATTGCCGCGACCTCCTCGGGCGTGCCCGTCGCGACCAGTTCGCCGCCCTCTTCGCCCCCTTCAGGGCCGAGGTCGATGAGACGGTCCGCGGTCTTGATCACGTCGAGGTTGTGCTCGATCACGACGACGGTGTTGCCGGCGTCGACGAGGCGGCCGAGGACGTCGAGCAGGCGCTGCACGTCGGCGAAGTGCAGGCCGGTGGTCGGCTCGTCGAGGATGTAGAGGGTGTCGCCGGTGGCGACTTTGGACAGCTCGGTCGCCAGCTTGACCCGCTGCGCCTCGCCGCCGGAGAGCGTCGTCGCAGCCTGGCCGAGGCGGATGTAGTCGAGCCCGACGTCGTGCAGGGTGCGCAGGCGCCGGGCGATCTTCGGCACGTTCTCGAAGAAGCCGACCGCCTCCTCGACCGACATCTCGAGCACGTCGGCGATGCTCTTGCCCTTGAAACGGACCTCGAGCGTCTCGCGGTTGTAGCGCTTGCCGTGGCACTGCTCGCAGGGCACGTAGACATCGGGCAGGAAGTGCATCTCGATCTTGATCTGGCCGTCGCCGCGGCAAACCTCGCATCGCCCCCCTTTGACGTTGAAGCTGAAGCGGCCGGGCTTATAGCCGCGCGTCCGCGCCTCCTGGGTCTGGGTGAAGAGCTGGCGGATGTGGTCGAAGACACCGGTGTAGGTCGCCGGGTTCGATCGCGGCGTGCGGCCGATCGGCGACTGGTCGATGTTGATGATCTTGTCGATCTGGCTGAGCCCGTCGATGCCGTCGTGGGCGCCGGGGCGCAGTTTCGCCTGGTGCAGGCGGTTGGCGACCGCGTGGTGCAGCGTCTCGTTGACCAGAGTCGACTTGCCCGAGCCGGAGACGCCGGTGACGCAGCAGAAGACGCCGAGTGGGATCGCCACGTCGATCCCCTTCAGGTTGTGTTCGCGGGCGCCGCGCACCAGCAGGGCGCCGCGGGGTTCGCGCCGCTCCGCCGGCACCTCGATCTCGCGCTTGCCGGAGAGGTATTGGCCGGTCAGCGAGGCCGGGTCCTTTGCGACCTCCTCCGGCGTGCCGGCGGCGATCACGTGGCCACCGTGCTCGCCGGCGCCGTGGCCGAGGTCGACCAGGTGGTCGGCTGCCCGCATCGTGCCCTCGTCGTGCTCGACCACGATCACCGTGTTGCCGAGATCGCGCAGGCGGTCGAGCGTCCCGATCAGCTTTTCGTTGTCGCGCTGGTGCAGACCGATCGAGGGCTCGTCGAGCACGTACATCACGCCGACCAGGCTGGAGCCGATCTGCGTCGCCAGGCGGATCCGTTGCGCCTCGCCACCGGAGAGCGAGCGCGCCGAGCGGGCCAGCGAGAGGTAGCCGATGCCGACGTTCTCGAGGAAGGCGAGCCGTTCGGAGATCTCGCGGACGATCAGCCGCGCGATCGCCCGCTCGGTCTCGGTCAGCTCCAGCGAGCGGATCCACTCGCTGGCGGCGCGCGCCGAGAGCCCGGTGTACTCGGCGATGCTGAGGCCGCCGACGGTGACCGCGAGGCTCTCCGGCCGCAGGCGCGCCCCATCGCAATCCGGACAGGGCTGCTCGGCCATGTAGCCCTCGATCCGCTCCCGGTTGGACTCCGAATCGGTCTCCTCGTAGCGCCGCTGCAGCTGGTTGACGATCCCCTCGAAGCGGACCTTGTAGGAACGGCGCCGGCCGAAGCGGTTGGTGTAGGTCACCTGGTGGCGCTCGCCGCCGGTGCCGTAGAGGAAGATCTCCTTCTCGGATTTCTTCAGCTTCGCCCAGGGCTTGTCGGCGTCCACCCCGTAGTCGTCCGCCACGGCGGCGATCAGCCGTCTCCAGTAAGCGGTGACACCGCGGTTCCAGGGCTGCAGCGCGCCCTCGGCCAGCGAGAGAGTCGGGTCGGGAACGACCAGTTCGGGGTCGATCACCCGCTGGAAGCCGAGCCCGTGACAGCGCTCGCAGGCGCCGTGGGGCGAGTTGAAGGAGAAGATCCGCGGCTCCAGCTCGGGAATCGAGGTGCCACAGTTGAGGCAGGCGAACTGCTCACTGAAGAGCATCGTCTCGTCGCCGACGATCTCGACTTCGACCAACCCGGCGGCGAGGCCGGCGGCGGCCTCGACCGACTCGGAGAGGCGGCGGCGCAGGTCGGGCTTCATCACCAGGCGGTCGACGACCACGGCGACGTCGTGTTTGTACTTCTTGTCGAGGACTATCTCCTCGTCGAGGCGGCGCAGCTCGCCGTTCACCTTTACCCGCGAGTAGCCCTCCAGCCGCATCTGGTCGAGCAACTTCCCGTACTCGCCTTTGCGCCCGCGCACGACCGGCGCCATCACCATGAACTTGGTCCCTTCCGCGAGGGTCATCAGCCGGTCGACGATCTGCTCCTGGGTCTGGCCGGTGATCTCCTCGCCGCAGGTGGGACAGTGCGGGGTGCCGATCCGTGCCCAGAGCAGACGCAGGTAGTCGTAGATCTCGGTCACCGTGCCGACGGTCGAGCGCGGGTTGCGCGAGGTCGTCTTCTGGTCGATCGAGATCGCCGGCGAGAGCCCCTCGATCGAATCGACGTCGGGCTTCTCCATCAGGCCGAGGAACTGGCGCGCGTAGGCGGAGAGCGACTCGACGTAGCGCCGCTGCCCCTCAGCGTAGATCGTGTCGAAGGCGAGGCTCGACTTGCCCGAGCCGGAGAGCCCGGTGATCACGATCAGCGCGTCGCGGGGCAGCTCGACGTCGATGTCCTTCAGGTTGTGCTCACGCGCACCCGAGATAACGATCCGCTCAGAAGCAGCCACTGAGGATCATTCTAGGGAGGCGAACAGATGTTCCCCTACCCCAAGTCTTCGCGTTTCCCCTCTATGCGGGAGAAACCGCCGCTCAGCGGCCGATCGACTGCTGGTACAGGGTGAAGCCGATGCCGGAGCAGACTGCGGCGATGATCCAGAAGCGGAGCATGATCTTCGTCTCCGACCAGGCCATCATCTCGAAGTGGTGGTGCAGCGGCGCCATCAGCAGGACGCGGCGGCGGAAGGTTTTAAAGGCGAAGACCTGGGCCGCGACCGAGAGCGCCTCGATCACGAAGATGCCGCCGATGATGATCAAGAGCACCTCGGTCTGGGTCATCACCGCCAGGGCGCCGATCGCGCCGCCGAGGCCGAGCGAGCCGGTGTCCCCCATGAAGATCGAGGCCGGGAAGGCGTTGAACCAGAGGAAGCCGACGCAGGCGCCGACCAGGCAGGCGGAGAGCAGCGCAAGGTTCTGCTGCTCGTTGGTGACGAAGCAGATCGCCGTGTAGGCGAGGAGGACGATCGCGCAGGAGCCGGCGGCGAGGCCGTCGAGGCCGTCGGTGAGATTGACGCCGTTGGAGGTGCCGGCGATGACGAGGAAGACGAGGACGAAGTAGAGGACGGGGCCGAGGTCGAGGCTGGCGTCGCCGATGCGGAAGAAGAGCGTCGGCTCAAGCCCGACCTCATGGCGCGCCACCCACCAGAGGCCGAGCGCGAGGATCAACTGGAAAGCCAGCTTCCAGCGCGCCGAGAGGCCGAGCGAGCGGCGTTTGACGATCTTGGTGAAGTCGTCGGCGAAGCCGAGCGCGGCGCAGCCGAGGGCGACGCCGAAGACGGCGAGGCTCTGCGCGTCGCGATCGGAGAGGACCAGGTAGGGGACGGTGATCGCGGCGAAGACGATCAGGCCGCCCATCGTCGGCGTGCCGGCCTTGGCGTGGTGCTCCTGCGGCCCGTCCTCGCGGATGTGCTGGCCGAACTCCTTCACCCGCAGGTACTCGATGAACTTGGGCCCGAGGAAGATACAGATCAGCATCGCCGCCATCCCCGCGATCAGGACCTCGCCCATCAGCGCAGCTCCGCCAGGTTCTCGGCGACCGCCTCGAGGCCGGCCGAGCGCGAGCCCTTGACCAGGATCGCATCGCCTGGCTCCAGCTGAGCGGCGAGCAGCTCCGCCGCCTCGGCCGGATCGGCGACGAGCTCGTCGGGCTCGTAGTCGCGGGCGGACCCGCCGACGCCGATCAGCAGGTCGACACCCTCGCCGCGAGCGTGCGCTCCCACGTCGCGATGGAAGGCGGGCGCCTCGGCGCCCAGCTCGGCCATCTCGCCGAGCACGGCGATGCGGCGCGTCCCCTCGATCGAGGCGAGGTGGTCCAGCGCCGCGCGCATCGAGACCGGATTGGCGTTGTAGCAGTCGTTCACCAGGACGATCCCGTCACCAAGCTCGAGGCGCTCGCCCCGGAAGCGGGAAAAGCCTATGTTCGCAGCGCGGTCGGCCATTTCCTCAAGTGGAGCCCCGAGGGCGACGCCGGCGCCGATCGCGGCGAGGGCATTGGTCAGGTTGTGGCGCTCGCTGAAGGGGAAGTGGAAGCGCGCTTGGCCGACAGGGGTGGCGATCAGGGCCTCCGTCACCCCGTCCGCGACCCGCTGCTCGATCGCCTCGATGTCCCCTCCTGGCCCGAAACGGAGCAGGTTGGGCGCGCCGCCGAGACGCGATTCCAGCTCACCTGCATCGACCGGGACTACCGTCGAGCCATCCGCGGGCAGGGCGCTGAGGATCTCCGCCTTCGCCGCGGCGATCGCCTCGACCGAGCCGAGCAGCTCGACGTGGACGGGTCCGACGTTGGTGATCACCCCGACCTGAGGCTCGGCGATCGCAGCAAGCTCGGCGATCTGGCCGGGGCCCCGCATCGCCATCTCCAGCACCAGCAGCTCGGCGTCGGCCGGCGCTTCGAGCACGGTCAGCGGCAGGCCGATCTCGGTGTTGAGGTTCTCTCGGTTGGCATGGACGCGACCGGGGAGCAGGGCACGGGCGATGTCCTTGACCGAGGTCTTGCCGACCGAGCCGGTGATGCCGACCACGGGCACGCCCAGCTCGCGGCGCCAGGCGCGCGCCAGCGCCTGCAGCGCCTTCAGTGGATCGTCGACGGCGAAGACCCAGCCGGCCGGGAAAGCGCGGTCGTCTTTTCTACCGCTATGCGGAGCAAATGACGACCGCGCCAGCGGTGACCCGACGACAGCGCCCCAGGCGCCCGCTTCGAGGGCGGCGGGGGCGAACTCGCCGCCGTTGACCCGCTCGCCGCGCAGGCCGAAGAAGAGGTCGCCCTCCCCTGCCTCGGAGGAGTCGATGATCGCCCGCCGCGGCTGACCCGGCTCGCCCCGGGCGACGATCTCCGCCCCGATCGCGGCCGCGATCTGCTCGGCCGTCAAATTCACAGTCGGCGCAGCTCCTCTCGCGCCACCTGGCGGTCGTCGAAGGGAAGCTTGTGCCCGTTCTCGAACTCCTGCCCCTGCTCATGCCCCTTGCCAGCGATGACCACCGTGTCGCCGGGCTCAGCGCGGGACAGCGCCAGCGCGATCGCAGCGCGCCGATCGACCTCCACCTCCACCCCGCCGCGATCGTCAATCCCGGCGAGGACCTCGGTGACGATCGCCTCGGGGTCCTCGGAGCGCGGGTTGTCGGAGGTGACGATCGCCAGGTCGGAGAGCTCCGCCGCGGCCCGCCCCATCTGTGGCCGCTTGGCCCGGTCACGATCGCCACCCGCCCCGAAGACCGAGATCAGCCGCCCATCCCCCAACCGCCGCGCTGCCCGCAATACGTTCTCCAGCGAGTCAGGCGTGTGGGCGTAGTCGATAAGCACGAAGAATGCCTGCCCCTCGTCGACCGGCTCGAAGCGCCCCGGCGGCGGCAGGGCGGTGGCCAAGCCCTCGGCCGCGGCGTCGAGCTCAACCCCAAGCGCTTGCGCCGCCGCCAGTGCGCCCAAGGCGTTGGCAACGTTGAAGTGACCCGGCAGCCCGGTCTTAACCCACAGTCCATCAACTGTGAACTCCACGCCACGGGCGGTGAGGCGGACCTCACCTGCAACCAGGTCCGCCTCACCGCCCGCCGCCGAAAAGGACACACAATCGAATTCCTCGGCCAGGCGCCGGCCATAGGGGTCGTCGACGTTGACGACCCCGACCTCCGGTTCCATCTCGAACAGTCGCCGCTTCGACTCGAAGTACTCCTCCATGTCGCCGTGGAAGTCGAGGTGATCCTGGGTCAGATTGGTGAAGAGGGCGACCGCAAAGTGGATTGCGTCGCAGCGATGCAGGGCGAGTGCGTGCGAGGACACCTCCATCGCACAGGCCGCATCGCCGCCGTCGAGCATTCGCCTGAACGTCCGCTGCAGGTCGATCGCCTCAGGCGTGGTCCGCTCGACCTCCTCCTCCACTCCCCCGACCACCTGCTTCACGGTCCCCAGCAACCCACACGAGCGACCGGCAGCCTCAAGGATCTCCCGCAGCAGGAACGCCGTGGTCGTCTTCCCATTGGTCCCCGTAATCCCAACGACCTTCAGCTCGCCGGTCGGGTCGCCAAAGAACCGAGCCGCCACCGGCGCCATCGCCACCCGCGCATCTGGAACGACCACCTGCGGAACGTCAACGCCCGACAGCTCACGCTCCACCACCAGGGCCACAGCCCCGGCCTCGACGGCCGCGGCCGCAAACTCATGCCCATCGACTTTCTCCCCCGGCACGCAGAAGAACAGCGTCCCGGGCTCCACTCGACGACTGTCGTAAGCAAGCTCCTCTACCTCGACGGCGCCGTCGCCGACGAGCCGGGCTCCCTCAGCTACGCGGCCGAGCTCCTCCAATCTCACGGCGGCGATTGTAGGCGGGGCACCTGATTGTAGGCGGGGCACCTATTCCTGCGGCACGCCGAGATAAGGAAGAGCGAAGGAGGCGATCTTGCCGAATGCCGGAGCCGCCACCGACCCGCCGTAGATTTCCCCCTGCGGCTCATCGACGACCACCGCGACCAGCAAGCGCGGGTCCTGCGCCGGAGCGAAGCCGATGAAGGAAGCGATGTACTTGGTATCCGAGTAGGTCCCGTTTTCGGCTACCTGCGCGGTACCGGTCTTGCCGGCGAGCGTGTACCCGGGAACGCTCACCTCCGATGCGGTCCCGCCCGGCGCCAGCACCCCCTCGAGCATCGTCCGCACCTCTTCGGCGACAACCGGAGAGATCACACGCCGGCCCTTCGGCTCGTGCACCGCTTCGTCACCGACCCGCTCGATCAGCTGTGGCCGGCGCAGGATGCCGCCGTTGGCGATCGCGGCGTAGCCGGCGATCATCTGCATCGGGGTCACGCCGAGGCCCTGGCCGATCGGCAGGTTGCCCATGGTCGAACCGGAGTATTCGTCGAGGGGCAGCACGAGGCCCTGTTCCTCGGCGGGGAGCTGGACCCCGGTCGGTCGGTCGAAGCCGAAGCGGTTGATCCAGCGGGAGAATTTTTCCGCGCCGACCAGCAGGCCGATCGTCGCCGCGCCGACGTTGGAGGAGTGGGAGAGGATTTCGGCGACGCTCAGCGTCACCGTCGGCCGCGCCTCGGCGTCTTCGATGATCCGATCGGCGACGTGCAGCCGCGGCGGCAGCGTGAACGTCGTTTCCGGGGTCACCAGCCCTTCTTCCAGCGCGGCCGAGACGGTGAACGCCTTGAAGGTCGAGCCCGGCTCGTAGGTGAAGCCGGTCGCACGGTTGGCCAGGTCTTCGGGATCGGTGTTTTCCAGGTCGCTGGGATCGACCGGCGGCCAGTTGGCGATCGCCAGCAGTTGCGAGTTGCGCGGGTTCATCACGATCGCCGTGGCACCCTTGGGCGCGTAGGTTTCGCCGACTTCCGCCAGCGCCTGCTCGGTCTCCTTCTGGATCGCCGGATCGAGGGTGAGGCGCAGGTCTTCGCCGTCGCTGGCTTCCTTCACGGTTTCCGACCGGATCGGTTCGCCCAGCGCGTCGTTGACGATCCGCCGTTCGCCGTCGGTGCCGTGCAGGACCGATTCCTCGCCCGCCTCAAGGCCGGTGAGGCCCTGGTTTTCCTCGCCGACGACGCCGATCGTCTGCGCCGCCAGGTCGCCCTGTGGATAGGTGCGGCGACTGTCCGGCAGCTCGCCGATGCCCGGCAGTTCGAGCCGGGCCACCCGCGCCGCGCGCGGCAAGTCGACCTTGCGCGCGACGTAGGCGAAGCCGGAGTGTTCGGTGAGGCTCTTCAGCACTTCGCCTTCTTCCAGGTTGAGGATCGAGGCGAGCTTTTCCGCCGTCTGATGAGGTCTTTTCACCTGATAGGGCGTCGCGTAGATCGTCTTCGCGTCTTCGGAGACGGCGAACGGATTGCCGAAGCGGTCGAGCAGGCTGCCGCGCAGGCCCGGGACGGTGACGACGTCGGTCTGCTGGTAGGCGGCCTCGGAGGCCAGCTTCGCCCCCTGCACCCCCTGCAACCAGAAGGCGCGCGCGCCGATGACGAGAAAACAGAGCAGGAAGCCGGCGAAGAGGAGACCGATCCTGCGCTCGATCGTGCGCATCGCGCCTCAGTAGGCCGTTTCGGCGGCGGCCAGGCGGCGTGCCGCGGTCTCGACGTCACGCGGGCTTGCCTGCACCGATCCGACCTGGTCGACGGCAGCGGCGCTCAAACCCAGCCCGGCGGCGTCCTGGCGGATCCGTCCGGCGCCCGAGCGCTGCGCGTCGCGGCTGCGCAGGAGCGAGTTCTCTTCGTCCAGGGCCTGGATGTTCTGGTCGATGTGGCCGGCGCCCGCGGCAAGGCTGAGCGTAATCACGTTGAGGGCGACGATCCCGACCAGCAGCACCCCGAGGACGGCGATCCAGGCGCGGCCGCGGGTCAACCGCACCATCAGACTCGAGTCCGGCAGGTTGCGCACGGCGGTAGCCGTGCCGACCGCGAGCGGGATCAGCTGTCCGCCGGGACGGCGCGCCGGTGCCTTGCGCGCCGGCTTGCGGACGGGAGCCTTACGGGCCGGGGCGGCGACAAGTGCCGGTCGTCTGCGCGCCGGCCGGGCTGGCGCAGCCGCGGACTTTCGCACCGTCGCCGCGGCGGCCATCAGGCGCCGCTCCCGGCGGCCTGCGCCTCGGCGATCTTCAACGCGGCGCGCAGGTGGGCGGATTTCGAGCGCGGGTTCGAGGCCACCTCGGCCGCCTCTGGCGCGATCGCGCGGCGGGTCAGCAACTCGGCTTCGGGCTCGCGCCCGCAGACGCAGACAGGCAGCTCGGGCGGGCAGACGCAGCCACGCGCCCGTGCGGCGAAGAACTGCTTGACCCGGCGGTCCTCGAGCGAGTGGAAGGAGATCGCCGCGAGGCGCCCGCCGACCGGCAGCATCGACCAGGCGGTGGGCAGGGCATCGTCGAGCGAGTCGAGCTCGCCGTTGACGGCGATCCGGATCGCCTGGAAGGTGCGCTTGGCCGGATGGCCGGCACCGAAGCGGGCCGAGGCCGGCATCCCGGCCTTGACCGCTTCGACCAACTCAGAGGTCGTGTGCAGCGGGCGGCGGCGGACGACCTCACGGGCGATCCCCCCCGCGTAGCGCTCCTCGCCGAAGCGGCGCAGCGCCTGCGCGATGCGCGACTCGGGCCACTCGTTGACCAGGTCGGCGGCGCTGAACTCCTGTCGCGTGTCCATCCGCATGTCGAGCGGGGCGTCGTAGGAATAGGAGAACCCTCGCTCCCTGGCGTCGACCTGCATCGAGGACATTCCGAGGTCGATGAAGACCATGTCTGGGCGGATGCCTTCGCCGCGCAAGGTGCGAAGACCTGCCGAGTAGTCGCAGCCGAGGAAGCGGGTGTGGCAGGGGACCTCGACGGCGAAACGCTCGAAGCGGGCCTCGGCGGCGGGATCGCGGTCGATGCCGATCAGCGTCCCCTCCGCGCCGATCGCGGCGGCGATCCGCCGCGCGTGGCCACCCGCGCCGAAGGTGCAGTCGACGACGGTCTGGCCCGGCTGCGGCGCCAGCAGGTCGGTCAGCTCGGGGGCGAGGACTGGTTCGTGCTCGGTCGGCATATAGATAAGGGTTGCGCTGTCGGGTCCGGCATAGCCCCGGTCTCGGTCGGAAAGGGCCGGGTTTGCGGCGTGGGCTCGCATCTCACACAGTCGCTCCACTTGAGGCAAGGCCCTCGGCGATCTCGGGAGCGGAGGCGTCCAGCTCCTCCTCCTGCTTCGCCCAGGCCTCGGCGTTCCAGATCTCCAGGTACTCGCCGGCGCCGATGACGACGCAGGGGCCGGCGAGGCCGGCGTGCTCGATCAGCGGTTTGGGCACGCGGATACGCCCGGCCGAGTCGAGCTTCTCGTCGAAGGAGCCGCCGTGAAAGCGGCGGCGCAGGCTGCGCGCGTCTTTGCCGAAAGGGCTGTGCGGCGAGAGGAAGCGCTCGGAGAGCTGCTCGAACTCGTCGGTCGTATGCACCCAGACGCAGGGGTCGAAGCCTTTGGAGAGAACGATGCCGTCGGAAAGCGCGGCCCGGAAGCGAGAGGGAACCGTGAGGCGATCCTTGGAGTCGAGACTGTGCTCGTAGAGACCCCGAAATGCCATCCCGTGGGTTCCTTTCTGCGGCCTGGAAGAGAGTTAGGACCGGAGTGATGAGGTGGGAGGAGCCTCACCACCCCGGTCCTGGGCTTCAACTCGTCGGCCACAATAACCCACTTTCCCCCACTTTGCAACACGACCTCAAACAGACGTCCCAATCGCAAGCCGGGTTGCAGCGGATAGGCTCGCCCTCGTGAGCCCGCCGGACGACGCCGACGACCTGCGCGGCTACTACTTCCGCCTCCTGCTCGGCAAGACCGGCATCAGGCTGGCGCTCGGCGCCGCGGCGCTCGCCGGCTTCGCGGCGGGAACGCTGCTCGCCAGCCCGGCGATCGGCGCCGCCGGGCTCGCCGCCGCGACGCTGGTCGCCCTGCTGGTCGTCTTCGGCGTCGCCGACTCGCGCTCCGAGGACGCCTTCTTCGAGATGTATGGCCAGCGGCGCGAGATGGTCGCCTTCGGCCGCAGCTGCGTCCCCGAAGCGACTCCGCTGCTGCGCAAAGGTGACGACCGCTACGCCGAGCACATGCTTGAAGGGCCGCTGGGCGAGGGCATCGACGGCCTCCTCGCCCTCTACACCTACGAGGAAGAGACGAGCAACGGCAAAAGCACCCAGACCAACTACTACCGCTACACCGTCGGCCTGATCGAGGCGCCGGAGTGTGCCGACTTCATCCCCGAGCTCTATTGCCAGCGCAAGTTCGGCTTACGCGCCCTGGAGGGACTGGAGGACGTATTCCGCCGCTCGAAAGAGCGGGTGAAGCTGGAGAGCGAGGCGCTCGATGAGCGCTACGAGATCTTCGCCGCCAAGGGAGAGGACGCCAACCGGCCGCGCCAGCTCTTCTCCCCCACCTTCATCGTCTGGCTGACCGACTCAGCGCCGGAGAAGTTCGCCTTCGAGCTGGTCGACGGCACGTTCTGCTGCTACGTCAGCGGCCACAAGAAGACCGCAGCCGAGCTCGACGCTGTGCGCGCCAGCGCGACCGCAGTCGCCAGGCGCCTGCGCGAGGAGGCGCTGGAGTCACCTCCCCGCAGGGCCTGACAGCCCACGCGGAGAGGTGATTTCCGTCAGCTCACTCGGCCTACGGGACCGACCTCATTTCCCACTGCTGGTTCGTCCCTTCACCGCAGGTGTACTGGACTATCGCCGCGAGATTCGCCTGTTCGGCGTTGTAGACGTCCATGCATTTGCTCGAGTGTTTGGCGACCAGATGCACACTGCCAGACCCGTAGGGGACCATTTTCCAGATCTGGTTGCTCTGGCCGGCGCCGAGGCATTCGTTTTGCTGCAGCTGGGTGGCGTTTGCCTGGCTGCTGCCAGGGACCTCGACGCACTTGCCCGAGTGCTTGGCGATGATCTGGTAGTAGGATTCGCCCTGCGGGACGAGGGTGAATATTTCATTGTTGGCGGGAAGGCTGCCGCAGGTGAACTGGATCATCGTCGCGCCGTTTTTGGTTTCAGCGCCATAGACGTTGAGGCACTTGCCCGAGTGCTTGGCGACGAGCTGGTAGCCGCCGCCGATCGTGAATTCACGGTATTCGGACTGCGCTTCTTTGAGCGCGCCCTGCGCTTCGAGCACCGTCTTGGTGCGCCAGCGGCCCTGACTGACCGACTTGTTTTTGACTTCGTAGTAGTTGCTGGCGACAACCGGCTGGGGCGAGATCGATTCTTTGAAGACCCACCCGCTGCCTTCCCACTTTTCGAGCTTGACGTTGAGTTTGGCGCCGTTGACCCCGTTGCCGTAGACGTTGCCGCCGATGCTCACCCAACCCGAGGGCGTGCCGCTCAGTTCCTGAACGATGTTGGAGAGGACTTCGGGCCCAGTGGTAGTCGTGAAGGTTTTGTCTTCGCCTTTGGTGACTCCGGCCGGGCTTTCGCCGACCACTCGGTAGTGGTAGGTGGTTCCTTCAGCGAGGCCGGTCAGCCCCTGGCTGACGGCGATGCCACTCAAGCCTGACCCAAGCGCCACCGCGGAGCCAGGGGTTTTGCTGCCATAGGCAGTGGTCGTGCCGTATTCGAAGTAGTAGCTCGTGGCCGAGCCTTCGGGGTTGACCGTCCCGCTTATGGTCGCCTGGGCCACTTTCACGCCCGTCGCGGCTTCGGTGGTCGCCACGGGCGCCCGCAGCGCCACCGACCCGGACACCGCGCCCGATTCCCATGTGCCTCCCACCTGGTACCAGTTGTGACCGACTCCGCCGCTCGTCGTGGGGTAGAGCACGTCGATCGTCGCATCGGGCTGGATGACTGGAAGCGGGACCGCGGCGGGCGAGCCCGACAGGGTGTTCGCGTGCCAGCCGTTTTGATCGTCCCATGCATGGCCGAGCGCACCGCCGCCCGGTACCTGCCAGAAGACGTCGATCGAGCCGTCGGCGTGCATTACCGGATAGGGATCCGATGCCACCGAGTTCGTCAGCGTCTCGACGGACCATTGGCCTCCAGGCTGGTAGAAGTCGTGGCCCAACCCGCCGCTCGGGGTGCGATAGAAGACGTCGATCGTGCCGTTGTGCTGCACCGGATGGGGCTCAGACGCCAGCGTGCCGCCCAGCAAGTTGACGTGCCAGCCGTACCCATCGAGCCAGGCGTGGCCTAGACCTGCGCTGGGCGTTTTCCAGAAGAGATCCTGCGTGCCGTTGGCCTGCTCGATCGGATGCGGAGCAGAAGAGGCGTCTATCGAGGCGCCGCTGATGTCCTGCACGCTCCACGTGCCGCCCTGCGTCCAAGCATGGCCCAGGCCGCCACTCGGAGTGCGCCAGAAGACATCGATCCAGCCTTTGCTGGGCGAGACGACCGGATAGGGATCGGAAGCGACCGATCCGCCCACCGTGCCAGAGTGCCATTCGCCTCCGGGTTGGTACCAGTTGTGACCGAGTTCTCCACTGGGAGTCCGATAGAAGACGTCGATCGTGCCGTTGGGCTGAGCCACGGCGTGCGGATCGGATGCGAGCGATCCGGCCAACGTGTCGGTGTGCCAGCCGCCCTGATCGTCCCAAGCGTGGCCGAGGCCGCCGCTCGGAGTGCGCCAGAAGATACTGATCTGTCCGCTGGCCTGGATGACGGGGTGGGGCACCGAGGTGGAAGCCAGCGAACCCGGCATGTCCCCCGCGCTCCATGGGCCGCCCTGCGTCCAAGCATGGCCCAGCGTTCCGCTCGGGGTGCGCCAGAAGGCGTCGATCGTGCCATTCCCCTGCGCCACCGAATGAATGCTCGGCAGATCGCTGTCCTCTGTCTGTTCGACCGGCCACAGCGGGACTCCCGCCTCTTTCTGGAAGGCGTACCAGGATTCGCGGTACCTGCCATTCTGATCCCGCAGGCCGCAGTAGCCGTCCCAAGTGGAGCCGCCGAGGTCCTTGTAGAAGTACCAGGTGACGA
>Ga0193695_1000074_pt1 | contig 16311 bp, 15 predicted proteins | sample L3s2metaG_FD_160568 | JGI IMG/M metagenome (GOLD analysis project Ga0193695, IMG submission 160568) | Soil microbial communities from a riparian zone of the East river system, Colorado, United States - L3s2 | ecosystem: Environmental > Terrestrial > Soil > Riparian zone | place: USA: East River... | reverse complement strand
GAACCGGCCTCTTTGCGCTCCTTCTCCGGCGTCCAGATCTGCTCGCGCGCCTCGGCCTGCTCCTTCGGGATCGGCTTGGCGGATTCGGCGACCAGGTCGATCGCTTTGCGGAAGCGGATGTCGTCGCGGATCATCGCGTCGCGGCCGCTCTCGCGCAGGCGCTCCAGCAACTTCTCGGGTGTCGTCCGCTCGTGTTCGGCGGTGTGGACAAGCGCCTCGACCATCTCTTCCTCGGAGACCTCGATCCCCTCGGCGTCGGCGATCGCCGCCAGCACCGCCTCCCGCTTCAGCTCCGCTTCCGCCTCGGGCTTGGACTCCTCGATCACCTGCTCGCGCGTTTTGCCCTGCATCTGCAGGAAGGCGTCCGGGCTCATGCCACGCCCCGCGAGTTGCCGTTCGACTCGCTCCCAGCGCTCGGTGGCGCGCGCCGCGGTGAGCTCGTCCGGCAGGTCGAGCTTCGCCTCGGCGGCGGCAGTGTCGACCGCGGCGACGCGGAAGTCTTGCTCGGCGCGCTCGCCCACGACCTCGGCGAGGCGTTTGGCGATGTCGGCGCGCAGCTCCTCCAGCGTCTCGAACTCCGAGGCCTCGGAGGCAAAGTCGTCGTCGAGCGCGGGCAGCACCTTCTCCCGCACCTCCTTTACGTCGACCGTGAAGACGGCGTCCTCGCCGGCGAGCTGCTCGGCCTGGTAGTCCTCGGGGAAGGTGACCTCGACCTTGCGTTGCTCACCGGCGACGGCGCCGCTGAGCTGCTCCTCGAAGCCCTCGATCAGCTGCTTCCCGCCGAGCTCCAACAGATAGTCGCTCGCCTTGCCGCCCTCGAAGGCTTTGCCGTCGAGCAAGCCCTCGAAGTCGACAAGCAGCACGTCGCCCTCGGCGGCGGCGCGATCGACCGGCTCCAGCTTGGCGAAGCCTTCGCGGATCCGCTCAACCTCGCGGTCGACGAATTCGGCCGGTGGCTCGGGCTCGGCCTTGCCCACCTCAAGGCCCTTGTACTCACCGAGCTCGGCCTCGGGCCGAACACCGATCTCGAACTTGAAGGTGAGCGGCTCGCCCTCGGCCCCCGGGGTCGAGACGACCTCGACGCTGGGGTCGCCGACCGGCGCGATGCCGGAACCGAGCAGCGCCTGTTCGTACCACTCGGGCAGCGCCTCGCGGATCGCCTCCTCGAGCACGGCATCGAAGCCGACCCGCTGGATCACCAGCCCCGGCGGCGCCTTGCCCTTGCGGAAGCCGGGCATGCGCATCTCCCGCGCCAGCGAGCGGGCGGCGCGGCTGACCGCGCGGTCGACGTCGGCGGCCGGAACCTCGACCTCGACGCGGACGCGCGAACCGGGTAGCTCTGAAACGGTTGGCTGCATCGGGAGAGCGGCGGACCCTATCGCGCGCGCCGCAGCAGCCCTCGCCGCACCGCGACGGCGAAGTCGATAGCAAAGGCGAGCCCGCGCCCGAGCGGCCCGGCGACAAGCCAAGCCCTGAGGTTATTCATCGCGCCCGGCACTCAGCCGCTCCTCCAGCAATGCCCCGTGCCCGGCGGCAACGGCGCGCTGGGCGCGGCCCTCGTCCAGCTCCACCCTTCGCTCGCGGGCGAGATCGAGCAGGTCCTGCTTTTCGGTCCCTTCGCGGGCGACCTCGAAGAAGACCCAGGCCAGCACGCCCAGCGCGAGGAAGGTCCCCTCGACCATCATGATCACGCCGGCCGTGCTCTGGTCGGCGATCGCCGAGATCCCCCAGTAGTGCTCGCCGGGCGCGTAGATCGGGTAGAGCACCGAGCCCGACCACATCAGCACGTTGCCGAGAATCGCGCCGGTGAAGCGGACCGCGATCACGTAGCCGACCTTCCAGCCGGCGCCGAACCACTGCGGCTTGGGCAGCGGCCCGAAGACCGGCATCCACATCAGACAGCCGAAGAAGAGGAAGGTGGTGTGCTCCAGGGCGTGCAACGGCGCGGCGCCGTAGGCGTCCTGATAGGTCGCGGGCACGTGCCAGAAGAAGAGGTTGAGCGCCCAGAGTGGGAAGGCAACGGCCGGATGGGTGAGGATCTGCAGCCGATTGAAGAGGCGGATCGCGAGCAGCGGCTGCAGCAGCGAACGGGTCAGGCCGAGGACCAGCAGCAGCGAGGCGATGTCGCCGATCAACAGGTGCTCGCTCATATGGGCAAGCACGAGCTCGTCGGAGATGTGGCCGATCGGGCTGAAGAGGGCGATCGAGATCGTCAGCAGCCCGGCGCCGAAGCAGAGCTGGCGCCAGAGCGGCACCCGGCGCCCGTCCCAGGAGAGGACGAGGACGCGATGCCAGTAGAGGACGCCGCCGACGGTGATCGGAATCACCTCGATCGGCACGAAGGCGCCGGCCACGTGGGCGATCGGAAAGGTCATGCAGAGCCAGCGTAGCCCGGTGGTAGCTTGGGCGAACTTTGAGCGCCGGAGACCACCGCTTCCCGCCGATCGGCAGCTACGGCTTCCTCTCCGACTGCCACACCAGCGCCCTCGTCTCCTACGACGGCTCGGTCGAGTGGCTCTGCCTGCCGCGCTTCGACTCGCCCAGCGCCTTCGCCGCGCTGCTCGACCGCGGCGCCGGCCACTTCAAGCTGGCGCCGCGGGGCGTCGTCGTGCCGATCAGCCGCCGCTACCAGCCGGGAACGCTGGTGATCGAGACGACCTGGGTGACCGACAGCGGCTGGGTCGTGATCCACGACGCGCTGACGATCGGCGACTGGGTCGAGCAGGCAGGCCCGGGTTCGCGTCCGATCACCGAACACGAGTCCGACCACTCGCTGCTGCGGACGATGACCTGCATCGACGGCGAGGTCGAGATGGAGATGGAGTGCCTGCCGCGCTTTGCCTACGGCTCCGAGGCGGCGAGCTTGAGCGGCGGCGAGCTGGGCGAAGCGACCGCTCGGGGAGCCAACGGAGTCGAACTGCAGCTGACCAGCGACATGGAGCTCGCGATCGACGGCGGCACGGCACGGGGGACCGTGAGGCTGCGCGAGAACGAGACCGCCTTCTGCGCGGTGACCTGGGGCAACGAAGACCTGGGCGGACCACGCAGCGCGCCCGAGGCGCTGGAGCGGCTCGACTCGACCGAAGACTTCTGGCGCAAGTGGCTGCGCGACGGCGACTTTCCCGACCACCCGTGGCGGATCCACCTACAGCGCTCGGCGCTGGTGCTCAAGGGGCTGACCTACGCGCCGAGCGGGGCGATCCTGGCAGCGCCGACCACCTCGCTGCCGGAGACCCCCGGCGGCGAACGCAACTGGGACTACCGCTTCAGCTGGATCCGCGACGCGACCTTCAGCCTCTGGGCGCTGCACACGCTCGGCTTCGACCAGGAGGCGCGCGACTTCATGCGCTTCATCGTCGGCGTCTGCCGCGAAGACCCGAACCTGCAGATCATGTACGGGATCGACGGCGAGAAGAAGCTGACCGAGAGCACGCTCGATCACCTCGAAGGCTACGGCGGCGCCCGCCCGGTGCGGATCGGAAACGGCGCCTTCGACCAGCGCCAGAACGACGTCTGGGGGGCGTTGCTCGACTCGATCTACCTGCACGAAAAAGCGCTGCGCGGCTCGGGCACCCCCTCCGACCGCATACTGATCCGCGAACAGGTCGACGCGGCGATCGCCGCCTGGCCCCATCCCGACCAGGGGATCTGGGAGTCGCGCGGTGAGCCCCAGCACTACGTCTCTTCGAAGCTGATGATCTGGGTGGCGGTCGATCGCGGCGTCCGCCTCGCCCGCGGCATCGGCTTCGATGAGATCGCCGAGGAGTGGGAGCGGACCGCCGATGAGATCCGCGAGGAGATCCTCACGCGCGGCGTCCGCGACGGGGTCTTCCGCCAGCACTACGACACCGATGCACTCGACGCCTCGACCCTGCTGATCCCGCTCTTCCGCTTCCTTCCACCCGACGATCCGCGCGTCTGCGCCACGGTCGACGCGATCGCCGAGGAGCTGACCGAACACGGCCTCGTCCTCCGCTACAAGGTCGATGAGACCGACGACGGCTTGAAGGGCGAGGAGGGCACCTTCCTGATCTGCTCCTTCTGGCTGGTCTCGGCGCTCTCGGAGATCGGCGAGCCGGCGCGGGCGCGGGCGCTCTGCGAGCGGCTGTTGGAGGCGGCCGGTTGGCTCGACCTCTACGCCGAGGAGCTGGAGGCGAACAGCGGCCGCCACCTCGGCAACTTCCCCCAGGCGTTCACCCACCTGGCGCTGATCAACGCCGTCTCCCACGTGATCGCCGACGAGCAGCGCGAGGACGGCGGAATCACCGCTGTGTTCAGTGAGATGGGCGGCGTCCGCGAGGGAGTCTGAGGACCGGTTCGCTGCACGGACTCTTGCGCAGACGAAAGCCCTTCAGACAGAACACTTCGTGTTCTCATATATTGCCGTCCCAATGGCAGGGACCGAGGGCGGCGAAGGCCGCCGCGACAGGAAGAAGCACTACCGCCTCGCGGCGATCTCACATCCGCTGCGACAGGCGATCCTGCGCCTGCTCTCCGGCGGACGGCAGGCCGATGCGGTAGAGATCGCGGCCGAGCTGGACGAGGAGCGCGGCCGAATCGCCTATCACCTGCGCCTGCTGTTCAGGCGCGGCGCGCTGAAGGCGGCCGCGCGCGGCCGATCGGCGGCGCTCTACCGCCGGGCCCCGCAGGCACACTGGGTTCGCAAATTGCTGGGCAAAGACGACGAGGGGGAGGCGCAATGACCGGCGCGGGGGGAGAGATCGGCGGCGAGCATCCTTAGTAGGTGGGATGAGCGGAGACATGGACGAGATACGAACCCCCTCGGCCGAGGACGCGAGCATCGAGGCAGCCGTGCTGCGCCAACTGCTTGCGCTACATCCGATCCAACTCACCCTCGACGAGCTCGTCAGGGAGATCGCCGGCGACCCCACGGACTTTGCCCTGACCGACTCAGTCGAGCGTGCGGTACGAGAGCTCTCCGCCGCGGGCCTGGCGAACCGCAGCGGCGACGTGGTCCTCCCCAGCCGCGCCGCGCTGCGCTTCGAGCAGCTGCTCGGCTGAGCTACAGCGGCCGCAGCCGGGTCTTTTCGACCCGGGCCAGCTTGCGTTTTAGCCGCTGGAGCTGTGCTTCTTGGGTCGGCGAGCGTTCGTAGCCGTCGGCGGCGAGGTTTTCGGTCTCCAGCGGGTCGTTCTTCAGGTCGTACATCTCCCACTGCGGCGGTTTCTTGCGTTCGACATCGTGGTACTTGGCGAGCTTCCAGCGGCCTTCGCGGATGCTGACGATGTGGTTCGGCGGTTTCGGGTAAGGCTTTTTGGCCTGACCGGACTGGTAGTCGTCGTAGGTGAAGACGATGTAGTCCTGGGTCGACCTTTTGGAGGAGGGATGGAGGACGAGCGAGGAGTAGTCGACCCCCTCCCAGTCGGCGCGGGCGCTCTTCGGCGCCGCCGCGAGGCCGGCCAGGGTCGGCAGGAAATCGACGTGGGAGACCAACGCGTCGGTGCTCCGCGGGCGTGGGAAGAGCTTCGGGTTCGAGTAGACGAGCGGGACCCGGATCGCCTCCTCGTAGAAGTTGAAGTTCTTCTGCCGCAGGCCGCCGTGGGCGAGGCCCATCTCGCCGTGGTCGGCGGTGCGGACGATCAGCGTGTCGTCGAAGAGGCCGGCCTCTTCGAGCTTGTCGAGGACGTTGACCAGGTAGCTGTCAGAGGAGCGCATCAGGTTGCCGTAGAAGTTCAGGTAACTGCGCTTCTGCGCCTCGTTTTTCGGCTTTCCGGTGAGGTTGAAGATCTTCAGGAATTCTTCCTGGACCGTCGGCTTGGTCAAGAGGTCTTCTTCGTTGGTGGCCGGCACTTGGACGTTCCCCTCCAGCCAAGAGCGGTCATATCCCGCTTCGTCGAAAGTTTTGCTCGGGTAGAAGAGGACGTCGTGCGGGTTGACCAGCGAGATCACCATGAAGAAGGGCTGCTGCTGAGCGGCGGTCGAGCTCAGGTACTGGAGCACGCCCTCGGTCCCCGCCGACGCTTCGCCGACCGAGTCGACGAAGCGCCCGTCGTTGTCGACGAAGCCCCCACCGGCCTCGGGGACGCTCTGGTTGGCACCGGCGTCGGGCGGGTTCCAGCGCAGGAAACCGTACTTTTCGAGGTCAGCGGGGACGGCGTGTTCCTTTTCCGCCGGTTTCGAGCAGTGCCACTTGCCCTTGTAGACGACGTTGTAGCCGGCGGCCTTCATCACCGTGGCCAGGTTCGGCAGGCTCGTCGGCAGTTCGACCTGGGGGTATTCGGAGGCGGGCATGTCTTCCTCGAGCGTGTACTTGACCCCGTGCTGGGCGGGGAAGTAGCCGCTCATCAGGGTCGAGCGCGCCGGCGAGCACATGCAGGCGTTGGTGAAGGCGCGTTCGAAGCTGAGGCCGTGACGCCGCAGCCGCCTCATCCCCGGCAGGTTCTGCCGCAGCCAGTTCGGCGGGAAGTGCTGGATCGCCCGTTCCTGGTCGGTGAGGAAGAGGATGATGTTCATCCCGGCGACGTCGCGCCGCTTCCCCTTCGTCGCGGCCAGCGCTCGCTCGACTCCGCCGCCCTGGGCGAGGAGCGCCGCGGCGGCGGCCCCCGCTCCGGACTCGATCAGCTCCTTGCGCGTGAGCCCGCTCTCGCGGCGCTTCGATTCGCTCATTCGTTCCTCCTGAAGACGTCGACGGCGTTGCTACCGAAGGCGGTCGCGTACAGGTGGCGGCCGTCGGGGCTGAGCGCGATCGAGCTGACGCCGCGCAGGGCGCGCGCCGGCGAGCAACCCGCAACGGCGCGAGGAGCCAGGCAGCCGGCGCGGCCCGGCTTCTGGGCAAGGGCGCCCGATTTCTCGCCGCGGTCGAGCACGGCGATTGCTCCGGTGCCGAACGCGGCGGCGTAGAGGTTGGCCCCGTCGGGCGAGACGGCGAGCCCCTCCGGCGCGACCAGAGCGCGGCCGAAGGAACAGCCGACGGCCCGCAGATACACCAGGCACCCCGAGGTGCCGGGCGGCTGCGCGAGGCCGCCGGACGAGGTCGCGGCTGAGAACGAGGTGACGCTGTTGCTGAAGAGCGAGGTCACGTAGACGCTTCCCCCACGCGGACTGACCGCCACCGCGTTGGCGCCGCTCAGCTGGACGCCGGTGGTGCAGCCGGTCAGCGGGCTGTCGACGATGCAACCGCTGCCGTCGCTCGCCTGCGCGAGGGCACCGGTGGAGGGGTCGCGGGCGAGCACGACGAGGGCGTTGGACAGAGCCGTCGCGACGTAGACGCTCGTCCCGTCGCGGCTGATCGCCATGCCCTCCGGGGCGCCCAGGGCGATGCCGACGGCACAGCCGCTCGTCGCCGTTTCGGCGACACAGCCGGCGCTGCCTGCCGGCTGGCTGAGCCAGCCGCTGGCTCTGTCGCGGTCGAATACCGCGACGGCGTTGCCGAAGAACGAGCCGACGTATACGTTCCTGCCGTCTGGGCTGATCGTGACGACGTCCGGCCCGAGCAACCCCCGGCCGGTCGCGCAGCCCGGGGTCGGCAATCCCGACACGCAACCGGCAGTGCCGGGCAACTGGCGCAGAGCACCGGTCGACCGGTCGCGGTGGAAGACGGTGACCGAGTTGCTTCCCCGCGAGGTGGCGTAGACGCTGCGACCGTCGGGGCTGACGGCAACCGAGTTGGGACCGTGGAGCCCGATCGCTTTCGCACAGCCGCCGGCGCCGTTGGCGGCGATGCATCCGGCGGTCCCGCTCGGCTGCCCCAGGCCGCCGGTCTTTGGATTTCGCCGGAAGACCGCGATCGCGTCGCTGCGCGAGGAAGCGACGTAGACGTTGCGGCCGTCCGGGCTGAGCGCGATGGCACGGGAGCCCATGAATGGCCCGGGCCCCTTGAGCATCCGCGCGGTACCGCAGCGTCCGCTGGCCGCGGAGCGGTCGACCAGGCAGCCGCGCGACCCCGGCAGTTGCGCGAGGGACCCCGGCAAGCGCGGAGTCAGCTGCCTGCGTTCTGGCTGCGGCGCGCCGAGCGCGCTTGACGGCAACCCCAAGGCGGCGACGAGGACCAGCGCGGCGATCGCCGGGGCTGAGAGCAGGGATGGACGGCCGGAGGAGGACAGCTCGGCCGCAGCGTATGCGGCAACGCGGACGAGCTTCGGCAGACGCGACCCATTCACAACTCAAGGTGGGGGGAAGCAGGCCGATGCCCAGGCACCGCGGAGCGCCCGCTCCGGCAACTGCGAAAGGAATACCGATGTCCTCGATCACGAAAAAGCGCGCCCTGGTTGCGCTCGGCTGCACCTGCGCGCTGGCGGTTGCCGGCGCCGCGCTGGCCTACTTCACCTCGACCGGCTCAGGCACCGGGACCGCAACGGTCGGATCGAGCTCGGCTGTGACGCTCCACGCCACGGTCTCCGCCAGCCTCTATCCGGGCACCTCCTCGCCAGTGAGCTTCACCGTCGACAACCCCTCCTCTGGATCGCAGCGCGTGGGCACGATCAGCCTCGGCAGCGTCACCGTCGATGCCGGTCACTCGACCTGCAGCACGACGATCAGCGGTGGTAATCCCGACTTCTCGATGCCAGCGGTGACCGTCAACCACGTCTTCGGGCCCGGCAATGGCCAGAGCGTCACGCCCACCGGAACCGTGACGATGAACGAAACCGGCGTGAACCAGGACGCCTGCCAGGGCGCGACCCTGACGCTGCATCTGACGAACAACTGATTTGGCCGCCCGAGCACAGCGGAGGCGCACCCGGAGGAGGCCGGTCCTGCCCGCCGGCGTCGCCGGCGTCGCCGTAGCGGCGACGCTCGCCGCCGGCGTCTGCGGCTCGGCTTTCGCCTACTTCTCGACCACGGGAGCGGGAGACGCCTCGGCGGGGGTGACGAAACTCTCGGCCCCGTCGATCTCCTCGGCGGTGCCGGCCATCGGCGGAACCGTGGCCCTGAGCTGGAGCGCCGTCACGGCACCGGGATCCGGAACCGTCACCTACACAGTCTCCCGCGACGGCGGGGCGCCGGCCGGGACCTGCCCGGGCTCCTCGTCCCCGGGAACGGCGACGAGCTGCACCGACAGCGGCCTCGAAGTCGGGACGCACACCTACACCGTGACGGCGAGGTGGCGGTCTTGGACGGCGACCAGCTCACCGGCCTCGGCGAAAGTGACCGTGGGACCAGCGACGCACTTCACGCTGAACGCGGCATCGTCCACACCGACCGCGGGGGTCGCCGACAACCTGACGATCTCGGCGCTGGACGCAAACGGCGGCACCGTCACCACCTACAGCGGCTCCCACAGCCTCGTCTTCTCCGGGGCTTCGGCCAGCCCCGGTGGAACGGCACCCACGGTCGCCAACAGCTCCGGCACCGCCACCGCCTTCGGCAACGCGACCGCGATCAGCTTCACCGCGGGCGTGGCGAGCGTCACCTCGTCCAAAAACGGCGTGATGAAGCTCTACCGCGCGGGCGCGACCAGCGTCTCGGTCAGCGAAGGATCGATCTCCAGCGAACCAAGCCTCGCGCTGACCGTCGCGCCCGCGCCGGCGTCGAAACTCTCGCTCAGCGCCGCCTCGACCACGCCCACGGCGGGGAGCTCGGATGATCTGACGACCACCGCCCTCGACACCTACGGCAACACCGCGACCTCCTACACCGGCTCCCACAACCTGACCTTCTCCGGGGCCTCGGCCAGCCCCAGCGGCGAACTTCCAACCGTCACCGACAGCTCGGGCATCGCCACGGCTTTCGGCAGCGCGACCGCGATCAACTTCACCTCGGGGGTGGCAAGCGTCTCCGGCTCGGCCAACGGCACGATGAAGCTCTACAAGAGCGGCGCGACCAGCCTCAAAGTCAGCGACGGCACTTTTACGAGCTCGGCTCTGTCGGTGACCGTCGCGGGCGCCACCGCGACGAAGCTGTCGCTGGCCGCGGCCTCGACCACTCCCACCGCCGGGGCGTCAGACAACCTGACGACCACCGCTCTCGATGTCTACGGCAATACGGCGAGCTCCTACACCGGCTCCCACAACCTCACCTTTTCCGGAGCCTCGGCCAGCCCCAGCGGCGCCGCGCCGACCGTGGTGAGCAGCGCCGGCACCGCCTCCGCCTTCGGCAGCGCCACCGCGATCAACTTCACCTCTGGTGTGGCGAGCGTCTCCTCGTCGAAAAACGGCGTGATGAAACTCAACAAGGCCGAGGCGGCGAGCGTGTCGGTGACCGACGGCTCGATCTCCACCACAGCGGGCCTCGCGGTCACGGTCAGTCCCGCCGCCGCCGCGAAGCTGGCCCTGACCCAAGTGACGGTCAGCGCCGGGACCATCGGCTCGACCTGCTTTTTCACCTGCAGCGTGACCGGCCTCGGCAACAGCGGGACGATCAAAGCCGGCGTCGCCGTCACCGACAGCCTCGGGAATGCCGTCACCTCCCTCGGCAGCGGCCACGCGGTCAAAATCACCTCCAACGGCGGCACGATCGCCAGCACCCCGCTCGCGATCAGCGCTACCGGCGCCGCCGAATCGAGCGGCCAGTTCACCTACACCAGCCGGGTCAGCGGCGCCTACACCGACACGATCACGGTCGCGACCTCCGAAGGCACCACGTACACCAGCGCAACCGCGACGGCGAGCAAATAGAGACCCGGCGCCTCAATCGCCCTTGAGGAGCTGATCGAGCGTGTTGCCGCTGATCACCGACTGTGGTTGCTCGGCGACCACGTCGGAGCCCGGGCGCGCGCGCTCGTCGCGGCGCTTGATCAGCAGCCACTGTGCCTTCTCACCGGGGCGAGTGCGCTGCAGGGCGAAGCCGCCGTGCAGCTTCTCTCCGTGGAGGACGAAGACGGCGTGGCCGCGGTCGAGCGCCTCCGGCCAGGCGACCCGGCCACCCTGCTCGTAGTGGCCGCGATCCCAGACGATCACGCCGCCTCCCTCGGTCGCACCCTCGAAGTCGTTGTGGACGATCGAGTGGTCGGGGACCTGCAAGGCAAGGCGTTTGACCGCCGGGTCCATCGAAGGGCCCTTCGGCACCGCCCAGGAGCGCATGACCCCGCCCACCTCCAAACGCAGATCGAAATGTCGGGCGGTGGCGGCGTGCTCCTGGACTACGAAGACGCCGGCGCTGACGCCGCGGACCGCGAACTGCTCGTGGCCCTCGACCCTTACGGGCTCCGTCTCCACCTCGGTAACCCGCCCGGCCCGCGGCCCCTTGCGCAGGAACTCCAATAGCTTCTTGACCTCCTGGTCCGGCCCCTCGGCGTGGACGAGCACGCTCCCGTCCTCCTCGTTGCGCACCCAACCCATCAGGCCGAGCCGGCGCGCTCGGCGCAGGGTCGCGTCCCGAAACCCGACGCCCTGCACTTCCCCGCGCACAACCGCACGCACCGCCCTCGCCATCGCATCCGCTGACTCCGTCATAGCGAGTCCTATCTTCTCGGAGCTCGGCGCGGCGGCGGCGCCACTACGACCCGCGCCCGGCGGGCATCCTACATCCCCGGGTTTCCTCGGAAGCTCAGAGGGGTAGCCCGCCATCAAGTTAGAAACCTGTCCCAAGGGCGGGAGCCGTGGAATCGACGAGGAGGAGAACTTCATGGTCGGAGCTGTAATCGCTGCCCTGGTCATCGTCGCGATCGTGCTCGTCTTGCTCAAGGTGGCCGTCGCCGGAGGCATCCTTGGCCTGATCGCGATCATCCTGTTGATCTTGCTTCTCTTGGGGAGGATCTGATGACCATCGGCGGCTCGATATTCCTGATCGCCGTCGGAGCTATCCTCTACTTCGCCACCAACGTGCACGTCGCCCACGTCAGCATCGACACCGTGGGTTTGATCCTGATGATCGCCGGCGGGGCGGGACTGGTGCTGGGCTTCATTCAGCAGGCGATGTGGTCGAAGCGCTCGCGCCGCGAGGTCACGATCGAAGACCGGCGCGATCCCGAAGACCCGCGCTATTGAGGCATGGAAAGCCTTCCCGACCGATCGTTTCGCCGATCCCGCGCCCGGGTAGGGCAAGCGTAGAGGGCGCTGGCTCGAACCCCTGCGGCTTTCACCGGATCCCGGTTCCCGCTTGGGTGAGAAGACCAACCGCCTACAGGCGGCGAGGCGTTCGGGCCGGCTGCCCCGCAGGCCCAAAGGCCCCAGCGGTCGCACCCGCGAGCAGCTCTACAACGACGCCAAGAAGCTGGGGATCGAAGGCCGCTCGAAGATGAGCAGGAAAGAACTCCAGCACGCCGTCGCCGGGGCGAGCTAAGGCGTGAGGGCGAGCGCCCGCTTGCCTCCCGCTCAGGTTTTGCGCTCGAGATCGGCGACCTCGTCAGCCTTCTCGTCCGCCCGCTCCTGGGCATGGCTCATCTCTTCCTTCTTCTCCCCCTTCTTCTCCTCACGTTTGCCCTGACGGCGCAGCGAGGCGTCGTCGGTGACGTCACCCGCGGCCTGCTTGGCCTTGCCGGTGATCTTGTCGAGAATGCCCATGTTCAACTCCTATTCCGTTCGTTGTCCGTTTCGAGATAGAGCTACCCCCAGAGCGGGTAATCAACCTCAATCGCGCGCTATCTCACCATCTATCTGAACGACCATCTGGCCGGAGCAACCGTTGGCGTCGAGCTGGCGCGACGGGTACACGCCAGCAATCGAGGGGACGGTGTCTTCGGGGAGCCCCTGGGCCGGATCTGCAGGGAAATCGAGGAGGACCGCGCTGCCCTTGAGCAGGCCATCGATCGGCTCGGCCTCTCTCGAAGCCGTGTCAAGCCGGCCGGTGCCTGGGTGGCGGAGAAGCTGGGCCGCCTGAAGCTGAACGGACGCCTGCGTGGTTACTCGCCGCTGAGTCGGCTGCTCGAGCTGGAGGGCCTGCTGATCGGAATCACGGGCAAGATGGCTCTGTGGAAAACCCTGGCCGAGCTCGAGGGTGCCGAGGGACTCGGGATCGACTTCGCGCAGTTGACCGCACGAGCCGCGGAGCAACGCTCCGCGGTCGACGATCTCCACCGAGTCGCCATCGCCGACCTGGCCTCCGAGCGCCCTCTTTAGGAAATCGACCGAGCGGCCGTCAGTCAAGACCCAGAGGCGTTCGAAGATCTTCTTCCCACGATTCCGGCGAGCAGGCCGGCGATGACGCTGATCGGGGTGAAAACGAGTTTCATCGGTTCGCGATCAAGGCCGGGAACAGGGCGAGCAGGCCGTAGTAGGTGAGGGCGGCGGCCCAGTCGGTGAGGTTGTCCCCCCTACTCGAAGCCGCGCGCTCCACCTCGAGCTGGGCCTCGGTCAGCCTCCTGATCCGGCGACAGACCTGCCGGTAAAAGCGCAGCTGATGGGTGCGGCCGAAGAGCCTGAATCCGAGTCGGGGGAGGAACGGACCGGTTCGGGCGGCTCGCGAGATCGCCCTCAGGTGGAACTCGACGTCGCCACTGTCGAGCCACTTCCAAAGCTCGTAGTGCATCCGGCCCTGCTCGAAGTGGCTCTCCAGCGTGCTGTAGCTCCAGCCGAAGAGATGGACCTGCCGCCCTTCCAGATCTCGGGTCTCCTCGTAGACGTCGCCGATCCTCACCCCGACTCGCAGGCGCAATCCCATGAACCGAATCCGCAGCAGCATGTCGCGACTCGACAGCGGCACGGCTTTGTCATAGGCGGCGGTGACGACTCCGGGGTCGACGAGCTGGTAGCTGTCCATGATCTGTCGGGCGACTTGCCAGCTCTGCCCTTCGGCGGGGGGTCCCGATCCCTCGTGGGGCAGCGGCTCGACCATGTCGTCGAAATGCCAGCCGCTCTCGGCGGCGTGGTCCTCGATCGTCGCCTCGTCGAAGTTGACGCGGCGAGCCGCCAGGGCGGTGAGGCGGCGAGCAGTTCGCCGACTGGACCGATCGTCCGTGCGTCCTCCTGGCAGCGCGCTCGGCTCGACCGTGCGGGTCGTGATCACGATGCCTCCCTCCATCTTCCCCTCGGTCAGCCCGGCGACCTTGCGCAGGACCGAGGACCACATGTGCAGTTGGACCTCCTTGGAGATCCGCAAACGGGCGTAGAGGGCGTCGCTGACCCGGTCGCCGCTGCGAGCCCAGGACTCGATCTCGAACCAGAGTGAGCGGTAGTCCGAGCTGGCCCGGAACTCGATCTGGCCTGCCTCGAGGTGCCCCGGAAGGGTCGCCAGCCGAAATGACGTGGCATCGGCGGCCACGACTTGGACGGGCCCGTCCCAGGGACCGGGCATGCGGACCACGTAGCGGTTGCCACTGTCCAGAGCGCCCTTCTCACCCTCGATCTTCTGGAAGGTCGCGAACTCCGACGGCGCGACGCCGTCGAGGTTCTCCGAGATTCGCGCCATCAGCCGCTCTGGAGTCAGCGTCGAGCCGACGATCCGCGTGCGGTAGATCCGGTGAAACAGCGGGCCCACACCCTGCTCGAAGCGTTGTAGCTCGCGCGGGTCCGGCCCAGCCGGGAGGTCGGGTGGTGCGTCGGCGGGCCACGAACCGCTCATCTCCCACCGATGCATCGGCGTGGTGCTCCACATGTAGCGCCAGGACGCCAGCCCAACCCCGACCGGCCAGCGGGCGGCGGTGGTCCATCGCTTGCTCAGGGACTGATGAGGCGACACTTGCACCGGTTCTACCCCTCCGAGGCGACCGCAACGCCTGGACGGCCATACGGATCGGTCACACTTGTCGCTGTGCCACTCCCAAAACCGAGCAGGCTGCGGCCGCGAGGTCATCACTTCTATGTGCTCTCGCTCGGGTCCATCCTGCTTTGCATCGTCCTCTGGATTCGCGCCAAGATCATCGGCGAGGACGAACGGGGAAACGCGGAACGCCGAGCCATCTTCGTCGGCCTCTGGCCGCCGATGTTCTGGCTGATCGGGGAGGCGCTGCGTCGGGAAGAACTGCGAGGCGGCAAACACCGCTGGCGGTGCCGGTAACGCGTCAGGCTCCTGCTGGTTCCCGCTCATGAAGTTGGCGTTCTTGAGTGAGCCTTCGTCTTACTCAAATGCTGCTGGAGCCGTTTTCTGTATGGCGCCTTCGTGTCGTCTCGTTCGTCTGTTCGGCGTCGCCTACCCGCCCGCGAAGAGTCGAAAACCGGTATCGGGTATGGATCCGCGGCATGAGCTCAGCCGCCCACCGCCAACGAATCAAGTCGGATCGGAGGACTTGACCTACGGCGCTCGCTCTTCGTCTCCGGTCCCCTTCTCGAGCAGGCCGGCGACGGCCTGCGCCAGCCGCGTGCCGTGACCGGTGAGGACGTACTCGGTGTGCGGCGGGCGACCGGGGACCAGGCGCCGCTCGACGATCCGCGCGGCCTCGAGCTGCTCGAGCCGCTCGGAGAGGGTCGTCGGCGAGACTCCGGGGAGGGACTGGCGGAACTCGTTGAAGCGGGTCGCGCCGCTGGCGCAGGCGTAGATCGTCGCCAGCGTCCAGCGGCGCTCGAGCAGGCTCGCTGCCGCACGCATCTCCGCCGGGACCGGTGAGCAGCTACGACATCGCGGTGACATCCGCGCCCTTCCCGGCCGGCTCGAGAGCCTGCTCGAGCACCTCGGCGACGCTCATCACCGGGTGGAAGGTCATCTGCTCGCGGACCTCCTCGGGCACCTCGGCGAGGTCGCCCCGGTTGCGCTCGGGCAGGATCACCTCGGTCAGCCCCGCGGCGTGGGCGGCGAGCACCTTCTGCTTCAGCCCGCCGATCGGCAATACCCGCCCTTGCAGGGTCACCTCGCCGGTCATGCCGACGGTGTGCTTGACGGGCCGGCCGGAGAGCAGCGAGACCAGCGCCGTGGTCATCGCCGTCCCGGCGCTGGGCCCGTCCTTGGGGATCGCCCCCGCGGGCACATGCACGTGGAACTCGCGCTGGAAGGACTGGGGGTCGATCCCCAGCTCCTCGCTGTGCGAGCGGGCGTAGGAGAGTGCGATCCGGGCCGACTCCTTCATCACGTCGCCGAGCTGCCCGGTCAGGACCAGGCCCTTGTCGTCCTCCATCGCGGTCGCCTCGATGAAGAGCACCTCGCCGCCGGTCCCGGTGACGGCGAGGCCCGTGGAGACGCCGGGGATCGCGGTGCGTTCGACCGACTCCTGGAAAAAGCGCTGGCGGCCGAGGGCGTCGTGCACCGCGTCGGCGTCCAGCACGATCGGCACCTCGGCGTCGCCCGCGGCGATCCGCGTCGCGGCGCCGCGCAGCAGCTTGCCCAGTTCGCGCTCGAGCTGGCGCACGCCGGCCTCGCGGGTGTACTCGGAGACGACCGCCTTCAGCACGTCGTCCTCGATCGCCGCCTCGTCGGCGCGGAGGCCGTTCCGCTCCAGCTGCCGCGGCCAGAGGTAGCCGCGGGCGATCGCGATCTTCTCGTCGACGGTGTAGCCGTCGAAGCGGATGACCTCCATCCGGTCGAGGAGCGGCCCGGGGATCGTCTCG
>Ga0193695_1000073_pt1 | contig 16365 bp, 22 predicted proteins | sample L3s2metaG_FD_160568 | JGI IMG/M metagenome (GOLD analysis project Ga0193695, IMG submission 160568) | Soil microbial communities from a riparian zone of the East river system, Colorado, United States - L3s2 | ecosystem: Environmental > Terrestrial > Soil > Riparian zone | place: USA: East River... | reverse complement strand
CACTGTCAACACCGGGAGCGCGGTCACCACCACCGGGAGCGTGACCCCAGCGGCCGATGGTGCGCTGCTGCTGATCGTGTATGCCTATCAACTGGGGGTGTTCGCTGACACCACCACGGTTTCAGGCGCCGGGCTCACCTGGACAAAGGTCAAAACCGTCACCGGTGCGGCGGGACTCGAAATACTCACGCTGTTCGTCGGCTACGGCGGCACGCCAGCGCTAGGGGCGCTGACTATCACGCTCAGCGCAACGGCGGTCGGCGGACGCTATGCGGTCGTGCAGCAGACAGCCCAGGACATGAGTGCGAACCCGGCCGGCTACAGCAACAGCAACAGCGGCACAGGGACCACCGGTACGGTAGCGATGGCCGCAGCGAGCGTGACCGCCGGGCGGCGAATGTTCTCGTTCTTCGGGCACCGGATCGCCGAGGCCACCACGCCGGATTCGACCATGCTCACCTGGACGGAAATAACCGATGCGACTACCACGCTCGCCGCCCTCGAGGGGCAATGGGTCGATGGGGTGGACCCCACGGCGAGCGCGACCTGGGCAACCTCCTCAAGCTGGCTCGCCATCGCCATGGAGCTGAAGGCAGCGCTTCTCTCCGGGTTCCGGTCGAATGCGCTGGATGCCATCGACGACAAGCCTAGCTACGATAGTTGGCCAACACCGAGCGCCGGGGGCGAGGGGCGGGGCTCAGCTTATGTGCTCTACGGTGGTGCGACTCAACGGCTGCTTAGCGTAATGTTCGACAGTATCGGCGCGAACGCCAACGCCGTGCAGCGCTCGAAGCCAAAGCTACACGGGCTGGTGAACTGACGTGAGCGGATACTTGGGCGACTTCGCCACCGGTACGACAGTGCGGGATATGTGGAACAGCTCGGACGCGAACGGCTCGAGCATCACCCGAGCGACCAACGGCACCATCTCGGTGTACAAGGATGGGGGGCTGGTACAGAGCACCGCTGGGGTGACCGATACAGAGGACTTCGACGGCTTGACCGGGGTACACCTGGCGGCCATCAATACCGCGGCTGACGGGTCGTTTTACAGCGCGGGGAGCGATTTTATCGTGGTGCTGTCGGCGGCAGTCATCGACACCCGTACGGTGAATGCGGCACTGTTTTCGTTCAGCCTGAATAACCGTTCGTTGCAGAACCGGGTACCCGCCGCGCTGGTATCGGGGCGCATAGATGGCTCTATCGGCGCGGTGGCTGCGAATGCGATAACGGCTGCGGCGCTCGCCGATGGTGCTATCGATGCAGCCACTTTTGCGGCAGGCGCGATCAACGCCGCGGCCATCGCAACGGATGCCATCACCGCGGCGAGCATCGCAGCGGACGCGATCGGTGCCTCCGAAATCGCCGCCGATGCGGTGACAGAGATTCAATCCGGGCTCGGCACGTCGGCGAACCAGACGACGATGCTTGCGAATCTCGCCACCATCGCCGGCTACATCGACACCGAGGTCGCAGCCATCAAAGCCAAGACCGATAACCTCCCCGCCTCCCCAGCGAACGAGGCGACGCTTACTACTATCGCTGGATATGTCGATACCGAAGTCGCTGCGATCAAGGCTAAAACCGACTTGATCCCAGGCACCGTGGACGGCAAGACCTTCGCCGAACTGGTGACGCTCATGGCCGCAGTGCTGCTCGGCAAGGCGAGCGGGCTGGAGGGGACCGCCGCTGTATACCGGGCGGTGAACGACAGCAAGGACCGGGTTACCGCCACGGTCGATGCCCATGGCAATCGGACGGCGCTGACGCTGGATGCGAGTTGATGGCCGAACTGCGATAGACACCCGGAGTGCACGAGCGCCGCCACACCAGTAAAGACACCCATCAGAAATTAGCGTGCTAGGCCATCGCTACTATGCACCGCACTACTTCGGCGCTCACTATTGGGGTCCCGCCGCAGGGACGGCCCTCATCGGGCGCAAATCCCGCCACTACAAGCGCCGGCTCTATGAGTTCTATGAGTACAGCCCGGAATCGCTGGCCGGGAACCCCGAAGTGCTTACCGCGCTGGTGGCGGATCTGCGATCGAGCCACGGGGCGCTGGTGCGCGATCTGCTACGCCCGTTTACTGATGGCGCAAGGATCGATACCGAAGCGTTGAGAGCGCACGTGGAAGTTATCAAGGCCCTGCGAAAGGTTTATATTGAAGAACTTGATGAACGCTATGTAGACGAACTGCTATTATTATGATGGCCCGAGCGAATTGCGGGGTGGAAAAGTGGTATTTCGCCGGTCTCATAAGCCGGAGGTCGTAGGTTCAAATCCTACCCCCGCAACCAAGCCTTATCTCGTCGCCGTTGATGATGTGCTGGTATTCCGCTCTTTGCGCGAAGCGGAGAAGGCCTTCAAACACCACACGAATATTTGGTACGGAAACACCGTATATTTGGCTCAAATCATGGACATAGCTACGCCGGGAGAAGATCTCGTGAAAACCAAAACCAAGAGCAAGCTAAAGAAGAAACGCGGTCCGACCGAAGCGCGGCGGGGCCGGCCGAAAACCTCCCCGGCGAAACGGGCGAAGGGGAACAAGATCGCCGTGTCAGATAACGCCAATTGATGCTAGACACCCACACTCCAAGAGCGCCGATGGAAACTAGTAACCCAAGCGACATGACCGACCAACAGGCCGAACAGTTCTTCGCTGAAAGCGCGCCGCAATCGGGAAGTCCACCAGCGGAACCAAGCGCGCCAGAGGCCGGCAGTCCACCAAAAGAGGTAAGCGAATCGGCCAGCTCTCCAGGCCCCGCCCCGGTCGAGCGCACCGAGATTGATAATCTCAAGGCGGCCCGTGACGAGGAGCGTCACCGTCGCAAGGAGCTACAGGATCGTGTCCGGCTCATGGAGGACCGTTTCCAGCAGATGCTGACTACGGTCCAGCGCCCCACCGAGGAGCCGAAAATACCCGCCCCCGAGGAAGACCTGGCCGGCCATATCACGGCGCGGCTGAATCACACGGAGCGCGCCCTGGCCGAGGCGCTGCAACGCAACCAGGAAGTGGACCGCCAGGCGCGTGCGGCCGGCCAAACCGATCAGATGCTGAACCGTTACCGGGCGGAAGCCGCCGCCTTCGCCGCCCGTGAGCCGAGCTTCACGAGCGCCTACAGCGCGCTGGTGCAAAGTCGCATCGAGGACTACACCGCCGCGGGCTTCGCCCCCCACGAGGCGGCTAACATCGCCTATCAGGAAGAACTCGCTATCGCCTACAAGGCGCATGCCGACGGGGTGAATCCGGCGGAGCGGATCTATGCGCTGGCTAAACGCCGGGGGCTGGTGAAGGCAACGCCGGGCGGCTTGAGCGCTGGTAATGGCGCGACCATCATGAACGCCGCCGAACGTACCGCGCCACTTGCGGGGGTTCGGGGCGATAGCCCGCGCGCGAACGTGACCCTGGAGCAGTTGGCGCAGATGGACGAGAAGGAGTTTCAGGCGAATTGGGATAAACTCATGCGGCCGAGGAAATGAGGTGTCGGAGCGCGGTGCGTTCGTCACCGAGTACATTTATTGCGTCGCCTGTTTCGAGGCTATAAAGCCTGTATTACTGTCGCGTGAGAAGTATTTGTGCAGCACCGTGGTCCCCGGCTGGGATCCGGTCGGAGGGGATCTGCCGATTATCGCCGGGAAGCTCGGCGGTCTTCATGCCGGAGAGGAACTAGAGGTGTTCGAGGAGTTGAGTAGGGACCTCGCCGCCAGGGTTTGTCACCCGTTGCGTGTCGCGGTACTGGCCGATAACGGAGCGTCCAGGGTTTTCCACGTGGAGCCGGAGCAACCGCGCGCGTAATTCTTCGCTGCCCCCTTGCGTTAACAGGGGTCTCGCGGGCCACCTGCGTTGATGGTGGCAATCGTAGCCATACGTACCTGGCATTGCGTCGCCTCTCGGACGTGACTGAGAGGAAACCTATGTCACTAACGTAAGGGGAATCATGTTATGGCTACGACTGATTTCGGGGTCGGACACCCGCTTGCGGTCAAGCTGTGGAGCAAGAAGCTATCCTACGAAGTCGCCGGCGAGACGTACTTTAGCAAGTTCTCCGGCGAGGGCAGCGACTCTGCTTTTCAGATCAAGACCGAGACGAGTAAAGGCCCCGGCGACAAAATCACTTATGGGGTTCGCATGTTGCCCACCGGCAGCGGGATCCAGGGAGACGATACCGCCGAGGGCAACGAAGAAGCATTAACCACCTATAACGACGCGCTGTTCATCAACCAACTGCGCGAGGCCTTCAGAACCGGAGGCCGCATGACTGAGCAGCGGGTACCCTTCAACATCCGCGAGGAGATACGCGCCGCAGCCAAGGACTGGTGGGTCGAGCGCCTGGATGTTTCCATGGCGAACCAGCTAACCGGCTACACCGCGCAGTCAGACACCCGCTACACCGGCAACAACGCCGCGATCGCGCCCTCCACGCAGTCGGGCATTACCCGGCTGATAATCGGTGGCGGGCACACCGCCGAGGGCAGTCTCTCGGCAACTACCACTCATGCTATCAAGCTCTCAGATCTGGACAAAGCCGCTGCAATTGCGAAAGCCCAGCAGCCGAGGATCCGGCCCATCCGGGTAGACGGCAAAAACTTGTGGCTGGCATTTCTGCATCCGTACGCGATCCTGCAAATGCGGGCGGACAGTTCTACCGCAGGTAATTTCTTCGATGTTCAAAAGGCAATCCTGCAAGGAGGCAAGATATCGGACAACCCGATTATTACCGGGGCTTATATAAATTAGGTCCCTCCGATAGCAATACCGGATAAATAAATCTCGTTAACTGCTGGGAAACCTGTTATGATAGGATTATCTACTCAACAGACAATCAGCAGCCAAGCGGGGTCGTGGTATGGATACCAAAACATGCAGTCAATGCGGTTTAACGAAAGCAATCTCAGAGTTCTATTTCAATCGGACGACACACAGGTACTTTGCAGAATGCAAGGCGTGTCAATCAATCCGACGGAAGGACTACAAAGAACGCAACAAAGAGTACTTGAAGGAGAAAAACAAGGAATGGGCCAAGGCCAACCCGGAGAAAGTCAAAGCGTCGCAGTTACGCGAAAAGCTGAGGCATCCTGGGCGGGCGGCGCAGCGGATGCGCAATTGGGTAAAGGCCAACCCGGAACGCCATACAGAAAACCAGCGTCGCCAATACAGGGGCTGGCACACTAAGGCGTTTGATGGATATGGGCATAAGTGCGTTTGTTGCGGTGAGAGTGATACGAGATTTCTAACGCTTGACCACGTAGATGAAGATGGAGCAAAGCATCGTGAACAGTTGGCCTTTGCAGGAAGGCGCGGAACTGGCGTCAAATTGTACAAATGGATTGTTTCCCATGGCTGGCCCAAAACTATTCAAGTGCTTTGCTATAACTGCAACTGCGGACGATTCCGAAACGGTGGAATATGCCCGCATAAAGACCCCGAAGGTTCATCGACTAGGCGAAAGCCGTAGCGCCAAGCGGCGCGAAACGCGAGACCCCTCAACGGAGGGTGAAGATATAGTCAGAACTGCATGGCGACATGCAGCAGTCCGAAAGGGCGGCGCCGAAGTAGCGGATCGGCGTGAACACATTTGGAATTTATATACAGTGGCACCATCGTCCACGAATGGAGCTATCTGCCGAACATCGTCACGGCGCCGGCAAGCGGGGCCATCGCCAATTTCCGGCGCGGGGTGTTCTGCGGTGCGCAGTCGATGTGCATGGCCTACGGCCAGGACGGCGGGCCGGACAAGATGACGTGGGTGGAGGAAATGTTCGACTTTGAGAACCAATTCGGCGTAGCCGCCGGGATGATCTTCGGTTTGAAGAAGGTCCAGTACAACTCCAGCGATTTCGGCGTGATCACTCTCGCCGGATACGCCCCGGCGCCTTAAAGGAGGTATAGACATGAGTGCTACCACGATGACCTATACCGTAAACATGGCGGCGAACCCGAAGAAGCTGCATGCTGGGGTGTGTGCCCTGGCGTGGGATTTCAACTCAGGGGCCGTCAAGTTCGGGACCATCAGCGATGTATTGCTGCTGGGCAAAATCCCGAACGGGGCTTTGCTGCTGGCTCAGGAAATTCGTTTCGGGGCGGTGGCCGGGGTGACCGCGCAGAGCTTCGCGCTGCTGCTCGCCGCTCAGGACTCGCCCACCGGAACGCTTTCGACCTCCGCCAATCTGATGGGGTCCCTGTCGGCCTCCACCGGGGCGGTGACCTTCCGTTCAGCGCGGCCGCTCAAGATCAGTCTGGCCGATGATCGGGCGGTGCAGTATGTGACCCTGATGCTGAACACCACCACCGGGGACTCACAAACCGCTTCATTCTCGACCCAGGGGTACGTTACTTATCTCTCGGACGGGAGCAACGTTTAACGCCATAGGATGATAGAAACCCAAGGACCGACGAGCGTAATTTAAAAGAGTAAGGGGAGGAGGGGGCCGAAAGGCCCCCTTAGTTCTATGACCATTACCAGAACACAATCAGACCAGAGCGGTAGTGCGAAGATCGCCGTTGGTCGCTTTTTGGATGACGCAGGCACGCCGGCGGCGGCGGTTATAGTCTGCGGTTTCCAGCCCCGCTATGTGCGCTGGGACAACACCACCGACCGGATCGGCGAGGAGTGGTTTGAAGGCATGGCGGCGGATTCCGCCCTGCATACCGTGGCAGCCGGGACCAGGACCCTCGCTACCAGCGGGGAGGTGACGGCAAGCGCGGCGGGGTTCACCATCGCCGCCGCGCTGGTTCTGCAAAATAAGCAGTATACGTGGTTGGCCATCCAGTGACCGGGCTGGTTCACGGGCTATCCGAAGGTGGCTTAAAGGCCGCGCTCGATAACCCCTATCAGGCGTTCTTCGATGATGCCGTGGCCCACCATCAGGCCGGGCGCTTCGACAAGGCGGCCTTTCTTTATAACCGGCTCCTCAACCGCGGCTGGGCGGACAATCACCTGCGCTTCTACATGGCCGATCTGTTCATGCGGATGGATCAACAGGGGCTAGCGCTGAACCTGCTGCATCATATCATTCTGGAGCAACCGGAGAACGGCCAGGCGTGGTGCAATCTGGGCGTGTGCTACCGAAAAGAGAATTTCTACGAGAAGGCCGAGCAGGCCTGGCAAGAGGCGCTGCGCATCGAGGGCGACTCCTCCGAGGTCTGCGGCAACATGGCCGGCTTGCACGCCGATACTGGCCGACCCGATCAGGCGATCCACTGGTGCGATCGGGCGCTGGCGAAGGATCCGGAGAGCATTCAAGCCCTATGGCAGAAGGCCATGGCCAAGCTGACGCTACGCGAGTGGGCCGAGGGGTGGGATTTGTACGAGAACCGCCGGAAGCAGGATACCTGGGACCGCCGTAAGAGCGTCGTAGCGCCCGATTGGCTGGGCGAGAAAGTGGATTCGCTCTACCTGCACGGTGAGCAGGGCGTGGGCGATGAGGTTATGTTCCTGGCGTTGGTGGGCAAGGCGATTAAGTGCGCGAGCAAGGTCATACTTGAAGTAAATCCGAAGGTGGTCGATCTCGCCCGGCTAACCTACCCGAGGATTGGGGTTATCCCCAACGAGGGCGCGGCCATCGGCCCATATGACGCCAAGCTTCCCATCGGCTCTCTAGCCCGCTTGTACTGGCGCAACACCCCCCCGAATGGGCAACCCTATCTGAAGCCCGATCCGGCCCGTGTGGCGTATTACAGGCACCGGCTGCAGCAGGTGGGCCCCCGTCCCTGGGTGGGTATCGCCTGGTTCGGGGGCTTGAAGCAAACGCGGGTCGAAGAGCGTACTATTCCGCTCGAGGAATTCGCGGGGATCATGAAGGAGTACACCTGCGTCAGCGTGCAATACGACGATACCGTACCGGTGCTCGATGCGGTGCGCAAACAGTGCGGGCTCGTCAAACTCGATGACGGCTCGGTCGGCGGGAACCTGGCCGACCAAGCCGCTCTCATGGCCGCCCTTGACGTGGTAGTGACAGTCATGCAGACGGCGGTGCACGTCGCCGGCGGCGTGGGCACCCGGTGCCTGGCGCTCATCCCGCCCCAGCCCACTTACCAGTTCGGACGCGACGGTGATACGCTGCCCTTCTATACCTCGGTGCGGCTGTTTCGACGTGCAGCGGCCGAGAATTGGGGCCCGGTCATCGCTCGCGTCCACCGGGCCATTTCCGCCATTGCTGATAAGGCACCCGTTGAAGGCGAGCGAGTGCGCCAACTTTCACTAGACAACCAAAGAACATAAGCGCATCTCGATGCCGAAGGAAGCCCTGGACCTCGTCTCGCCCGAGTACCTAGCGCAACTGCGTGAGCTGCACGCTAGGGGCGTGGCGTTTGGGACCAATGCGGGGCGGTTCGCCGAGCGGGTAATTGAGCTTGCCCGTACGTGGCAATGCCGAACTATCCTTGATTACGGATGCGGGCAAGGGCAACTGGCTGACGCGTTGCGGAAACGGGGCGTGCTGATAGGCTGCTACGATCCGGCGGTCGAGCGCTTCAGCGTCATGCCCTGTTTTCACGCCGATCTGGTGGTCTGCACCGACATGCTCGAGCACGTCGAGCCCGAGCACTTGGTGGGCGTACTCGACGATATCCGACGCCTGGCGCAGAAAGCGGTGTTTATTAAATTGGCCACGAGCCAGGCGCAGAAGACCCTAGCCGACGGGCGTAACGCCCACCTTATCGTGCGCCCGGCTTCCTGGTGGATGCCGCATTTCTGGGAGCGCTGGTTCGTCCGCGAGATGGTGGATTCGGGGACGCGGCTGACGGTGTTTTGCACGCGGTCAATGGGTGAGTGAATTGCTGCGTATATTCCTAGGCCACGACCCTCGCCAGACGGTGAGTACGCAGGTTCTCGCGCACTCGCTCTATGCGCGCAGCTCAGAGCCCTTGGCGATTACTCCGCTGCGTCTCGAGAACATGCCCATCAAGCGAGAGGGGTTGACTCCATTCACCTACTCCCGTTTCCTCGTCCCATGGCTGTGCGAATACGAGGGCTGGGCGCTGTTCCTCGACGCCGACATGCTGTGCCTGGGGGATATCGCGGAGCTGTTCAATTTGATCCGGGATCGTCATACGGTCATGGTCGTTAAAAACTCACAGCGCTTCGAGTGGGCTTCGCTTATCCTGTTCAACTGTTACGACTGCCGCGGCCTGCTTACCCCGGAGTTCGTCGCGGAATCGAATTTATTGCACACTTTCAAATTCCTACACGACTGGCAAATAGGCGAACTCCCCAGCGAATGGAATCACCTTGTCGGCTACGATGATCCCCGCCCCGACGCCAAGCTGGTGCACTTCACCCAGGGGATCCCTGCGTTCCCGGAAACCGAGAGCTGCGCCTACTCGAAGGAATGGCGTAAGGAGGCAATGCACATGACCAGCACAAGGCCGTGGAAGGAATTAATGGGAAATTCCGTGCACGCTGTGCACTTCGATGACGGTACGGTGCTGCCGCGGTTTCGCATCGGGGAGAAGCGGCTTGCGGAGATCGAGGCGCGGGCGCGCGACACGATGACCGCATGACGCTATGGTTTTTCGATCCGAGAGTTTTCAACGTTATCATTATGTGCCTGTATTTGCTGAACTCGGCATGGTGGGCATGGCACGGCAGATATGCCGATACCTGCTACTGGCTCTCGGCCTTCGCCATTACCGCTACCGTTACTTGGGGGTATAAGCATTGAAACGCCATATTCAGGTAGACACCCATTGTCGGCAAGCGATTTTATGAGACGCCGTCAAATCATCCGCGCGCGTACCGAGGCCGAAGCCGCTACCCGCACAGATCCAGTTGACCGCGACGCCGGGCGCCGAGAGGCGAACTTCCAAGCCATTACCGGAGCGGGGGAAAAGGGCGTGTGCCCGAAGTGCGGGCGCACCATCGGGCGCGGCGTGTATGGGCATAGCCAAAGGTGCCGGGGATGAGCATCGTTGTGGATATAGCGAAACCGAAGAACTGCGGTAAGTGCAACGTGGCGATGAGCCGGCACGAGTGGAAGGAGCAGGCGGGGGTGTGTCTGCGGTGCATGCCTACCCGCATCCAATGGCTTACCGCCAAGCATCGGTTTAGGTTTCTCCTCGCCGATTCCCTAGTGCGTCTGGGCGTGTGGATACACGCTCGGCATAAGGGGCGGGTGTGAACCCTTGGGCGGTCGCAGTACTTTCCGGCGTGAGTCTCGTTGGTCTCGGCATCGTGATCGGTCTCTGGCTCGCCGGCCAAAAATGGCTGGTTTAACTGTGTATCGCCCGCTCATTTAAGCGGGCGCGGATTGAAACATGAGCACCCTCGGCACGCTAAAAACAAACATCGCAACCCTCCTGCGTCGCGATGATCTGACGGCCGAAATCGCGATTGCCATCGCCCGCGCTATCCAGCACTACGAACGTGAGGTGTTCACGTTCAACGAGGCGCGGAGCACCGCGCTCACGACCACGGTGGCTACGCGGACCGTTCCCTTGCCCAGCGATTTCGTGCGCACCGACAAACTCCTGGTAACGGTGAACAACTCCACCTACGAAGTGCTTGCCGAACCTGGCGGAATTGGCGAACTGGAGGCCTTGTATTTCTCCTCCTCCAATACTGGAGCGCCCAGCATCTACGCTATCTATGCCGGGGCGTTCTATCTATACCCGATCCCGGATGCGACCTACACGCTCACCCTCGATTACGTGCAGCGCCCCGCGGCACTCGCCACCGATAACGACTCCAACGCCTGGACCACGGACGCCGAGGAGCTGATCGAGGCGCGCGCGATGTGGTGGCTGCAGAGCCAGGTGATCCACGACAACGATGCCGCTCAGGCAAGCCAGATGCGCGAAATGATGGCGCTCGCGGGCTTGCGGCGCGAAGCGACCTTGCGGGCGAGCAGCGGGAGGCTGCGCGCGCATGGCTGACGCCTTCGGCCAGAGGGGGGCGTGAGTGGAAGCGGGGCTATTGCGCCAGTGGGGTGGGATCCTCGGGGACTACGGCGATCCGCGCTCGGCGGCGGGCTTGCTCAACCGCGTGAATCCTGTTCCATGGCTCACCGGCCCGGTAGCAACCGACGACTACGGGAACGAAATCCCGCATGACGCAAGCAGCCTAGCGAGCCTGATTAACTCACTGGTGCCACACCCGGCGCAGTCACAGGTCGATCAGATCGCGAATACCGTGGGCGCGATGCTCCCGGTCGGCGGCATTGGCACGGCCCGCGATCTACTGCGCGGCCCGGCGGCGGAATCGGTGCTGCGAGCCATCGGCTACCATGGCACACCGGAGGCCCCGCCGGGCGCCGCCACGCACGAACTCGCCAGACAGAACGCCGTTACCATGCTCGGGCTGCCCGAGAACAACACGGCGATGGACCGGGCTCGGGCACTCGGGTTCAACGTCGATAGGCCGGTTTATCATTCAACCAAAGCAGATTTTGAAGGCTTTGATTTAAGCCCAGCAGAGGGTTCCAGACGTGGTATCGACTACGGGATCCATGCAGGATCCCCGGAAGCCGCGCAGGAGGCCATCATCCCGTCGTTCGTTGAGCGAAACCGGCGTGAAACAGCCATGCGCGCTGATTTATCCCCAGAGATGCAACGCGAACAGCTAGCCGAGATAGAACGCTCATATCAAGGCCAGCGCGTCCTACCGCTCCTTGCGCGCGGGGATAACCCGCTCGTCGTGCCGGACTTCGGGCGCTGGGATCAGCCGAACAATGCGCTTGTCAAGCTCGGGCGAGACTACGCGCCATCGAGACTGAAAGAGAATCTGCCGACCAACGATCCGCAGGCGTTGCAAGAGATCCTTGACCTTGGCCGATCGCTGCGCACTGCGGATTGGGACGCCGTTAAGCCGGCATGGCAGAAAGGACTAAAGGACATAATAGAAAACCGCGGGTATTCCCATATCGAATACCCGAACGCCATCGAAGGCCAGGGCGAGCATAGCTACATGTTCCTGCACCCCGAACGACTGCGCTCGCGCTTCGCCGCATTCGATCCAGCCAAGGCCCATCTACCGGACCTATTAGCCGGCGTAGGCGCGGGGGCTATCGGCCTGGACGAGTTCTTCAAGCACCTGCAGGAACAGAAGCAATAAAATGGCGTTCGTCCCATTAAGCGGCTTCGCCCCGGACCAAGACCCGGCAACCCCAGGGTTACTGACCGACTGCTCGGCCGTCATCCCCTCCACCCGCGGTCTCGAAGCCGCTCCCGGTCTCCTGACACAAGGCTATGCGGCGCTCGCTGCAAAATGCCTGGGCGCCGCGGCGTGCCGGCTGCTCAACAACACCACGCGCTTTTTCGCTGGCACGCAGATCAAGCTCTACGAGGGATCGGGCGGCTCGTGGTCGGAGGTCACCCGCGCAGCCTCGGATTACACCGGCGGGGTCGAGAGCCTTTGGCGCTTCGCGCAGTTCGGGAATGTCTCGCTCGCCGCCAACACCACGAACCTGATCCAATTCAGCGTGGCGAGCGGGGTGTTCGCCGATATCGCCGGGGCGCCGGCCGCACGCATCATCGAGACCGTCGATCAGTTCGTCATGGCCTTCGCGACCAACGAGGCGACCTACGGCGACAGCCCGGATCGGTGGTGGTGTTCCGCAATCAGTGATTACACCAACTGGACCCCGAGCATCGCCACGCAGTGCGCGACTGGGCGGTTGACCAGCATCCCCGGACCCATCCGGGCGGGGCGCCGGCTCGGGCATACCATCGTCGCCTACAAGGGCCGCGGCATCGTGCTCGGCACTTACACCGGCCCGCCTTACGTATGGAGCTGGAACGATCTGCCGGGCGATATCGGCGCGGTGAACCAAGAGTGTGTGGTGTCCCTTGGGACAGCACATGTCTTTATGAGCCCGGTCGGCTTCTTCCTGTTCGACGGGGCGAATGTCAAAGAGATAGGCACCCAAGTAAAGACGTGGTGGCTCGCGCGCGTCGATCAGCCCTACATCCACCTGAGCAAGGCCGTGCACGTGTGGGACAAGGGGCTGATTTATTTCTACTATCCGACGGCAGGATCACCAGGTATCCCCGCGGAATGCCTAGTCTATAATTACCGCAAGGATCAATGGGGCAGGGACGATCGCGCCATCGAAGCGGCTGCGGAGTTCGTCTCGGGCGGGGTCACTTACCATGGACTGGGGAGCCTGTACACGACCTACGACGATCTGCCGACGACGATTACCTATGACAGCCCGTTTTGGACGGCGGGGAGTCTCGTGCCTTCGGTATTCGATACCGCCCACGTGCTCTACGGGTTGAACGGCACACCGGGGAATTGGAGCTTGACCAGCGGGGATTACGGCGATGACCAGCAGATATCCAGGCTGTCGCGGGTGCGGCCGCGGTTCGTGACGAAGCCCTCGAGCGCGCAGTTGACGCCGAGCTACCGTATGGCGCTCGGAGACACGCTGATCGCGCTGCCCGCCGTCAGCATGAAGCGCTCGCGCTTCGACGTGATACGCGCGGCCCGCTGGCACCGGGCGCGGCTCTCGGGGACCGGGGCGATGGAGATCACCGGGATTGACGCGGATATGGCTGGGGCGGGGAGAGAGTGAAATGATTGAAGCGATAATTCAGCTTTTGATTTACGTGTGTGTCATCGGGCTCGTGGTCTGGCTCGTCATCTGGGTGTTGCAGGAAGTCACGGGAGGCAAGATACCCGGACAGGTGACGCGGATCCTCTGGGTGATATTTCTCTTGATCGTGCTGCTGCTCGTGCTGCGCCTGGTGCTCGGCATGGGCGGCGTCCCGCATTTGATGCGATGAAACTCACCCCGCCGCACCTCGCGCGGCCGACCAGCATCGAAGGTCTGGCAGCCCTCATCGAGCCGCTCTCGACTTTCCACCGCACGGCCGCCAATCAGGTAAACGGGCTCGCCGAGGGGCGATTAGCGCAGCGCTATAACGCGATGACGGCCGCCCCCACCACCGGATCGTGGGCGCGGGGTGACATCGTCTACAACAGCGCCCCAGCCCAAGGGGAGTGGATTGGGTGGGTTTGTGTAACGGCTGGAACGCCGGGGAGCTGGCGCGGTTGGGGCGCTATCGGCATCGCATGAGCCACAACCGCGTTAGCGTCTCACGGGTGAGCCGCAAGTGAACGCCGTGAAGTTCCCGAATAAACCGACGCCAAAGGAAATTGCAGCGCTTGCGGCGAAAGCTATTCGGTTGGGTGTCGAGATCGGGCCAATCATGGAGTATCGAAAAATGCTCAAAGCCATCGAGAAAAAGAAATGAGCCGCACCATTTTCCAAACCTCCGGGGAATGTGAATGGGCGAGCGTCGCGGCTATCACGCGGGCGCCGCCTCGGCTCACGCCGGTGGCCCCGTCCGACTTGCACGGCTGCTGGGACTTCGTTCGCCGGGGCCTCGATATCCTCGTCACCCAGCAGGCCGATACATGGTTACCGGAAGACGTATACGCTATGCTGCGCGGCGGGCAGATGACGGTGTTCCTGGCGGCACGGGGCGAGGCGCTCGAGGGCTTCGTCCTCGCAATGCGGCAAGCCGGCTGGGCGGGAGATGTCCTCTACTGGTGGGCGGCGTGGGCGGAGCCGGGGCTGCCTGATATCTGCCCGACCTACTGGGCGGAATTGAAGCGCATCGCCTTGAGCGCGGGGTGTAGCCGCATGGCGTTCGCCTCCAATCGCCGCGGTTGGGAAAAGGTCGCGCCACGCTACGGATTCCGCAAGCGCAGGACAATTTACGAATGCGAGCTGTGAGAGGGGAGTGCTAAGATGGGCGGTAGTGACGTCCCAGCCAACACCACCAGTACTACAACTACGGATATTCCGCCGGAGTTCAAGCCCTACGCAACGCAACTCCTGAATCGTGGCGTCGCGGCGAGCAACACCCCGTACGCGCCCTACCCCGGAGCGCGCACCACCGGATTTTCGATCAACCAAAACCGCGCCGGCACGGACATCTATAACCTCGGCAACCAGGGGCGCGCGGATGCCGCCGTGGGGCGCGAGGCGTTGCTTGGCGCCGCCCGCGGGGATTATCTCGATCCGGCCAGCAATCCCTACCTTCAATCGACTTACAACCAGGCGGCCCGCGGCTTGACCGACGCCTACTCGACCGGCACGGCGGCGCAAACCGACGCGGCGGCGGCGCGCGCTGGGGCGCTGGGGGGGAGTGCCTACAACCAGCAAACGGCGATGAACCAGTACGGCCTCGGGCGCAACTTGAGCGATCTGGCAACCGACATCTATGGCGGCAATTACCAGCAGGAGCGCCAACGGCAGTTGACCGCGGCGGCCGGGCTCCCGACCTTCAACCAGCAGCAGCTCGCCCCGTCTCAGCAACTCTTTGATATTGGCGCCCAACAGCAGGCGCTTGGCCAGCACGGGCTCGATATCAATTACGCCGACTGGCTGCAGCAACAGCAATGGCCGCTGCAGCAACTCGATATCCTGGGCTCCACCATCGGCCAGGCCATGGGACATGCGGGCACCAGCACCCAAACCGCACCCTACACCGGAGGGCAGTACAACCCGTGGAGCGGGGTGCTTGCGGGGGGTCTGGGCGCAGGGGCGCTGTATAACCAGTACGCGCAAGGCGGGGGCGGCGGGTGATGGCCTTAACCAGTATCGATCAGAAGCAGGTACCGCAGGGGCGGGTGTTTGCCTTGGAACGGGCAATTAAACGTGATTTGAGCGAGCATCTCGTTCAGCTCCAGGTGAAACATTACCTGGCGGGGGGGCTGTACGTGCGGGCGCTTGAGATACCTGCCGGCGTGGTTCTTACCGGCCACATCCACAAGCGCAAACATATCGCCATGGTCATCCAGGGGCTGATTGACGTTTACGACGGCGATGCTCCGCCGAAGTGCTTGCGCGCCCCGTGCATCTTCGTCTCCGAGCCGGGCATCAAGCGGGCAGGTTTCGCGATCACGGACACCGTATTCGTGACGGTTCATAAGCTCGATGCCGCGGGCGAGACCGACATCGAGAAGATTGAGGCCGAGTGTGTGTGTAAGACGATGGAGGAGTACGCGGCCATTGCCCCGGAGACACCCGAAATACTAGAGCGTTTAGAGACAGGAGACTACTGAGATGTCCTTTGCCGCAATTGCCGCTTCACTCGGGATTGGTGCGGCAACTGCCGCCGGGGCTGGGACGGCGGCGGCGGCTGGTACGGCTCTCGCCGGGACGGCGGGCACGCTGGGCACCCTCGGCACGATTGGCAGTGCTCTCGGCACCGCCGGCAGTGCCATCGGTTCGGGCTTAGGCGCCCTCGGCACGGCCGGGGCCGGCCTCGGGACGAGCGCCGCCGGCGCCCTCGGGCTCGGCACCGGCGGCACGGGGCTGTTGAGCAGCCTAGGCGCGGCGGCTGGTTCCGGGATCACGGGTGCGGGTTTAGGCGCCCTGGGCGGCGCGATCACCGGTCGCGATCCGGGT
>Ga0193695_1000072_pt1 | contig 16475 bp, 24 predicted proteins | sample L3s2metaG_FD_160568 | JGI IMG/M metagenome (GOLD analysis project Ga0193695, IMG submission 160568) | Soil microbial communities from a riparian zone of the East river system, Colorado, United States - L3s2 | ecosystem: Environmental > Terrestrial > Soil > Riparian zone | place: USA: East River... | reverse complement strand
TGCTCACGGACCGGCCCTCTGTGGTGGCCAGGGATGACCAGGGGCGCCTGCACCGCACAGATGGCCCCGCAGTGGCCTACCGGGACGGATACGGGCTCTGGGCTATCCACGGCGTGCGCTTGCCGCAGGAGGTCGTGGAGGCCCCCGAGACGCTGACGGCGGAGCGGATCCTGGGCGAGCCAAACGCCGAGGTCCGGCGGGTCATGATCGAGCGCCACGGGCAGGAGCGGTTCCTGAGGGCGGCTGGCGCTGCTCTAGTCGACGAGGACACCGACGCGCTCGGCTTTTCTCGCCGCCTGCACCGGGTGGTGATCCCGGGCGACGAGGACCTGGTGATGGTCGAGGTGACGAACTCGACGCCGGAGCCCGACGGCCACCGCAAGACGTACATGCTCCGGGTGGCACCGAACCTGCGGACCTGCCAGGGCGCCATCGCCTCGACCTGGCGCTACCCCGACGGCTCCCGGGTGTTCGCCGAGGGCCGCGACTACCAGCTCGCAGCCGAGAGCTAGGACACTCCCAATGGAAGAACAGACCATGGACCACGAGGCCTATGTGGCCTACAGAAAATGGCTGGATACAGCGAGTGCCCGAGAGTCTGCCAACGCTGGGACTCTGCGAGACGCTCTGTTTCGCACCACGCTCCTGCGACAAGGCAAGCGAACGAGAAGCGATTTTGACGATGCCATCGCAATGCTTCAGGAGCAGCTCGACGAGTGCATTTACTACGGCTGGGTTGAGTCAAATCCGCAGGAGCGCTTCGAGGCCCTTGTACGGATCTGGGCAACCTGGGGCAGCGCTTACGACCCTGAACGGACCTATCAGGATTTCCTGGACTCGACCTACTGGAAGGTCATCGCAGCCTATATGAAGTGGCTCCGAGGCGGCCATTGCCAGATGTGCGACTCCGACAGCAACCTCCACACGCATCACAAGATCTACACGCACAAAGGCTCCGAACACAAGCATCTCGAGGACCTCGTAGTCGTCTGTGCCAAGTGCCATACCAACCACCATGGCCGATAGCGGTGAGCGTCCGACTCATGACGCTCGTGTGGGACATCCCGCTCAGCTGCTCCCAGAAGCTCGTTCTTCTGAAGCTGGCCGACAACGCCCACGACGACGGGCTGTCCGCAAGGCCCGGGGTACCCACGATCGCAACGCAATGCGGGCTCTCAATAAGGACCGTTCAATACGCTCTGCGGGACCTCGAAGAGACTGGTTTAATTGCCGCTACCCAATTTGCAGCCGGTGGCCGAGCATTGATCACGGAGTACCGCCTCTTCCTGAGAAAGGGTGCAACTGGTGCACAAGAAAGGGTGCAACTGGTGCGTGAGAATCCCCATAAGGGTGCAACTGGTGCGCATAAGGGTGCAACTGATGCGCTCGCGCGTGTTCCTTATGAACCATCAAGAACCGTAAGTACAGGGACTGGCGCCCCCCTTAACACCAAGGAAGATGACTCCACCCAAAACCTTGTCACCTTTTACGTCGAAGCATGCAACTCATTTGGTTGGAATCCGTTGAGCCGATGGCGCAACCAAATTGCTAAACAAATCGCCGAGCTGCGAATCGAGAAGCCCTTGGACATCATTCGATCGGCACTGAGAATCGCAGCGAACGAGCGCAAATCCCCGACGGCCCTCCCACACGTCGTCGCCGACATCGAGGCAGGAAGGAGCAGCAGTGGGAAGAGTGCGTGAGGAAGAGATCCAGCGCGGCGGCCCCCGCAACGACGCCGGTCGGGCCCGGGGCATGACGTTCGACTGCCCGGCCTGCAAGCGGCCGAAGGAGTGCCCGGATCTGCCCACCGTCGCCGAGGACGGCCACACCCGCCTCCCTGCTTCGGAGGTCCTCGAGACGTACAACCTCCGGCGCTACGAGCACTACCTCCGGGACTTCGCCTCCGAGGAAGACCTCCGTCAGCACCTCGTGGACCGGGCGCACTACTGGGCCATCGACGAGCCTGGCCGCCTGGCAGAGATCCTCGCCAGCAACGACGCAACGCTCGCCTGGTGGCTCATCGCCCACCGCCGCCAGGTGGAGACCCGGCAGCACTCGCAGGAACGGCTCCCGGCATGAGGCCAGCACCGCGCAAAGACCCCGTCTGGTGGCACGGCTGCGCCTTCTGCCCCGACGACACACAGCCGCAGAACGGCCACCACGCCGGGTTCAATAACGCCTTTCGCCCTGGCGATCTGACCGTCGTCGTGCTCCACGGCCGCCGTCGCCCTCGCCTCCGCCGGGTCCACCTGCTCTGCCTGCCGTTCGCCCTCGACGCTGGAGTCTCCCTGCCCCCGCTCGTGGCACCCCCGCCCATCGTGCAGGACTCACTCTTCACGGAAGGAGCAGCATGAGCAAGCGCAAAGGGGCATTCACAATCACCGCCGAAGAGCTGGCCTACGTCGTGCTGGAGCTGGAGGCCGGCCGGATCCTAGGGGACGTTGCAGCTGAGATGGGACGGGACCGAACGGGCTTGTGGCGCAAGCTGAACCGGCTCGGCCTGCCCACGACGCCTGCCGTTGGACCAGCAGTCAAGCGGCCTGATGTGGACGCCGTGTTGACACAAATGCGCGGTCTGAGCCGAGAGCAAGTCAAGGCTCGGGTCCTGCACAACCGTGGCCCGCGTCGCACTCAGATCCGGGCAGTGTCATGAGGGCCGATGAGAGCTACGAGGACTTCCTGGCCGCCAAGCTGGTCGCGGCGAAGTCGCATGGCATTCAGATCACGGCCTCCGAGCTGAACCCCCTGCTGTTCGACTGGCAGCGGGAGATCACCGCCTGGGCTCTCCAGCGAGGTCGGGCTGCCATCTTCGCCGCCTGCGGTCTGGGTAAGACGTTCATGCAGGTCGAGTGGGCACACCGCATCGTTGAGGAAACCGGCGAGCGGGTACTGATTCTGGCCCCCCTCGCCGTGGCGCATCAGACGATCCGGGAGGCAGCCAAGCTCGGCGTGGCGGTGGAGTATCACCGCAGCCAGGCCGGCTATGAAGCCACCGGTGGCTCACCGATCGTCGTCACGAACTATGAGTGCCTGGCTGACTTCGACCCGGCCGCCTGGGCCGGCGTCGTGCTGGACGAGTCGAGCATCCTCAAGTCGTTCACCGGGAAGACGAAGCGGGACCTGCTGGAGGCCTTCGCAGAGACCCCCTACCGCCTCGCATGCACCGCCACGCCGGCCCCGAACGATCACATGGAGCTCGGCAACCACGCCGACTTCCTGGGGGTCATGGCGTCAAACGAAATGCTCGCCCGCTGGTTCATCAACGATTCCATGAAGGCCGGCAACTACCGCCTCAAGGCCCACGGAGAACGGGACTTCTGGCGCTGGGTATCGAGCTGGGCAGTGTGCGCCGAGAAGCCCTCGGACCTCGGCGACTACGAGGACGGCGGATTCGCCCTGCCCCCCCTGCGCATCGAGGGGCACCTGATCGCAGATCCCGACCGGGCCCACGAGCGGGGCCAGCTCTTCCTCGGCAACGCGGCGCCCTCCGCCACGCAGATGTGGGCTGACAAGAAGGAAACCGCCAAGGATCGCTGCACCAGGGCCGTGGAGATCGTGGCGACCAAGCCCGACACATCGTGGACCGTGTGGTGCGAGACGAACCACGAGGCTGACATGCTCGCCAAGATGATGCCCTACGCCGTCGAGGTCCGGGGCAGCGAGTCGATCGAGGCAAAGGAACGCAAGCTCGACGCCTTCTCCGACGGCGAGGCCCGGGTCATCGTCACAAAGCCGAGCATCGCCGGCTTCGGGCTCAACTGGCAGCACTGCTCGGACGTGGTGTTCGTCGGGCTCACCTACTCGTTCGAGAAGCTGTACCAAGCCATTCGCAGGAGCTGGCGGTACGGCCAGGACGAACCCGTCACGGTGCACCTAATCAGCGCCGAGTCCGACCAGGGCATCGTCTCCGCCGTCGAGGCCAAGCAAGTCGAGTACGACGTGATGGTGGCCGCGATGGTCAAGGCCACCCGGGAGTTCGGCCTTGCTGCCCGCAAGGACGGGCGCCTGCTCAGCGACGTCGACGAGGACCTGTACCAGGGCGAGGACTGGCAGCTCCACCTCGGCGATTGCGTCGCTGTCACCCGGGACATCCCCGACGACTCGGTCGGTCTCAGCGTTTTCTCCCCGCCCTTCTCGAACCTGTACATCTACTCGGACTCGGTCGCCGACATGGGCAATAGCGCCGATCACCAGGAGTTCTTCCACCACCTCGGCTGGCTGGTCCCCGAGCTCTACCGCATCACCCAGCCAGGCCGCCTCTGCTGCGTCCATTGCAAGGACCTGCCGCTCTACCGCAACCGGGACGGCGCCGCGGGCCTCTACGACTTCCCCGGGGACCTCGTGCGGACCTTCACCGACGCCGGCTGGACGTTCCACAGCCGCATCACGATCTGGAAAGACCCGGTCACTGAGATGCAGCGGACCAAGAACCACGGCCTCCTGCACAAGAATTTCGCCGAGCGCGGAGAGGTCTGCCGCCAGGGCATGGCGGACTTCGTCCTCGTGTTCGGCGCCTGGAAGCCAGGCTTCCCCGACCGCCAGATCCAGCACCCGCCGACCCCAGGGCAGTACATCGGCGAGAACCCGCCCGAGGCATGGGATAGCGACCGCGACTGGTCGATTCAGCTCTGGCAGCGCTACGCCTCACCCGTGTGGTTCGACGTTAGGCAGCCCCGGGTCCTAGCCTTCCGGGACGCCCGCATGGAGAATGACGAAAAGCACATTTGTCCGTTACAGCTAGATGTGATCGAGCGCTGCGTCTACCTGTGGAGCAACCCCGGGGACCTTATGTTCGACCCCTTCGCAGGTATCGGCTCGACGGGGGCCGTGGCCCTTGAGACCGGTCGGCGATTCCTCGGCGTGGAGCTGAAGCGCTCCTATGCCGAGCAGGCCGTGAAGCACCTCGAGCGGGCCGTCCTCGCCAAAGCCCAGGGCACACTCTTCACTCCGGACGAGGTGCCGGCGTGAGTGCCAAGGCGAAGACACGCACCCCCAAGCCGAAGCCCCCGACCTGTGACCGCTGCGGCATCCAGGAAGGCTCCCGAAGCCGCAACAAGGTGATGCCCGAGCGGCTTGAGCTGATGCCAGTCGGAAAGCGCTCCTGGCTTCTCTGCCAGCGCTGCCGTGGTCTGATGGCCGAACTCAAGCCGGTCCCCGACCATGGCTGAAATCTTCCTCTGCCCAAAGGGGCAACTGGACGCCCGGGCGCGACGAGACCTGCGCACCGCCGGCGTCGTTGTGGTCGAGGTCGAGGATCCGGCCCGCTGCCAGCTCATCCGGGCCTCCGAGATCCTCACCGCCGACGACATGCTATGGGCCGCTCTGGACGCTTTGTGCTCTGGTGAGTCCTACGCCTCCAGCCAACGGGAAAAACTCGTTGCCAACCTGCTGAGGCTAATGAACGCCGCCCGCTCCCCAGCTGAGGCCGGTGCCTGACGTGGCCGCCATTGTCGCCCTCATCACAACGGCGCTCGCCGCCCTGACGGCGCCCCCGGCCCCCACCGCTGCGGTAGCATCTCCCCAGACTTCCAGCGGCGCGACCGGGAGTGCCGCCCCGGGGCATGGTCAGCCGAGCGGACCTGACAGCCGGGAAAGACCGGCCCTCGCCTCCTGGTACGTCCCGCGGCCCTCGGCCTGCTGGGATGCCCTGGGCCGCCATCCGCTGCTCCCAGGGCTCGTTGCCTACACCGCGGAGCCAAGCCTGCCCTGCGGCACGCTGGTCGACGTATCTGGCCCTGCCGGCACCATCACCGTCCCAGTGGAAGACCACGGCCCCGAGGCGTGGACTGGCCGGGCGCTCGACCTCTCCCCCGCCGCCTTCCGGGCTGTGGCGGGCTCGCTCTCTGCCGGCGTGATCCCCGTGACCTGGCGGGCCGCCCCATGAGCATCGAAGAGCACGTCTGGATCCGCTGCGACCACCCGACTTGTGGAACGAGGACGCCGGATCACGTCGACCGCCTCGAGGCCCGGCGCTGGGCGGCAGATCACGGCTGGGTGCACCAGCACCCGTCCCGGGACCACTGCCCCGATCACGCCGGGAAAGACCTTGTCCCGGCCGTACAGCCGCCCCAGCGGCCCACAGGCTCGATGCTCGAGGACGGCGGAGGATACTGGTCCGAAGAGGGCCGCCGTGCCCGCCTCGACACCGCCCTCAACAAGATCCTTCAGCCCTGACCTCCCGGGTCAGGAGCCGATGAGAGCTGCGCAGGTGCTGGCCATCCTCCCCTCGGCGGCCGAGTAGGCCCCGAACACGCCTGGTTTGTTCATGTCCACGTAGTTCGGCTCGTGGGCTGCCAGGAAGGCCCGGAGGGCGTCCTCAAGAGCTGGCGAGGCGAACGCTCCGTAGTCGCCCTGCTCCCGGATCAGGGTCGGGTTGTCAGGCTTGGGATCGCCCCGGTAGGCCAGGCAGATTGAGCGGTTGGCAAAGTCGGCTGAGATGGCCGGTGATGACGGGGCGGCTGCCGGTTGCGAGTGGCTGCAGGCGCTGAGGGCCAAGGCTAACAGCAGGACCCGTGAACCAGCTCGCCACCCGGACATCTTCAGTGAGTGGTCCTACCGGGCAGGCCGCTGAAACAGGCTCCCGGATATCCTGTGCCCGAGTTCGATGTCTCGGACGTGCTCAAACCCCAGGCGCCGGTAATAGTCATGCAGCGAGCGATTCTCCCTCATACAGTCAAGGCGAAGCCAATGGCCGCCAGACTTAGCGATGCGGCGTCCCGCCCAGTCGAGCAGCGCTTCGCCGATCCCCCGGCCAGCCCAACGGCGCCTGACCGCGAGGCGGTGCACGTAACCGGCATCATCAGGGGCATCCCAGAATTCGGGATCAGCCCATGCGTCGAGGGTGATCGTCGCCACGGGCTCACCGTCGACGAGTGCCAGGAACACGCTCCCCTGCCAAATACGCCTGGCAGTCTGTTCTTCGGGGAAGCCTCCGTCCGGCCACTGCTCGATCCCCTTGGAGGCCAGCCAGGCTGAGGCTTCCGACAGGATGCTCTGCACCGTCGCCAGGTCCCGGCTGGACGCCTGGCGGATCTTCAGAGCGCCTGCCCGCCAGCACTCCTCAGACGTCACAGCGGACGTCGTAGACCACCACGTGGCGGTCTGTGGGGAGGATCGACACATAGACCGCTACGGGTTGGTCGGCCGCGTCGAACCCCGTCCGGAGTGCCGTCAGGACGGGGACGCCGCCGGCGATCTGAAGCGCCTGCGCTTCGATGGGTGTCGGCATCCGGCCGCTGATCTCATCGGTCCGCCGGACGACCTCGTGACCGAGCTCGGCGAGCACCCGGTTCGTCCCTCGAGCTACGTCCTCGGCGTCGACGATCTCACTGCCCCTCACGAGGCGTTCGGGATACCAGGTGTCGGCGAGAGCGCTGGGGCGATCGTCGACGTACTGCACCCGATGTCGGCAGATAGCCTCCTCGTCGTCGGCCAAGCCGAGCCGGGAGGCGATCTCGTCAGGGGCGGGCATCCGCTCGACCCGGATCTCCATTCGGCCGTCGCGGCCCATCTCCGCCAGGTCCGTGACGAACGTGTCCTGCGTCGTGTCCTCCCGCCGGCTCCGGGCGTGCGTGCGGGAGGCCATCTGCCGCAGGGGAGCCGCCGCCGGGTTCTCCGCTACGAAGGTCCCTCGGCCGCGGCCCGTGTAGACAAGGCCCTCGCTACGCAGCAGTCCGAGGGCCAGGCGCACGGTGTTGCGGGCGACCTCGTACTGCTCAGCCAGCTCCGGCTCGCTAGGTAGCCGTTGCCCCGGCGGGAGCTCCTTCGCAAAGACCTGTCTGCGCAGCTCGTTCGCCAGCTGCTGGTAAAGCGGCTCCTCGCCGGACGGGTCGAGCTTCACGCCTGTACCCACCTGTTCCTAGTTCGCACGATTCTCACTCTAGACATCCTGGGTTGTCCCTGCTAACTTGTTCTATGCTGTATATGGCATCGGCCTGAACTTCAAGGAACAAGTCCCAGCTTACGGGTGATGAGGAGGTGGTGGCAACGCTCCACGCTGCAGCTGGGTTCGTTTCGGCCCTCTTCGCCCACGGCCCCCTGCCCGTCCTGGCCCTCGTGGTCGCCCTGGCCTGGTGGGCCTGCTCCCGCATCGCGGACCTCGTCAAAGCCGAAGCACGCCGCCGTCCGCTGTTCACCGCCTGGCTGCTCTGGCACTGGGCCAAGCGCAGGCAATCCCGAAAGGAGCACTGAATGGCTCTACCTGCCGCATGCGAAACGGCAAGGACCGTGGCCGAGTGCCTGAACGCCCCGACCACTCCCACCCTCGCTCAGTACGGAGCGGACATCCCCGCCGCGGCGGCCCACATGGTCGGGGCCTTCCTCGACGGCGGGCCGGGCTACTGGCTGGCCCTCCTGCTCGTGCTCTGGGTGCTCGGCAAGGTCCTCGGTTTCGTCCTGCTGCTCATCGCTGGTCCCAAGGAAAGGACCTGAACATGAAAACGCTGATCAAGTGGGTTGCGATTGTGTGCATCATCGGATGGGCCGCGCACAACCCCGGTCCGGTGCAGCAGGACGTCCAGGGGGTCATGAGCGCCGGCATGTCGGTCGCGAACTCCCTGGGCAACGCCGCCGGCAGCGCCCTCTCGGGCGTCAGCAGCGGCATCACGGGGAGCAACCCGGCCCCCGCCTCCCCGGCCCCCGCCGCACACCCCGGCCCCCTGACGTGGCCGCCCGCCTGCTCACCTTCCGGGGCCGCCGTGGGATCACGACCCACACCGACGCCCCGGCCCCCACGCCCCCTCCGGAGCCCCCAAAGCCCCGCCCGTCGCACCGCCGCCCGATCCTGCCCCCCTGGCTCCGCCACGTCAGCGAGCTGCGCAAAACGCTTCGCTGGGCAGTCCTCCACGTCGCCTACCTGGCCGCCTTCCACGCCGTACGGCTCCCGCTTTCCGCCCTGCGCCTACTGATCTACTCCCCCCGGGGAGCCTGGCGGGCTTTCGCCTCCGGCGTCCGTTGGCTGGCCGACGCCGATGGCCTCACCGTCCAGCGGCACGCGATCACGTCCCTCGCCGGCTCCGTCATGGGCCACGAGCGCAGCGGCCACGTCGCCCAGTACCGCTCGCTCTCCAAGGAGCACGCCCACCGGGTCCGCAGCCACTTCCTCATCCTCGTAGCCGCCGTGGCCTTCGGCCTCCCGGCCCTCGCCTCGCTCGGCCCCCGGATCCCCACCCTCGCCGTTGTCCTCGCCGTCGGCGTGGCCGGCTGGCACGGACGCCGCAAGGACCGCCCCATCTTCGACCAGGCCGTCATCGACGTCCCGGGGGCCCGCCCTATCACCCCCGACATGGTCGTTGCCGCCTTCAGCGCTGCGAGCCTCGGCAGCGAGAAGGAGCCCATCACCTTCCAGGCTCCCGGCGTCCACCGCGACGGCAAGGGCTTCGCCGCTCGCATCGTCCTGCCGATCGGCGTGACCGTCGCCAAGGCCGTGGAGAAGCTCGAGCAGATCGCCTCCGGCCTCGACGTCCAGAAGGTCCAGGTCTTCCTCGGCCAGATGCCCGTCGCCTCCGAGCGCTCCGAGCGCCGCGTGATGCTGTGGGTCGCCGACGAGGATCCCTACGCCAAGAAGACCCCGATCACCCCCCTCGCCAAGATGGACCGCCTCGACTTCTGGAAGGGCTTCCCCTTCGGCATCGACGCCAAAGGCCTCCTGGTCTCCTGGTCCCTCGTCTTCTCCGGCATGCTGACCGGTGCCCAGACCCGGATGGGCAAGACTTTCGCCGCCCGCATCCCCGTGGCCGCCGCCACTCTCGACCCGTACGTATCGATCATCGTGGCGAACCTCAAGGGCGACAACGCCTGGAAGCCGTTCCAGGGCGTCGCCCACTGGTACCGCTCCGGCGTGCGCACGGCCGTGATGCGGGCCACCGTGGAGATGCTCAAGGACCAGGTCGAAGAGATGAACCGCCGCCAGGAGCTCATCGAGACCCTCCCGCACGACCGCTGCCCCGAGTCGAAGCTCACCCCGGCCCTTGCCCGCGACAAGCGCCTCAACATGGGGCTCCGGGTTATCGCTATCGACGAGGTCCAGCGCCTCCTCGAGTGCGAGACCCCGGCGTGGGACGAGGACGACGTGCCCACCGGCCGCGGCCGCCCCAAGAAGATCCCGACCGTTGCCGACATGGCGAAGCTCTACCTCACCGACCTCGCCAAGGTCGGATCCTCGTCCGGCATCATGCTCGACATCGCCACGCAGGACCCCAACAGCGACATCCTGCCGACCGGGATCCGGGGCCAGCTCGGCAAGCGCTTTGCCCTCAAGGTCCGTGACTACCAGGCCAGCAACTGCATCCTCGGCACCGGCTGCTCCTCCAAGGGCTGGGACGCCTCCAAGCTCGAGGATCGCCACAAGGGCGTCGGCTGGCTGCTCGGCAACGACGACTCGGAGCTGTCCGACTCCGACGCCCAGATCGTCCGCACCCACTTCATGGACCTGCCCACCCTGCAGGCGATCTGCGACCGGGGCCGGGAGCTGCGCATCAAGGCTGGCACCCTGACCGGCGAGGCAGCCGGCGAGGACCTCGTCGTCGAGACCCCCACCCGCCCGTTCCTCGACGACGTCCGGGCCGTCTTCGGCATCGGCGAGACCAAGCTCTGGTCGGAGACGATCGCCTCCCGCCTGGCCGAGCGCTGGCCCGAGACCTACGACGGATGGGACGCCAGCGACCTCGGCGTGCAGCTCGGCCGGCACAGCATCAGGACCGTCCAGGTATGGGGCAAGACCCCCGACGACACCGAAGCCAACCGCAAGGGAATTTCCCTCGACTCCCTCACCGACGCCGTTATTTAGGGGGTCTAGGCCTAGACCCCCTAAAGGCTAGGCCTAGACCCCCTCGACCTGCCCCTAAACGCCCTCTGACCTGCGACCTAGCCCCCTATCGGCCCCCACGACACCCACTGTCCATTGTGCCTAGAGCCCCACCCCGCTGTCCCGACTCACAACCGCCGCTAGAGCAGCCCCCGAGACCGGCGCCGACCGCTGGAGGAGCGGCCCGGAGCGATGCAGCGCCCCACCCGAGACTCACCGACTGGGAGGTAAAGCCCGTGACCGAACTGATTGGGTTCACGCTCGGATTCCCCGCCGCCATGTATTCCGGCAGGCCCCCGGGCCGGCTGGTTGCCCGGCGCTGGGGATTCCCGGAACCGGCTGAGAGCCGATGATCCGCCGCCTCGTGGCCCTTACCTTGCTCGCCACCTGCGTCCTGGCGATTCCCGCCACCGCGTGGGCCTGGCCGCAGGGCTACAGGACCGAAATCAGCATCTCGCCAGGGGGGCACTTCACCGCAGTCCTCCACTCGCCGATCGCTCAGGACCTCTACGTCTGGATGCGGCCGCCACACTTCGGCGTGCCGGAGAACAGCCCGCGATGGGAATACCTTGCCGTGCACTGCAGCGGCTCGACCGCCTGCCACCTGTCCGGCACCTACACGGTTGACTGCACGAAGGTCTTCATCCAGTTCCAGGCGTTCAAGGGCCCGGTCTGGCCCGATCGCCACGAGACCTTCGCCGTGGCCGAGTCGCTATGTTGACCCGCCGCCTCATCGCAGGAGTCGCCCTGGCGGGCCTGCTGGCTCTGCCCGCCGGCGCTGCGCCGAGAGCGCTGCCTCCTTCGCAGCAGTCCACCTGCACCGCCGACATCCGGGTCTGCTTCAACGAGTACGCCTCGACCCCCGACGGCGCCGGCTGGACGATCCGGGCCAACACCGACGACTCAACCCCGACCTTCGGGACCAGCGCCTTCCGGAGGGCGATCCTGATTTTCCACTTGGTGCACGACCCGGACACCGGCCGCTGGATTCCATACCTCGTCGCGCAGGCTCCCTGGTGCGTGGCCATCTCAAACTGCTACGTCGAATGGCACACCGACGATCCCCAGGCGATGTCCCTGACCCTGTGGTGGGGCGCCACCTTCGACAATAACAATCACGTCCTCGTCGCCCGAGTGGGCTACCCGTCGGCATGAGCAAAAGCGTGGGAGGGGACGACGCTGGGTGTAGCTGCCAGGAGCTAGCCGCCCGTTTGAAGACGGGACCAGGCGAATCCGGCCCCGCTGCCCGTCGTTCCCTCCCATGACCACCGCCCTCGCAGCTCTCGCCCTGAGCCTGCTACGCCTGGCCTGGCTGCTGCTGCGCATCCCGCTCGCCCTCGCCGTCCTGGTCGCCTGCATGTTCGCCGGCCAGTTCCTCGCCCTCGCCGCCTGGGACCGCATGTTCGCCCACGAGGAGAAGCGAGCCGACCGCCTTGTCACGAGGGCCGAGGAGGCTCCCCCCAACGTCGTCTACCTCACCCCGCAGATCGAGGCCGACCACCGCCAGCGCCGGATGCTGCGGCTGCTGGACCGGTCCTGACGGGCTGATGCTCACTTTTGATAATGCAGACTTATCACAACATGAGCCGATGACCGACCCCCTTCCCGACGAGCCTGTAGCCTTGGTCATCAGCCCCCTCGAGGCGGTTGGGGAGGTGGACGCGGCGGAATCCCGGATCCGGGCCTTCATGGCGGGCGCGAAGGCGGACAGCACCCGGCGGGCCTACCGTGACGACTGGCGACGCTTCGAGGCATGGTGCGCCGGCGAGGACCTGCCGTCGCTTCCGGCCACCCCGGCGGCCGTCTGCCGTTTCCTCGACCACCTCGTCGTCGAGGGCTATCTTGCCCGCAATGGCGAGCGTCGGGCCTATAGCGCTTCGACTCTCAGTCGGTTCATGGTCTCGATCAGCGTCGCCCACACCCGGGCCGGCTTCGCCCACACCGACAACCCGATCAAGCACCCGGCCGTCCAGGAGTGCTGGGAAGGCATCCGGCGCAGCGTCGGCTCCGCTCAGCGCCCGAAGGCGGCTGCCACGACGACGATCATCCGCAGCATGGTCGCCGGCCTGCCCGACCCGGTGGCCCCCCTGCCCGGCGCCGCTGACCGCCTCCAGCTCGCCGGCCTCCGGGACCGGGCCCTCGTCCTCCTGGGTTTCGCCGGCGGATTCCGCCGCAGCGAGCTCGCCGCCCTGGCCGTCGAGGACCTCGAGGACGTCGACGAGGGCGTGGACATCCGCATCCGCCGCTCCAAGACCGACCAGGCAGGCAAGGGCCGCACGGTCCTCGTCTGCTACGCCCCCGCTGCGAAGGACTGCCCCGTGCGCGCGCTGAGGGCCTGGCTGGCTGCCAGCGGTATCACCGAGGGCCCGGTCTTCCGCAAGATTGACCGCCACGGTCACGTCGGTTCCCGGCCCCTCAGCGGCCAGGCGGTCGCCGACGTCGTCAAGGCCCGGGCCAAGGCCGCGGGCCGGGACCCAGCCAAGTTCGCGGGCCACTCCCTGCGCCGCGGCCACGTCACCTCGGCGGCGAAGGCCGGCGCGACCCGCCAGAAGATCAAGGCGCAGACCGGCCACCACAGCGACCGCATGGTGGACGCCTACACCGAGGACGCCTCCCGCAGCGAAGGGAACTCCTCGGCCGCCATCTGGACCGTCTAGTGAAGCTGCCGGAACTCGGCGAGGCTGAACTGATCGCCCTTTCGCTCGGCCTTGAGAAGCGCTTCGGGTATGACTCGATCCCCACCGTCGAGCGGATGTACGGCGACGACAGCGGGAAGTTATGGTGCGTGTTCCCACTGTGCAAATACTCCGTGCGCGACCCAGTGAAGATGTGGCGCCACGTCCACGGGTTCACCCAGCGTGAGTACCACCGGCCAACGGTGACGTCCCGGGAGATCGACTCGACTTTGGACTGGAACTCTCGGAACTTCCCGCCTGCCCGATAGGGTCGAACGTCTGTACGATTAAGCCCATGGCCCGGGATGCTTCTGCACCAGCTGAGGAGCGGATCCTGGCGCTCGAGGGCGAGGCCCACACCGGCGTCCGACGGCTCCGAGCGGCGATCGAGCGGGTCTCCCGAATGGCCGGCACCGTCCCCTCCGCCTCCGTGATGCAGACTGGCAAGGCCACGAACGGGAGCGGCCCACGGGACTTCCCCGAAGCGATCGCCTGGCTCGACGAGGTCCGCCAGGTGACAGCAAAGCTCGTTGAGGAAGCGCCATGATGCAGGTTGGCGATGTCAACGCCTGGTTCTGCCCGGAGTGCCGTGCCCTTACCTTCGTCCGGCACGCCGACGTCGGGACAACGCCGATGTTCCTCAGATGTCGGGCGATCCCGGACAGCGGATGCCAGGGGGAAGCTCACTCGCTGATGTACCCCGGAGCGCACGTCTTGGCGATGTTCGGCGTGGTGGGGTTCGCTCCCGAACCGCTTGCGAAGGTCGAGGTCCAGTGGGAGTGGTACGCAGCGAACCTCAAGCAGCGGTCGAACCAAGAATGCCTCTCGCTTCGGCGGGTAGCGTGATCGTCATTGGCACCACCCTGACCCACTACGCTATGGCGAACCGCGGGACGTGGGCCTCCTGGCTGGACACCGCCGAGGCCCTCCAGGAGCATTCCCCAGAGCCCCTGAAGTTCTTCGCCGCCATCGAAGTGGACAGCAGAGGCGAAGCCCCCTTCGCACCCCTGATCCACCGGCTCATGGAGCTCGACAGCGACTGGTGGACGTTCAGCCTCGACGACGGCCGCACCGAGGCTTTCACCGCTGCCGCCCGCCTCCCCCACATCTGCGCCGGCCGCAACCTGATCGCAGAGAAGGCCACGGCCCTCGGCGCCTCCCACGTGCTGTACCTCGACGCCGACTGCTGCCCGCCGGCGGACGCCCTGCCGAAGCTCCTCGAGCTGGACTGGCCCTACGTGGGCGGTGAGGTCCCCACCTACTGCCTACACGGCGAGCCACTTCCCGGACCCATCCCCGTCGAGGAGCACATGCCCGTGGCAGCGTTCCTGCTCGTGCGCCGGGAGGTCTTCAAGCGCCTGCGCTGGCGCTGGGACCCCGAGCTCGGAATGCACGACGATGCCGCCTACCATTACGACGCTGCGCAGCTCCTGGGCATCCGGGCACGGGTGCGCAAGGACGTGATCGGCCGCCACTACCCGGAGAGCATCGGTCCCATCGAGACTCGCTTCCCCGGCCGGGACATGAGCGTGCGTTGAGGGCCGTAGAGCCCGGTAGTTGACAAATCACGCGCGCGGGCTTTGACTGATGCGTGGCGACGTGTGCCTTGACCAACCCCCCCGGAGCTACGAGGTCCGTCGCCGCCCCTTTCCTCTCTTCCCCAGGACATCTGTGCCCAGAGTGCGGTTCATCGCCTGCGACCGAGTCGGGAGTCGCCTGCGCACCTGGTGGCCGGCCGAGGCCCTCGCCGCCCGCGGGTGGGATACCCGGTGCTCCGAGAAGAGGTGGCCGCAGCCCGGTGAGGCGGACATCGTCGTCGTGCACCGCCCCCTGACCAGCCGGGACGTCTCGCAGGTAGCGGCCCACCGCAAGGCTGGCGCCGCCGTCCTGGTCGAAGCCGACGACGCCCTCGGCCTTCTGCCCCCCGGCCATGGCTGGACGCCGCCCCCGGGCGCGCTGGCCTGGCACGACGAGGCCATCCAGGAGGCCACCGGGCTGATCGTCAGCACCCAGCGCCTGGCCGACATCTACGGCCCCCTGGCACGCCGGACGTGGGTCATCCCGAACCGCCTGCCGCAGCGCATCGGGCAGTACCGCTGGGAGCGGCCGCCAGGCGATCCCCGGGTCCGGGTGGGCTGGGCAGGCATCGTGAGCACGCATGCCCATGACCTGCACTGGCTGGCCCCGGAGGCCAGGCGTATGGTGAGCGGGGCGCTCTTCACGTCGATCGGCGACCGGCGCACACAGAAGGAGCTGCGCCTGCCGGGGCGAATCGACAAGCTGCTCGGCTTCACCTACGACGAGCGCACCTATTACGAGGGCATGGCCCGGGCGGACGTCGGCATCGTGCCGCTGCTGCCCTGCCCGTTCAACGAGGCGAAGTCGGCCCTCAAGGCCATGGAGTACATGGCCCTCGGCAAGCCCGTCGTGGCCACCCGACTGCCCGAACAGGCAGCCCTGATCACCCAAGGTATTTCGGGATTCCTGGCCGACACCCCGGCCGAGTTCGCCGACTTCGTCCAGGAACTTGTGCGGGACCAGGATCTTCGACGGCGCATGGGCGAAGCGGCGCGGGAGACCATGGCCGGGCTGTGGCTCGAGGATTCCGTGGAGGTTTTGGAGGGTGTTCTCCAGGAGGTGACGAACGTCAGGCCAGTGGGCCGGAAGCGACCGAAGGCAGCGGCTACCGCGTGACTGGAAGCAGCGCCGTCTCCGCGTCCTCGAGCGGGATCGGTGGGTCTGTTACTTCTGCGGTGATCCGGCCAACGAGGTGGACCACAAGCGGGCCGGCGACGATCATTCCGAGGAAAACCTGGGAGCGACCTGCCCTCCGTGCCACAGGCGTAAGAGCGCAAAAGAAGGGTACGAAGCGTCGCCGCTGAGGCGGGCCCGGGCGCCGGCGACCCGGCACCCGGCGGCGCACCCGGGCGTGAGTCCGCCGGAATCAGCGGCGGGGGGTGGGGGGTGACCCCCCGGCGCGCGGCCGCGGCGAC
>Ga0193695_1000071_pt1 | contig 16657 bp, 18 predicted proteins | sample L3s2metaG_FD_160568 | JGI IMG/M metagenome (GOLD analysis project Ga0193695, IMG submission 160568) | Soil microbial communities from a riparian zone of the East river system, Colorado, United States - L3s2 | ecosystem: Environmental > Terrestrial > Soil > Riparian zone | place: USA: East River... | reverse complement strand
ACGCGCAGCGCATACCTATTGGGCCGTGGTCGACAACCCGTCGAGCCCAGGCAACGCGGCACTTGCTCGTGCAAGCGACGAAGGGATCACGGCAAGCGAGGGCGGCGGCGCGGTCACCGTCACCTTCCCGGTGAACGTGAGCGGCTGCGCAAACGTCTCCGGCCGCAACAACGCCGGCACGTCGCCGCCTGGCGCCGGAACCGCCCAGACCAACACCTCGGCGGCCAACGCCAACGCGATCGAGGTCCGCACCCGCGACGCGAAAGGCGACCCCGAGGACGCCGACTTCCACCTGATCGTCGTCTGCCCCTAACCACGTCTATTGTTGGCGCATGGCTGACGGACCGCACGAACTCAAGGAGGGGGACAAGGTCTGGGTCGAGGACGGCGACGGGAAACACCATCCCGGCGTTTTCGTCGGCAACAACGAAGCCTCCGGCTGGTTCGGCGGCGGCCCCAGTGCCTACGTCGTCCACCCCGAGGCGCACCAGGCCGAGGTCGTCTCGGTCTTCCGCATCACCCCACGCGACGAGTAGCGCCGCTCAGGGATCGGACAGGCGGGCCTCCGTCATGTCAACGCGCTCGCCGCTGAACGGTACGCCCTCGGCTATCAGGCGCCGTTTCTGCCGTGCGCCCTTGGCGAGTGAGCCGTCGGCGCGGACTACGCGCCACCAGGGCAGGTCGGGGTCGTCGCACTCGAACAGCACCGCGCCGGCGAAGCGCGGCGCGCCCGGTGAGACGTCGCCGTAGGTGCGCACGAATCCCGCCGGGATCTCGCGCACGCGGTCCAGTACTTCCAACTCGCGTGCCTCGTTATCGCCATTCACCCTCTCATGAGCTCGCCGGGCCGAAGGCGTCGATCAGGCGGTTCTGGTACTCGCTCAGCTCCTCCGACGAGATGAAGTAGGTCGGCGGGGTGAGGAAGAGACCATCGGCGCGCTCCGCCGTCGCTTCGACCCGGGCGCGCACCTTGTCGAGCGGGCCGGCGGCGCAGTAGGTCTCGACCATCTCGTCGCTGATCGCCGCTGGGACGGCCGGCAGGTCACCGCGGCGGAACGCCTCGCCGGCCGCGACCGCGTTGTCGGCGAAGCCGTGCAGCTCCCAGAGCGGCATGTAGGTCCTTACCGTGGCGTAGAAGGAGATCGTGCGGCGGGCCATCTCGATCGCCTGCGCCTCGTCGTCGTCGATCGCGCAGCAGACGGTCGGCAGGTAGTCGAAGTCCTTGCGCTCGCGGCCGGAGCGCCGCAGGCCCTCCTCGAAGGAGGAGACGACGACCTCGTCGATCCAGCGCAGGCTCTGGATCGGGTGGCCGATCAGCCCGTCGGCGACGTCGCCGGCCATGCGGCACATGCCGCCCTGCACGCCGGCGGTGTAGATCGGCACCACTCCGCGCGGCGACGGGTGCGGCCGCACCCAGCCCTTGATGTCGATGTCGTAGTAGCTGCCCTCGTAGCGGATCGGCTCGCCCACGCCCGCCTGCCGCATGATCAGCCGCGTCGCCTCGATCGCCTCGCGCAGATGCGGGGCCGGTTTGCCGTACTCCGCGTTGTGCCAGGTTTCGTTCAGCCGTTTGACCCCGGAGCCGAGGCCGAGGCGGAAGCGGCCGTTCGACATCTCGTCGACGTCGAGCGCCGAGACGGCGAGGATGAAGGGGCTGCGGGTGAAGGCCCAGGCGATCCCGGTGGCGATGCCGATCCTCTCGGTGCGGCCGGCCAGGTAGGCAGCCTGGGTGACCGAGGAGCGGAACAGCTCCGGCGCCCAGACGCACTCAACTCCGGCCGCCTCGGCACGCTTGGCCTCGGCCTCGAGGTCGTCGACAGTGGTGCCGATCGCGGCGACCGAGATGCGGCCGAGCGCGCTCAAGCCGGTGCGGGGACGGCTGCCTCGGCGAGAACCAGGTCGGCGACCCGGTCGCGGTGCCAGCGGGCGTCGCCGAAGGTGGCCGCGTTGGCCTTGCCGCGCTTGAGGAAGAAGTGGAGGTCGTGCTCCCAGGTGAAACCGATCCCGCCGTGCACCTGGATCGAAGCGTCGGGGACACGCCAGCCGGCGTCGGAGGCGTAGGCCTTGGCCATCGAAGCGGCGAGGGGCAGCGACTCCGGCTCGGCATCGGCGGCCCAGGCGGCGCCGTAGACCGCGGAGCGCGAGTTCTCGGTCTCGAGCAGCATCTGCGCACAGCGGTGGGAGACCGCCTGGTAGGCGCCGATCGGCCGGCCGAACTGCTGCCGGTCCTTGGCGTACTCGACAGCCATCTCCATCGTCCGCTGCGCGAGCCCGGTCGACTCGGCGGCGATCGCGACGCAGGCGCGCCAGAGCACTGGCAGGTACTCCCCCTGACCGCCGTCCAGGGTCGCGTCGGGGGCGACACGGACGCCGTCGAAGCTGACCGAGTAGAGGCGGCGCGTCAGGTCGATCGACTTCTCGGCGCTGACGCTGACGCCGTCGGCATCGCGCTCGACCAGATGGCGCCGTCCGTCCGAGGTGGCGACGAGGAAGAAGTCCGCGGATGCCGCGTCCATCACCAACACCTTTTCGCCGTCGAGGACGACCCCGTCGCCGTCGGCCTTGGCCTCCATCTCGAAGCCGCCGATCGCCGCCGGGGTGCCGGTGTCGAAGAGGGCGATCGTGCCGCGCGCCTCACCGTTAGCGAGGGGACGAAGCCACCTATCCTTCTGCTCATTCCTCCCGTTGATCGCCAAGGCCAGGCCCGCCACCGTGGTCGAGAGCAGCGGCGAGGGCGCCAGGGCGTAGCCCATCTCCTCGAAGAGGACGGCGAGGTCGACGATGCCGAGGCCCTGACCTCCCCACTCTTCCGGCAGCGCCAGACCGGGCCAGCCGAGCTCGGCCATCTCCTCCCAGTCGGACTGCTCGAAGCCGTGCTCGCTCTCGGCCAGCTCGCGGATCCGCTCCGATTTGTAGCGGGCGGCGAGAAAATCGCGCGCGGTCGACTTGATCGCCTGCTGCTCGTCGGTGAGATCGAAGTACATAAGTAAGCGGCTGCTCCTCAGGCCCCTAGCGAAGCCTCGGCAGGCCGAGCACCCGCTCGGCGATGATGTTCTTGAGGATGTCGGTGGTGCCTCCCTCGATCGAGTTGGCGCGCGAGCGCAGGAAGCTGTACTGCCAGGCACCGTTGGCGACAGCGTGCTCGGCGCCACGGTCGAGCGGCGCGTAGGCGCCCTCGATCTCGAGCGCCAGCTCGGCGATGCGCTGGTTGATGTCGGCCCACTGCCACTTGCCCAGGGAGCCCTCCGGTCCCGGGATGCCCGACTGCATCGTCTTGGTCAGGCCGCGGTGGGCGTTCAGCCGCATCGTCTCGGCCTCGATCTGCAGCTGGGCGATGCGCTGGCGCAGGAGCGGATCCTCGGCCGCGGTGCCGCCGTTGACGCGCGTCAACTTGGCCAGCTCGCCCAGTCGCTTGAGGCTGTTGGCGATCTGCGAGATCGCGCCGAAGGCGAGCCCGGCACGCTCGTTCATCAGCGTCGTGATCGCCACCGACCAGCCGTTGCCGACGCCGCCGACGACGTTGGCGTCGGGGATCCGCGCCTCCTCGATGAAGACCTCGTTGAACTCGCCCTCGCCGGTGATCTGGACCAGCGGTTTGGCTTCGACCCCCTCCTGCTCCATGTCCATCAGGAAGTAGGTGAGGCCCTTGTGCTTGGGCGCGTCGGGGTCGGTGCGGGCGACCAGCATGCACCACTTGGCGTACTGGGCGAAGGTCGTCCAGACCTTCTGCCCGGTGACAACCCATTCGTCGCCATCCTTGATCGCCTTGGTCTTCAACGAGGCCAGGTCGGAGCCCGACTCGGGCTCCGAGAAGCCCTGGCACCAGATCTCCTCGGCGGTGAGGATCGGCTCCAGGTAGCGCTGCTTCTGCTCGTCGGTGCCGTGGGCGATGACGACAGGGCCGCCCATCGCCAGGCCGAGCACGTTGGCGGGACTGGGGGCTTCCTGGCGCGCCGCCTCGCCGACGAAGATCGCCTGCTCGATCAGGGTCGCGCCGCGGCCGCCGTACTCCTTCGGCCAGGAGATCCCGGCCCAACCCGCCTCATGCAGCCTGCCCTGCCACTCGCGGCGAAAGGCCATCACCTCCCCGAGCCCGGCCTCCGGCTCCGGCCCCGGGTGGTTCTCTTCCAGCCAGGTCCGGACCTCGTCGCGGAAAGCCTCCTCCGATGGCGACAGCGTCAAGTCCATCGGTGCGGAGAGTACCTGGCTGTCGTCTGAGGCGGTCTGACCAAGCAGATCAAGGAAGCAGGGAGCGTGGCGTGCTCTGCACGCGAGCGACCGATGACGCAGATATGCGCCGTGTCAGACCGCCTCAGACGCGCTCGATCAAGGTTCCGGTCCCTAGCCCGCCGCCGCAGCACATCGTCACCAGGCCCATCTCCTTGTCGGAGCGCTCCAGCTCGTGCAGCAGGGTGGTGATCAGGCGGGCGCCGCTGGAGCCGAGCGGGTGGCCGAGGGCGATCGCGCCGCCGTTGACGTTGACCCGGTCCATGTCGGGATCGAGCTCACGGCGCCAGGCGGCGACGACCGAGGCGAAGGCCTCGTTGATCTCGACCAGGTCGATGTCCTCCATCTTCATCCCGTTGCGCTCGAGCAGCTTGCGGGTCGCCGGGATCGGCCCGGTCAGCATGATCACCGGGTCGACGCCGACCGTCGTCTGGTCGTAGATCCGGGCACGTGGCTTCAGTCCCAGCGCGTCGGCCTTCTCGCGGGTCATCAGCAGGACCGCGGCGGCGCCGTCGGAGACCTGCGAGGAGTTGCCGGCGGTGATCTTGCCGTCCTCCTTGAAGGCCGGCTTCAGCTGCGCGAGCTTCTCCAGCGAGGTGTCGGGGCGGATGCCCTGGTCGGTGGCGTAGGTGTCGCCGTTGACCGAGAAGGGGACGATCTCGCGCTCGAAGCGGCCCTCCTCGGTCGCCTTGGCGGCGAGCTGGTGGGAGCGCAGGCCGATCTCGTCGAGCTCGGAGCGGGGGATCTCCCACTGGTCGGCGATCATCTCGGCGGAGATGCCCTGCGGCACGAGGTTGTAGCGCTCCAGCAGCTGCGGCGAGAAGGCGAAGCCGTGCTCCTGCATCACCGAGGCGTTGTCGGCGAAGGAGATGTGGCCCATGTGCTCGACGCCGCCGCCGACCATCACGTCATGGACGCCGGAGGCGACCAGCGCGGCGGCGAAGTTGACCGCCTGCTGGCCCGAGCCGCACTGGCGGTCGACCGTGGTCGCCGGCGTCTCCATGGGCAGGCCGGCCTCAAGCCAGGCGTTGCGGGCGATGTTGATCCCCTGCTCCCCGAACTGCTGCACGCAGCCGGCGACGACGTCCTCGACCTCGGCGGGGTCGATGCCGGCCCGCTCGATCACCTCGGAATAGGCCTTGGCGAGCAGGTTGGAGGCATGGACGTCCTTGTAGTAGCCCTTCTCCTCGTGGCCGCGCCCGATCGGCGTGCGGACCGCCTCGACGATGACGACCTCGCGGCCGCTGAACTTGCCGTTTCCGTTCCCTGACATCGAAGCCTCCGTTCGCGCTGATTGACCGGTCAATCAACTTTAGCGCGCCGCGACGTGATAGGAACCCGTCTCCAATGGGCGGGAGCACTGGATACGAAGCGCCGGGGATTGCGGGCAGCGGGGCGATTGCTACCGGTCTAGCCGCGGTAGCCACTACCAGTGCGGACACGATTCTGCTTGCTCGCAGTGAGGCGTCCGCTTGGCGGGCGGAGGAGAAAGTCGTTGCTGCTTGCGCCAAGATCGAGGGGGCCGAGGCCTCGCGACTGCGGGTCACGACCGATCCCAAAGATCTGGCTGACTGCGACATAGTCGTCGAGGCGATTGTCGAGGAGGTCGAACCGAAGGGTGAGGTGCTGAGCGCCGTCGCCGAGGCCTGTCCCGACGCCGACCTGGCCACGACGACCTCTTCGCTCAGCATCGCCGAGATCGCCACGGCGGCGGGCATCGGCGGCCGGCTCTTCGGCCTGCACGTCTTCAACCCGGTGCCGCGGATGAAGCTGGTCGAGGTCTGCTTCCCCGACAGCGGCGAGGAGACCCGCGAGAAGGCGCTCGCCTGGTGCGCGGCGCTGGGCAAGACCGCGGTCGAGGTCCCCGACCAGGCCGGCTTCGTCGTCAACCGCCTCCTCTTCCCCTACCTCTTCGACGCCGTGCGGCTGGTCGAGCGCACCGGCATGGAGGCGGGCGAGGTCGATTCCTGCATGAAGCTCGGCGCCGGCCACCCGATGGGCCCGCTCGCCCTGCTCGACTTCGTCGGCCTCGACGTCGCCGAGGCGATCGGCGACGCCCTCTACGCCGACTCCTCCGACCCGGCGCACAAGCCACCCGGCCTGATGGTCGAGATGGCGGGTAGCGGCAAATTAGGTCGGAAGTCCGGCGCGGGCTTCTACTCCTACGACTAGCCGGTTATCTCTTACCGGCGCGGTCCCAGATGACGTCGGCCAGCGAGATGCCCTGGCGCCGGGCGGTCGCCTCGATCTCCTCCCAGGGAAGCTCGGCCTCGGGCAGGTCGTCCCAACGGGCCAGGTCGAGTGCCTCGACCGCTCCTTTGAGCGCCGGGCCGAGATGCTCCTCGGAGCGCAGCAACGCCCTCAAGACCTCCAGTTGCTTGTCGCTCAAACGCACAACCCACATGCGATACCTCCAGGGTTAGGCGAAACGCGGGTTGCTCAGGAAACCTAGGCCGAGGGGCGGACGGAACCGCTGCCGCTGATCCGCACCGCCTCGACCCGGTTCTCGCGCACCGACTCGACCCGGATCGTGTAGCCGTTGACGGTGATCGAGTCGCCGCGCTTCGGCAGCCGGCCGAGCTCGCCGAAGACGTAGCCGCCGATCGAGTTGTAGGCGTCGCTATCGACCGGCAGCTCGATGCCGCGATCGGCGAGGTCGCCGAGCGAGACGTGGCCGCGGACGAACCACTCGCCACCGGCCAACTGGCGCATCGCCGCGGCGCGGGGATCGGTCTCGTCCTCGATCTCCCCCACCACCTCCTCGAGGATGTCCTCGACCGTGACGATGCCGACCGTGCGGCCGTACTCGTCGACGACCACCGAGAGCGAGGTGCGCTGCACCTGCAGGTCGTGCAGCAGGTCGTCGAGCGGGCGCGTCTCGGGGACGATCAGGGCGTCGCGCACGACCGGCTCGATCGCCGCCTGCGGCCCGTCGCTCATGTAGAGGCGGGCGAGGCTGTTGTTGTGGACGATGCCCTTGACCCGGTCGGGGTTCTCTTCCTCGATCACGACCAGGCGCGTGTGGCCGGATGTGACGCAGCGGCGCAGTGCCGTCTCGACGGTCTCCGAGGAATCGACCGTGACCACCGCCGGGATCGGCGTCATCACCTCGCGCGCCTCCTGCTCGTGCAGGTGGAAGACGCCGCCGAGCATCCCCGCCTCGCCCGGGTCGAGCGTCCCCCCCACCCGCGAGCTGTCGATGATCTGCTTCAGGTCCTCGGCGGTGTGCTTCTCTTCGATGTTGGTCGGATCGACGCCGAAAAGGCGGACGATCGCGTTGGAGAGCGCGCTCAGCCCCATCGTCACCGGCGCGGTGGCGACGCGGAACCAGTTGAGCGGGCGCGAGACGCGGCGGGCGGTGCGCTCGGCGTTGTTGATCGCCAGCATCTTCGGTACCTGCTCGCCGACGCTGATGTGGATCGCCGTCACCAGGGCGAAGGCGATGCCGACCGAGAGGCCGACCGCGGCGCCGTGGGAGAAGCCGCCGAAGATCGGCTCCAGCAGCTTCGCCAGCGAGGGCTCACCGAGGAAGCCGATCCCGATCGAGGCCATCGTGATGCCGATCTGGCAGGCGGAGAGCGATTCGTCGATCTCGTCGAGCTGGCGCACCACGGTCTCGGCGCCGCTCTCGCCTTCCTCGGCGAGCTGCTCGAACTTGCCGCGCCTGCTGCGCACCAGGGCGAACTCGGCGGCGACGAAGAAGCCGTTCACAGCCACCAGCAGGAGCAGCAGGACGAGCAGCAGGACGCTCATCGGATCACACGGCCCCTATTTGGCCCGGTACTTCGGGGAAGGTCGTCTTCGGCCATTCGGCAATTGGTGAATATAGCTTTCCCGTCCGCGGAATGGCGAAACCACCCGGGTAGGTGACATATTGGGCGCCGAATGCGCATCGCCAGCCTGGTTCCATCCGCGACCGAGATGCTCTTCGCCCTCGGCCTCGGCGACAGCGTCGTCGCCGTCACCCACGAGTGTGACTATCCGCCGCAAGCTCGCTCGCTGCCCCATCTGACCCGCACCGTGCTGGCGGAGAGCCTCGACGCCGGCCAGATCGACACGGCGGTGAAAGCCACCGTGGGCGAAGGCCGGGCGCTGTACGAGCTCGACGAGGAGCTGCTCGCCGAGGTCGCCCCCGACCTGATCGTCACCCAGGCGATCTGCGACGTCTGCGCGGTCTCCTACGAGGACGTGGTCGAGGTCGCGGCGCGCCTGCCGGGCCGGCCGCGTGTCCTGCAGCAGGACCCGAGCACGCTGGGCGAGATGCTCGAGGACGTGATCCGCCTCGGTGAGGCGACCGGGCTGGAGTCCGAGGCCCACTACATGCGCGGTGAGCTGGAGGGACGCCTGGCGACGGTGCGAGCCACAGTCTCCGGCACCACCAACCCAAGGGTGATCGCGCTGGAGTGGCTCGACCCGCCCTTCGTCGGCGGCCACTGGATCCCGGAGATGATCTCGATCGCCGGCGGCGAGGACGTCGCCGGCCCGCCCGGGCTGAAGTCGCCCGAAGTCCAGTGGGGCGCGCTGTCGGGGCTCAATCCCGACGTGGTGATCGCGATGCCCTGCGGCTGGTACGTGAGCGAATCCCACGAGCAGGCGGTCGAGCACTGGGACCAGATCGCCAGGCTGGGCGCCGGACGGGTCTACGCGGTCGACGCGGCCTCGACCTTCTCCCGGCCCGGACCGCGCCTGGTGGACGGAGTGGAGCTGCTCGGCCACATCCTCCACCCCGACCTGGTCGACCCGCCCGGCAACATCGGCTTCGCCGAGGTGCGAGCGCCGCTCTAGGCAATGGCGATCGCGCTGGCGATCGAGAAGAAGGCGATCGCCGCCATCCCCAGCAGCTCCATCGGCAGGTGCCGCGGACCGAGCAGGCCGCGCTCACCGGCGACGATGAAGAGGGCGCAGAGCACGCCTCCCACCAGACCACCAAGATGACCCCCGATGCTGATTTCGGGATTGCCGAAGGTGATCGCGAGGTTGAGCAGAAGAACCACGCCGATCGAAGCGGCGAGATTGTCGACGCGGCGGTGACGGGCGATGACGAAGGTCGCGCCGAAGATGCCGAAGACAGCACCGGAGGCGCCGATCGTCAACGAGTCCGGGCTCAGCAGGGTCGCGCCGAGAGATCCGGCAAAGAGCGAAGCGAAGTAAAGGGCGACGAAACGTGGAGTGCCGATCCCAGGCTCCAGCAACCGGCCGAGGAAGTAGAGGGCGAACATGTTGAAGCCGATGTGAATGACGCTGGCATGGAGAAATCCACTGGTCAGCAGCCGATACCACTCTCCTTCGGCCACGTACGGGCCATACAGCCCGAAATGGAGGAGGATCGAACTACTGCCGGGGCTCAGGCCGCCACCGCCGCCGGCGATCTCAGCCAGGTAGGCGGCCACGTTTATCGCTATCAGGACGAAGGTGGCGGGCGCGTCGTAGCGGCTCGGCCCAACCGCGCCGCGGGTGACCTTCGTGCGCTGCCTGGCGCACTCGGGACAGCGCATGCCGACGGGGGTCGGCGTCATGCAGTCGGGGCAGATAGGCCGCCCGCAGTTGGAGCAGGAGACGCCGGTCTCACGGTTCGGGTGTCGGTAACAGGTCTGCGCCATCGCGGACCGGGAGCCTACAATCGCCGCGCATGGAGCAAGCGAGCCCCGTACGACTGTACGCGACGGTTGCCGGCGCGGCGCTCTTCGTCTACGGCATCGCCGGCTTCTTCTTCGACTCCTCCTTCGCCCGCCCGGACGACCTCCGCGAAGCGCTCGGCCTGTTCTCGGTCAACGGCTGGGCCAACGTCTTCCACCTGCTTACCGGCGCCCTTGGACTGCTCCTCGCCGGCTTCGCCTCGCGCCGCTACGCGATCTCGCTGACCGCGTTCTACGTCGCGGTCGCCGTCTTCGGCTCGGCTGTCTAAAGACCGAGGCGGCCGGTGGCCGAGCGCAGGCGGCTCCTGGTCTGCTGACGGCCGCGGCGCCGCACCTCTAACAGGACGAGGGCGCCGGTGGCGATCCCACCGGCGCCGACGGCGACCACCGGCCGTACCCAGTTGCGTGGGTCGCGCAGCGCCCGCAGCTCGCTCTCCGAGAGTTCCTCGGCCCAGTCGGAGAGCTCCTCGGCGGCGGCCTGGGTGACCGCGGCGAGCGTGTCCTCGAAGCGGCCCGAGAGCCGCTCCGGCGGCTCCATCGGTCGCAGCGCGTCCCCCAGCAGGCGCTCGACGTCCCAGGTGCTGCCGGTCAGCCTTTCGCTCGCCTCACTCATCGCTCATCTCCTCCTCCAGCTGCTTGATCGCGCGATGGATCAAGACCTTGGTGGCGCCGTCGCTGCGCCCCAGCGCGCGGGCGATCTCGCGGTTGTCCATGCCGAGGGCGAAGCGCATGATCAGCGCGTCGCGGCGGTCGTCCGGCAGGTTGTCGAGCTTGGCGATCACCTGGCGCAGCTCCTCGCGCCCCTCGGCGATCGCCTCGGTCCCGTGACGCGCCGGGATCGGGTCGGCGCTCTCCAGCGGCGTCTGCGGGCGCCGCGATCTGTCCCTGTAGTAGTTGAGCGCCAGGTTGTGGGCGATGCGGATCAGCCAAGGACGCAGCGGCCGCCCGTCGGACTCGCGCCGCGCCCGGTCGAAGTGGCGGTAGGCCTGCAGGAAGGCCTGCTCGGTCAGGTCCTCGGCGTCGTGCTGGTTGCCGACCCGGTAGTAGGCGTAGGAGTAGACGTCTTTGAGGTGGTCGCGGTAGAGCTCGGCGAAGGCCTTGTCGAGCTCCGCCTTGGCGGCGGGGTCGAGGCTCGCCGGCTCGACGTTCTCCTTGGGGCCGTTCACGAGCGAAGCCTAGCCCGCTCATCACGCTGCCTCCCTCTTAGAGCGCTCGCCCAGGTGCAGGCCGGCGACCCAGGTCTCGGCGTCGATCTCGCCGCGGATCAGCGCGGCGAGCCCGTTCAGCGCCTCCGCCGGGCTGCCCGCGGCGGAGATCGCCGCCGCCAGCAGCGGCACCGCGTCGAGGCCCTCCGATGCCTGACCGATCAAGGCCGGGATCTCGGCCGCCGGCGTGCCGCGACCAAGCAGCTCGCCGGCGCGGCGGTTGCGACTCGACGGAGCGAGGACCGTGGCGGTCAGATCCCCGACGCCGGCGAGCCCAGAGAAGGTCTCCAGCTCGGCGCCGCGCGAGATCGCGTAGGCGATGCACTCGCGCCAGACCTGGGCGGTGGCGATGCCGGCCGCGTTGAGGCCGAAGGGCTCGGTCGTGGCGGCGGCGAGTGCCGCGGCGTTCTTCGCCGCCCCCGCCATCTCGACCCCGGTGACGTCGCGCGTGCGCTCGCAGACCAGGCCGGCGCGGTCGAAGACTTCGCCGAGCTGGTCGCGGAAGTCGGCATCGCCCGAGCCGAGGACGAGGGCGGCGGAGCCCGAGACCGCCTCGCGAGCATGGGCCGGGCCGCCGAGGCAGGCGATCGCACGGGCACGGATCCTTTCGCCGACGTACTCGGCCGGAAGCTGGCCGAGCGGCGCGATCATCCCCTTGGTCAGCAACAGGACCGAGGAGCGGTCGCTGATCCGGTCGGCGATCGCACCGACCGCCTGCGGCAGCGAGCCGGAGGGGATCGCCAGGCAGACCAGGTCGAGCCCGGCAAGCTCGATCTCGGCGGCTGGACAGACGAGCACGGAGTCGGGCAGGTCCACACCCTCCAGGTAGCGACGGTTTTCGCCGGCCTCGATCATCTCCGTCGCCTGTGCGGCGGTGCGGGCGCCGAGCTGGACCTCGAGCCCACCGCGGGCGAGCAGCACGGCGACCGCCGTTCCCCAGCTGCCGGCGCCGATCACGGCGGCGCGGCGCATCGGCGGCAGACCACCCATCTCTTCCCACTGCAGGAGGACGTTTGGCCAGGGGCGGCGAGGGCTGCTCGACCGTGGGGAAGGTCATCGCCTTGCCCAGCCGCACCCGCACCTGGCGCGGGCGGATGCGCCAGCCGCGGCGCACGTGCTCGCTGCCGAAGACGGCGGTGGGGAGAACCGGCGCGCCGGTCTGCAGGGCGAGCCTGCCGACGCCGCGCTTAGGCGACGCCAGCGTGCCGCGCCGGATCCGCGTCCCCTCGGGGAAGATGCAGACGGTGCCGCCGCGCTGCACCGCCAGGCGCGCCGTGTCCATCGCCAGCTCGTCCGACTCGCCGCGGCGTATCGGGAGGGCGCCGAGCCGCGAGAGCAGCCAGCCCTGCCAGCGACGCTCGAACAGCTCGATCTTGGCCACGTAGTTCATCGGCCGCCGCCAGGGCAGCGCGGCGCCGATCGCGAAGGGGTCGAGGAAGCTGCGGTGGTTGGCGGCGACGATAAGTCCGCCGCCGACGCGGCCATACTCGCGCCCGGTGCGGCCGAGGCGGAGGTAGGCGAGCAGGAACGGCGTGACCAGGGTCCTGGCCAGCAGATATAGCGGCCAGTTGACGCTGTGGCGCCGCGTGTAGTCGTGATAGGCGCGGAGGCGTGCCTCGGTCACGAAAAGCGCTACACGTGTGTGCCCGGGGGGTTACCGCGGGCGGGTCCTGTCGTGGGTGGGGGTGTCCGGGCGTTGCTGGGTTTTCGCCAGGGGAGGGAGGTGGCTGTCCGAGATCGCTGATGGGGCGAAAAGAGGACGCCGCTGCCGCCCGGACACCCCCACCCCATGCCACCCCGCCCGAAGGGGACTACCAGGCGGACTCGATCAGGGCTGCGAGGTCGTTGCGAGTCGGCGGCTCCGGCGTGAACGCCAGCTCGGGGCGTAGGAGCATCGAGTCCAAGGCCTCATCGAGCTTCGAGCGGTCGGCTCCGAGGGCTCCGAGGCCGGCTGGGTTGCCGCCGAGAGCGAGGATGCGGGCTTCTATGTTCTCTGGGGCGGTGGCCAGAGCCTCCGCCAGGGACGAGAGGCCGTCGGGGGCTCGGGGGAGCATGAAGGCCATTACTCGGGGGAGGATCGCGGCGTTGGTCTCGGCGTGGGGGCTGCCGCAGATGCGGACCAGGGTCTGGCAGATCACGTGGTGCATGCCGAACATCGCGGAGTCGATCGCGTAGCCGCAGAGCAGCGAGCCCAGGGCAAGCGCGGCGCGGTTGCGCTCGGCGGGTGGTTCGTCGAGCGAGCTGGCGATCAGCTCGGCGCCGCGCAGCGCGGTCAGCTGCGAGACCGGGTTGACGAAGGGCGTGTAGAGGGAGTCCGCGCCGTGGGCGAGGGCGTTCATAGCGCTGGCGCGCAGCGCTCCCTCGGCCTGACTCGTCATCGCCTCCGGGTCGGCGATCGCCAGGTCTGGCCGCACCATCGAGCGCACGCGGGACTCGGCGCCGGCGGGCAGGCGATGGATGCCGGTCATCTCGGCACCGGAGAGCGTCGTCGGTACCGCCGCGACCCGCGCGCCGCTGACCGCCGCGACCGCCTTTGCGGTGTCGATTACCCGGCCACCGCCGAGGGCGACGAGCCGCGGCGCCCCCAAGCGGTTGAGCAACTCCGCGGCGGCCTCCGGCACCTGGCCGGCGGGCACAGCGTGAACGGCCTTGGCGGCGGCCTCCAGCTCCGGCGCACCGGGAAGCGCGCGCGGCGTCGTCAGCAGTTCGAACTCGGCGAAGCCGTACTCGTGGAGCAGTCGCGGCGCCTGGGCGATGCCGTCGTGGCGGAGCACGACGACCCGGCCGGCGTCCCTCCAGACGAAGTTTCCGTTCACCCGGTCTTTTTCTCGGCGACGCGGGGGTTGGCGACCGGGCGCAGGTTCGGTTCGACTTCGGCCCGCAGGTGCTCGTAGTCGGGCGGCAGTGAGAGCTTCTCGCCGAGGTGCTCCAGCGGCTCATCGACGGTGAAGCCCGGCCCCAGGGTCGCGATCTCGAAGAGGACGCCGCTCGGCTCGCGGAAGTAGATCGAGCGGAAGTAGAAGCGGTCGATCACCGGCGTCGGTTGCGCCCCGCCGGCGATCGCCCGCTCACGCCAGGCGTCGTGCTCGTCGAGCGTCGAGGCCCAGGCGACGTGGTGAACGCTGCCGGCGCCCTGCAGCGAGCGCTCCTCGGGCGGGTCGTCGTAGAGGTAGAGGCCGCCGCGCTGCTCGCCGCGCGCCTCCCAGCCTTCCTCGACCGGCTCGAACTCGAGCGCTTCAAGCAGCGGGCTGCTCGCCTCGGGGGCGGCCGCGTACGCGCAGACGGCGTGGAAGCCCCGCAGCGCCAGCTCGGCCGGCACCTCGGGATGCTCGGCGCTGAGCGGCTCGTCGGGCACCTCGACCACGGCCAGCTCGTGATCGAGCCCCTCGGGATCGGCGAAGCGCAGGCTCGACCCGGCCCGCTCGCTCTCGATGCCGTTGGCGCCGAGCCGCTCGTCCCAGAAATCGAGCGCCTCGTGCGATCCCACCCGCCAGACGATGCGGTGAACGTCCCCCGCCCCGGCGCGTCCGTCGGGCACGCCCGGGAACTCGAAGAAGGTCAGATCGGAGCCGGCGCTGCCCTTCTCGTCGGCGAAGAAGAGGTGGTAGACGGTCGGGTTGTCCTGGTTGACCGTTTTCTTCACCAGGCGCAGGCCCAGCACCCCAACGTAGAAGTCGACGTTCTTCTGTGCGTCGGCCGTAATCGCGGTGATGTGGTGGATGCCCTCCAGCTTCACCCTTGTCACGTATAGCATCCCCGGTGATGAGCCGCGCACGGCGACGCACGGTCAAAGCTCTTGTGGTGCTCGGCTCGCTGCTCGCCTTCCTCAGCGTCTTCGCGATCTGGACCGAGCGCCAGGCGCTCAACACGAACGACTGGGTCGACACCAGCGGGCGGTTGATCCAGAACGAAAAGGTCCGCTCGGCCGTCGGCAATTACCTCGTCGACCAGCTCTACGCCAACGTCGACATCGAACAGGAACTCGAAGACATCCTGCCGGGCGAAACCAAGCAGCTGGCAGGGCCGGTGTCCGGTGGGCTGCGCCAGGTGGCGGGCGGCGGCGCCGAACAGGTTCTGCAGAGCACGACCGCGGAAGAACTCTGGAAGGACGCCAACCGCGCCGCTCACGAACAGCTCCTTGCCGTGCTGGAAAACAAGAAGGAGGCGGTCTCGACCGAAGAAGGGAACGTCACCCTCAACCTCGGCAGCCTGGTCACCAATCTGGCCGACCAGGTCGGGATCGGCAGCAAACTCGCCGAAAAACTCCCGCCCGACGCAGGGCAGGTGACGATCCTGCGCTCCGACCAGCTGAAGACCGCGCAGGACATCGCGGTCGGGATCAAGGGGCTGGCCCTGGTGCTCTCGCTGCTGACGCTGCTCGTCTTCGGCCTGGCGATCTACCTCTCACGCGACGCGCGCTGGGTGACCGTGCTCTTCTGCGGGATCGGCCTGGCGGCGGCCGGCTTCGCCGTGATCGTCTTCCGCTCGGTGGCCGGCGGGATCGTCGTCGACCAGCTCGTCACCGACGAAAGCGTCAAGCCCGCGGCGGAAGCGACCTGGTCTATCGGCACCTCGCTGATGATCAGCATCGCGACGACCGTGATCGTCTTCGGCGTCCTCCTGGGGATCGCCGGCTGGCTCGGCTCGCCGACCGGCTCGGCCCGTTCCACCCGGCGCTTCATGTCGCCGTTTCTGCGCGACTACATCCCTTACGTCTACACCGGCTGGGCGATCCTCGTCTGCATCTACTTCCTCTCCGCCTCGGTGCAGAACCTGCGCACCTTCCTGACCACGCTGATCCTCGCCGGCTTCGTCGCCTTCGGCATCCACGAGCTGCGCCGCCAGTCCGAAGAGGAATTCCCGGACGCGGCGCTCGCCGATTACTTCGGCGGCGCCAGGGACCGCGTGGTCGATGCGGTGAAGAACGCCAACATCGGCGAGCGGGCCTCGAAACTGCGCCTGCCGGAGATGCGCAAACCGAGCGGCGGTGGCGAGGGGGCGGCGAGCGCCGCGCAGGCCCTCGCCGACGAGCAGGACAGCCGCCTGCAGCGTCTCGAACGCCTCGCCGAGCTGCACGAGAAGGGCGTCCTCACCGACGAGGAGCTTGCCGCCGAGAAGGCCCGCGTGCTGGGCAACGGCGGCTGATGAAGAGAGCCCGCCCCCGGATTTGAACCGGGAACCCCTTCCTTACAAGGGAAGCGCTCTGCCAATTGAGCTAGGCGGGCACATAACCGAATATAGAGGGGGTGATCGACAGCGTGGGAGAGAGCATGGTCACTTTCAGGTACCTCAAGCCCGAGGAGGGAGGCGTCCTCAGCGAGGCGATCCGTGCCGCCTACGGCGACACCTACGACGTCCCCTGGGTTTATGAGCCGGCCGAGGTCGAGGCTCGCATCGCCGCCGGCACCTACGTGTCGTGGATCGCCGAATCGGAGGAGGGCGATCTGCTCTGCCACGAGGGCATGAGCCTGGCGGCGACCGGCGACGCCGTCGGCCACTCGGGCCAGGCGGTGACGATGCCGTCGGCCCGCGGGCAACACCTCTTCACCCGCACGAAGCAGCACCTGATGGATTGGGCGAGGGAGCGTG
>Ga0193695_1000070_pt1 | contig 16733 bp, 25 predicted proteins | sample L3s2metaG_FD_160568 | JGI IMG/M metagenome (GOLD analysis project Ga0193695, IMG submission 160568) | Soil microbial communities from a riparian zone of the East river system, Colorado, United States - L3s2 | ecosystem: Environmental > Terrestrial > Soil > Riparian zone | place: USA: East River... | reverse complement strand
AAGGTGCCGACAGCCGGGGTGCGCGTGCCCAGCGCCGCGTTCCAGCCGACCAGCGGCACGAGAGGCTCGTGGATGTGGACAGCGTCGTATTCGCCGCGGCGCAGCTCGCCGCGGATGCGGGCGATGCCGCCGGCGGGAGAGGCAGAGAGGTTGGAGATGGCGCCGTTGGCGCCGATGCCGATCGTTCGACCAAGCGGGATCAGGTAGTCGGGCAGCTCGCGATGTTCCGCCGGGGCCCGGTGCAGCGCCCGGCTGAGCCGGTCGGGAGGATCGACGGGGGCAAGCACACGGACGTCGTCGCCACGCCCGAGGAGCTCCTCGGCGAGCGCCTCGACGTGCCGGTTCACGCCGCCCTGATAGCTCCAGGAATATGGCGAGACAAGGGCGATTCGCACGAAGCTCTAAGCCTAGAGGATGCCCCGGGTCGCAACCGGGCGGTCGCTTTCGGCCCAGGCGAAACCTACGAACGCGAGCAGGTAGACGCCGCCGATCTCGAGCAGGAGGGCGCCGGAGTCGTTGGCGAGGGTGCCGACGAGGGTCGCCGCCAAAGCGCCGAGCAGTCCCGCCCGCATCGCGGCCCGACCACGCAGCCAGAGCGCGATGCGATCGCGCCGCAGCCAGGCAAGCACGGCAGCGACGACGACAAGGGGGAGGCCGATGGCGAGGACCGTGCGGCCAAAGCTTTCGCCCGTCTCGCGCAGGCGGTGACCGAACACCCCGAGAAGGTCGCCGCCGCTCTTCGCGTCGAGGAGGGTGCGGGTGAGGTGGGCGTTGGCGCCGGTGAGCAGGTCGGCGGCGGAGAGGATCGCCAGCGCCGGAATGGGCAGCGCGAAGGCGAGCAGGGCAAGGCGGGGCCGGCCGGCGAGAAGCGCGGCGGAGACGGCGGCACCGAGCGGCAGCGTTATCGCCGCCCCGACGTCGGCTCCGTAACGGCCGTAGGCGAAGACGAAGGAGAAGATCGCCGCGGCGACCAGGAAGGCGGCGGGACCGCGGGCACTCAGGCGCCGCTGTGGAGTTTGTCCGTCCCAGGGCACGTCAAAACTCGACAGCGCCGCGCCGGTGCCGACGAGGATCATCACCACCAGCGCCGCCTCCAGCTCGTTGCCGATTCCGTAGTAGCGACGGCCGCCGGCAGGGTTTGGCCCCACCAGCGACAGCTGCGTGAGCGGCGAGCCGGCGATCAGGTCGATCGCGTAGGCGAGCGCGGTCACACCGCAGGCGACGGCCAGCGCCCGGTAGCCGTCGCCAAACGTGCGCAGGGTGAGGGCGGCAAGCGCCGGCGAGCCGAGCATGACGAGCAGTCGTTCGACCCCCACGCTGGGTTCGATCGCCGCACCGACCAGGCAGAGCAGCGGCAGGTAGACCAACGAGAGCGCCAGCAGTCGCGCCGCGGCCCGCCCGGCACGCACGCGGCTGACGGCCATCGCCAAGCCGAACGCCGCCAGCCAGACGAGCAGCGTCACGCCGATCACCGGCGCGCGGCGACCGGCGACGTCCCAGAGGCGATCACCCGGCCCCGCGTCCCTCACCACCGCCAGCGGATCGCCCTGGAAACCCGCCCCGGCCGCGTGCAGCGCGAGCAGGACCCCCACAACGGCAGCGACCAGCGCCGCCGGCGCTATCGTGACCCGGATGGCCGACCGCACGTTCGCCAAGTTCACTTTCTTCAAGATCGACCCCGAGTGGCGCCGTCGCGACGCCGAGCTGCGCGCCGCCGACAAGCAGGAGTTTCTCGCGGCTTGCGAGGACTTCGCCCTCGACCGCTCTCTGCGCGCCTACTCAACCATAGGCACGCGTGGCGACGTCGACCTGGTCGTCCTCTCGCAGAGCCCCAACCTCGACAACCTGCACACCTTCCACGTCGTGCTCGGGCAGAGCAGCCTGGCCAAGTGGGCGGAGACCCCCCACTCCTTCCTCTCGATGACCAAACGCTCGCCCTACTCCGAGGAGGGGGCGCGGCCGGAGATCTGCGTCTCCGAGCGCAAGTACCTCTTCCTTTACCCGATGGTCAAGCAGCGCCGCTGGTACGGGCTGCCGGCGGAGGAGCGGCAACGAATCATGAAGAGCCACATCGAAGTCGGGCGCCGCTACCCGGAGATCACGATCAACACCTCCTACTCCTTCGGGTTGGACGACCAGGAGTTCGTCGTCGCCTTCGAGGGCGACGACCCGGGCGAATTCCTCGACTTGGTCAACGAGCTGCGGCCGACGGAGTCGAGCGCCTACACCGAGCGCGAGACGCCCATCTTCACCTGCGTGGCGATGTCGGTGCGCAAGGCGCTCGACGCGCTCGACGGCACCGCCGGCGTGCCCGCCGGCGCGCCGATCACCGGCTGAGAGGCCTTGAGCAGTACCCGGACGTCCCGGGGCGACTGTTTCCCTATCCTTGCGCGTCCCTGCGCGGTGCTTGCTATGCACCAGACATCCCACAGAGCCATATGACCCAGATCGGAACCGAAGAGAACCCCGTCCGCGTCGCGATCGTCGGCGCCGGCCCGTCCGGCTTCTACGCCGCCGAGCACATCCTCAAAGATGCCGACACGCACGCCCAGGTCGATCTCTTCGACCGCCTGCCCACCCCGTTCGGACTGGTTCGCGGCGGCGTCGCGCCCGATCACCCGAAGATCAAGTCGGTGATCCGCGTCTACGAGAAAACCGCGGCGCGCGAGGGCTTCCGCTTCTTCGGCAACGTCAAGGTCGGCCACGACATCGAGGTCGAGGACCTTGAGCGGCTCTACCACGCAATCGTCTTCACCGTCGGCTGTGAGACCGACCGCCGGCTCGGCATCCCCGGCGAGGATCTGCCCGGCAGCCATGCCGCCACCGCCTTCGTCGGCTGGTACAACGCCCACCCCGACTACTGCGAGGAGGAGTTCGACCTCTCCCGCGAGCGGGCGGTGGTGATCGGCAACGGCAACGTGGCGATGGACGTGGCGCGGATGCTCGCCCTGACCGACCACGAGCTGCACCAGACCGACACCGCCGATCACGCGATCGAGCTGCTCGACCGCAAGCAGATCCGCGAGATCGTCGTGTTGGGGCGGCGCGGGCCGGCGCAGGCGGCCTTCACCAACCCCGAGATCAAGGAGCTGGGTGAGATGGAGGACGCGGACGTGATCGTCGACTCCGCTGAGGTCGAGCTCGACGAGGCAAGCGCCGCCTACCTCGAATCCGACGAGGCCAACAAGACGACCCGGGTGAACGTCGAGACCCTGCGCGAGTTCTCCCAACGTGAGCCCGAGGGGAAAAGGCAGCGGATCGTGCTGCGCTTCCTCGCCTCTCCGGTGGAGATCAAGGGCGAGGGCAAGGTGGAAAGCATCGTCGTCGGCCGCAACGAACTGGTCGAGGACGGCGGCAGCCTACGGGCCAGGGACACGGGCGAGCGCGAGGAGCTGGAGTGCGGCCTGGTGCTGCGCTCGGTCGGCTACACCGGGGTGCCGATCGAGGGCGTCCCCTTCGACGAGAAGCGCGGCCTGATCCTCAACGAGGGCGGCCGCGTGCTCGACTCCCACGACTCGGGTCACAAGGTCGGCCACTACACCGCGGGTTGGATCAAGCGCGGCCCCTCCGGCGTGATCGGCACCAACAAGAAAGACGCGCTGGAGACCGTCCAGCACCTGCTCGCCGACGTCGAGTCCCAGACCCTGCTCGATCCGGCCAACCCCGAGCCCTCGGCGGTCGAGGAGCTGCTCGCCGAGCGGGGCGTCCGCTACGTCAGCTTCGAGGACTGGCAGGCGATCGACCAGGCCGAGGTCGGTCGCGGCGAGCCCCACGGCCGCCCCCGGGTCAAGTTCGTCCGGGTCGAGGAGATGCTCGAGACCCTCGGCGAGAAGATCTCCGGCTAGGGCCGCGGTTGTGGCCGACCTGGCGGAGATCGAGGCGATGATCGCGGCGGCGCTGCCGGGTGCCACGGTCGAGGTCGTCGACGAGACCGGCGCCGGCGATCACCTGCGGGCGACCGTCGCGGCGCCCCAGTTCGAGGGTCTCTCACGGCTTGACCAGCACCGGTTGGTCAAGGAGGCGGTCAAGGAGCGCTTCGACGACGGGCAGATCCACGCCCTCTCGATCAAGACCGAGCTGGCGGGCTAGTTAACCTGTGCCCATGGCAGATCCACAGCTGAAGGAGAAAGTCGAGGAGCTGATCGCCGCCAACCCGGTGCTGCTCTTCATGAAAGGTACGCCGGAGATGCCGCGCTGCGGCTTCTCGATGCGGGTCGTGCAGGTGCTCGACTCGATGGACGTCGAGTACGGCGCGGTCGACGTCCTCCCCATCCTGCAGCCGTTGCGCGAGGCGACCGCCGAGATCTCCGACTGGCAGACCTTCCCGCAGCTCTACGTCAACGGCGAGCTGCTCGGCGGCGCAGACATCGTCGAGGAGATGTTCGAGTCGGGCGAGCTGGCCGAGGCGCTCGGGGTCGAGCAGCCGGCCGCCCCGCAGGCCGCGGCTCCAGCGCAGTCACCCCCACTCCAGATCGAATAAGTCCCTCGCACGTCCGCGCTAGGCGGTAGCGGGCGCCGCGTCCTCTTTCACCTGAAAAGAGGAACCACATCCACAAGCAGCGACAACGTTGGGGTTATTCACTTGGAAGCCCGCCCCCTGCAAACCTTCGACGTAGTCGACTTCGGAGCCGAAGACGAACTGCATGCTGACCTTGTCGACGACGACAGCGACGCCGTCGACCTCGAAGACGTGGTCGTCCTCCTTGGCGCGGTCGAAGGCGAGCGCATACTGGAAGCCGGAGCAACCGCCGCCGCGGACGGCGACGCGCAGCGCCTGGTCCTGAGAATCGTCCTGGCCACCGAGCAGCTCGCCGATCTTCTCGGCCGCCTTGCCGGTCAGGGTGATCGCCTCTTGGGGGGTATCGGTCACTTCATTAAGTGTAGCGGCAGGTCTGCGAGAATCGCCCGCCTTGACCGCCGCCGCACCAACCGCCGTCGTCTGCGACAGCACGGCCTACCTTCCCACCAAGCACCTCGCAGAGCGCGAAATCGAGCTGGTCAGCCTCTACGTCTCGATCGACGGCGAGCAGCAGAAGGAGACCGAGATCGACGACTACGGCTCCTTCTTCGAGCGTTTGCGAGCCTCGGAGAGCGGCGCGACGACCTCCCAGCCCTCGGTGGGCGACTTCGTCGCCGTCTACGAGCCGCTGCTCGACGCCGGCCGCGAGATCGTCTCCGTCCATATCTCGGCGGGCATCTCCGGCACCTGCGAGGCCGCCGAGCAGGCCCGCCAGCGGCTGATCGACGAAGGCAAGGATGGGGGGCGGATCAAGGTCTTCGACTCGCGCTCGGCGGCGGGCGGGATGGGACTCTGCGTGCTCGGCGCGGCGGCCGCGGCGAGCTCCGGCGGAGATGCCAAGGCTGCCCTCGCACGCGCCCAGCAGACCCGCGAGGAGCTAAAGATGTGGTTCGCGATCGACACCCTTGAGTACCTGAAGCGGGGCGGGCGGATCGGCGGCGCCAGCGCCTTCATCGGCTCAGCGCTGAAGATCAAGCCGATCCTGACGCTGGAGGAGGAGATCACGCCGGTGGAGCGTGTCCGCACCCGCGCCCGCTCGATCGAGCGGCTGCGCGACTACGCCCGCGAGCGACACGAGTCCGGCCTCGACGCCTGGGTCGTCCAGCACATCCAGGACGACGAGACGGCCGCCGGCCTGGTCGACGACGGCCGCGAGATCTTCGGCTGCGAGCCGGCCTTCGTCTCCGAGATCGGCGCCGTCCTCGGCGCCCACGTCGGCCCCGGTCTATTGGGGATCGGCAGCATCAGCAAGTCCGTGCTGAGCTGACCGGCGGCGGCTACCTGCGCCTGCGGAGCATCATCAGCCCGCCGAGCGCGAAGCCGGCGACGGCGGCGCCGACGATCAGCTGGCCGCGGTGCTCGCGCAGCTGGCGGCGCCAGTCGGTCAGCTCGGCGACGCGGCCGCGCAGGGCTTCGACCGAGCGGCCCAGATCCTGCCGTTGCAGGTCGATGTCGCCGCGGATCTCCGCCGGCGTGCGCTCGCTCACTTCTCCTCGCCCCCGCCCTGAAGCGTGCTTTTGATCTGCTTCGCCTCCTCGATCGCCTGCTCGGGCACCGGCGGCGCGCCGGCCTGGACCGAGCGGAAGGCGAAAAGCCCGGCGCCCGCGGCGATCAGCAGGAAGAGCGCCGCCTCGACGAAGAACCCGGGCCAGGCGCTGCCGTCGAACACCTCTTCGGCCAGCAACCAGGCAGCCCCCTCCATGATCAGGATCAGGGCAAGGAAGGCAAAGGTGCCCGCGGCGATGCCGACCACCGAGCCGCGCAGGATCTTGCCGACTTTCTCGCCGATCTCGGCTTTGGCGAGCTCGATCTCCTCGCGGACGAGCGACGAGGCGCGTTCGGAGACGTCGAAGACGAGCTCGGTGACTGAGCGGTCCTCGGGTTGCGGCGGCGGGGTTGGAGCGGGATCGGCCATCACCACCCCTACTCCGGCGGGTCCTCTTCGAAGATGCGGCGCCAGACGATCGCGGCGACTCGTGATGCGGCGATGCTGGCCAGCGCGCTGCTCGCGGCCAGCAGGCCACTCCAGGCGAGTCGTTTGACGAAGTCGTTGTCCATGGCTAATCGGTCCCCAACCGCGGCTCGCAGTAAACCAGCTCGGCGGCCCATGGGTGGGAAGCGGCGCCCAGGTTGCTCACCGCGGCTCCAGGATCACGAGCGGGATTTCGCGTCCTTTGCTGCGTGCCTGGTAATCGGCGTAACCGTGGTACATCTTCACCGCGACGGGCCAGAGGCGCTCGCGCTCCGTCGGGTCGGCAACCCGGGCGTGGACCCGCCGCCGCTCGCGGCCGATCTGCGCCGTCGTGTCCGGATGGGCCATCAGGTTGTGGTACCAGGCCGGATGCTTGGGAAAGCCCCCTTTGGAGGCGACGATGACGACGTCGTCTCCGTCGGGGAAGTAGAGCAGCGGCGAGGTCCGTTTGGTGCCGCTCTTGGCGCCGACGTGGTCGAGCAGCAGCATCTTCCCCCGCACCCCGGGGATGTCGTGCCCCAACCGCCCGCCCGAGGTCCGGTAGAGGAGCGTGTGGACACCCATGAAGCGACGGAGGACAGGCCAGATCCGGTCCGCCACATCGAGGTAGCGGACCTCGGACTTGCCCTCTGTCGCCGTGGGGCTCAGGTGTACATCCCCCCGAACTGGCCACCCGTGACGTTGAGGATCTGACCGTGCACGTAGTTGGCGTGCTCGGAGCAGAGGAAGAGCACCGGGCCGGCGGCCTCCTCGGGGGAGGCAGGGCGACCGAGTGGGATGATCGCCGAGGCCATCGCCCGCATCTGCTCGGGGATGCCGAGCTCGATCTTCTCGCCGGTCGGTGAGGTCATCTCGCCGCCGGCCTCCTTGGCGGCGGTGAGGCGGGTCTCGACGAAGCCGAAGGCGACCGCGTTGACGTTGACCTTGAACTGGCCCCACTCCTTGGCCATCGTCTTGGTCAAGCCGACGACGCCGGCCTTGGCGGCCGAGTAGTTGGCCTGGCCCGCGTTGCCCATCGTTCCCGAGATCGAAGAGACGTTGACCAGCTTGCGGAAGACCTCCTTGCCTTCGCCACGCTCGGCCTTGGCGGCCTCGCGCCAGTGCGGGGCGAGCGCCCGGGTCATGCGGAAGGGGACGATCGTGTGGATGTCGAGCATCGCCTGGAACTGCTCGTCGGTCATCCGGTGCACGACGCCGTCCCAGGTGTAGCCGGCGTTGTTGACGACGATGTCAACCGCGCCGAAGGCGTCGACGGCGGCGGCGACGAGCTGGTCGGCGGCGTCGGGCTTGGTCAGGTCGCCGGCGTGGACGGCGGTTTCGCCGCCGATCTCACCGGCAGCCTGCTCGGCGATATCGGCGTCGAGGTCGTTGATCAGAACCTTGGCGCCCTCGCCGGCGAACAGCTCCGCCGTGGCGCGGCCGATCCCCCGGGCGGAGCCGGTGACAATTGCCGCTTTCCCATCAAGAAGTCCCATCGGTCTTGCGCTCTCCTTTAGGTCGTGAAGTCGGCAGCGGAGGCTACAAGGAACCAGCCGATCCTGGTTGACCGGCCAGTCGAGCCGATCGGGCCTGACAAAAACGCCGAGCTTCCGCTGTTCAATCCGGTACTGGGCCCGTTTATTACGTGATTGGCTTTACAAAGTGGAATAATGTCAGCGTTCGGTGCATACATCTCTAATAGCCAGAGGTACCCGCGTTCGAGCCGAAACGTCTGATAGACAACATGCTGCGATGTGCAGGTGATCGCAAAAAGCGTGTCCCGGCCGCTTCACCTCCCATGAGCGGTCGGGGCACAATTCTTTTTGCCGGGCTCAGGGTCTATCCCTTTGGCTTTCGGAGCCGGCGATCGCGGTCAGCTCGTCCGGCCGCAGCAAAGCCACGAGGGTATTCCCGTCGATGATCGCGAGGCCGCCCTTGCGCAGCTTCGCCTTGGCACCGGTGAGGCGGGCGATCTCGTCGGAGAAGTCCGGCTCGTGGCCGACCAGCATCGTCTCACCGCGCCCAGCCGAAAGGCCGATCGAATCGAATGCTCCTTCGCCCAGCTCGGCGGCGATCTCGGGCTCGATGCCGAGGGCCCCACAGGCGAGTCGCGCGGTGTCGGTGGCGCGCGCCTTCGGACTCGTCAGGCAGGCGTCGACCTTCGCGGCGAGTGCCGCCAACGCTCGACCGGCCACCTCCGATTGGCGCTCTCCCTCGACGGTGAGCCGGCGCTCGGCGTCGTCGCCGGTGCCGTCGCGGCGCTCGGCCTCACCGTGTCGCAGCAGGTAGATCACGCCCGGATCGTAAGGGCCGGGATCAGTCGGCTGACGCGAGCTTGACGCCGCCGTCCTCGGTAACCGTCCAGCGCGGGTTGTGGGCGACCTCCCAGGGATGGCCGTCGGGGTCGACGAAGACCGCGCTGTAGCCACCCCAGAAGGTCTGGGCGGGCTCGCGGCCGATCCGCGCCCCGGCGGCACGCGCCTCCTCGGCGACGGCATCGACTTCCTCAGGCGAGGAGAAGTTGACCGCCAGCGTCACGCCGCCCCAGCCGGGCGAGTCCTCGACGCGGCTGTCCTCCGCCAGCCGTGCTCGGTCCCAGAGCGCGACCACCATCTCGCCGGCCTGGAAGAAGACCACGTCGTCCTCCGGATCCGCTCGCGTCTTCCAGCCGAGCGCCTCATAGAAGCTGCGCGAGCGCTCCAAGTCGGTTACACCGAGGGTGATCAGGTTGACTCGCTGCTTCACCGCTCCTCCCCCCATGCGCACAGGAGCAGCCGGTAGCTGAAGATCGTCTCGAAGCCCATCTTGCGGTAGAGGCTCTCACCCATCGAGGAGGCCTGCAGTGAGGCGATCTCGGCTCCCATGTCGAAGCCGGCGTTGACCGCGGCCGCGGTCATCGTCCAGCCCAGGCCGCGGCCGCGCGCCTCCTCGCTGGTGCCGACCCAGTAGACGCCGGCGACCCCATGGCTGACGATCGTCATCGCGATGCCTGCCGGGCGGCTGTCGAGGTGGGCGAGGAAGGCGGCTGCGTTGCCTGCGGTGAGGCCGTCGTGGCTCTCGTAGAAGGCGAAGATCTCGGGTGGGAAGCCGATGCTGGCGTAAGCGGCGGTGGCCACCCGCCAGTACTCGTCGGCGCCGGCCGCCGACGTCACCCGCCGCAGCTCCACCCCGTCGGCGGGGGGGCGTTCCTCGGCTCGTCCGCTGAGCACCATCTCCGGCATCTCGTAGGCCGGCTGCAGCCCGGCCTCCTCGGCGGCGTCGATCAGGTCGCGGTCCGCGGCCACCCCGGCCCGCACCCAGAGGGCGAAGCCTCGGTCGCGGGCGGCGAAGAAGTCGCGCGCCCGCGCGACCAGCTCGGGGGGGTCGAGGGCGTCGTCGGCGCGGAAGGCGGCGTTTGAGATCAGCGGATGCGGCGAACGTCCCGCGCCGAAGACCCAGCCGTCGCCAGTCTCTATCTCCGCGCAGGGGTCGAGCTGGAACAGCTGCCGCGAGCTGTCGATCAGGTTGAGGTGCGCGTCTCGCTCGGGCGTCAGCATCCACCCGTCCTCCTCAGCTTGCGTCGGTATATCTGCATCGAGCTGTGGCGCCAGTCGCCGTGGGTCTGGTGGCGCAGCGCCGCGACGCGCTCGCGGTGGTAGGGCGAGCTGAGGCTCTCGGCATGGCCGATCACGTCGCGCAGGCGGATGTGGAAGCCGCAGCGCAGGTAGCGGGTCAGTCGCAGCGAGGCGCGCAGCTGGCGGTGGTTGCCAAGCACGTCCGCGTCGCGGAAGCCGACGTGCTCGATCCCGATCGCGGTCCAGTTGAGGCCGACGGTGTGGCGGCAGCGAGTCCTCAGGTTGACCAGCTGGAAGATTCGCCCGGTGGAAGAGACGACGAAGTGGGCGCAGACGTTGGGCAGCTCGTGCAGCTCGGGATCGGGGATATCCGGGACGAAGGCGTTGCGGACCGCGGCGGCGCTGCCGGCGACGGCGACGTGCTCGACGATCACGCGGGGATGCCGCAAGCGCCAGGTACGTTCACCGTAGTGTCGCTGCGAGTAGGCAGCCATCTCACGCTTGCGCTTGGGCGAGAAGGGAATCAGCCACCGCGTGATGTGAGGGCGCAGGCGCTGCGCTGAGGGGTCACCGGCCGTCGCGGCAAGCGACGGCACAAGTGCGCCCGCGAGGAGCGCCACCGCGACGGCGACAGCCGGCCGACGTCTCAGGAGTCACCGCCCATCGCCTGCCGGCTGAGCTCGTCACCGGTCGACGCCAGGTACTCGTCGAGCGCCTTGGACTTCTGCGTGTCCTCGTAGACCTCGTAATCCCGCAACTTGCCCCAGGAGATGCGCCCCCAGATCACATAGCGGTTCTCGTAGACACGCTCGCCCTCGGGGGAGTCGAGGTGATCCCGTCCGCGGATGCAGATCGTCTGCTTCCAGGGGAAGCCCTTGAGCACGACCTCGTCGGGGGCGATCTGGATGCCGACCTCGGCGAAGCGCCGCAGCCACGGCTCCAACTCGGCCTTGCCGTCGAACTCGCCTCCCCAAGAGCTGTCGCCGGGAAAGCGGAACCGCACATCCTCGGCGTCGAGACGCAGGGTCGGGCCCAGGTCCCCGGCGCTGGCCTTCGACATGTTGCGGGCGATCATCTTCTTAGCCAACCAGGACAGCATCACGCCTCCTTTGCCTAAAAACCGGTCCCGCGGAACCTAGCGCGAGCCCGCGCCTACCATTCTCGCGATGACCGGTGTGGATCCCGAGGACATTCTGCGCGCCGCCTACACCGCTTTCAATGCCCGTGACGTCGAGGCCGCGCTGGCGCTGATGCACCCCGCCGTCGACTGGCCCAACGCCTGGGAAGGAGGCCGCGTCATCGGACGCCAGGCGGTCGGCGACTACTGGACCCGCCAGTTCAAGCAGATCTCCAGCACGGTCGAGCCCGAGCGTTTCGATCGCGAGCCCGACGGCGGCATCACGGTCACCGTCCACCAAGTGGTCCACGACGCAAAGACGAACGAGCTCCAAGCCGACACCCGCGTACTCCACCGCTACCGACTCAAGGACGGCCTGATCATCCGTATGGATGCGCTGGACACCGCTGCATGAGCCTATCTTTGGCTGGTGCCGCGATCACGGATTCCAACGGTGATGCTCACGGTCGCGATAGCCGCCACCGTCCTTGCTCTCCCCGCCAGGAGCGGCGCGAACCCAACTGGTGCTCGCGTGCCGGGACACTGGGAACCGGACCCGACGACGGCTCCCTGGCAGTGGCAGCTACAGGGAAGGATCGACACCGGCGTTCCGTCGGCGGTCTACGACGTCGACGGGCTTCGAAGTCTCCAAGGGGACCGTGCGGCAGCTGCATCGGCTGGGTCGCAAGGTCATCTGCTACCTCGACGTTGGAAGCTGGGAGACCTATAGACCGGACGCGAAGCAGTTTCCACGTTCGGTCATCGGTCGTCGATACGAAGGCTTCCCGGACGAGCGCTGGCTCGACATCCGTCGCTTTCGCCTGTTCGCGAAACCGCTGACGCACCGCTTCGACCTCTGTGCGCGTAAGGGATTCGACGCGGTCGAGCCGGACAACCTGGCCGGGTGGGAAAACCACACCGGCTTCCCGATCACCCGCCAGGACCAGCTTCGCTTCAACCGTTGGGTGGCCCGCCAGGTTCATGCCCGGGGGATGGCCGTGGCGCTGAAGAACAACGGCAGGCAAGCGGAGGAACTCGTCGACAGCTTCGACTTCGCCATCGTCGAGCAGTGCTTTCAATACGACGAGTGCGGTCCCTACCGCACCTTCGTTGGACACCAGAAGGCGGTCTTCGAGGCCGAGTACGAAATAGCGCCAGAGCAGTTCTGCCCCGAGGCGAATCAAATCGGCTTCAGCGCCATAGGCAAGTCGTACGACCTCTTTGCCCAGCCCTGGCGCCCCTGCCCGCCATAGCCATCCCCTCCCGGCAGCTCGGAGAGCGTCAAGGCCCTACAACCCCATCAGTTTGCCGAGGATCTCCTTCATGAGTCCCGAGCATGGCACGGGAGGACACGCGGGATCATCAGAGGGCAAGGATGCCCCGCAAATGAGCTTGTTCCGGCCGGAGAGCAACGACCGGGCATGATCGCCGATGGTCCGGCCGATGTGTCCAGATTGTGTCTGGCAACTAGTCCTCGTCGGAGTTCTCGAGTCTTTCGGAGATTTGTTCTGCAAGCTGGATAAGCGGCTGAGCAATTAGAGCAAGGGTTAGCGGAAGACTGGCTGGGGAGCTTGCGGCAAGAATGAGGACACTGTTGAGAACCATGAGGACCGAGAGCAGCACCCTCCGTTGGCTCGCTGGTGGCAACAGGTCAATCCACCTGAAATCCGCTGCCCCTAGTACAGCGCCATCAAGCTCTCCCTCAGGGTCCCCATCCGCCGGTGCCGCTTCCGCCGCGTCGCGAAGGTTCGCCTGAAGGTTGGAAAGATCCTCACGAAGCTGCTCAAGTGCTTCGGGATCGGACAGCGGTGCCAACTGCTCCTGAATCTTCTTCCACCGCTCGGGATCGCTGAGCGGGGACATCTGGACGCGCATCTGCTCCAGCAACTTAGGATCGGAGAGAGGGCTGGCCTTGAGCCTCAGCTGCTCCAACGCCTTCGGGTCGCTAAGCGGACGTAGCTGCTCCTGAATCTTCTTCCACCGCTCGGGATCGCTGAGCGGGGACATCTGGACGCGCATCTGCTCCCATATCCCGGGATCGCTCAGCGGCCTCAGCTGGTCCCAAATACGCCGCCAGCGCTCGGGGTCGTCCATGGGGAAGCCGACGCTCGTCTTCATGGTCTCAGCATAGTTCGGGTACTAGCGGGTCTACTGGCTACTCACGCGCGCAAGTTCCCTCAGGTCGCGTCAAACACCACCTGTAGAACGTCCTCGATGAAGCTCGAAACCTTCTTCTCACGAGGCCGATACTTCACTGGATGCCCACAGTCGTTTCGGAGGTCGAGACCCTCAGCCAGTCGCTTCCTCTCCGACTTATCGAAAATCGAAAAATCGCCGGTGAGCTCTATGAGAGCGCTGTCCTTCACAATTGAAAAATCGTCCTTCCGTCGGAACCGAGCCTTCGGATTCCGCTGCTGAAGAGCTTCCTCAATCTGCCGCTTGCCTTTGCTCCATACGCGCTCACGCATCTCATGAATCGCGCCACTCCAGAGGAACACGACGGCAGCACGCCTGGCTCCGGCTTGGAGGCATTTGATCGCCTCATCCACATACTCTCGTACCGTTTCGTCGGCGAGTGAGCGGGACAACTGCCGCAGGGTACTTACGTCCTCTTGGGCTTGTGGCAGTTCATCCGGAAGGGCCAGCTGCTCACGGACATGATCTTCACCGCTTTTGGTGATCCGCCAACGCCCGCCGCCCAATCTATCTACCAACGGGATTGCTCCAGCCAAGGTGTCGCTCAAGTTTGCTTTGCGCGACCGCGGGATATTTGCCTGGACCAAGCCCTCTCGAATCTCGCGGACAGTCGCATCACTGCGGCCAGCATGATGTTTGAAGTAAAACAACGTGGCGAGAATCTGTTCTCGCTTCGAGCTACGTCGAATCGGATGCAAGAACTCCGCGAGCGTCACTAGTCACCCGGGATAGGCTGCTTGCCCTTAGCGACCCCATACTTCTCCTTGAGCCACTTTTCGCCACCAGGTTGAACCTTGTAGCCGCTCCCCTGCTTACGCACGACTTTTCTCGTGCTGTTCCGCAAGGTCGTGTCGGGCCGCTCAGGCAGCGAGAGATTGAGTGAATTCCCTGCGGAGCGGATCAGGTCCAGAGAGAACGGTCCCTTTCCATGACGCTTGTAGAGAATGGCGAGGGTTAAATAAAGGTTTTCCGCCTCCTTCTCGCTCTCGAACTTCTCGATCAAGTCGTCCTCGCTTGAATCCGGCGGCGGAGCCCCTTTGCCGTCGGCGTCTCCGTTCCCCGAGTGGGTCGACCCTGGATCTTTCCCGTCGGGCCCGACGAACGGGCGCAACATCTTCCAGGCGTCCTCTCGGATAACCGGGTCGAGCTTCTCGACCACGGCGCTCGCCTTTTTCAAGCGGTTGGCTAGCTCTTTGAAAGTTTTCTCATCCATCGGTATCCCATACGTATCATGACCGATCTCGCGGCGGAACCGAACGATCCCGCCCGGATTCCCCAATCTGGCCCACTTCGGTTCGCCCTCCCAGCAAGTGTTCGCTTAGTCCTCGAGACCGTCGGCAAGCTTGCCGAGCTCGCCCATTGAGGAGTCGAGGGCGGCGGTGATCTTCTTGAGCGTGTCCCAGGTTGGGTTGGCCTGGCCGCGCTCGATGAGCGAGAGGGTGGCGGTCGTGATGCCGGCCTTATGGGCGACGGCTTCCTGGGTTGCTCCATGCTTCTCGCGGAGCTGGCGGATTGCCTCGCCGAGGGCCGGTTGAGGTCGCTCTGAGCGGCGCATCGGTTGCACGTTCTCAGAAGCGGCAGCGCGAAAGCAGGCTGCGTACATCGTTCTACAAACATGTACGCAGGCTTTGCTAGGCTCTGCGGACATAAGTGGGGCCGCGTGCGCTAACACCGGCCCCGTGGCGGTCGGCCAAGTCTCCAAGGTCCGACCGCAGCGGGAACGGTAGCTGGCTACTGGCTCTAAGAAGCGGCGACCCGCCGCGCGTGAACGTGACGGGCCGCCTGACCACAAGGAGAGTGACCTCCTCATGGCTGATGCCAATCCTACGGATTGCGCCGAGCGCGATCTCTGTCGACCCAGAGCCGAGGACACGAAGGTTGAGCGCGTGGTCCTCGCGTTCCTTCTCGAACAACATCCATCCCAGCTGACGATCCCCGAGCTATCGCTGGCGCTGAATGCCGATCCCGGTTTCGACAGCGCCGATGCGGTCGAGCGGGCTGTCCGCGAACTCGTGGGCGCTGGGCTGTTCTATTGCCACGGGCGGTTCGTCCTGCCGACCCGCGCTGCGCTCTACTTCGCCCGCTTGGAGACGGACTGATGGAGGCCGGGATGACGGTCGCCAGGCAGTTCGGCGAGAACCTCCGTGCGGTGCGTCGCCAGGCCGGGCTGAGCCAGGAAGGGTCGGCTTTCGCGCCTCCCTCCATCGAACTGAGGTCGGGCTGTTGGAGCGGGGCGCTCGCGTGCCGCGAATCGACACGCTGGTCAAGCTCGCCTCGGCCCTCGGCGTCCGGATCGACTGCGCGCTGTTGGAGGGCATCGCCTGGAACCCCGGAAGCAGAAGGCCCGCGGTGGGAGCGTTCAGGCTTTCGCCGCCGTCGAGCTGATGCCGAGGAAACGACAACCCACCCAGCTACTACCAATCTCAATCAGCCAGTCAGCAAATCCAACGGCAGAGACCCAAAGGCAACGAACCAGAGACCGGGGAGCCCAAAGCAGCAGGGAGACGTTCAGAGGCGGCTCCTCCACGCTCCCCAGCACCACCACCCAACTGCACGACACACTGGGAACCCTCCCGGGTCGTGCCTGGAGCGGGCTCTTTCGCCGAGCGGCGCGGCGGCCGATTTTGGCACGGCTTTCGCCGTGCGGCGGCCGCCTTTATGGCCGCCCGGCGGTCTCGCCGGAACGGTCGATTTCGAGTCGGACCCGATGCATTTGGCGCTCTTGCCCGACAGGTGGGGTGCAGAGGAAATGCGCGACGAGGATCACATCGAGATCGAGCGACTGCTGTCGCCGGAGGACGTTGCTCGCGTCTGCGGGCTTTCGCGTCGGGCGGTCTATCGGGCGATTGCGCGTGGCGAATTGCGAGCAGCGCGGCTCTGTCATCGGCTCCGCGTCCAGCAGGCCGAGTTGGAGCGTTGGATCGCGGAACAAACTCAGGGAGCGAGTCCATCGCCGCGGCAAGTTCGACGCCGAACCGCTGGCGCAGATGGCGGCTTGCGCGTCTTGCTCGATGAGAGTGGCGAAGGCTAGGCGAGGTCGATGAGCGTCGAACGAGTCGAGCGGAAGGGCAGCGCTGTCTGGCGGGTGCGGTGGCGCGACGAGCAGGGCCGGGCGCGGTCGAAAGTGGTTGGACGGAAGCGGGACGCCGACGCCTTCGACGCCGAGGTCGTCAGGCGGAAGCGAACCGGCGACCTGGACTTGCTGACGGGCGGGCGACAGACACTTGCTGACTTCGCACAGGAGTGGTGGAAGCTCTACGCCGCGCCCAATCTCGCGGCTCGCACTCTGCGCAGCTACGCCGGCCTTTGGGATCGGCACGTGCTGCCACGGCTCCGCTCAATGCGTCTCAGTGCGATTACGCCGGAGGTCGTCGAGCGCTTCCGCGTCGAACTGGA
>Ga0193695_1000069_pt1 | contig 17060 bp, 15 predicted proteins | sample L3s2metaG_FD_160568 | JGI IMG/M metagenome (GOLD analysis project Ga0193695, IMG submission 160568) | Soil microbial communities from a riparian zone of the East river system, Colorado, United States - L3s2 | ecosystem: Environmental > Terrestrial > Soil > Riparian zone | place: USA: East River... | reverse complement strand
AGAAATCGAAAAGTGCGAGCGCGGATGCCGCTACTACGCCGAAAACGCCGAACGCTTTCTGGAAGACGAAGTCGCACAAACGGACGCGCGTCGCAGCTACGTTCATTATGAGCCGATGGGACCGATCCTGGCGATCATGCCTTGGAATTTTCCGTTCTGGCAGGTGTTTCGATTTGCCGCGCCCGCTTTGATGGCTGGGAACGTTGGACTTCTCAAACACGCGGCCAACGTTCCGCAATGCGCCCTGGCGATTGAGCAATTGTTCTGTCGCGCCGGAGTCGACGAAGGGGTTTTTCAAACGCTGCTGATCGAGTCCGATCAAGTCGAACGATTGATTGTCGATCCTCGGATCAAAGCCGTGACACTGACCGGCAGTGAAAAAGCCGGCAGCGCGGTGGGTAGCGCGGCGGCCCGGGAAATTAAGAAAAGCGTGCTCGAGCTCGGCGGCAGCGATCCGTTCATCGTCATGCCCAGCGCTGATTTCGGGGTCGCGGTCAGCACCGCCGTGAAAGCGCGGATGATCAACACCGGCCAGTCGTGCATAGCGGCCAAACGATTTTTCATCGCCGACAAGATTTACGATGGTTTTTTAGAGAAGTTCGTCGAGCAAGTGCGAACGTTGAAAGTCGGCGACCCATTCGACGAAACGACCGAGATCGGCCCGCTTGCGACCGAGCAGATTTTGAACGGCGTGCACGAGCAGGTCCAAAAGTCGATCGCCGCCGGCGCGAAATTATTGACGGGCGGCAATCGAATCGCAGGACCGGGATTTTTTTACGAACCAACGGTGCTTGTCGATGTTCCGAAAGATGCGCCTGCGTTCCGCGAAGAAGTTTTCGGTCCGGTTGCGGCTGTTTTTCGGGTGCGCGATTCCGCGGAGGCGATTGAGATGGCAAATGACAGCGAGTTCGGGCTGGCCGCCAGCGCATGGACGAACGATCCGATCGAGCAGGAACTTTTCGCATCCGAATTGGAATCAGGAATGGTTTTCATCAACGCAATGTCAGCGTCGGACCCGCGATTGCCATTTGGTGGCGTGAAACGCTCCGGCTTCGGTCGCGAGCTCGGCGCGGCCGGCATTCGAGAGTTCATGAACGCGAAGACGATCTGGATTTCCTAGATCAAGGCCCGCTGCGAATCGGTTGATTCATGCGATAGGCGGCGATGTTTCTTTCGAGGTCGGCGGCCAAGCCGTCGTTGCCGGTCGCTTTCGCGATTGCGATTGCTTGTTGCGCCGTTTCAATCGCGTCGCTGAATCGGCCGGTCTCCGCATAAGCCACCGCCAACGTTCGGAGGACAGTCGGATTACCGCGGCCTGGTCCCTGCGCGACGCTATTTACCAACTCAACCGCGCGTTGGCCATTCCGCCGGGCGGGATCAACCGATGTAGCCAGGACCCACGCGAGATTGCATCGAGCATTTAGGTTATTCGGATTGCTGGCGAGACTCCGCTCAAAATGAATGGCAGCGTCGGCTTCGTCGCCTAACTGCAGGAGGGCGAGTCCAAGATTGTTCTGCGCGTCGGTGTCGTTCGGTTGAATCCTGACCGCCTCCTGACAATGAGAGATCGCATCGTTAATGCGTCCCTGTCTCAAGAGAAGGTCTGCCAAGTGGGCGTGCGCGACATGATTGTTCGAAGTGTTTTCGATAGTCTGCTGCCACAACCGCTCAGAATCTTTCCAGTAACTCGCCTGAACACGAGAAGCGCCCGTCAAACTGGCAATGATCACGATCGCGGTGGTGGCTAACGCCGCTGGACCATTACGCCAACGCGACAGCAGTTCCGAGATCCACCAGGTCACGCCCAGATAAAGACCAATCTGAGGAAGGTAAGTGTATCTGTCAGCGTGGCCTTGCAGTCCTACCTGAACGATCCCGATTACCGGAATTAACATGCACACATACCAAAGCCAACCGACCACGAGGTAGGGTCGTTTCTTTCGCAGCAAAAATGTAAGAATCGTAATCGCGGCCAAAACTGCCCCGGCGAGTAGAACCCGCCAAAGAGCCGATCCGTTCTCGGAATGCGGGTAGAAGACCGCAAGCTTTGTCGGCCAGAACATTTGTCGAATGTAAATCAGATAGCTAAGCACCGCCTGACTTGCGCGCGAGGAAAGCGGCAGTTGTTCAAAGGAACCAATCGCTCGCGTCTGGGCGATCAGCGTTGCCACGGCGGACGCGATACTCAACATGAATAGCGGAAATTTTTCCGCGACCAAGTTTCCGAAAGTGCGTACGTCGACCAAGCGTTTGAGAGGCCAGTAATCCAGAAGCAAAAGGACAATTGGCAGAGAAACCAACATCGGCTTCGACATCAGCCCGCAAGCAAACAAGATCGACATCGTCATGTAGCGCCAGATCGACGGCTTGCGCGCGTAATACAGATACGCAGCGAGCGTCAGCATAAGGAAGAATCCACTTAGAACATCTTTACGTTCGGCAATCCAGACGACCGACTCCACCCGCAATGGATGGATGGCAAAGACGGCCGCCACGAATGCGCTTCGCCAGTCCGAGGTGCGAGCCGCACTTGCGATGGACTGGCCTTGACCTGTCATCTGTCGCAGGACAAGGAAGAGCAAAACTGATGCAATGCCGTGCAAAACGATGTTACCGAAATGATGCGCCCCGGCGCGGAGGCCAAACGCTCCGCAATCGAACATATGCGAAAGCGTAGTGATTGGATGCCAGTTACCTCCATGAGCATGGGTAAATGCCCAAACGACGCCATGCCAACTCAAGCCGGCGATTACTTGCGGCGCTTCGTAGGTGTAGGTCGGATCATCATAGTTCACGAAGGGAAAGCGGATGGACTGTCCAAAGGCGAACCAAATGAGCGCGACAAGACCGGTACAGATTCCGGCGACGAGCCAACGTTCGGAAATCCTATCGCGCATTTCGCAGGGTACGATCGCGAAATGGCAGGTGCTGCCGGTAAAGATCGGTCTCGTCCTGAATCTGAGTAGCAAGACTGTGCTGGCCCTGAGCATTCGCCAGTTCCGACGCGCCCTGGGCAGTTTCGATGGCAAGGTCGAACTGGCCCGCTTCCGCGTAGGCGGCCGCGAGCGTTCGAATGAAGAACGGATTGTTTTGCTTCGAGACTCGATTCAGGTTGCGCGCCAGTTCAACGGCCCTTGCTCCATTTCTCAGCGAATCGTCCGGCCCGGCCGATAACAGCCAGGCAAGATTATTCAGCGCCACAGGTGAGTCTGGTTCTGATTGCAAGGCGACTTCATAGTGAGTGGCGGCCTCCCGCAACAAACCTTTTTGGACAAGAGCATTGCCTAAGTTCGCGTTCGTTCCCGGATCGTTCGGATGCAACGATAACGTAATCCGCCATTCCGCGATTGCGCCATCCAAGTCCCGGCTTTGAAACAGGAGGGTGCCGAGATTGTAATGTGCGTCAGGATAATCGGGACGAAATTCGATCGCCTGCCGAAAATGAGCGACTGCATCAAGCAATCGGCCCTTGCGAGCAAGGACATTACCGACGCTGTCATGGATAAGCGCGAGACTTAAATTGTAGTGGCTGTGTTCACTGCGAGAACGGACCGCGAGCGCGCGTTGAAAATAAGAGAGCGCATCGTCCAATTGACCGCGGTCCATTAGCGAGGTGCCGAGATTTGTCAGGGCGACATCGTTGTCGGTTGTAACGGCCAGGGTGTGCGTCCAAAGCGTTTCGCTGCTCCGCCAGTAAGTCGTTTGCTTCCAAGCGCACGCGCTCAAGACGATGACAATGCCGCCGCCAACAATCGCGAGGATTTCTTTCCGGTGCGGTAACGATCTGGGAACATCACTAACGAGCCAGGTCAGCGCAATGTACAAACCAACGTGCGGCAAATAAGTGTAACGATCGGCATGGCCCTGAAGTCCAACCTCCACGATTCCGATCACCGGCAGGAGCATGATCAAATACCAAAGCCAGCCAACAAGAAGATAGGGGCGATTCCGCCGCAATGTGAACGCCACCCAAGTCATCGCAATCAAAAACGCGGCCGCGAGCATGACTTGCCATAACGCGAGGTGATCGTCGGGATGCGGGTAAAATACGGCGAGGTTCGCGGGCCAAAACATTTGCCAAATGTAAGTGACATAAGTCACGATCGCGTTCTCAAGCCGCCAGCCGAATGGCAGCTGGCCGACCGACGCGGGCGCGTGCACTTGCAGGGCAAGAGCTGCGAGCGATGACGCGGCTGAAAGCGCGAAAAGCGGAAGTTTTTCGGCCACCAGGTGCAGCCAAATCCGAATCTTTGATTTCTGACCTCTGACCTCTGACCTCTGATCTCTGTTAAGCGGCCAGTAATCAATGAGCAGCAACACGGCTGGCGTCGTCACCAGCATCGGCTTCGACATCAATCCACAGGCAAACAAGATCGACATCGTGAGATAACGGCCGAACGATTTCACGCGCGCGTAGCGGACGTAGGCTCCCAGAGTCAGAAAGAAAAAGACTGCGCTTAGAACATCTTTGCGTTCCGCAATCCAGGCAACCGATTCAACCCGCAGCGGATGAATCGCGAAAAGCGCAGTGACAAACGCGCTGCACCAAAACCGACCGGTGATGTTGCGCAACCAAAAGAAAAGCAAAACCGCAGCAATCGTGTGCAGCAAAACATTCGTGAAATGGTGGCCGCCGGCTTTGAGATCGTAGAGCTGGCAGTCGATCATGTGCGAAACGAGCGTGAGCGGGTGCCAATTGTTGGTTTGGGTGTCGACCAACGCTTGGGACAAGCCATGAATGCTCAGACCGGCGGAAACTAACGGATTTCCGTAAACGTAGGTCTTGTCGTCGTAGTTTACGAAGTCGTGGCTCAGCGTTTGGCCGAAGACAATCCCGATTAGAACAACGATGGCGCCGCAAATGGCAAAGTACGCCAAACGCGACGGCGGGGTCGTTTCAATCTTTCGGGCACGAGCCTTCATGCAAATACCGCTGACGATCCTTTGAAGCTACTGCGGCGGCGATTCGCGATAAGGCGTGCGCGCCTGATAAAGCTCGATCTCATGTCGCAGTGTCGACAGCAACGAAGTGTTGTTTTGCGCAGTGGCCAAATCCAAAGCGCGTTGTCCAGTCTCGATCGCTTTCGAAAAATCGCCCGCCTCGGCGTAGGCCGCGGCCAGGGTGCGAATAACAATCGGCACGTTGCCGCCGGGAAGAGTTGTCGCTTTCGCCGCTAATTCAACGGCGCGCTTGCCATCACGGATCGTGTCCTCGGGATAAGTTGCCAGCACCCACGCGAGATTATTGAGCGCGTTCCCGTCATCCGGATTCAGTTGCAAACTAATTTCCCACTGCTCAATCCCGCCGCGGACATCTCCATTTTGAACGAGAAGAACGCCGAGATCATTATGCGTCGCGATATCGAACGGATAATCTTTAAGCGTGGCGCGTGCGTGCGCGATGGCAGCCGCGCGCGAATGTTTGTTCGCCTCCGCTGTTCTACCTTTCGACCACAATGCCGCCGCCAAATTCTGATGCGCGGTTTGATTGTCCGGGGTCACGGCCAGGGCGTGCTCCCAAAGTGAGATGCTGTTACGCCAAAAAGTCGTTTGTTGGTAAGCCACGACGGTCGAGGATGCGATCGCGAATGTAGCCAGTGAAATCAGAACAATCCGACGATGTCGCCATTGTTGCGTCAAATCGGCGCAGCCCCATGTCAGCAAGATTGTGATTCCGATATGCGGCAAGTAAGTGAATCGATCGGCCCGCGCTTGCAGACCGACTTGAACAATGCCGAGTGCTGGAGCGAGCAAAATCAAATACCAAAACCAGCCGACGAAAACATAAGGATGTTTCTGTCTGAGGAATATTGCGAGCAAAGTAAGGACGACAATCAGTGCGACGCAGGCTAAGACCACCCAAATATTCAATTGATCGTGCGGATGCGGATAGAATGCCGCCAGGTGAGTCGGCCAGAATGTTTGGCGGAGATAAGCGATCACACTGACAGCGGCGTTTTTGAGCCGGGGCAAGAGCGGCAACTGCTCCAGCGAAGCCATCGTGACTGTCTGAGCGAAGACGGTTGCCACTGAAGCGGTCGCCGACAGCGCCAGCAACGGCAGCTTCTCCAGAACAAGCTTCGACCAGGTTTCCGCCTTAAATCTCCGATCTCTGACCTCCGACCTCTGACCTCTGCCCAGCGGCCAGTAATCCAACAACAACAGCACGAGCGGCACGGTCACGAACGTAGCCTTCGACATCAATCCGCACGCGAGAAAGATCGACAGCGTCAGGTAACGGGAAATGCCGGGTGCGCGCACGTAACGCAGATACGCGCCGAGCGTCAGCATGAAAAACACTCCACTGAGCACATCCTTGCGCTCGGCGACCCACGCCACCGATTCGACCCGCATTGGATGAATCGCAAAAATTGTTGCGATAAATGCGCTTTGCCAAATGCAGCCGGTCATTTCTCGGAAAACCAAAAAAAGCAGAATTGCTCCGAGATTGTGTAGAACAACGTTCGTAAAATGGTGGCCGGCAGGCCGCAGTCCATAGATTTGACTGTCCGCCATGTGGCTGAGCGTTGTGAGCGGGTGCCACAGGCTTGCGTGGCTATGAGTGAGAACCCATTTCAATCCGTCGAGAGTAAGTCCACGACTGACCTCGCTGTTTTCGTAAACGTAACGGTCGTCATCGAAGTTGATGAACTCATGGCCGAGTGTTTGTCCAAAAACGAGCCAGATGATCGCAGTCAGAAAAATGCAGACCGCGATCGTGATTCGGCGATCGTCTCGCAAGCTGACCTGCGCCGGAACTGTCGGCATCGTTAAACTGGTGACGGAAACAATCGCCAGCGGGCCAGGCGAAAACGCAACGCCGTCCCGAGACAACCGAGGCCGTAGCGCACGCTTCGGCGAAAGTTAATCGACGACCCTTCCGGTAAATATTTCGCCGGGCACGTGACCTCGCCGATTTTCGAACCCAGCCAAATGATTTGGGCGAGCATCTGGTTGTCGAACACAAAATCGTCCGAGTTTTGTTCAATCGGCACGCGTTCGAGTAAACCCCGCGCGAATGCGCGATATCCGGTGTGATACTCGGAAAGCTTCGCGCCGATCAAAAAATTTTCGGCGAAGGTGAGAAAGCGGTTCGCGATGTATTTCCACCACGGCATCCCGCCATCGAGCGCGCCGCCGCCGAGAATGCGTGAAGCAAGCACGCACGGATAAAGGCCGCTCGCGACCAGCGATGCCATCGCCGGAAGAAGCTGCGGGGTGTATTGATAATCGGGGTGAATCATCACCACGATGTCAGCGCCGGCGGCGAGAGCGAGACGATAACAGGTCTTTTGGTTGCCGCCGTAACCGCGATTCTCCGGATGCACCTCCACTTGCACGTCTTTCAGCGTCCGCGCGATCGCTACCGTCTCATCGTGACTCGCGTCGTCGACCACAATGACAAGATCGACAATCCCTTGCGCCATCACTTCGTCGTAGGTTCGTTGCAGTGTGCGAGCGGCATTATACGCCGGCATCACCACCACAATTTTCTGGCCGTTCAACATTCGAGGTAGTCGAATATGCGCACGAACGACATCTTGCAACCCCGATGATTATTTTTCACGATCCGCATTGCGTTGAATATTCAAGCCCGGGCCATCCTGAGCAGCCGGAGCGGATCGCGCGCACCGTCCCAGTGCTGAAAGATCAACATCGAAACTGGGAATGGCGCGAGCCGCAGCCGGCGAAGGAACGTAATCTGTTGCGCGCCCATTCTCGCGACCACGTGGAGCAGATAAGAACTGCAGTGCACGATTTTGATGCTGATACGCCGGCTTATCCACGTATCTACGACCATGCGATCTCGTCCGCCGGCGCAGCGATCGAGACCGCGCTTGCCGGCGCCCGCGCGGAGCGCGCCTTTAGCCTCATGCGGCCGCCGGGGCATCACGCGACGCGGAATCGAGCGATGGGTTTCTGTTATTTCAGCAACACAGCTATCGCGGCCCTTGCCGCCCTCGACAGTGGCGTCGAGCGCGTTGCCATTTGGGACTTTGACGCCCATCACGGGAACGGGACGGAGGATGTCGTTGCGCATAATCCCCGGATCAGCTTCGCGTCGATTCATCAATTTCCGGCCTATCCTGGAACCGGCGCACAATCGTTCGCGAACATTGATAATTATCCGGTCGCACCGAACACGCCTCGCGCCGAGCACGTCAATGCGATCGAGCGCGCATTGCAAAAGCTTCTGCTCGCAAAACCGGAATTGTTGCTCGTTTCGGCTGGCTTCGATGCGTATTCAGGAGATCCGCTGACAGAAATGACCCTGGAAACTGAGGACTTTGCCACTCTCGGAAGGTGGCTGGCGGAGATTGATGTACCGGCCGCGGCAATTCTCGAAGGCGGCTACAGCGACGATTTACCGGAATTAATCGATGCGTTTCTCACCGCGTGGGTCGCTTGATTTCAATCCGACTCAGTAACTCGTCAGCAGCAATTTCGATCTCGGCATAGCCATATTCATGCGCGCGGGCTTGACCGCGAGTAGGCCACAGCGGTGAAGTGCCGTGAAATCGCCAAACGGAAATTTGTGATGCGTTTTTGTTTCTTCTCCGTGTCTGCGGTCAATCCCAAGATGCCATTTCGCGTATTGGCCAAGGCCGTGCAACCGAATGAACTCGTTTTCCTCGCGCGGAGAGGGCCGATGACCGGCCCATGCGCCTTTTCCATCGAGAACGACGCGGCCTTCTCTGATCAGCTGTTGTGCGAACTCGAGCGCCGCCGGATTTAGTCTGATTGCCGGAACGTTTGGCCGTTCGGCCGAAAAAGCGCAAGAAACAATGCACAGAAAAACTAGCGGCAGACGCAATTGCATCGGGGGAACGTTGACGATTTAATTACTAGCCAGGATGCGGCCTCAAATCCACGCCGAATTGGTGGCGATCCGTGCCCAATTGGTCAATAGTTCGGTTCACAAAAGCGGGCTGTAGTTCAGCTTGGTAGAACGCTTGAATGGGGTTCAAGAGGTCGTGGGTTCAAATCCCGCCAGCCCGATGTATTCTCAAATCCCAAATTCCAAGTCCTAACATCCAGAGAAACTCCAAGCTTCAATTTCCAAGAAAAGTCTCTGCTCCTTTTTTGAAGATTAGCCATTGGGATTTCCTTGGAGCTTGGTTGTTGGGATTTGGAGATTCGCGCATGCGCGGCCCGTTTGCGGCAAGTGATCTCCAGCGGTAGCATGCGCGCTCATGCTCAGCGCCGGAATTGTTGGACTGCCGAACGTCGGGAAATCGACGCTGTTCAATGCCGTCACTCGCACGCACAACGCGCCCGCGGAAAATTATCCCTTTTGCACGATCGATCCCAACGTCGGCGTCGTCACGGTGCCTGATCCGCGGCTGGAAGGGCTCGGCCAGCTCTCGCATTCGAAAAAAATCGTGCCGACCGCGATCCAATTTGTCGATATCGCCGGCCTGGTGAAAGGCGCGAGCGCGGGCGAAGGACTCGGTAACCAGTTTCTTAGTCACATCCGCGAAGTTGACGCGATCGTGCAGGTCGTGCGCTGCTTTGCCGACCCGGACGTCCATCACGTCAGCGCCACAATCGATCCGATTCGAGACATTGAAGTCATTAACACTGAGCTGGTGCTGGCCGATCTTGCTTCGCTCCAGAAGCGGTCCGATCGATTGCAAAAAGAAGTTCGCGCCGGCGAGAAGAGCGCGAAAATCGAAAACGCTGTCGCCGAAAAGCTGTTGCCGCACCTCGATTCCGGGAAACCGGCGATTACTGCGCCGCTTGAGCCCGAGGAAAAAATCGTGGCGCGAAATTTCTTTCTCCTGACTTCAAAGCCGACTCTTTTCGCCTGCAACGTCGCTGAGACCGATCTGGCAGCCGTGGCAAAGAATGATCAAACAAATGCCGCCGCGAAGTATGTCGATCTTGTCCAGGATTACGCGCAACATCATTTCGGGACGGAAGCGTTCGTAATCAGTGCCAGGATCGAAAGCGAACTTGCCGATCTGAGCGAGGAGGAAGCGCTCGAATATCTGCGCGGTCTTGGCGTTGAAGACAGCGGCGTTCATGCGCTCATTCGTGCGGTCTATCATTTGCTTGGCTTGCGAACATTTTTGACGACGGGTGAAAAAGAAACGCGCGCCTGGACTATTCACGCCGGCGAAAAAGCGCCCGCCGCCGCGGGTGCGATCCATTCCGATTTCGAACGCGGTTTCATTGCAGCGGAAACGATTGTCTATGACGATTTGATCGCGCTCGGCTCGTTCGCGAAAGCGCGAGAGGCCGGAAAGCTCCGGATTGAAGGCAAAGATTACGAAGTCCGCGACGGCGACGTGATGACGTTTCGGTTCAACGTGTGAGCGCTAGCGCGCGACGTAAAGGATTCGGCCGCACTGTTCGCAGTTGACAATTTCCTTGCCGGCCTCCGCATCTTTTACCGTGGCGGTAGTCAATTTCATGTGGCAACCGGTGCAAACGCCATGCTCGACCGCGACGATGGCTGAGTCGCCCTTGCTCGCGAACAGGCGCTCGAACCGATTCAGCAAGTCCTCATCCATCGTTTCCGCCAATTCCTTCCGCTCTTTCGATAACTCCTGCAGGCGCGTCTCGAGTGCTTTCGATTTTTCGCCGAGATCGTTCATTTGTCGCGAGATCGAATCCTTGGTCGCACTGGCTTTCTTTTCCTCAGCCGTAACTTCAACCTTCAACTTGTCCCCCTGCTCCATCAGCTCGAGTTCCTGGTCTTCGAGCTTCCGAATCTCGTCTTCGTAACGCTGGATCTCGTTACCCATCGCCTGAAATTCGTCGTTCTTGCGGGTCTGATACTGCTGGGTCCTCAAGCGCGCGATACTCTCGTTCCGCGTGGCGACGTCGAGCTCCAGCCTTTTGCGCTCGACCTCAACTTGTCGCGCCTTGTGCTTGATAGCCTCAAGGCTGGCGGCGCTTTCAGCGAGCTGCGATTCGAGATGTCTTCTTTGCAGCGGCAGATTTCTAATCTCGTTCTCGATTTGCCTGATCTTTTGCTGTCGATCTTGAAGGACGAGGAGTTGTTCCAGTTCTGCCTGCACGTGCGCTGAAGTTATTAAGTCGGCGAAGCGGCGTCAATCGCGCCGGCCACCTTTGGCCGCATCGATCGCGTTCAGCGCTTGTTCCGGTCGCGCGCGCACCGCGATGTTTTCGGTCAAGTTCACCCACCGCACTGTGCCGCTCGCATCAACGTAAAACTCAGCTGGACGTGCGATGTCCGCGTTCTTTGGCCCGACGCCGCGATGAAGCACATCGTAACGGTGAATGACTGCGGCGTCCGCGTCAGATAGAAGCGGAAAGGCGAAGCCCATTTTCTGGGAATGCCCGCGATTTATTTCAACTGAATCGACGCTGATGGCCGCGACATGCACACCGCGCCCAGTGAAATCCGAAAGGTGATTCTGAAAACTCCGCAACTCGGAGTTACACAGCGGTCACCAGTGCCCCCGATAAAAAATCAGGACCGCTCCGTTGGGAGAAAGCAGATCCGCCAATGCTACTGACTTGCCACTTTGCTCTGGCAACGAAAACTCCGGCGCTTTTTCCCCGACGCGCGGGGCTTGGGCCGAGATCGGAACCTGTCGAAGAACGTAAAAAATTTCATAAGCAAAAAAGGCGAAGAAAAGAACGCTGATTACGGCGAAGATCGAACCGTAGACTTTGCCGCGATAAACTTGCGGCCGCCCAAAGGCGCGAAACAGACCGACCAGCAGCAGAGTGACGCCGATGCCGAACAACAAAAGATTCGCCCACAGAAAATCGCGCGTGACGGGGAACTGGGCGAAGAACTCGTAAGTGAACACGCCGCCGACAGCGACAACGAATCCGATCCAGAGCGGCCAATTCCATTTTCGCTTCATGTCGATCTTGCCGAACCCACGCGCAAGATCCATCGGTAAAGCACGAACGCGATGGCCGCGAAGGTAACGCCGCCGATGATGATCGCGGCGGTTTCAAAGCCTGGCCCGACGAGCGCCAGCGGCGCGGCCACACCCGAGAACACGACGACGGCGGAGATCACCACGCCAATCACGCTCTCACCGACGATCAAGCCCGACGCGAGCAGCACGCCCAGCTGTTTGGTCGCTTCGGGTTTTGGAGTGCGATTAGCCCGCTGATCGAAAAACCAGCCGGCGATCGCGCCGACGACAATCATTAGCGTGCTTTGCGTCGGCAAATAAATTCCCAGCCCGACTGCCAACGGGGGAATGCGCATGTGCTTTGTCGTGCGCGCGAGAATTTCGTCCAACAAAATGATGCCGATGCCAATCAATCCGCCGATTCGGATCAGGCTCCAGTCGATGTCGCCCGCAATCACGCCTTGCGCCAACGACGAGATCAGCCCGGCTTGCGGCGCTGGCAGCGGATGCGGGCGCAATTCAGCGCCCGGGGCACCGACAAACCCGTAAGCATGATTCACGAGATCGAGCACCGGCGGAATGACGAACGCGCCTGCGATCACACCGAAGATCAACGCGACCTGCTGTTTCCACGGCGTCGCATCCACGAGCTGACCGGTCTTGAGGTCCTGCAGGTTGTTGTTCGCGATCGCGGCGACATTGAAAATTACCGCCGTCGTAAAAAGCGCGAACGCCATTAACGCTTTGCTGGCATCGGGACCAACGTACGGTTTCACGCCGATCACGAGAAGCAGCGCCGCACCAATGACGACCAGAATGCCAATTCCTGATAGCGGGCTGTTCGACGAACCAATCAGGCCCGCCATGTAACCGCAAACCGCCGACACGAAGAAGCTCATCAAAACGATGTAAGCAACGCCGCCGATGATGAGCGTCGGCAAATGCGCGCCCAGCCCACTCGCATTTCCAAAATATCCGAGAAGCCATCCGATAGGCAGCATGCAAACCAATGTGACAAGGCCGACGATTCCAATCGGGATATCGCGTTCGGTAATTGGCAATGTGTCCGCTTGGCCTGCTTTGCGCGCGCGAGATGCCGCCATCGCGCCTGCGAGGCCACTGGCAACAGGCTTTACCAGTTTCAGCAGCGTCCAGATCGCTGAGACGCCAATCCCTCCGGCGCCGATGAAACGAACTTTCGTGCTCCATGTTTTTTGTGCGAGCGTCGTGGCCGCCGTCGTGATATCGCCGGCCATCGCCGAAAAATGCGGGACTCCCCAGCCCCAACCGATGAGCGTGCCGATCAACATCGCAATACCCACTGAGAGACCAACCAGGTGCCCGATCGCTAACAAGGCGAACGAAAGAGAGAAATCATAACCGCTCACCGCACCGCGCTTGCCAATCCGGAAGGTTTGCGCCACGTCGGCGGCAAAGATTTGCGTCGCTACGATCACCGCAAACACCGCTGCAACGATCGACCCCCACAAAACGGCGAGCAGACCGGCGCGGCCGTGTTCGATATCGGATGCGTGCTTCGAATCGTCACTGCTGCCGACCTTCAGCACTTCGGCGCAGGCGACGCCTTCCGGGTACGGCAAATCGGATTGGGTCACCAGCGCGCGGCGCAGCGGGATCGAATACATCACGCCGAGAATTCCGCCGAGTGCGCAAATCCAAAACGAAGTCCAGAATGGGAACTCGGTCCAATACCCGATCATGATCAAACCTGGCAGCACGAAAATGATCGACGACAGCGTGCCCGCGGCCGAGGCGACCGTCTGCACGATATTGTTTTCCTGAATTGTTGCATCCCGGAAGGCTCGCAGGATCGCCATCGAGATCACCGCTGCGGGAATCGACGTGGAAAAGGTAAGACCGGCCTTGAGGCCGAAATAAACGTTGGCCGCGGTGAACACCAACGTGATGAAAATGCCTATGATAAGACCGCGGACAGTAAGTTCTTTGCGCATGTTCGCTAGGATGTGGGCCGATCGACGCGAGCGGAGAATAGGGTGGAACCGCAGAACGGGTCAAGAGGGTCTAATACAATCGCGAATGCTCGACCCTCGCAGCAAAATCCTTTAGGCGTGGAATCATAGAGTCGCGCTTCGCTTTGCGATCGCTTTCTTTAGCCGTGCAATAGTCTTTGAGTTCGAATCCGAAATCCATTAGCTCCTTCTGAAATCCAGACACTGGGGTACCCCTGGCCGTACGCCCCGCCTGCTCCCGAGATCCACGCGGAAAATTCAGCGTTCGAAGCGTCAGCATAAACACGTATTTTGTCCGGGTATCTAGTCTTCAGAAGCATCGCGCGCCAAGCCTTGTAAATGGCATCGGCAAAGTCAGTATCGATACGTACATCAATGTCCGACTTAGCTTTGGCTAACTCCGGGGTCTTTCGACCCAAACGGATTAAGGTCAACGTTTTTGGCTTGTTGTCGGCGCCCCAAACTGAAACCACGAAATCATCATCACTATAACTCCCGCCTTGATAAATCATTGTGCCATCGCCCCATCGGTTCCCCAGAAGCTTTTCTACCGATTCCTCAAAGGCACGGTGACCGCCAATCGGCATTAGATACGCCGGGTCACTTGGTGGCCCGTGCTAGCGGGCGGTTGCGCAAGCGCGCGTAGCATAGCATTAGCCAGAACGACAGCCGCGAACGTTAACGAATGCTTTCTCATCGCTTGTGCTTCAGTAAATCTCGACTGGAGAACGTTTGCCGTCTTCGACGCTGCGCTGTTTCGCGCGCTCTTCGCCCAGGGTCGCGACACGCAATTCCCAAACCTCATTGTCGATCTCGCGAAAGGCAGCTTCGGAAAATTCGTGAGGCGGCTGCATTTGTTTCTTGAACACTGCGACGCTGTCGAGCGCGCGATCAATTTGTTCGCGCGGCAACGTGCCAAGGATCCGCTGCACGTTTTCGATTTCGGGAATACGATGGCAAATCATGACCAGATCGTTTCCAGCCCCGATCGCGAGTCGAATTGTTTGTTTGAGGCTGTAACCGTTCAAGATCGCACCCATGTCTAGGTCGTCGGTCATCACGAGACCGTCGAAGCCGAATTCATTGCGAAGCAAGTCGGTGATGACGCGCCGCGATAAGCTCGCTGGAGTTTTTTCCGGTACCAGAGACGGATACCAGCCGTGACAAATCATCATACTGTCGACGCGATCGACAAATTTTCGGAACACGGCCAGCTCGTTTTGATCTAATTCTTCGCGGCTTCGATTGATTCTCGGCAGTTCGTAGTGCGCGTCCGATTTCGCGGCCGAGTATCCGGGAAAATGTTTGCCGCAGCTGGCGATCCCCTCTTTTCGCATCGCGTCGTTGAATGCGCCAGCATTTCGTATCACTTGATCGACAGTTTTGCCGTAACACCGGCCGCGCAACGAATTGTCCGCATTGTCGTCGAAAGAAATGTCGAGGACCGGACAAAGATCGAGATTGAATCCGAAAACGCGCAACAAACGTCCCGTGACGTCCCCATGCCGGCGGATAAGATCGACATCGTCCTTGTCGCGCAACTGCTGCGCGTTGGGCGGCTCGTTCCCGATCAATCGAAGGCGCGAGACGCGGCCACCCTCCTGGTCGATCGTGATGATCGGCTCCGCTGCACTTAAATCGCGCAGGTCGTCGATCAGTTTGCGCAATTGGGGCGCGCTTTCGATGTTGCGCCCGAAAAGAATGAACCCGCCAGGCTGCACCCGCCGGAACAATTCGGCGCTGGCGGCATCGAGCTCCTTTCCAGGAACGCCGCAGAGTATCAGTTGACCGAGCGAACTGTCGTTCATAACTTCGCAACTTAGATGTCGATCCTGACGGTGCGAACGAAAAAGCGGTTGGAATGAGAAAAATCGGCATCTACGGCGGAACGTTCGATCCGATTCATCACGGCCATTTGATTCTTGGGCGGCAAGCGTGCGAAGAACTTCGCTTGGATCAATTGATTTTTGTTCCGGCTGCGCTCTCCCCGTTTAAAAAAGCGGCGTGCGCAAGCGGCGAAGCGCGATTGTCGATGTTGCAAGCGGCCATTGAAGGCCAGGACGGATTTGCAGCTGACGACTGTGAATTAAAACGGCCGCCGCCTTCCTATAGCATCGACACTGTGCTGCAAATTCGTGAGCGCGAGCCAAAGAGCGAATTATTTTGGCTGATCGGTGCGGACAACGTGAGCGGATTAGATAAATGGCATCGTTCCGCCGAACTGAAGAAGCTCGTGCAATTCGTCGTGCTCGACCGCGCTTGCCGAGGGTTGAAGCAACCTTTTCCCGTCATTCAACGCAAAATCGACATATCGGCGACTGAAATCCGAAGCCGAGTTGCATCCGGCCGCTCCATCCGCTATCTCGTACCACGGGCCGTGGAAGAAATTGTTCGCCGCGAAAATCTTTACCGGGAGTCAGCGACATAACCGCAAAACAGTTAGCCACGACCTGCGCCGAGCTTGCCTCGAACAAGAAGGCCGAAGAGATTGTCGTGCTCGATCTCGCCGGCATCTCCAGCTTCACCGATTTCTTCGTTATTTGCTCGGCAACGTCGGAGCCGCAACTCAAGGCCATCGCCAACGAGATTGAGACTCGATTACGAGACGATCATAATCTGCGCGCCGCCGCGATTGACGGCTTCCCGGCGAGTCAATGGATCGTGCTCGATTATCTCGAAGTCGTCATCCACATCTTCCACCGCGACAAGCGCGCGTTTTACTGTCTGGAAGATTTATGGGGCGACGCGCCACGAGTCGCGTGGGAAGCGGCCGCGGCCAGCGCCAGCTGAGTTAGCTGATCCGCCAATTATTTTGCCGAAGGCGAAGGCGTAACGCTCGCATCACCGGCTTGCGGCGATTTCACGTCCATCAGCTCCACTTCGAAAATCAGGGGCGAATTCGGTGGAATTCCCGGTCGACCTTGCTCGCCGTAGGCGAGATTCGCCGGGATGAAAAGTTGGAGCTTGGAGCCGACCTTCATCAACTGGAGGGCCTCGGTCCAGCCTTTGATGACACCGCTAACTGGAAACACTGCCGGTTGACCGCGTTTATAAGAACTGTCGAATTCAGTTCCATCCGTCAACGTGCCGCGGTAATTGACCGTGACGGTGTCGCTACTTTTCGGCTGCGCGCCACTGCCTTCTTTCAATACTTTGTACTGCAAACCGCTCCCAGTCGTTTTGACACCTTCCTTTGTTTTGTTTGCGGTACAAAGTATTGAAA
>Ga0193695_1000068_pt1 | contig 17431 bp, 15 predicted proteins | sample L3s2metaG_FD_160568 | JGI IMG/M metagenome (GOLD analysis project Ga0193695, IMG submission 160568) | Soil microbial communities from a riparian zone of the East river system, Colorado, United States - L3s2 | ecosystem: Environmental > Terrestrial > Soil > Riparian zone | place: USA: East River... | reverse complement strand
CTGATTGAGGGCCGCGGCTGCCCAAATCAGCCGCTCCATGCCCCTTCAGGAGGTCATTCTTCGTTCAGGGGCGGATGGGATCGGTGGATTGAGGCTAAGCGCGCGAAGCGCGCGTGCGACATCAATTCGACCACGGGACTACCGGCCCGCTTCTACCGCTAGGCGCCCGGAGGGCCTTCGCTGCCGAAGCGGCTCTCCTCGCCGGGTGGCAGTTTGCCGTCGCGGCCGACGTAGCCGTCCTTGCCGCCGACGACCACATAGACGGCGTCCTCTGAGTCGCTCAGGTTGCGGATCTTGCGGATGGTCGCCGCGTCGACTCGGGCGAGGCCGCCCGGCTCAAGCTCGTGGCTGCTGCCGTCGCCAAACTCGATCGCGATGCGACCGCTGTGCAGGAAGTAGAGCTCCTCCTGCTCCTCGTGCAGGTGGCGCCCGGTCTCATAAGAGGGCGGGATGACGATCGCGTTGGCGCCGAACGCGGTTACGCCGAGGCCCTTGCGAATCTTGCGGAAGCCGTAGCCCTCACCGAGGTCGGAGAGGTTGGCGACCGCGTAGCCGTCGCCCGTCACCGCTCCCCGCTCACCCGTCTCTGCCATCCGGGGCATCGTAATAACCTTGGCCGCCCGATGACGACTTCCACCTCAGTCCGGATTCCGGCCGACCTGAAGCCCGCCGACGGCCGTTTCGGTTGCGGGCCCTCGAAGGTCCGCCCGGAGGCGCTCGCCGCCCTCGCCGAGCGCGCCGAGGTGATGGGAACCTCGCACCGCCAGGCGCCGGTGCGCGACCTCGTCGGCCGGGTGCGCGGCGGCCTCGGCGAGCTCTTCGCCCTGCCCGACGGCTATGAGGTGGCCCTCGGCAACGGCGGCACGACGGCCTTCTGGGACGCGGCGGCCGCTTGGCTGGTGCGTGAGCGCGCGGTTCACCTCGCCTACGGCGAGTTCTCGCAGAAGTTCGCCAAAGTGACGGCGGCCGCGCCGTTCCTCGCCGAGCCAGTCGTGATCGAGGCGGAGCCGGGCGACGCCCCGGAGCCGGTCGCCGATCCAACAGCCGATGCGATCGCCTGGGCGCACAACGAGACCTCGACCGGGGTGATGGTCCCAGTCCATCGCCCGCGAGACGCCGGCGACGCGCTTGTCCTGGTCGACGGGACCTCGGGCGCCGGCGGCCTGCCGCTCGATCCCGCCGAGGCCGACGCCTACTACTTCGCTCCGCAGAAGGCGTTCGGCGCTGACGGCGGCCTCTGGCTAGGACTGCTCAGCCCGGCGGCGATCGAGCGGATCGGGCAACTCGACGGTGCGGCCGGTCGCTGGCAGCCCGCTTTTCTCTCGCTGCAGACGGCGCTGGAGAACTCGCGCAAGGACCAGACCTACAACACGCCCGCGGTGGCGACCCTGCTGCTGCTCGCCGACCAGATCGAGTGGATGCTCGCCCGTGGGGGGCTGCGGTGGTGCGTCGAGCGGACGAGCGCCTCCTCGGGACACCTCTACGCCTGGGCCGAGGCGACCGACTTCGCCGCCCCTTTCGTCGCCGATCCGGCGAAGCGCTCGCTGGTCGTCGGCACGATCGACTTCGCCGACTCGGTCGACGCCGCGGCGCTGGCCTCGACCCTGCGCGCCAACGGCATCGTCGACGTCGAGCCCTACCGCAAGCTCGGCCGCAACCAACTCCGCATCGGCATGTTCCCGGCGGTCGAGCCCGCCGACGTCGAAGCGCTCACCGCCTGCATAGATTGGACGATCGAGAACGCGCCAGAGGTGACGCGGTGAAGGTTCTCGTCAAGGAGAAGATCGCCGACTCCGGCGTCGAGCTGCTGCGCGAGAGCTTCGACGTCGACCTCGGCCTGGAGATGTCCGATGAGGAGCTGCGCGAGGCGATCGGCGAGTACGACGCACTTCTGGTCCGCTCCGCCACCCAGGTTACGCCGGAGCTGATCGAGCGCGCCGAGCGGCTCAAGGTCATCGGCCGCGCCGGCACCGGCGTCGACAACGTCGACATCCCGGCCGCCACGCGGCGGGGCATCGTCGTCGCCAATGCCCCCGAATCGAACTCGGTTGCGGCGGCCGAGCACACGCTGGCGCTGATGCTCGCCCTCTGCCGCAACGTGCCGCGCGCGCACGCTTCGCTCACCGGCGGCGCCTGGGAGCGGCCGAAGTTCAAGGGCACCGAGCTCTATGGCAAGACGCTCGGCGTGATCGGCTTCGGCCGCATCGGCCAGCTCGTCGCCAAACGGGCGCAGGGCTTCGAGATGGACGTGGTCGCCTTCGACAAGTTCGTCTCGGCGGAGCGCTTCCGCGAGTTGGGCGTCAGGGGCGCCGAGAAGATTGAGGAACTGCTCGGCCAGGCCGACATCGTCACCCTGCACGTGCCGAAGACGCCGGACACGATCGACCTGATCGACTCCGCCGCGATTGCCGCGATGGTGGACGGCGCCCGGCTGGTGAATTGCGCCCGCGGCGAGCTGGTCGATCTCGATGCCGTCCTCGCCGGACTTGAGTCGGGCAAGCTGGCCGGCGCCGCGCTGGACGTCTTCCCGTCGGAGCCGTTCACCGAGCACCCGCTCTTCGGCCGCGATGACGTCGTCGTCACCCCGCATCTGGGCGCCTCGACCGCCGAGGCGCAGGACCGCGCCGGCGTGGTGACGGCGGAACAGGTGATCGCGGCGCTGAGCGGCGGCGTCGTCACCAACGCGGTCAACATCGCCGCGGTCCGCCCCGAGGAGATGGAGGCACTGGCGCCGTTCGTGCCGCTCTGCGAAAAGCTCGGCCGCCTCGCGCAGGGTCTTGGCGACGGCTCGGTCGACGGGGTGAAAGTCGAGTTCCGCGGCCGCATCGCCGCCCATGACACGCGCCTGCTCGGGATCGCGGTGCTGGTCGGGATCCTCTCCGGCCACACCGAGGAGCCAGTCAACCTGGTCAACGCGCCGCAGATGGCCGAGGAGCGGGGTATCGAGCTGGCCGAGACGAAGGAGAGCGCTTCGGAGGACTTCACCGAGCTGATCACGGTGCGGCTGGGCTCCGGCGAGGACGCCGTCGAGGCCGCCGGAACCGGGGTCGGGCCGCGCAACGAGCCCTACCTGGTCTCGGTCTGGGGCGAGAGCTTCTACCTGCCCTTCGCCGACCACCTGGCCGTCTTCCGCTATGCCGACCGGCCGGGGATGATCGGCAGGGTGGGGACGATGTTCGGCGAGGAGGGGGTCAACATCATCTCCGCCGCCGTCGGCGCCGCCCCGGGTGGCGAGAGCGCGGTGATGGCGCTGACCACCGACGCTCCGGTGCGCGCGGATACGATCGCCAAGATCCTTGAGCTCGACGGCTTCTCGATCGGCCGCTCCGTAGATCTATAGGTCATGCGGGATCGCCGCAACGTCGGGAAGGCGGCGCTGTTTCACTTATAGACGCTCCGACCCGATCGCCGGCGGGGACGACTCAGCGATGAAGAAGCTCCTCCTCATCTCCCTTGCCCTACTGGCGCTACTGGCGCCAGGAACCGCGCATGCGGCGGAAAAGACCTACACCGTGCTGCTTGCCGGCGGTGTAGAAGAAAGCAACATCCGCATCTGGCTCAGCCAGGATGGCCGCGAATACGTAATCGACTCGGTCGCGCCGCTCGAAGTCGGCGGCGATGTCTGCACGCACCCCGAAGACAACCAGAACGAGCTCGTCTGCCCCGCCCCGTCGATCGCCGGTTTTGAAGTCAACGCCGGTGGGGGAGACGATCGGGTGACGGTCGCCAAACAGGTCACCGTGCCAGTGACGATGCGCGGCGGCGCCGGTGTCGACATCTTGACGGGCGGCTCAGGCCCGGACAAACTGATCGGCAGCGGGGGAGACGACCGGTTGGAGGGGGGACCCGGCAACGACACGCTCCTCGGCGGGGACGGGAACGACGTGCTGATCGGCGGTCCAGGTCACGACATACTCCGCGGCGGCTATGGCAAGGACACGCTGATCGACGGCTCGGGTGCGGACAGCATCCACCAGCAGTTCTAGGCGGCCTCGCCGGCGACTCGCCGCACCCACAGCCGGCCGCCGACGAAGAACAGCGCGATCAGGAAACCGACGAGAGAGAGCGCCGCGTCGAGGCGGAAGGCGGCCTGGATGCCGTCGACGAAGGATTCCTGGGCCGAGAAGACCGCGGTGGTCAACCCGAGCCCGATCGAGCCGCCGGCGATCTGGAACATGTAGACGATTCCGCCGGCGAGGCTGGTCTCCGATTCGTCGACCGAGGTGACGCCGGCGGTGGTCGCGGTCGGATAGAAGCCGCCGATCCCGATCCCGAGCACGATCATGCCGGCGACCAGCGAGCCGTAGCTGGAGCGTTCGCCGACCAGGGAGAAGGCGAACGGAGCGATCGTGATGCAGGCAGCACCTACCGAGGCCAGCAGCTTGGCGCCGAGGCGCTCATACAGCGGGCCGGCGACGAAGGAGACGATCGCGAAGGTGGCGAGGAAGGGCAGCATGCCGACGCCGGCTTCCAGCGGCGAGTAGCCGAGATGTTTCTGCATGAACTGCGGTAGGTAGAGCAGGGCGGCGAAGAAGGTCGCCGACATGAAGAGGATCGCCAGGCAGGAAGCGCGGAAGCTCTCGTTCTTCATCACGTCGCGTGGCACCAGGGCGCGCATCCCCGCCCGCCGCTCGATCGGCAGGAAGGCGGCGATCAGGATCGCCGCCAGCGCGAACAGCCCGATCACCCGCGGGTCGCCCCAGCCCCAGTCGTCGACCTGGTCGAGGGCGACGAGCAGCGAGACGAGCCCGACCGAGATCGCGGCGATCCCCGGGTAGTCGATCCGCTGCTCGCCGACTTCCGGCTCTTTGACCCGCACCAGGTAGTACGTCACCACGACGGCAAAGATCGAGACAGGCACGTTGAGGAAGAAGATCCAGCGCCAGCTGAGCGCGTCGGTGAGGACGCCGCCGACGAGCGGCCCCATCGCGTTGCCCAGCCCGGCGGCGCCGATCACGATCCCCCCGGCCAGCCCGGCCTTCTCTTCGGGCAGCAGCTCGTAGGTCATGCCGAGGATCGCCGGCCACATCAAAGCGCCGCCGACACCCATCACCACCCGACTGAAGATCAGCCAGGTCTCCGTCTGGGCGGCGCCCCCCAGGGCCGACATCGAGGCGAAGATCGCCGTACCGAGGAAGAAGGCTCGCCGTCGCCCGAACATGTCCGCCAGTCGCCCGCCGGTGACGATCATCACGCCGAAGGTGAGCGCGTAGGCGTTGATCACCCACTGGATCGTGTTGATGTTGGTATGGAAATCCTGCTCCATCGTCGGCAGGGCGACGTTGACGGCGGAGAAGTCGTTGGCGATGACGACGACGCTGATTCCCATCGCGAGCAGTGCCAGCCAGGTGGTTCGAGTGATGGCCCCTCCGCTGGACTCCATGCCCGGCAGCTTAGAAAGACCGGAAGACGTGCGCTAAGCTGGAGCGGCGAATGTCCTACCGGCCCAACAGCCTGGCGCTTCTCCTTCTCCTCCCCCTTCGGGGGGAATAGCGCTGGGCGGCGCGAGAGCCGCGAGAGACAAGGTCATTCGAAAAAGCTGGAGAAGGAGGTAAGCACCGTGGCACCCGCATCCGACGCGAACCGCGTCCACATCTTCGACACGACGTTGCGCGACGGCGAGCAGTCGCCGGGCATCTCGCTCAATACGGCGGAGAAGGTCGAGATCGCCCAGCAGCTGGCGCGGCTCGGCGTCGACGTGATCGAGGCCGGCTTCCCGATCACCTCGCCCGGTGACTTCGAGGCGGTCGAGGCGATCTCGCGCAAGGTGGAAGGTCCGACGATCTGTGGCCTGGCCCGTACGCACAAGGCCGACATCGACGCCGCCTGGGGGGCGATCCGCGACGCGGCACGGCCCCGCATCCACACCTTCATCTCGACCTCCGACATCCACATCGAGCATCAGCTGCAGACCGACCGCGAGGACGTCAAGGGTCAGGCCCGGGCGGCCGTGACCTTGGCGAAGTCCTATTGCGAGGACGTCGAGTTCTCGCCGATGGACGCGACCCGCGCCGATGTCGAGTTCACCGCCGAGGTCTGCGCGATCGCGGTCGAGGAGGGGGCGACCGTGCTCAACATCCCCGACACCGTCGGCTACACGACGCCCAAGGAGTACGTCGAGTACTTCCGCCGCCTCTACGAGCTGGTGCCGGGGCTGCGCGAGGTCGAGACCTCCGTCCATTGCCACGACGATCTGGGGCTGGCCGTCGCCAACTCCTACGCGGGGCTGCTGGCCGGCGCCCGTCAGGTCGAGTGCGCGGTCAACGGGATCGGCGAGCGCGCCGGCAACTGCTCGCTGGAGGAGATCGTGATGCTGATCAAGACCAGGGAGGACGTGCACGGACTCACGACCGGGCTCGACAGCCGCGAGCTGGCCCGCACCAGCCGCATGGTTTCCCGCCTCACCGGCTACGCGATCCAACCCAACAAGGCGGTGGTCGGACGCAACGCCTTCGCGCATGAGTCCGGCATCCACCAGGACGGCGTGCTGAAGGAGCGCACCACCTACGAGATCATGGACGCGACCGAAGTCGGCCTGGAGTCGAACTCGATCGTGCTTGGCAAGCATTCGGGCCGCCACGCCCTGCGCGACGCTCTGGAGCAGCTCGGCTTCAAGATCGAGGGCAACGCGCTCAACGCCGCCTTCAAGCGCTTCAAGGAGATCGCCGACCGCAAGAAGCAGGTGACCGCGCTCGACCTGGAGGCGATCGTCTCCGACGAGATGCGCGAGCGCGCGGATGCCCACGAGCTGGCCTGGTTCGAGGTCGAGGCGGGCTCGCGTCGCGAGCCGCTGGCCCGCGTCGCCGTCACCCTGCCCTCCGGCGAGGAGGTGGTCGGCGAATCGAGTGGCGACGGTCCGGTCGACGCGATCTTCCAGGCGATCCAGAAGGCCACCGATACCGAGTGCGAGTTGCGCCAGTACACGGTCGAGGCGGTGACCGGGGGGGAGGACGCGCTCGGCGAGGTCGGCGTGATGCTGCGAGCCGCGGGGCGCTTGGCCAGTGGCCAAGGCGTGGCGACCGACATCCTCGAGGCGTCGGCAAGGGCCTACGTGCGAGCCCTCTCCAACGCCCTGGAGGGCGCCGCGATCCGCGAGGCCGAGGCAGCCACCGCAGAGGCCGCAGCCGAACGCACCCCCGGCCCCTAAGCGCCACCGAAGCACCGCTAACTTTCGAGTGAAACGAGGAACGATGCCAAAGACGATGTTCGACAAGATCTGGAGCGGGCACGAGGTCTCCGACGGCCTGCTCTACGTCGATCTGCACCTGATCCATGAGGTGACCTCGCCGCAGGCATTCGACGGCCTGCGGACGGCGGGCCGGCCGGTGCGCCGCCCCGACAGGACGCTGGCCACCGCCGATCACAACGTGCCGACGGACGGCACGATGGCGGCGCGGCAGATCGCCGACCAGCTCTCCCGCGTCCAAGTGGAAACGCTGGAGCGCAACTGCGAGGAGTTCGGCATCCCGCTCTACTCGCTGGGCTCCGAGCGCCAGGGGATCGTCCACGTGATCGGCCCCGAGCTGGGCGTAACCCAGCCGGGAATGACGATCGTCTGCGGCGACAGCCACACCTCCACTCACGGCGCCTTCGGCGCGCTCGCCTTCGGTATCGGCACCTCCGAGGTGGAGCACGTGCTGGCGACCCAGTGCATGGTGCAGAAGCGGCCGAAGACGATGCGCATCCTCTACCCGGGTGAGCTGGGACCGGGCGTGACGCCGAAGGACCTGATCCTGGCCACGATCGGCCGCCTCGGCACCGGCGGCATGGCCGGCCACGCGGTCGAGTACGCCGGCCCCGCGATCGAGTCGCTCTCGATGCCCGGGCGGATGACCGTCTGCAACATGACGATCGAGGCCGGCGGCCGGGCCGGCATGATCGCCCCCGACGAGACCACCTTCGAGTGGGTGAGCGGTCGTCCCGCGGCGCCCGAGGATTTCGATGCCGCGGTTGAGCGCTGGCGGCAGCTGCCCACCGACCCTGGCGCAAGCTTCGATGCCGAGTTCGAGATCGACGCAGCAGCAATCTCGCCGATGGTCACCTGGGGCACCAACCCGGGGATGGTCGTTGAGGTCACCGACTTGGTGCCCGACCCGGCGGCGATGGAGTCGCCGGCGGACCGCGAATCGGCCGAACGGGCGCTCGCTTACATGGCGCTGGAGCCCGGCACGCCGATGACCGAGGTCAAACTCGAACGCGTCTTCATCGGCTCCTGCACCAACTCGCGCGTCGAGGACCTGCGCGAGGCGGCCGCAATGGTCGACGGCCGCAGGGTCGCCGACTCCATCAGGGCGATGGTCGTCCCCGGCTCACAGCAGGTCAAAGCAGCCGCTGAAGCGGAGGGGCTGCACGACGTCTTCCGCTCCGCCGGCTTCGAGTGGCGCGAGGCGGGCTGTTCGATGTGCCTCGGCATGAACCCCGACATCCTGATCGAGGGCGAGCGCTGCGCCTCGACCTCGAACCGCAACTTCGAGGGCCGCCAGGGCAAGGGCGGCCGCACTCACCTGGTCAGCCCGAAGATGGCGGCCGCCGCCGCGATCGAGGGCCACTTCGTCGACATCCGAGACTGGAGCTGAAACCATGAGGCCGATAGACGTGATCGAGGGCAAGGTATCGGTCCTGGACCGGGCCGACGTCGACACCGACCAGATCATCCCCAAGCAGTTCCTCAAGCGGATCGAGCGGACCGGCTTCGGCGAGTTCCTCTTCTACGACTGGATCCGCGACGGCGAGATCGAGCTGGAGCCGAACCCGATCCTCGTCGCCGGCCGCAACTTCGGTTGCGGCTCCTCGCGCGAGCACGCCCCCTGGGCGCTGGAAGACTTCGGCTTCGAGGCGGTGATCGCGCCGTCCTTCGCCGACATCTTCTACGTCAACTGCACCAAGATCGGCCTGATGCCGGTGGTGCTCGACGAGGAGCACTGTCGCGCGGTCGCCGAAGCGGGCGAGGCACGGATCGACGTCGACGACCAGACCGTCACCTGCGCCGGTGGCGTCTTCGAGTTCGAGATCGAGCCCGACGTCAAACATCGCCTGCTGAACGGCCTCGACGACATCGGCATCACGCTGGAGAGCGCCGCGGCTATCGACGCGTTCGAGTCCGGACAGGACGCTGAGCGCGGACCGGTGACGACGGCACTATGAACGGTGTGGGCTCGACCGGTGCGATGAACACCGGGCCGCTCGACTGGGACGCCAAGACCTACGACGCGGTCTCCGATCCCCAGTTCTCCTGGGGAATGGAGGTGCTCGAGCGCCTCGACCTGCGCGGAGACGAGACGGTGATCGACGCAGGCTGCGGCTCGGGCCGCGTGACCGCCGAGCTGGTCAGACGAATACCCGGCGGGAACGTCCTGGCGGTCGACGGCTCGCCGGCGATGATCGAGCAGGCGCGAGAACGCCTGGGCGACAGCGTCGGCTACGTGGTCACGGATCTATCCGAGCTCGAAATCGACGAGCCGGTCGACCTGATCTTCTCCACCGCGACCTTCCACTGGATCCTCGACCACGACCGTCTCTTCGCCCGCCTGCGCGCGGCGCTGCGACCCGGCGGGCGCCTGATCGCCCAGTGCGGCGGCCAGGGCAACGTCGCCGAGCACGCGAAGACGATCGCCGAAGTCGCCGCGCGGCCGGAGTTCTCCGCGCACCTGGAGCAGATGACCGGGATGTGGAACTTCGCCGCTCCCGGGGACACCGAGCGCCGGCTGCTCGCCGCCGGATTCGACGACGCCCGCTGCTGGCTGGAGCCGAAGCCGGTCACCCCCGAGCGCCCGCTCGAGTTCACCTCCACGGTGACCTTGGGACCCCTCTTGGCCCAACTCCCGGAAGAACTCCGCCGTCCGTTCGCCGAGACGATCCTCGAGGTCTCGGCGGGGCCGCTGACGCTCGACTACGTGCGGCTCAACATCGAGGCCAGACGTGCCGGTAGTTGACCACCGTATGTGACGGTTAATCACCGGCACGTCTAGAGTCCGCCCGCGATGAGCGACGCGCCTCAAATAGTCTTGCTGCCCGGCGACGGGATCGGCCCGGAAATCGTCGCCGACGCCCGCCGGCTGCTGGAGGCCCTGGGCGAGTTCGAGTTCGACGAGCGCCTGATGGGCGGCTGCTCGATCGACGCGCACGGCGTCGCCCTCACCGACGAGGTGCTCGAGGCGTGCCGGCGTTCCGACGCGGTTCTGCTCGGCGCCGTCGGCGGGCCGAAGTGGGACACCACCGACCCCGATGCACCGCGCCCGGAGCAGGGCCTGCTCGGCCTGCGCAAGGGCATGGGTCTCTATGCCAACCTGCGACCGGTGCGGCCGTGCCCGGCGCTGGTCGGCGCCAGCCCGCTGCGTGAGGAGCGGATCGCCGGTACCGACCTGCTGGTCGTGCGCGAGCTGACCGGCGGGATCTACTTCGGCGACAGCGGTCGCCAAGGCGACTCGGCCCACGACACCTGCGAGTACTCGGTCGGTGAGATCGAGCGGATCGCCCACACCGGCTTCCAGGCGGCACTCCGCCGCGCCGAGGGCGGCGAGCGGCGGCCCCGCGTCACCTCGGTCGACAAGGCAAACGTACTCGAGACCTCGCGGCTCTGGCGCGAGGTCGTCAGCGGCCTGGCCGGCGAATACCCGGACGTCGAGCTCGACCATCTGCTGGTCGACAACGCAGCGATGCAGCTCGTCTCCCGCCCGGCTGACTTCGACGTGATCGTCACCGAGAATCTCTTCGGCGACATCCTCAGCGATGAGTCGGCGATGCTCACCGGCTCGCTCGGCATGCTGCCCTCGGCCAGCCTCGGCGAGGCCGGCGCGCCGGGCCTCTTCGAGCCCGTACACGGCTCAGCCCCCGACATCGCCGGACAGGGTGTCGCCAACCCCCTCGCCACCTTCCTCAGCGCCGCGATGATGCTCCGTCACGGCCTGGACCGCCCCGACGACGCGGAGCGGATCGAGGCGGCGGTGGACGCCGTGCTAGAGCGCGGCCTGCGCACGCCCGATCTCGCGGCGGCGGGAGAGGCAGCTGTAGGCACGGCCGAGATCACCGCGGCGGTCCTGGCAGAGCTGTAGCTCGACCGCTCGACCCACTTCGGGCATAATTCCCCGGATGGACGAGGCCGAGCTGATCTGGCACAACGGCGAGTTCGTGCCGTGGCACGACGCCAAGGTGCACGTGCTCACTCACGGCCTCCACTACGGCACCGGCGTCTTCGAGGGCATCCGCTGCTATGACACCGAGCGTGGCCCGGCGGTCTTCCGCCACGGGGACCACCTCGACCGGCTGGCCAAGTCGGCCGAGCTCTACTACTTGGCGCTGCCCTACTCCGCCGAGCAGATCGGCGAGGCGACCAAAGAGCTGATCCGCCGCAACGGGCTGCGCTCCTGCTACATCCGCCCGCTCGCCTTCCGCGGCTACGGCAACCTGGGCCTCTACGCGACCGATGCCCCAATCGACGTCGTGGTCGCGGTCTTCCCATGGGGGGCGTACCTCGGCGAGGAGGGCCAGCGGCACGGGATCCGCGCCAAGGTCTCGAGCTGGCGGCGCATCGGCCCGGACGGGCTGATCCCGCACGCCAAGGCCTCGGGCCAGTACCTCAACTCGATCCTCGCCAAGACCGAATCGCAGAAAGCCGGATACGAAGAGGCGATTCTGCTCGACGAGCGTGGCTTCGTCTGCGAGGGCTCGGGCGAGAACATCTTCCTCATCCGCGACGGCCAGATCGTCACCCCGCCGCACGTCGCCTCGATCCTCGACGGGATCAACCGCAAGTCTGTGATCCAGATCGCCCGCGACCTCGGCTACAGCGTGGTCGAACGCGACGTGGCCCGCGCCGAGCTCTACCTGGCCGAGGAGGTCTTTCTCACCGGGACCGCGGCAGAGCTGGTGCCGGTGCGCGAGATCGACGATCATCCGATCGGTGAGCCGGGCGAGATCACGCGGGTGATCCAGGCCAAGTTCCGCGACGCCCTCGAAGGGCGGGCAGAGGAGTACTTGGAGTGGCTCGACTTCGTCGAGGTGCCGACCGGACGAATTACGCCGGCCGCCTAGCGGCTGGCGCTGCGCCGCGCGCACTTCCGGGTCACCCTCGCACCGAAAGGCATCAGATGGAACAGGTGAAGCTCTACGACACGACCTTGCGCGACGGCATGGGCGGTCCCGGCATGTCGCTCTCGGTGGGCGAGAAGCTGAAAGTCGTGCGCGCTCTCGACGACCTCGGCGTGCAGACGATCGAGGCCGGCTTTCCCAGCTCCAACCCCAAGGAAACGGAACTGTTCGAGCAGCTGGCAGACCTCGAGCTGGAGCAGGCGACGATCGCCGCCTTCGGCATGACCCGGCGCCGCGATCGCAGCGCCGAGGAGGACGCGGCCCTCGCCGTCCTCGTCGACAGCTTCGCCCCGGTCGTCTGTCTGGTCGGCAAGAGCTGGGGACTGCACCTGGAGAAGGTGATCAAGGTCTCGGCCGAGGAGAACCTGGCGATGATCGCCGACTCGATCGCCTTCTGCCGCGAGCGTGGCAAGCGGCCGATATTCGACGCCGAGCATTTCTTCGACGGCTATCGCGACGACGCGGCCTACGCGCTCGAATGCGTCCGCGCCGCCGCGGACGCGGGCGCTGCGAACGTCACCCTCTGCGACACCAACGGCGGCAGCCTGCCCACCTTCGTCGCCGCGGCGACCGCGGCCGTGGCCGCGGCTCTGGGCGACGGAGTCGAGATCGGTATCCACACCCACGACGACGCCGGCTGTGCCGTCGCCAACTCGCTAGCGGCGGTCGAAGCGGGCGCGCGGCTGGTCCAGGGCTGCGTCAACGGCTATGGCGAGCGCTGCGGCAACGCCAACCTGGCGACGGTCCTGCCGGCCCTGCAGGCGAAGATGGGATTCGAAGTGGTGGCGCCGGAGCAGCTGGCGAGCCTGACCCGGACAAGCCACTACCTCGACGAGCTCTGCAACGTGACGCCGAACCCCGATCAGCCCTATGTCGGCCGCAACGCCTTCGCCCACAAGGCGGGCATGCACGCCGCCGGGGTCGAGGCCGACACCCGCACCTTCGAGCACCTCGACCCGGCGCTGCTCGGCAACCAGCGCGAGATCCTCGCCTCGGAGCTGTCGGGCAAGGCGACGATCCGCACCCAGGCGGCGCAGGCGGGACTCGAGCTGGGCGAGCGGGCGGCGACGCACGCGGTCGAGCGCCTCAAGGAGCGGGAGCACAGCGGCTACCACTACGAGGCGGCGCCTGCCTCCTTCGAGCTGCTGCTGCGCCGCGAGTCGGGCCAATATGAGCCGCTGTTCGAGCTGGAGAGCTTCAAGGTGCTGGTCGAGAAGCGCGCCGACGGAGCGGTGGAGACCGAGGCGACGATCAAGGTCAAGGTCGACGGCAAGCGCTACGTGCGGGTCGCCGAGGGCAACGGCCCGGTCAACGCGCTCGACAGCGCCCTACGGGCCGCCATCGCCGACCGCTACCCGCACCTCGCCGACATCGAGCTGACCAACTACAAGGTGCGCATCCTCGACGAGAGCCACGGCACCGGCGCCGTCACCCGGGTCCTGCTCGATTCCTCCGACGGCGAGCGGGAGTGGGGGACGATCGGCGTCTCGGAGAACATCATCGAGGCATCTTGGGAGGCTCTGGTCGACTCGCTTGAGTACGCATTCCAGCCGCGATGAGCGCGGAGCGAACAAGCGTGCATATCTGATTCTTCGCGCCGTGAGCGGAGCGCGATCCTCTGTGTCTGGCGACGACGCGAAGTAGGCTGGGCGCGGCCATGGCCGCCCCGGACACCCACCCGATACCGCTCGCCCAGCCCGAACTCGGCGCGCGCGAGGAGGACCTGGTGCTTGAGGTGCTGCGCTCTGGCCGGCTCTCGCTGGGGCCGGTGGGCGAGCGCTTCGAGCGAGATCTCGCCCGCTGGCTGGAGGTGGACGATGCAGTCGCCGTATCCAGCGGCACCACGGCCCTCCACCTCGGTGTGCGGGCCCTCGGCTGGGGGCCCGGTGACGAGGTCCTGACCAGTCCCTTCAGCTTCGTCGCCTCGGCCAACTGCCTGCTCTACGAGGGCGCCTGGCCTGTCTTCTGCGATGTCGACCCGGTGACGTTGAACCTCGACCCGGCCGTCGTAGAAGCCGCCGTCAGCGAGCGCAGCGCCGGCATCCTGCCGGTCCATATCTTCGGCTTTCCGGCGGCGATGCCCCAACTGGAGGCGATCGCCGCCCGCCATGGCCTCGGCATCCTCGAGGACGCCTGCGAGGCGCTCGGCGCAGTCGACTCCGAGGGCCACCGGGTCGGCACTCGCGGCAACCTCGCCACCTTCGCCTTCTACGCAAACAAGCAACTGACCACCGGCGAGGGAGGGGCGATCGTTCCCGCGGGCCGCGAGGTCGCGGAACGGTTGCGCTCGGAGCGCAACCAGGGCCGCGCGGCCGACATGGGCTGGCTCGACCACGGCGGCCTCGGCTTCAACTACCGCCTCTCCGACCTCGCCGCGGCGCTCGGCGTCGCCCAGATGGAGAAGCTCGACGCGATGCTCGCGCGACGCGCGGCGGTGGCGTCGCTGTACGAGGCGGCCCTGGCTGGAATCGAGGGTGTAAGCGTGCCGATTGCCAGCCGTGGCGCCGAGCGGCGCAGTTGGTTCGTCTACCCGGTACGCATCGCCGAGGAGATCGACCGCGACGCCGTCGTCGCCCACCTCGCCGGGCTGGGCGTCGCCAGCAAGGCCTACCTGCCGTGCATCCACCTCTTCCCGCACCTGCGCGAGCTCGGCTACCGTGAGGGTCAATTCCCGGTTGCCGAAGCGGCGGCGGCGCACTCGTTGGCGCTGCCTTTCTTCCCGGCGATGACGGAGTCGCAGGTGGCGCGGGTATGCGAGGCTCTCGCCGGACCCCTGCGCTGATGTCCCGCTTCCGCAAAGACCCCGACCCGCGCTTCTGGCGCATCAATCGTTCGCTGAATTTCGACTGGGCGCTCGCCCCCTACGACCTCGACCAATCGCAGGCGCACGCACGGGCGCTGCGGCGGATCGGCGTTCTCGACGAGGACGAGCTGGAGCAGATCGTCGCCGGGCTCGAGCGGGTGCGTGAGCGGATCGGCGCACACGGCTTCGAGTTCGAGCCCGCCGACGAGGACATCCACATGGCGATCGAGCGCCTCCTGGGTGAGGAGATCGGACCGCTGGCGGGCAAGCTGCACACCGGTCGCTCGCGCAACGACCAGGTCGCGACCGACGTGGCGATGGCGGTCCAGGTCCATTCGCTGCAGGCGATCGACCTGGCGGGCAAGGCGATGGAGCGTCTGCGCGAGCTGGCCGAAAACCATCGCGACTGGCCGATGCCGGGCTATACGCACCTGCAGCGCGCCCAGCCCGTCTACCTCGGCCACCACCTGCTCGCTTACTTCTGGATGCTCGCCCGCGACGTCCTGCGCTTCCAGTTCGCGCTCGACAGCGCCAGCGTGATGCCGCTCGGTTCGGGGGCTCTGGCCGGAGTGAACTGGGAGATCGATCGGGGCGCAGTCGCCGACGACCTCGGCTTCGAACACGTCACCCACAACTCGATCGACGGCGCCTCCAACCGTGACTTCGTTCTTGACTACCTCTCCGCCGCCTCGACCTGCGCGATGCACCTCTCTCGCCTGGGCTCGGAGCTCGTGATCTGGTCGAGCAGCGAGTTCGGCTTCTGCCGGCTCGACGAGTCGTTCTCCTCGGGCTCGTCGATCATGCCCCAGAAGGTGAACCCGGACTCGGCCGAGCTGCTGCGCGCCAAGAGCCCGCGGGTCGCCGCCGACTACCTCGCCCTGCTGGGCACGATGCACGCCCTGCCACTCACCTACGGCAAGGACATGCAGGAGGACAAGGAGCCGCTCTTCGACGCGATCGCCACGGTCGAGTCCTGCCTCGACGCGGCGGCGGGCATCCTGGAGGGGATCGCCTTCGACCGCGGGCGCCTGGAAGCCGCCTCGGGCGATGAGATGCTGGCGGCGACCGAGATCGCCGACCTGCTGGTCCGCAAGGGCGTGCCGTTCCGCGAGGCGCACGGAATCGTCGGCGGCCTGGTCCGCGACGCGGTCGAGCGCGGCGTCGCCCTGTCCGAACTCGGCGAGGACGAGCTGCGGCGGCGCTCCGAGCATCTGGACGGTTCCTTCTACGAGGTTCTGAAGCGCGAGAGCTGGCTCGAGTCGAAGCGGATCGAGGGCGGTACCGGTTCGGCGGCGCTGGAGGAGCAGATGAGGCTGGCGCGGGAGACGCTGGCCGCGGTCAAGGCGCGCGTCGCCGACGAGCGATCTTGAGCACTGCCGCGGCAGAACGCCTCGACTTCGCATTTTTCGCACGCTCGGTTCACACCGTGGCGCGCGAGCTGATCGGCTGTCGCCTCTACTACAAAGGCCGCGGCGGCACGATCGTCGAGACCGAGAGCTACGAGCGCGACGATCCCGCCTGCCACGCCTACGTCGGTTTGACCAAGCGGACCGAGACGCTTTTCGGGCCGCCCGGGCGTGCCTATGTCTACCTCTCCTACGGGATCCACAGCCTGCTCAACGCGGTCGCCGAACCCGAGGGCGAGGCAGCAGCGGTGCTGATCCGGGCGATCGAGCCGAGCGTCGGGTTGGAGGCGATGCGCTCCCGCCGCGGCGAACGGCCGGACACAGACCTCTGCTCGGGCCCCGGCAAACTGACCGACGCTCTCGGGATCGGGCTCGACGCCAACGACACCGACCTGACCTCCGAGCCGTTCCTCGTGCGACCGCCCGAGCCCGGCTGGAGCTATGACGTGGTCACGGGCCCCCGCGTCGGTATCACCAAAGCGGCCGAGCGGCCCTGGCGCTTCAGCCTCGCCGGCAGCCCCTTCGTGTCCCGACCGAAACCCTAGCCCGCGGTGATCCCGCCGCCCCCGCCAGAGGATTCCGGGGCGGCTTCGGGAGCTGCTTCCGGCGCCGCTTCTTCGGGAGCTGCTTCCGGCGCCGGCGCGGGTTCGCTCGTTCCGGCTTCCGGGGCGTATTCCGTCGACGATTTGGAAGGCGCGTAGCTTTCTTCGGAGGAACCGGCGGGGGAGCCCTTGCTCGCCTTTTCGCTCGCCGTTTCGGCCGCCCGTTCGGCTTTGATGCCTTCCCAGGCCGAGATGACGCTGGCCCAGATCAGCGCCGGGAAGGTGCCGCCCATCACCGGGCCGCCGTTGTAGAGCGTCGTCATCGGCGTCACCGTGTCGGCGTAGCCGACCCAGACGCAGGCCGTCACTTCTTCGGTTGCGCCGCAGAACCAGGCGTCGCCGTTTTCCTCGGTCGTGCCGGTCTTGCCCCACTGCCCGGCGGCGCCGATGTTGGCGTGCGTGCCGGTACCGCTGCTGACCACCGTTTCGAGGATGCTCTTGGCCTCAGTGGCAGTGCTTTCGGAGAGTACCTGTTCGTGGGTCGAGTCGTTGTCGCCGCCCTTGATCGTGTGGCCGTCCTGGTCTTCGACCTG
>Ga0193695_1000067_pt1 | contig 17447 bp, 20 predicted proteins | sample L3s2metaG_FD_160568 | JGI IMG/M metagenome (GOLD analysis project Ga0193695, IMG submission 160568) | Soil microbial communities from a riparian zone of the East river system, Colorado, United States - L3s2 | ecosystem: Environmental > Terrestrial > Soil > Riparian zone | place: USA: East River... | reverse complement strand
AGGAGGACGGCAGCATGCGCATCCGCGGGCTGCTCGCGCCCGAGGACGGGGCATTATTCCTCAAGGCGATCGGGGCGGGACGCGATGCTATCCGGGAGCGCGAAGAGGCCGATTCGGCCGACGCCCAAGGGGCTGGCAGTCGCATCGACGACGGCCCGGCAATCTGTGCCGAGACCCCTCGATCCGCAGGGCGCTCGATTCGCGTGACGAGGGTCACTGCCAATTCCCGGGTTGTGAGAACCGCCGCTGGGTCGATGCCCACCACATCGTTCACTGGGCACGGGGTGGGCGGACCAAAATCGACAATTTGGTCTTGCTCTGTTCACACCACCACCGACTCGTGCACGAGGGTGGGTTCGGGGTGGCTCGAACCGCCGATGGCTCATTCGTCTTCAGCCGACCCGATAGCAGGCCGGTTCCGGCCACTCCCTCCCCCACTCGCGGCAACTGTGCGGAGCTACGGGCCCGCAATCGACGGGCGAAACTGCGAATCGCCCTCGATTCGGCGATGCCGCTGGGGCGCGGCGACCCGTTCGACCGCGAGCTGGCGGTGTCGGAGTTACTGGTGAGGACTGGGCCGTGACCAGCGCGAATCGGCTGCCCTGAGTCGTGACCCACGGCGGTCGCGAGCAGCTCGATCCTGTGCGCAGAACGCTCGGATAGGAGAGGCGCGTCAGGCCTACTCGACGGGCGCCATCACCCGCGTCACCGAGTCACCCACGAAGCACGGCTTCTCGTTGCCCTCGACCTCGAGGGTGAAGCGGGTTACTACCTGCCACCAGCCGCCGCCTACCTCGTCGACCGAGACGACCTCGGCCTTGCCGCGGACTTTGGAGTCGACCGGGACCGGGGCGGGGAAGCGGATCTTGTTCCAGCCGTAGTTGACGCCCAGGGCGAAGCCAGTGGAGGAGATCAGCTCTTTGCGGAAGCCGTCTACCAGGGAGAGGGTGAGGTTGCCGTGGGCGATCGTGGTGCCGAAGGGGCTCTCGTTCTTCGCCTTCTCGACGTCGACATGGATCCACTGGTCGTCGCCCGAGAGGCCGGCGAAGGCGTTGATGTCCTCCTGGGTGACCGTGCGCCACTCGCTCGGGCCGATCTCCTGCCCGAGCAGGGCCTGCATCCCCTCGACCCCCTGTACCTCGACGGTTGCCATCGGACCGGAGTCTAAACAGGAGGCGGTGGCCATTGCTCGACGCGCAGCTCGGGCATCGGGAAGTCCCTGACGTTGCCGGTGGCGAGGGGAATGCCATGCGCCACGGCGCCTGCCGCGATCAGCGTGTCCTCCCGCGACAGCGTCAGCCCTCGGCTTGCGTAACCCCGCCGCCAATGCCCGCTCATCCGCGCCTCCGCCTGTCCCAGGGACACGACAAGGAGCCCCTCGAGGAGTTCGAGGGTCATTCGCTCCTCGGCCGGCCGCATGCCAAAGAGCACCTCGTGAACGGTGATCGGTGAAATCACCAAGGGCTCACGTTGCACCAATGCCGGCGCGAAGTCGGCGCCGCGCAGAATGTCGATGACCACGGAGGTGTCGAGAAAGAGAGCCATGTCAATCCAGAGGACGGCGCCAGTATTCCTCGATCTTGCGATCGCGCTCCGCACTACTCCGCTTGCGCTCCTCACTGATCCACTCGGGCGTCATCCAGGGCGCGAAGTCCGGCATCGAGCCGACCAAACGCCCAAGAGCAGCGCGACGGCGCCGGCGCGCAACCTCGACCTCGACCGCCTCACGGATCAGCTTGCTGCGCTCGCGAGGACCCGCAATCTCATCTATCAACTTCACGAGGTCGTCATCCAAATTAATGTGTATACGCATGCCCACACCATAGCCCACTCCTATGCGATCAACCGAACTTCGAACGTCGGGACGAAAACGGCACCGGTGCCGCCCAGCAAAGCGAGGATGCGGCTCACGTAGGCCTGCGTCTCGGGGTAGGCAGGCACACAGTGGCACGCTTCGACCGGCGCCGGGCCGGCGTTGTAGGCGGCGAGGGCCAGCTGGGCAGAGCCGAACTGGCGGATCAGGTCCGACATCAGGTGGGCCTGGGCGTCGATCGCTTCCTCGGCGTCGAAGGGGTCTTTCAATCCGTAGGCCGCTGCCGTGGACGGCATGAACTGGGCGATGCCCTGGGCGCCTGCCGACGAGCCGGCGTAGGGATTGAAGTTCGACTCGGCCATCAGCTGTGCGGCGAGCAGAGCCGCGGAGACGTTCCAGTGGTTCGCGGCGCGGAGCAAGGGGGCGCGGAACTGGGGTGGGACGAACGACGGGAGGCTCGCGCCCGCAAAGTCGCCGTCTCCCCCACTGGCGCCACCGGCGTCGACCGCGTTGCCCGCCGCCGAGCAGGGTGCCGGCGGCCGGTCGTATCCGTAGTGCCAGGCCTCCCATGAGTAGCGCTGGACGAAGCCAAAGCGCGAGGCGTTCGCCGCCAGCCAGGCGTAAGCCGATTCCGGACCGAGGTCGAGCTCGGTCGCACAACGATGCAGCGAGTGCCCTGGCGGCGCGACCCAGCGCGGGTCGGGATGGGCGGCGAAGAGCGCCGCTTGTTCGGCGTCGGAGCGGAAGCCAGAATTGACGACAAGGGTGAGTCCCGCGGCCGATGCGGCTGCGGCCATGCGATCGAAGGCGGCGGCAACGTCGGGTCTCATCCCCTCCCCGTCGCGGTAGACGAGCGGCCCGCTGTAGCCGCCTCCGCTCGCCATCGTCGGCATCGAGCCGATGCTCGTCGCCGGTGCCGACGCTTCGGCGATAGCGGATGCTTCGACCGCCGGCCGCTCCTCGCCTCCCTTTTTGCCACCCGCGCTCAGCTCCAGACCGCCGGTGACAACCGCTTTCACCCGCACCGGCGCAAACGAGACCAGATCCGGGAACGAGACCCGCAGGCGGCCCGCCGCGATTTCATTGCCTTCGGCTACTTCAACCGCCGCCACGCGCGCCCGGAACAGGTAGGCGGCCTTTTCCAGGTGCGCCGGGTTCGGCAGACCGCTCGGCAGGGTCGGCGGCGCCAACAGGCGAGGCAGATCGTCACGCATCGAGCGCGCCGCCGAGATCGCCGCCAGGTCCGCCGCCCGCTGGGCCCTCCCCTTGCGGTCACCGCGCCGGCGATCGCGACCAGCGCCAGCGCCGCGACGATCAGGACAAAGGCAGCTCCGAGCGCCAGCAGCAGCGCCTGACCATCCTCCCTGCGAGTATCCATGGCGCTAGCCTGCCGAGCGCCGACGCGCGCGTGGCACGCACAAGCAAAAATGTCTGCGATCGAACCCGCGCGGAACTGTGTCCGTAGACAGGGCGAACCCGGAATTCGACTGGAGGAGCGTCCATGAAAAAGCCGTCAACCGGCAATCGCCACCGTCTGAGCGTCGCGATCTTCGCCGCGATCGCCGCCCTCGCCGCCGTAGGAATCTTCAGCTCGTTCGCGGCCGCGACGACCACGAAGCGGGTGGTCAAGGAGGCAAATAATCCCTCGCTAGGCAAGACCGTCCTCACCGCTGACAACGGCCTCACGCTGTACAGCCTCAGCGCCGAGACGAACGGAAAGTTCATCTGCAAGGGCTCCTGCCTCAAAGACTGGCACCCGCTGGTCGTCGCGAAGGGCGTGAAGCCGACTGGGCCCGTCTCCCTCGGCACCATCAAGCGCCCCGACAACGGCATGCGTCAGGTGACCTTCAAAGGCAAGCCGCTCTACACCTTCGACGACGACAAGAAGAAGGGCGACGCCAAGGGCGAGGGGATCAAGGACGTCGGCACCTGGCATGCCGCCACCCCATAGGAACGGAACGTCAGAGCAACCGCTCACACTGCCGGCTTGGGAGGGGGCTGCCGGCGACCGGTAGCGAGCCGAGCAAGGCAGCGCGTGCCGCCAGCCAGCTGAGCTGACGCTTGAGCACCGCGACCCGCAGGCCTTCCCGCAACAGGTCGCGGGCGGCCAGCGCGGTCAGGGCGCGCTCTCTGGCGAGGTCCGCCCGAAGGAGCGCTCCGGTGGACCGAATGCGTGGCTCTTCGAGCACCGGCCACAGCAACGCGGGCGGCAGGTGGACGACGGCCGCCGACTCGCGGACCAGCGGCAATGCGGCCGCGATCTGCTCGATCCCGTCGGGACCAGCGGGAAGCGTCAGCCGGCAGAGCCGGCCCCGCGAAGCGACGGCGGCATCCGGCAGATGGGCCGCCAGCCTCTCCTCCAGCTTGCGTGCGCCGGCGGTCGCGATCAGCGACGGGCGCGGCGGACGCCCGCCGTCGAGGTCGATCAGCAGCGCGGCGCGATCGGACTCGGAGGCGAGGCAGGCCAGGGCCCCCGCGGCCGCCTCGGCTCCTGTGGCGGCGCCGACCGAGGTGACGAGAACCACACTCACTTCGGCCTCACCGCCGCGGAGGAGGTGACGGCGAGCCGATCGGCGAGTGCCGGCAGCGGTGATGGCGGCCGCAGGCGCACCGTGACTCGCCCTCCTTCGACCGAGACGTCGACGTCGTCCTCAGCCCAGTCCGGCAGTGCATCGCGTGCGGCGGCGACGGTCGGTTTCCCCGCCGCCAGCGCCAAGGCGCCCGCCTCAGCGGCGCCATCGGCGAGGGTCAGCGTGTAGCCGGTGGCGAGAAGCTGCAGCGCCAGAAGGCCCGCCAGAAGCAAAGCCGGCAGAGCGGCAACCAGCTCGACCGTGGACTGCCCCTCCTCGCTGGAAGCCGGGCCCCTAACCATCGCCGGGCTCCAGCGCCGCCTTAGCGCCGACCGTCAGCTTCGGCAGCCCAGGGAGCAGCCACGGGATGGCGACGCGCACCGAAACGGCCTCGCCGTCGCTCACTTTGGCTCCCTCGCGCAGCGCAACAGGGAGTGCGCGCCGCGCCGCAATCGCCGCGTCCCTTCCGACCAGCGCCGCCCTGGCGCCGGCCCGCGCCGCTATCCCGGCCGACCACAGCGCCTGCCCGGCGAGACCGATCTGTGCCGCCACCAGGACCGCCAGCAGCAGGAACGGCACCACGGCGACCATCTCGACCGACGCGGTCCCGCCCTCCCTGCGAAAGCTGCTGGCGGCCTGGTGCGACACGAGCCGACCGTCCCAGGCCGGAACGCGCGTGTGGCGCGCTGAATCAAAAACTTGTGTGACGGTTTTGGACCGAATCAGTAGGTGTTCGCTTCGGTCCAGACCTTCCAGATCGCCGCCACCGAGGCGCCGAGCAGAAGGATCCAGGCGAGCGTTCCCCCGCCGCTGGCGGACATCTCGTCCTGGCCGGCGATCAGCAGCGCGACCAGGCCCAGCGCGGAATAGAGGATTGCTCGGCGACCGTCGCTCAGCGCCGCCAGCGTCAGCTGGTTCTGACGGCTGAGCACGAACAGCATCCAAGCGATGCCGGCGAGGAAGCCCATCGTGATCGCCGCCAGGAGCGTTTCGGTGGCGTTGCCCCCGGCCGGCGCGAATGCCACCGCCAGAGCGAGCAACATCACGATCGCGGTATTGCGCAGGGTCCGCACAGTAAAAATTCTAGGGCCTGCCGCCGACCCGCTCTACGCGCCAGCGCCGAAAATCCAAGCGATTCCGTAGGCAACGGCGCCGATTGCCGCGGCCGCCGGCAGGGTGAGCAGCCAGGCGACGACGATGTTGCCGGCGACACCCCAGCGCACCGCCGAGAGTCGCTTCGCCGCTCCGGCGCCCATCACGCCGCCGCTGATCGCGTGCGTCGACGAAATCGGAAAGCCGAGGAACGTCGCGACAAGAATCGTCGCGGCCCCCGCGCCCTGGGCCGAAAATCCCTGCGCGGCGTCCATCTTGATTATCCGCGTGCCCCGTTCCCGCATCAGCCGCAGGCCGCCGGCCCAGGTACCGAGCGCAATCGCGGCCGCCGCGGTAAGGACCGTCCAGAGGGGGGGATCGGCGGACGCGCCGAGGCTGCCGTCGGCGATCAACGCTAGGGCGATCACCCCCATCGTCTTCTGCGCGTCGTTGGCGCCGTGAGCCAGTGCCAGCAGGCCTGACGAGAGAAGCTGGGCGCGACGAAAGCCGCGCGTCGTCGGGCCCGGCCTTCTGCGACCGAAGACGCGGTAGACGATCGCGATCGCGCATCCGGCGAGCAGGAAGGCGGCGAGGGGAGCCAGCAGGGCCGGAATCAACACCTTGTCGAGCACGCCGCCGCCAACGACGGCGTCGGTGCCCGCCGCCGCCACCGAGGCCCCCAGCAGCCCCCCGATCAGGGCGTGCGACGAGCTCGACGGCAGGCCGCGGCGCCAGGTCGCGAGGTTCCAGGCGATCGCGCCGAGCAGACCGGTGAAGACGACCACGGGGGCGATCGACCCGGCGTGGACGACGTCGTGGGCGACCGTCGCCGCCACGGCGACCGAGATGAAGGCTCCGGCGAAGTTGAGCAGGGCCGCCGCCGCGATCGCCGCCCGAGGCGGCGCGGCTCCGGTCGAGACCGCGGTCGAGATCAGGTCGAAGGTGTCGTGGAAACCGTTGCTGAAGGCGAAGGCCAGGGCCGCAACGACGACCAAGACCATGGCGACGTCGGAACTCACCTCACGCGTTCTTTATGACGATGCCCTCAACGGTTTGAGCGGCGGTCTCGGTTGCGTCGATCGCGTTCTCGAGCACCGCGAAGATGTCCTTCCAGCGGATCACCACCATCGGGTCGATCCCGTTGGAGAAGAGCGAGGCGACCGCGTCGCGGGAGATACGGTCGCCCTCGTTCTCGAGCCGGTGGATCTCGATCCAGTAGCGCTCCAGGTCTTTGAACTCACGCAGCTTCTCCAGGCCCCGGGCGAGCTGCTCGCAGGCGCCGACGAGGACTTTGGTAAGCGCCTGCGCTTGCGCCATCGGCGCCTCGATCTGGTAAAGGCCGAGAAAATCGGCAGCCTCCTCGGTGTAGTCGACGATGTCGTCTATCTGGGTCGCCAGGCTGTAGATGTCCTCGCGGTCGATCGGCGTGACGAAGGTCGAGTTGAGTCGCTGGATGATGTCGTGGGTGATCCGGTCGCCCTCCTGCTCCGCCTTGAGAACCTCACGCCCGAGGTCTTGGTCGTCGGGCCATGTGCCCATCATCTGGTCGAGCAGGCGCGCCGTTTGCAGGGTGTTCTGGCCCGCCTCGATGAAGAGCTCGAAGAAGACGCTGTCCCGGGGCAGGAACGAGAGGCGAGCCATCGGCGGATCCTAGGTGACCGAGCCTCAGCTCGCCGCCGCGGCGAGCTGCTCGCCGCCGCGGGCTCGATGGCGCTCGCGCAGCTCCGCCTGCACGCCGCGCCGCTCCCCCTCGGGAACGCTGAACCGCGTCCAGACGCCATCCGTTCCGAGCTCCCAGGCGTTCGTGTTGTCGGCAAAGCTGCGCTCGAGCACGTCGAGCAGCTCGGCCTTGAGGACATCGTCCTCGATCGGCGCCACCAGCTCGACGCGGCTGTCGAGGTTGCGCGGCATCAGGTCCGCCGAGCCGGTCAGCACCCGGGTGTCCGCACCACGCCGGAAGGCGTAGATCCGCGAGTGCTCGAGGAAGCGACCGACGATCGAGACGACGCGGACGTTCTCCGAGACCCCCGGCACCCCCGGGCGCAGGCAGCAGATCCCGCGCACGTTGAGATCCACCGGGACACCCGCCCGCGACGCCTCATACAGAGCCTGGATACAGCCGGCGTCGACCAGGGCGTTCATCTTCAACGCGATCCGTGCCTCCTCGCCGGCGCGGTGGGCCTCGACCGTCGCCTCGATCTCCTCGACGATGCGGTCGCGCATCGTCGTCGGCGAGACCAGCACCTTGCGGTACCCGGCCGGCCGGCCGTAGCCGGTGAGGAAGTTGAACATCTCGGCGACGTCGGCGCCGATCTCGGGGTCGGCGGTGAAGAGGCCGAGATCGGTGTAGAGGCGGGCCGTGGTCGGGTTGTAGTTGCCGGTGCCGATGTGGACGTACTCACGCACCCGGTCGCCCTCGCGGCGGGCGACGAGCACCGCCTTCACGTGCGTCTTCAACCCCGGGATGCCGTAGACGACGTGGACGCCCGCCTCCTCCATCGACTTCGCCCAGTGGATGTTCGCCTCCTCGTCGAAGCGCGCTTTCAGCTCGACCATGCAGACCGCCTGCTTGCCGCGTTCGGAGGCACGGATCAGGGCCGGCACCAGCGGCGAGTCGTCGCTCGTCCGGTACACCGTCTGCTTGATCGCCAGCACGTCGGGGTCGGCCACCGCCTGGACGACGAAGCGCTCGACCGAACTGGCGAAGGAGTCGTAGGGGTGGTGGACGAGGATGTCGCCCTGGCGGATCGCGGCGAAGATGTCGACCGGCTCCTCGTCCTCCCCCTGCAGGCGCGGCTGGGTGACCGGGGTCCAGGGCTCGTAGCGCAGCTCCGGGTGGCCCGAGGCGTCGACGACATGGCCGAGGTCGGCAAGGTCCAGCAGGCCGTCGATGTCGTAGACCTCGCGGTCTTCAAGCCGCAGCGCGTCGATCAGCTGGGCGCGCAGTTTCGGGTTCATCCCGGCCGCGACCTCCAGCCGCACGACCTCGCCGAAGCGCCGCCGGCGCAGCTCGTCCTGCACTGCCTGCAGCAGGTCGTCGGCCTCGTCGCTGATCGTGAAATCGGCGTCGCGGGTGACGCGGAAGTAGCCATGGTCGATCACCTCGGCGCCGGGGAAGAGCGCGTCGAGGTTGGCGGCTATCGCCTCCTCCAGCGGCACGAAGACCTCGTTGCGCTCGCCGACCCGCAGGAAGCGGCCGAGCAGCTCCTTCGGCACCTTGACCCGGGCGATGATCTCGGTGCCGCTCTCGGGATCGCGCAGCAGCACGCCGAGGCTGAGCGAAAGGTTGGAGATGTAGGGGAAGGGACGACCGAGCCCGACGACGAGCGGGGTCAGGGCCGGGAAGACCTGCTCGTGGAAGCGGATGTCGATTTCGCGACGCTCCTGCTCGCTCGCCGTCTGCAGGGAGACGATGCGGACCCCCTCGGCGTCCAGCGCCGGGCGCAGGGTCCCGTCGAAGCAACTGTGCAAGCGAGCGTCGAGCTCCAGCACACGCGCCTGGATCGCGTCGATCTGTTCGCTGGGGGCGAGGCCGTCGGGGCCGCGGGCGTCGATGCCGGCGTCGAGCTGATCGAAGAGCCCGGCCACCCGGACCATGAAGAACTCGTCGAGGTTCGAGGCATAGATCGAGCAGAACCTGACCCGCTCCAGCAGCGGAATCCGCGTGTCCTCCGCCAGCTCCAGGACCCGCTGGTTGAAGTCGAGCCAGGAGAGCTCGCGGTTGAAATAGAGCGCCGGATCGTCGATCCGGCCATCGTACTGCGGCACCCGAGCCTGCCCTCCGGCTTCAGGCGGCCCGGGAAGCGGCTTGCCGGGCCGCGGCGTTATCGGCCAGTGCTCGCCCGTAGCCGCGGGCGAGCTGCTGCAGCGCTCGCTCCCAGGAACGCGATCCGGCCGCCCGGACCGCCGCGTCGCCGAGCCGGCGGCGCAATTGCGGCGAGGAAGCGAGCTGCAGGACGGCGCCGGCCAGGTGGTCGGCGTCGGGGCGGCAGAGGATCCCCGTGTGGCGGTTCTCGATCAGCGCGGCCGGCCCTCCTTCCGCAACCGCGACCACGGGCAGGCCACTGGCGCCGGCCTCGAGCACGACCTGGCCGTAGGTGTCGGTGCGGGAGCAGAAGAGGAAGAGATCGGCGCTGGCATAGGCACGAGCGAGGTCGTCCCCCTCAAGCCAGCCGAGGAAGGTCGCGTGCTCGCCCAGCCTGGCCCGCAGCTCGCCCTCCTCGGGGCCGCCGCCGGCCAGCAGCAGGTGCAAGCGAGGCTCGATGCGCCGCGCCCGCAGGAAGCTCTCGGCAAGTAGGTCGACGCCCTTCTCGCGGGTCAGCCGGCCCGCGTAGAGGACCCCGATCTCGCCCGGGTAAGCGCCATGGTCGGCCTTCTCGGGAGAAAAGCGCTCGACGTCGACGCCGCGCTCCCAACGGTCGATCCGTCCCTCTTCAGCGCCAAGGCCGAGCAGTGAGCGATCGGCGGCGGGGCTGGGCGAGAGGATGCGCGAGGGTGCCGTGTAGAAGGCGCCGAGCGCGGCTCTGGAGATCGCCTCCAGGCCGTCGTCGCCGCTGCGCAAGCCGGCGTAGGTCGCGAGCTCGGTGTGGTAGCTGGCGAGGAGCGGCGTGCCGGAGACGCGGCTGAGCAGGGACGCGGCGACTCCGGCCGGCCCGGGAGCGGTGACGTGGACGAGGTCGTAGCGACCTTCGGCGAGCGTCTCCGCCAGGTCGGGCAGGCCCGGCACGCCGAGGGTCATCGCCTCGTAGAAGGGAACCTGCAGCGAGGTGGCGGCGGGCAGGCGGCGGTCGACGCCGGGGTCGGTACCGACGACCTCAACCTCGAAGCCTGGCACGCCCCGCTCGCGGATCTGCTCGATCGTGTGCGTGACGCCGTGCATCGCCTCGATGCCGTCGGCGATCAGCGCCACCCTGGGGCGCTCGCCGGAGCGCCCCGCCAGCTTCGACTTCTCGGCACCCAGGAAGACGGTGGGAGGCGCGTAGGGAATCGCCGGCAGCAGCGCGCTGAAGATCCCGCTGACAGCCGAGTGCACGTCGCCGACCGCCACCGACATCGTCCCATCGGTGATCGCGGTGCGCAGGCAGCGATCGTGGATGCGGCGGGCGCGGCGGTAGAGGTCGGCGTGGGAGAAGTCGTCGGACTGGAGGTAGCGGATCAACTCCCGCCCACGGACCTCGATCCCGATCGAGCGCAGCCAGGAGTCGAGCAGGGTGCGGGCGTCCTCGGGACCGATGTCGGCGGCCACGGCGCCTTCGCGGGCGGCGCCCTGACCGACCACGCGCTGGCAGATCTTCAACACCGTGGCCGGGTTTGGAGCACCTTCGCCCGCCCTGGTCTCATCGGGCGCCAGCGCGCGCGTCGCCAGCGCCATCGCCGCGTGCGCCCACTTGGCGGCGCTGCCCTGCTCACCCGCGGCCGTGGCTTCGCCGGCGCGGAGACGAGCGAGAAACTCTTCCGGCGTGGAAGCGGCCGGCACCTCGGTCCAGGTACGGCCGATGTCCACGCCGGCGTGATCGTCGGAGCCGCCGATCCCTGTGCTGCCGTGCGTGTCGACGTAGACGGCAGCGGGCATGTTCAGCTCCGCGGCCCGCGAGCCGTTGCGCACCTCCCAGATCGGGAACAGCTCGGCAAGCCGACGCCGGTGGCGGCGGGTCAGCGGCGCCGCAACGTTGTAAAAGGGATGCGCTAGGGCGCAGGCGATCCCCTGCGCGTCAAGGTACGCGGCGCAGGCCTCTACGTCGCCGGCGTGTGCCTGCAGCCACTCGTGGTCCCCGGGAGTGATCCCGTAGCAGAGGACATGAACCGCCTGGGGCTCGCCGGCGAAGCGGGCGGTCAGCTCCTCGGAGACGAAGCAGTCGGGACGGTCCGCCAGCTCAAGGCAACCGTCGATCGTGTCGTGGTCGGTGATCGTGACGAAGTCCATCCCCCGCCGCTTGGCCAGCTCGTAGACCTCCTGCGGCGGGGTCGCGCACTCGGGCAGGCCGAGCGACCGCTGAACACCCAGCCGGGAGAGCTGCGAGGCGGTGGAGTGGCAATGCAGATCAACACGGGAGGTCATCGGTGCCTTCCTCTCTATCCATCCATCGGTTCGTCTCCAGATTCGCCCCTGAGCAGGGAAAAGGTGTGAACCGACGGGGAAATCCCCGTGAAGATCTAGTGAAGGGAGCGCTCCAGCGCTGCCCAGGTGCCGGTGTCGGCCTGCTCGCGCCAGAGGTCGCGGAACTGGCGGAAGAGCAGCTCGCGCCGCGTGCGCAGCAGCGTCCGCAGGGACTCGATACCCCAGGCCCGAGGCAGCATCACGTCGCAGTCGTGGATCTCGCCGAGCACACCCTGCAGGCGCTTGGCGGCATCGCGGGCCGCCTTCGCCTCGGGGCCGAAGCAGGGCCCCGTGATCTCGAGCACGTAGCGCAAGCGCTTGGCCGCGATTCGCATGTCGTGCTGCGCGGTCGAAGCCGAGGGCTCGAGCGCCGCCGGGACGAAGGAGCGCAGCTCGTCGAGCCGCGTGCGTACGATCCGCACCGCGTTGGGACGCAGCGGTGCCGCCGGATCGAGCCCGGTGACCTCGCGCGCCTTCATCTCCTGGCCGCCTTCACCAGCTTGCCCAGACGACGACGCAGCTTCTTCAGGCGCTTGCTCGCCACGTATGGCGCCAGCTCCTCGTTCGCCTGCCGCTGCTCCTCGCGCAGGCGCTCGATCAGCGCCGTCACCGCCGCCCGGTCGGCCTCCGGCGCCTCGCCCGAGAACCCGGCGAGGAATTCGATCGCGACGTCACGATCGCGCCGCTCGCCGAGCGCGTCGGCAAACGCCTTGACCCGCTTCAGCGCCTTGCGGTATCGCCTCGCCGGGAAACAGGGTTCGAAGACCTCAAGTGCGGCGCGCAGGCGGCGAGTCGCCACCCGCATGTCGTGGACCCTCTCGATGTCGTCCATGTCGAGCACCCCGTCGGAGTGCTCGAAGACCTCAGCGGCGCGCACCTCGACCACCCTCGCCGCCGCCCGCACGAACTGCTCCTCGCAATCGAATCCGGGTACATCTCGGGCACGCGCCACGCGCTTAGCCTAGAGGTGTCCGGTAGGGGTGGAACGTCTTGTTAAGTGGAACCCCTACCGGACGGCTCTAGGCCGCAAGCCGGGCCGGCGAGGAACCGTTGGCGTTGCCGTTGAGCAGGTCGAGTACGACCCCCTCGCGCAGGCCGCCCTTGCCGATCTGCAGCGGCTGCCCGAGCAGCTCGGAGAGCTTCTCCAGCAGCAGCACCCCGGTGGCCAGGATGCGCACCCGTTCGGGGTCGAGCTCGAAGCGCCGCGCCACCTCGGCGGCCGGATCGCCGCAGAGAACCCGTATGCCCCGCTCCAGCGTCTCGTACTCGAGCACCGCGCCGACCAGGCGCCGCAGCGAGGTCGCGCTTCCACCCACGGCGACAGCCTGTGCCGGCTGTTCGATTTCCACTCCGGCGAAGAGATCGTCGATGCGGTCGCGGATCTTGCGGATCTCCGCCGCCGAGGGAGGGTCGGAGGCGATCAGCTCGTCGGCCAGCACGCCGGAGCCGACCCGCCAGGAGCGCACCTCCCGCACGCCGCCCGGCACGGTGCCGAGGATCACCTCGGTCGAACCGCCGCCGACGTCGACCACGCCGACCCTGCCTTCGACCGGGTGGCCGAAGGTCTTAGTGGCGCCGATGAAGGAGAGCCGCCCCTCCTGCTCCTCGCTGAGGATCTCCACCGGCACGCCGGCCCGATCGCCGATCTCCGTCGCAACTACCGCACCGTTGCTCGCTTCGCGCACGGCGGCGGTGGCCACAGCCCGAATGGTCTCTGCCCCCAGCTCCCGCGCCAGCCGCACCTGCGTCGCCACGACCTCTGCGACCTCCGCGGCCTTTTCCGCTGGAATTTCCCCGGAGTCGGCAATCGCCTTGTTGATGCGGGTGTACGCCCGCTGCTCCATCACCTTCTTCAACTGCCCATCCACAGGCTCCGCGACGAGCAGCCGCGTGGTGTTGGACCCGATATCTATCGCCGCACAGAGCATCCCGGACTCTTCCCCATGTTCCCAGGCTGGTCGGATTACAACCGCGTCAAGCGGGGGCTACTCGTTGGGATGGGACGCATCCTCGAACTCACGGAAGAGCCCGGTGACCACGAAGGCGACCTGCTCGCCGATGTCGACCGCGTTGTCCCCGATCCGCTCGATCGCCCGCGCCGCGAGCAGCATCGTCATCGCCCACTCACGCCGGTCGGGGTCGTCGCCGATCGCCAGCGCCAAGCCGAAGCACTCGCGGTTGAGGTTGTCGACCACGTCGTCCTGGCGGACCAGATCCTGGGCCATCTCGACGTTGCGATCTTCGAAGGAGCGCTTGGACTGGCTGATCAGGGTGCGGGCCTGGCGACCCATGGTGAGGATCAGCTTCACCATCTCCTCATCGGCCGGCGGCTCGTTGCCGGTCAGCGGGATCATCTTGCAGATGTTCACGCACTGATCGCCCATCCGCTCGACGTTCTTCAGCACATGCAGCAGAGCGGAGATCAGGCGCAGATCGGTCGCCACCGGCGACTGAGTGGCGAGCAGGGTGATCAGGCTCTGGTGCACCTCCAGGTAGCGGCCGTCGATGCGGTCATCGTCGGCGATCACCAGTTGCGCCAGCTCGACGTCCTGGTGCTCGATCGCCTCCAGCGTCCGTTCCAAGGAAGCACTGACCAGATCCAGTCCGCCGAGACCGCTCGCCTCGAGGCGCTCCAGTTCCTCTTGGTATTCGACCCGCGCGACTTCCGGCATCAGCCGAATCGCCCGCTGACGTAGTCCTCGGTCGCCTGCTCGGTCGGGCTGGTGAAGATCGTCTCGGTCGGGCCGATCTCGATCAGGCGGCCGGGCTTTCCCGTTTCCTCCAGGTTGAAGAACGCGGTGACGTCGCTGGCGCGGGCGGCCTGCTGCATGTTGTGGGTGACGATTGCAATCGTGTAGTTGTTCTTCAGCTCGCCGATCAGGTCCTCGATCGCCAGCGTGGCGACCGGGTCGAGGGCGGAGCAGGGCTCGTCCATCAGCAGCACCTCGGGCTCGACGGCGATCGCGCGGGCGATGCAGAGCCGTTGCTGCTGGCCGCCGGAGAGACCCGAGCCGGGCTTGTCGAGCCGGTCCTTGACCTCGTTCCAGAGATGGGCGCCGCGCAGCGAGCGCTCGACGACCTCGTCCTTCTCGGCCTTCTTCACCCGGCCGCCGTTGAGGCTGAGACCGGCGGCGACGTTCTCGTAGACCGACATGGTCGGAAAGGGGTTGGGCGACTGGAAGACCATGCCCACCAGCCGCCGCACCTGGACGGGATCGATCCCCTTCGCGTAGATGTCCTGGTCGTCGAGCGTGATCCTGCCCTCGACCCGCGCGCCCGGAGTCAGCTCGTGCATGCGATTGAGCGAGCGCAGGAAGGTCGTCTTGCCGCAGCCGGAGGAGCCGATCAGCGCCGTCACCTTGTTCGGCTCGATCGTCACCGAGACCCCGGCGACCGCCTGGAAGTCGCCGTAGAAGAGATCCACCTCCTGGGCCTCGATCCGCTTGGCGCGGCGCCCCCCCTCGGCTTCGGAGGCCGCGGCTCCTCCGTTGGCGGTCGCCGGCGTGGTCGCCGGCGAGGGCGCCGCCTCCGCTTCGGCTCGGGTCGCGCCCGCGGCTCCTTGCATGGCTCGTCTTCTCCTTATCTCCACGGGGCTAGCGGTCGCTCACTATCGGATCTCGGTTCTGTAGCGGCGGTAGACGAAACGAGCCGCGAGGTTCAGGATCATCACGATAGCGATCAGGGTCAGCGCCGCCGCCCAGGCCCGATCGTAGGAGGCCTGTTTCATCACACCGGGGGTCCGGTACTCGCTGTAGGCGTAGACGGCGAGGTTCTGCATACGGCCTTCGAAGGGGTTGGAGTTGATCGAATCGACGACGCCGGTCGTGACCAGCAGCGGCGCGGTCTCGCCGACGATGCGGGCGACGGCGATCATCACGCCGGTGAGGAGACCGGCGAACGCGGTCGGCAGCACCACCTTGACGATCGTCCGCCACTTCGACGTGCCGAGCGCGTAGGACGCTTCGCGGAGGTTGTTCGGCACGATCTTCAGCACCTCCTCGGAGGTGCGGATCACGATCGGGATCATCAGCACCGAGAGCGCCACCGAACCCATCAGGCCAAGGCGTATGCCGGGGCCGAGGAAGAGCGCGAAGAGGGCGAAGGCGAAGAGGCCGGCGACGATCGAGGGGATCCCGGTCATCACGTCGACGAAGAAGGTCAGCGCCCTGCGCAGCCTGCCGCGGCCACCGTACTCGGTCAGGTAGATCGCCGCCATGATCCCGATCGGAACCGAGATCGCCGCGGTGACGGCGGTGATCACCACGGTCCCGACGATCGCGTGCGCGGCGCCGCCGCCGCCGATCACCCCGCGCGGCGAGGTGGTGAAGAATTCCCAGCTGAGGCCCGGCACCCCCCGCTTGACCACCTCGAACAAGAGGGAAAAGAGGGGGATCAGCGCGACGGCGAAGGCGGCGACGATCAGCGCGGTCATCGCCCAATTGACAGCCTTACGGCGCCAGAGGGGACCGCCGAACGGGGTGGCGAGGAGCGCGGTCGTCTCGGCCGGCGCCCCCATCACTGGATGTTCTGGCGGGCGACGATCGCCCGCGCGCCGAGGTTGGTCACCAGGGTGATGGCGAAGAGGACGAGCCCGGAAGCGATCAGCGTGTTGACCGCCAGGCCCGAGGACTCGGGAAAGTTGAGGGCGATGTTGGCGGCGATCGTCGAGGGATTGGCCTGGCTGATCAGGTTGAAGGTGACGCCGCCGGAGACCGAGAGAATGATCGTCACCGCCATCGTCTCACCGAGCGCCCGGCCGAGACCGAGCATGGCGCCGCTGATGATCGAGGATTTGCCGAAGGGCAGGACGGTCATCTTGATCATCTCCCAGCGGGTGGCCCCCAGGGCCAGCGCGCCTTCTTGCAGTTTGCGCGGCGTCTGCGAGAAGACCTCGCGGGCCACGGCGGAGACGATCGGCAGGATCATCACCGTGAGCACGAGGCCGGCGACGAGCATCGTCCGGCCGGTGGCCGAAGCCGGGCCCTCGAAGAAGGGGATGAAGCCGAGCTTGGCTTCGAGCCATTCCATCACCGGCACCGCCGCGGGACCGAGCACGAAGATCCCCCAGAGGCCGTAGACGATGCTGGGGATCGCCGCCAGCAGGTCGACGAGGAAGCCCAGCGCGAAGACGATCCGGCGGGGCGCGATGTGGCTGATGAAGAGCGCCACGGCGATCGCCAGGGGAACCGCGATCGCCACCGCGATCGTCGCGGCGAGGACCGTGCCGAAGGCCAGCGGGGCGATGTAGTCGACGAGGCTCTTGCCCCCCGGCAGCTCGGAGGAGGATGCGCTGACCGCCGGCAGGGACTCGATCAGGAGGAACAGCGCCACCCCGGCGAGCAGGGCGAGGATCGTGACCCCGGCGGCGACGGCGAGGTTGGAGAAGACGCGGTCGCCCCAAGCACGCCGGGACCCCGCTTTGAGCGGGGTCCCAATTGCGTTCGGCAGCTCCAAGGCGTCCGCCTAGGAGCCGGTCTGGATCGCTTCGACCGCGGGCAGGACCTTCTTGCGCAGCGAGTCGGACAGTGGGGCGGAGCCGGCGTTTTCGGCTGCCACCTTCTGGCCTTCGGCGCTGATCGCGTATTCGAGATAGGCCTTGACGATCGCCGCTTCGTCGGCCGAGCCGTACTTGGTGCAGGCGATCAGCGAGGAGACGAGGACGATCGGGTAGGTGCCCTGCGATTCGGTCTTGCGATCGAGTTCGAAGGCGAACACGTATTTGCCCTTGCTCAGTTCCTTGTCTTCGGGCGACTCCTCGAGGATCTTCGCCGCCGCCTCCGGGGTCGGGCTGACGTAGTCCTTGCCGACCTTGATCTTGGCGATGCCGAGTTCGCCGGCCTGGCTGGCGTCGGCGTAGCCGATCGCGCCATCGCCC
>Ga0193695_1000066_pt1 | contig 17517 bp, 13 predicted proteins | sample L3s2metaG_FD_160568 | JGI IMG/M metagenome (GOLD analysis project Ga0193695, IMG submission 160568) | Soil microbial communities from a riparian zone of the East river system, Colorado, United States - L3s2 | ecosystem: Environmental > Terrestrial > Soil > Riparian zone | place: USA: East River... | reverse complement strand
GGCTGCCGTGGTCGGTCGGGTCGAAGATGCCGTTGGCGGCGGCGACGCGGTAGTCGTCCTCGCCGAAGGCGGGGGCGATGTGGACGGCCCCGGTGCCGTCCTCGGTGGTGACGAAGTCGCCGGCGATCACCGGGAAGCCGCCCGGCTCGCGGTCGCTGAGAGCGAAGACGGGCCCTTGGTAGTGCCGGCCAACAAGCTCACCCCCGGCGAGGCTGCCGAGAACTTCAGCGCCCTCGCCCAGCACCTTCTCCGCCAGCGGCTCGGCGAGGATCAGGATCTCGCCGTCGACCCGCGCCCGCACGTAGGTGACGTCGGGCGCGACCGCGACCGCGACATTGCCCGGCAGCGTCCAAGGGGTCGTCGTCCAGACGAGCAGCGACTCGCCGGCCTCGCTCCCATCTTCGGCGAGCAGCGGGAAGCGCACATATATAGACGGGTCCTCTACGTCCTCATAGCCGAGCGCCACCTCGTGCGAGGAGAGCGCGGTGCCGCAGCGCGGGCAGTAGGGCACGACCTTGTGTCCCTCGTAGAGGCGATCATTGTCCCAGAGCTTGCGCAACGACCACCAGACCGACTCGATGTAGTCGTTGTCGAGGGTGACGTACGGGTCGTCGAGATCGATCCAGAAGCCGATCCGCTCGGTCAGCCGGTTCCACTCCTCGACGTACTCGAAGACCGAGGCGCGGCAGCGCGCGTTGAACTTCTCGATCCCGTACTCCTCGATCTCCTGCTTGGAGCCGATGCCCAGGTCCTTTTCGACCTCCAACTCGACCGGCAGCCCGTGGCAGTCCCAGCCCGCCTTGCGCGGCACCCGGTAGCCGCGCATCGTCCGGTAGCGCGGGTAGACGTCCTTGAAGACGCGGGAGAGGACGTGGTGGGAGCCGGGGCGGCCGTTGGCGGTCGGCGGCCCCTCGTAGAAGCTCCATACCTCCGCCCCCTCGCGGTTGGCGAGCGAGCGGGGGAAGACGTCCCGCTCGCGCCAGCGCGCCAGCACCCGCTCCTCGAGCTCGGGGAAGGACTGCTTCGGGTCGACCGCTTTGAAGCCCGGCATGAGCAGGTGATTCTAGGAGCGGGTACCCTGCGCGCCGCATGCCCGTCTACGACCTGAACGGAAAGGTGGCGCTGGTGACCGGCGCGGCGCGGGGGATCGGCTACGAGACCGCCCGCCAGATCCACATGCGCGGCGCCTCGGTCGCGGTGGTCGATCTCGACCCCGAGCAGGCGCGCGAGGCGGCCGAGCGGATCGGCGAGCGGGCGAGCGGCATCGGCACCGACGTCACCGACCATGGCGCCATGCAGGCCGCGGTGGCGGAGACGGTCGAGCGCTTCGGCGGCCTCGACGTCGTGGTCGCCAACGCAGGCATCGCTCCGGAGAAATTGGCGACCGCGCGCGGGATCGGCAGCGAGGAATGGGAACGGGTCTTCGAGGTCGACATGCTCGGCGTCTGGCGCACCGTGCGGGCGGCGCTGCCGCAGATCGTCGCGCGCCGCGGCCACGTCGTCGTCACCTCCTCCGTCTACGCCTTCGTCAACGGGGTGCTCAACAGCCCCTACGCGGTCGCCAAGTCCGGAGTCGAGTCGCTGGGCCGCTCGCTGCGGGCGGAGCTGATGCCGCTCGGCGCCAGCGCGAGCGTCGCCTACTTCGGCTGGGTCGACACCAGGATGGTCCAGGACGCCTTCGCCAACAACGGCGGGCGCATGGAGGAAAACCTGCCGAACTTCCTGAAGAAACGGATTCAGCCCGACGAGGCCGGCGCCGCCGTGGTGCGCGGGATCGAGGAACGGGCGCCGCGGATCTTCGCGCCCAAGTGGTGGCGCTACGTCTCCGCCCTGCGCGGCATCCTCAATCCCCTGCTGGATCGCCGCTTCGAACGCGACGCGACGATGACGGCGACGATCCGCGAAGTGGAGGCAGAGGCCGACGAGCAGGGCGCCGCCGCGGTCTCAGCCGCTTCGCGTTAGCGCCTCGAGCAGGAAGACGAAGGACTCGTAGGGCTCGCCGGTTGCGCGGCTGAGGCCGATCTCGCAGGTGCGGTTGCTGGAGAGGTGGGCGTCGAAATGGCGGCCCGAAAGCTCGGCGGCCTGATCGGCGGTCGCCGCGGCGGTCAGCTCCGGGCGGGAGAAGCCGCGGTCGCCGGCGAAGCCGCAGCAGGTCGCCGAGGGAGCGACGTAGACGTCGTCGGCGAGGGCGGCGGCGAGCGAGCGCAAGCGCGGGGCGAGACCCAACTGGCGCGTAGCGCAGGTCGGGTGAACGGTGGCGGAGCCGACCTTGCGCGCGATCTCCAGCCGCGGCAACAGCCGGTCGTGCGCCCAGGCGACCGAGTCGAGGATCTGCAGCTCCGCGAGGCGGGTCGCGTTCTCCTCGCTGAGCACACCCTCACCGGGCTCCGCGACGGCGTGAGTGCAGGAGGCGGCGTCGATCACCACCGGCGGCTCGCCCTCGCCGCTCCAGCGCCAGAGGCGTTCGACCATCTCGTTCGCCTTCTGACGATGAGCGTCGCCAAAGCCTTTCGAGCTCCAGGGCAAACCGCAGCAGCTCCCCGCGACGTCGTCCGGAATCCAGACCGGCAACTCCGCCCGAGCCGACACCGCGACCATCGCCTCCGCCAAGCTCAAAGCCCGCCGGGGGGAGTCGAAGATGCGGTTGGTGCAGCTCGGGACGTAGACGGCTGCGGCGCCCTCGCGGGTCGTCGCCGGGAGGGTCCCTGACGCAGGCCTGGGCAGGCCGCCGCCGCGCTTGGTCTGCCGCGCCAACGGGCCGCCGACTCTCAGCCCCAGCCGCGAGGCTTTCTCGATCGCGCCCCAGCGCTTCGCGCCGCGCAGCGCCCACGCTTCCGCCCGGGGCGAGTGCTCCTCGGCCCGCAGTTCCTTGACCAGCTTGCCGGTGTCGATCCCCAGGGGGCAGGCGAGGCGGCAGGAGCCGTCGGCGGCGCAGGTATCGAGGCCGTCGTAGTCGTACTCCTCCTCCAGCGCCCGCCGCAGCGGCGAGCCCTCGGGCTGGCGGGCGATCTCGCGTCGCAAGACGATCCGCTGGCGCGGGGTCGTCGTCAGGTTGCGACTGGGGCAGACCGGCTCGCAGAAGCCGCACTCGACGCAGGCCGTCGCCGACTCCTCGATCTCCGGCGTCGTTTTCAGGTTGCGCAGGTGGGCCCCGGGGTCACGGTTGAGAACGACGCCGGGGGCGAGCACCCCGTCGGGGTCGGCGAGCCGCTTCACCCGCCACATCGACTCGGTCGCCTTCGCCCCCCACTCGCGCTCTACATAAGGAGTCATATTGATCCCGGTTCCATGCTCTGCCTTGAGCGAGCCGTCGTACTTGTCGACGATCAGCTCGACCAGCTTCGCCATGAAGGACTCGTAGCGCTCCAGGTCCTCCCGCTTGGAGAAGTCCGGGGTGAGCATGAAGTGCAGGTTGCCGGCGGAAGCGTGGCCGGCGACGCCGGCGAGAAAGCCGTGCTCGCCGAGCAGCGCCTGCAGGTCGCGGGCGCCCTCGGCGATCCGCTCCGGCGGCACGCAGACGTCCTCGACGATCAACGCCGTGCCAGGCAGGCGCAGCCTCCCGACCAGGCCGTGCAGGCCCTCGCGCACCCGCCAGGCCAGCTCGATCTCCTCGGCGTCGCGGCTGAACCCGATCGGCCGGATCGTCTCGTGGGCGGCGAGGATCTCCTCTGCCCTGCCGACGTAGGCGTCGAGCTCGGCATCCGTCTCGGCGCCGAACTCGACCAGCAGCACCGCCGACTCCGGCGGCAGCTCTTTCCACTCCTCCGGCGCGCCGACCATGTTCCAGGCGGCGGTGATCAGCGCAGGCGCGACCATCAGCTCGACCGCGGTGGCTCCCGCGCCGACCAGGTTGCGCACCGGTGCGATCGCCGCGTCGATGCCGGGGAAGTGAACCCAGGCGGTGGTCGTGCGCGTCGGCAGCGGCACCGTCTCGAAGACCGCCTCGGCGACGAAGCCGAGCGTCCCCTCCGAACCCACCAGCAGGCGGCGGAAGATCTCCAGCGGCTGCTCGGCGTCGAGGAAGGCGCAGAGCCGATAGCCGGTCGTGTTCTTGATCGCGAACTTGCGGCGGATGCGCTCGCTCAGCTCGGCGTCGGCACGGATCTCGTCGCGGATCGCCGCCAGGCCGGCCGCCAGCTCCGGCTCCTCGGCGGCGAAGCGCTCGGGGGCGCCGGGCTCGGCGGTGTCGATCGTCGTCCCGGATGGCAGCACGAAGGTGAGCGAGGACACGGTCGAGTAGGAGTCGCGGGCGGTGCCGCAGCGCATCCCGCCGGAGTTGTTGGCGATCACGCCGCCGACCGTGGCGATGTCGGTGCTGGCCGGGTCGGGGCCGAGCTTGCGCCCGTGCGGGGCGAGCACCCGGTTGGCATGGCCGAGCAGCGTGCCGGGCTTGACCCGCGCGAGCGTTCCCTCTTCCTCCACGGCGACGCCGCCGAAGTGACGGCGCACGTCGACCAGGATGCCGTCGCTCTGGCCCTGGCCGTTGAGGCTGGTGCCACCGGCGCGGAAGACGACCGGGACGTCGTTGGCGCGGCCGTAGGCGAGCGTCTTGGCGACGTCGCCGGCGTCACGCGCCATCACCACAGCCCGCGGCAGCAGCCGGTAGGGGCTGGCGTCGGAGGCGTAACGGACGATGTCGCTGGCTCGACCGAGAACCCGGTCTGCTCCGAGCAGGGCCTCCAGCTCGCCACGCAGCGGCTGCGGGGCACCCCCCGCAAGCGACTCCGGTGCGCGGTCGAGGGCGGCGACGGTCATCCCCGGAATCTTCCTGGAACCATCTAAAAGAGGGACATCCCCGGCTGCACCGGGACTTCGACCAGCTCGGGCCGCGAGGAGGCGAGCGCTTTGGCGAGCGCGTCGCGGACCTCGTCGCGCCCGCTCGCCCGCTGGGTCGAGACGCCGTAGCCGGTGGCGACCGCGGCGACGTCGAGCGCCGGCAGGTCGAGGCCGGGCGCCCCCTCCACCGACTCGACTTCGGCGAACCACTTGAGGATCGCGTACTCGGAGTTGCGCAGGACGAGGAAGGTGACAGGCACCTCGTGGGCGACGGCGCTCCAGAAGGCGGTGACGGCGTACTGGACCGAGCCCTCGCCGATCACGCAGACGACCGGGCGGTCGGGCTGGGCGAGCTGCACCCCGATCGAGGCCGGCAGGCCGAAGCCGAGCCCGCCGCCGGCGCTGAAGTAGTAGCTGCCCGGCCGCGACAGCCGCAGCTGGTTGCGCAGGGCCAGAGTGCTGGCCGGCGACTCGAGCACGACGATGCCGTCCTCGGGGAAGACCTCGGCGAGGACGGAGTGGACGGTGGAGGAATTGAGCGGCTCGGAGGCCGGGATTTCGGTCGGCCCCGAGTTCGGCTCGGGCACGGGGCGCGAGGACTCCGGCGCCGCCGCGAGCAACGCCTCCAGGGTCAGCTTCACGTCGGCGACGATCGCGTCGCCCATCGGCGCCCGCGCGGCCTCGTCGGGGTCGCTGGTTAACGCCACCAGCTTCGCCCCCTCGGGCAGCAGCGGCCCAGGGATGTGGGGGTAGTAGGGGAAGACCGAGCTGCCGGCGACGAGGATCAGGTCGTGGCCCTCCAGGGTCTGGGCGACCGGCCCGATCGCCGGCGGCAGCACGCCGCGGAAGTTGGGGTGGCCCTCGGGGAAGCCGAGCTTGGCGCCGCCCGTGGCCGGAGTTGCCCAAACTGGCAGGCGCTGGCGCTCGGCCAGCGCCACCGCCGCCTCCCAGCCGCCGCTCGCGTCGATGTCGGGGCCGGCGACGAAGACAGGGTTCGAGGCGGCGTCGAGCCGCTCGGCCAGCGCCTTGACGGACTCGGGATCGGCGACGGCGCGACCGGTCACGGTGCGCCCGATCGCCTCGCGGACCTCGGCCTCGTCTACCTCAGCGTCCCAGTCGTCCATCGGCAGCGAGACGAAGACGGGGCCTTGCGGCGGCAGCGAGGCGAGGTGGGCGCCGTGGGCCAGCGCAAGCGGGACGTCCTCGGCCCGCGGCGGCTCGTAGGCCCATTTGACCAGCGGGTGTGGCAGGCGGATCGCGTCGCGGTTGGTCAGGTTCGCCTGCAGGGTCATCTGGGCGCGGGTCTGCTGGCCGGCGGTGACGAGCAGCGGGGTGTGGTTGGCCTGCGCGTTGAAGATCGCCCCCATCGCGTTGCCGACGCCGGGCGCGGTGTGGAGGTTGGCGATCGCCGTGCGTCCCGAGGCCTGTGCGTAACCGTCGGCCATCCCGACCACGACCGCCTCGTGCAGGCCGAGCACGTAGCGGAAGTCGGCGGGGAAGTCGGCGAGCATCGGCAGCTCGGTCGAGCCGGGGTTGCCGAATATAGTAGTCATCCCCTCGGTACGGAAGAGGTCGAAGCTGGCGTCGCGCACGGTCGTCATGGCGGGCACCCTATTCCACCAACTCACTTGCGGCATTCAAGCCTCGTAGGTGCACTTGTCGATAGTCGTCAGGAAGTGCCGCCAACGACCCACAAACCGCGCAGGCGCACGTTCGGAGCGCTGACACTCCTTGCCGTCATCGCCGTGGCACTGCTCACGGCGATGACGGCGAATGCCGCGCCGCTTCCGACTCGCTTCGTCTACGCCAGCGGCGAGATCGTCCCGATCCCGGCGGTGGTCCCCCACGAAGAAGGCGACATGGTCGATCGCCGCATCGTCCCGGACCTGCGCTGGATCGCCGCCCGCTACCCGATCTACGTAACCGATGGCTATTCGGGCCCGCTGCCCGACGGCGAACACGTCGGCTGCGACAACTGCCACGTCAAGAACTCCGATCACTACAACGGCCTCGCCGTCGACGTGGTCACCCTGAACGCGAGCGGCAGGGGATGCGACAGCAGCTGGAATGGGATCACCCGCCTCGCTCACTGGGCCGAGCCGGTCCAGAACCGCCCCCGGGCGCCCTTCCGCTGGGTCGGCTACGACGGCGACACCGGCCACGGCTGCGGCAACCATCTCCACCTCTCCTGGGAACACGCGGTGGCGCCGATGTTCCAGCTGGCCGAATGGGTCGAGGTCTTCCCCGTCAGCCGGCAGGGCGTCGCCCAGCAGCCGCAGCCGAGTGGGCCGCCGCCGGGCAGCACGCAGTCGACCGGCGTCAAACCGCCGAAGGGGCCGCAGGGCGGCAGCGAGGCCGGCCCCCCCTACGAACGCGGGCCGAGCGGCGGCATCTCCGTCGTCCAGTCCGGGGGCATCTCCCCGGGCGGCGACTGAACCTATCCCGGTAGAGGTTCCACTTAACTTTTCGGTGTATCGGGGTTGGGCTGACACCCGATGCCGACACCGAAAAGTACAAGACGTTCCACCCCTACCAGGATAGGTTCGTAGGATGCGCGGATGGTCCGCCTGCTGCCGCTTGCCGCCGTAGCCGGCTTGATCGCCCTCGCGGGCTGCGGCGGCTCGACTGATTCGACGCCGACCGCCTGCCTCGAAGGGCCTGCCTTCTACCTTGGTAAAGGTCATGGGGGTGTCCTGATCTCGGATTGCCTCGCCAAGAACCAGAATGCCGGCGACCTGGCGACGCTGGGCGTGGCAATGCTCACGGCAGCGACGAAGCTGAACGCCGCGGCGCGCGCCGAGCCCGGCGGCAAGGCCAACCTCCAGCTCGGCTACCTGCTCGGCGCCGCCCAGCGGGGCGCCGATCGCACCGAAGGGATCCACGCCGAGCTGATCCGCCGCCTTTCGGCCGCCGCCCGCTACAGCCCTGACAACCGGCCGCTACCCGCGCCCTTTCGGCACACCTACCGCCGCGGCTACGCCGCCGGCCACGCCCACGGCTGAGCCGGCGGGGCGTGTTAAGGTGGCGCCGACTCGCGGCGTGGGGAACTCCGGTGTGAATCCGGGGCTGACGCGCAGCGGTGTGGGTGACGACTGACTGGTAGTCCCACTGGTCTTGAAGTTGAGGACCGGGAAGGGTGGTCAGGAGGACGATCCCGAGCCCGAATATCCGGCCGAGAGTCGCAAGGAGGTTCGCCTCGCGACTAGGCGGCCGGCTCACTCGACACGGTTGTGCGCGTGCGTCGCCGCCCTTGAAAAAGGAGATGGCGATGGATACGCCACACAGCATTTCCCCAACCTGGGCCCTGCGCGCAGTCTGTGCACTGGCCCTCGCCCTGGCGGCGATGGCCGCCTGGGCGGGCAGTGCAAACGCCTATGTGTCAGCGGCCCAGGCCGAAGACGCGGCACTGCGCGGCGCCAACTGGTTCCGCGCCAATCAGGAAGCAAGCGGCAGCCTCGGCACCGACTGGGCGATGACCGCCCTCGGCGCCGCCGGGATCAACTCAGCCGACGTAAGCACCTCGCTCGCCGACCCCAGCGCCCAGGACTTCTACCTGGATGAATGGCAGGCGAGTGGCCCGGGTGGCGCCGGCACCGACGCCGAGCGCGGGATCCTCGCCGGCGTCTCCGGCGGGATCCAGCCCTCGCGCCTCTCGACCGCCGCCGATGCGACGAAGAGCAACCTGGTGGCGCGGATCGCCGAATTGTTCGACGGAACCCAGGTCGGCGAACCCGGTTTGCTCAACGACGACATCTTCGGCGTGCTGGCGCTGCACCAGGCCGGCGCGCCGCAGGTGATGCTGCAGCGGATAATCGACTACCTGCGCACCAAGCAGCTCGCCGACGGCGGCTGGAGCTGGAACGCCTCGCCGGGCGCGACCGCCGACACCGATATGACCGGCTCGGTCGTGGCGGCCTTCTGCGCCGCCGGAGTCGGCCCGGGAGACCCCGACCTCGACCAGGCGATCGCGCTTCTGCACAGCCTGCAGGATCCCGCCACCGGCGGGTTTATCGCCCCACCGGAATCGTTCGGCATCGGCGTCAACACCGACACCACGTCGTGGGTGACGAGCGGGCTGATCCAATGCGGAATCGACCCCCAGGGGCCCGAATGGACGACCGCCCAGGGCAAGACCCCGCTCGACTATCTGGTCTCGTTGCAGCGGCCCGACGGGCATTTCGACTGGACCGCCGAATTCGCCGGTGGCGCCTTTGAGACCTTCGACTCGGTGCGCCCGCTGGGCGGAGCCGGATTCTCGACCGAGCCGCCCGCCCGCCTCGACGGGGTCAGCCCGGCGGTGCGCCCGGCGCCAGCCGTAGCCGCCGGCACCACGGTCCCGATCACGCTGGTGATCGACCACGGGCCCGGCGCCGGCGACGTGCGGATGTGCAGGGTCGACGTCGATTCCGGCTCCAACCTCGAGCAGATGCTCGCCGACGCGGAAACGGCCTCCTCGCCGGCCGGCTGCGTCACCGACCACGCCGGCGAGGCAAGCGGCGGGGGGATCCGCCTCGTCTCCCTCAACGGGGTCGGGAACACCGGCGACTACGGCTGGCGTGTTCGGATCGACGGCTCCGCCCCGGCGGCGGAGGTGAGCGCGCCGATCGGCCTCGGGGACCTTGTCTTCCTCGATTTCGCGGCCAAGGTCGCCAATCCGAGCCCGCCTCCCAAGGTCGAGGTCCCAGGGCTGCTGGTAAAGAAACATCCCCGCGCGAGGGGCCCGCGAGTCGCCCTTCGTGGACCGGATCGGCGCGACGGGGATCGCATTGCCTTGCGCCTGCACTGCCCGCGAGGCAGCGGTGAAGCAGGCTGCCGCGGCTCGCTGACGTTCCAGTTCCGCGGGGAGGCCGGCGACCTGCTCGCCGGCGGGTCCTCACCCTTCGAGGTGCCCTCGGGTGACGGGCGCCTCGTCGGAGTCCAGGTCAACGAGGCGCTGCGGGGCGCCCTTGCGCACCAATCGAAGGTCTGGCTGCGGATCACCGCCGCAACCCGGGCCGAAGACGGCGCGATCCGGCTCACCCACGGGAAGCGGGTCCTCAGCGGATGACCCGCGTCCGGCTCATCGCCACCACGGCTGCGATCGCGGCCGTGGTGGCGTGCGCCGCCCTGCCGGCCCGCGCCGCGGTCGTCCAGCTCCGCGTCGAGAGCTCGACCGCGCCGGAACCGCTGTTTGACGGTGAAGTCAGCACGTTGCCGCACCCGGTCGACGGGGGCGACGGCAGCGGTGAGCACGCTTGCGCGGGGCCGCCGAGCGGCCCTCCCTCCCCCACCGCGACCGGCGCCCTGGACGACGCCCTGCGCGGCGCCGGGATCTCCTGGCGCGGCAACTGGGACCCGAGCTTCCGCGATTTCTTCATCGACCGCATCGGCGCCTTCGCCTCGGCGCCCCCCGACGATTACTGGTCGCTGACGGTCAACGGCCGCGTCACCGCCGGCGGCTGTCTGACGACCGTCGCCGACGGTGACGCGATCCGCTTCTTCTACGGCCCGCTGTTCGGCGCGCCGCCCGAGGGCGATCCCTCGACGCCGAGCGACCCCGGGACCGAAGGGGGTCGACCGGGGTCCGGGCGGCCGCCGCCCCCGGTCCGGCGAGCCGGACTGGCACGCGTCGCCCCGCGGGCAACTCGGTTCCTGCAAAGCACCGGCGGCCTCGGCGACGACTGGGCTGATCTGGCGCTCACGCTCCGTGGTCGCCGTGAGCCGGTGGGTGCAGCTCGCCGGCTCGGCGAGCGCCTGCGGGCGCTATCCGGCAAAGGCTCGACCGGCCCCGACGTCGACTCGGCGGCCCTCGCCGCCTGGGCCCTGGCCATGCGCGGTCAGTATGCGAAGGCGCGAAGGGCCGCCGCCTTCGTGCGTTCTGCCCAGGCCCCCGATGGCGGCTTCCCGACCATGCCGGGCGGGGCCTCCAACGCCCAGAGCACCGGCGTCGCCCTCGTCGCGCTGCGTGTCACCGGCCTGGGGCCCCGTCCCACCGCAGCCCCGGGCGGCCCTACCCCGCTCGACTACCTCGCCTCGCTCGCTCGCCACAACGGCTCGATCGCCTACATGCCGGGCAGCAATCCGACTCCCGTGTGGACCACGGCTCAGGCACTCCTCGGCCTGACGACCAAGGAGATACTGATGCAAGTGGATACGCTCCGATCCGAGGATGACCGAACTACGAACGGCCGCGATCGAGGAGTCAAATGCCTGAAGAGCAGTTGTGGGGTGGCGAGACGATGAAAGCAGTTGAGAACTTCCCCGTATCCGGCCAGCGCGTACCCGTGCCGGTGATCCATTGGCTTGGCAGGCTGAAGGCGGCTGCCGCCCGGGCCAACGCCGAGCTGGGTCAGCTCGACGCCGAGCTGGCGGCGCGGATCGCCGACGGCGGCGACGCGGTAGCGGCCGGCGAGCACGACGACCAGTTCCCGATCGACGTCTTCCAGACCGGCTCCGGCACCTCCTCGAACATGAACGCCAACGAGGTGATCGCCAAGCTCGCCGGCGAGGAGGCCCACCCCAACGACCACGTCAACATGGGTCAGTCCTCAAACGACGTCTTCCCCTCGGCGGTCCACCTGGCGGCGCTGGACGAGGTGACGCACGACCTGCTGCCCGCGATGGAGGGACTGCAGGAGGCGCTGGCCGAGAAGGCGAGCCGCTTCGCCGACGTGGTCAAGGCCGGCCGCACCCACCTGATGGACGCGGTGCCGGTCACCCTGGGGCAGGAGTTCGGCGGCTACGCGGCCCAGGTGCGGCTCGGCATCCAGCGGGTCGAGGGGACGCTGCGGCGGGTCGGCCAGATCCCGCTCGGCGGCACCGCGACCGGCACCGGCCTCAACACCCACCCCGAATTCGCGGCGAAGGTGCGGGAGCTGCTCGCCGAGGAGACCGGCCTGGCGATCTCCGAGCCGCTCGACCCCTTCGAGGCGCAGGGCAACCGCGACGCGCTGGTCGAGCTCTCGGGGGCGCTCAAGGTCTACGCCGTCTCGCTCAACAAGATCGCCAACGACCTGGCGCTGATGGGCTCCGGCCCGCGCGCCGGCCTCGCCGAGCTGCGCCTGCCCGAGCTGCAGAAGGGCTCCTCGATCATGCCCGGCAAGGTCAACCCGGTGATGCCCGAGGTGACGATCCAGGTCGCCGCCCAGGTGATCGGCAACGACTCCGCGATCACCGTCGCCGGCAGCCAGGGCCAGTTCGAGCTCAACGTGCGGGTGCCGCTGATCGCCCGCAACCTGCTCGACTCGATCAAGCTGCTCGCCTCCGCCTCGCGCCTGCTGAACGAGAAATGCGTCGCCGGGGTCGAGGCCAACGAGGAGATGGCCGAGCGCCACGCCGAGGCCACCCTGGCGACGGCGACCGCGCTCAACCCGCACATCGGCTACGACCGCGCCACCGACATCGTCAAGCTGGCGGCCGAGTCGGGCCGCTCGCTGCGCGAGATCGCCCTCGAGCAGGGCGTCGAGCCCTCGGTCCTGGAGGAGGCGCTCGACCACCGCCGCATGGCCCGCCCGCACGACTAGCCCTGCAGCGTTATGAAGCGCTCCTCCGTCAACTCTAAGACCGCGAAGGCGGGGCCCTCGCGGGTGTTGCCGGAGTCCTTGACGCCGCCGTAGGGCATCTGGTCGGCACGGAAGGTGGGGACCTCGTTGATCAAGACGCCGCCGAACTGGAGCGCCGCCGCCGCTTCGAGGCCGCGACCCATGTCACGGGTGAAGACGCCGGCCTGCAAGCCGAACTTGGAGTCGTTGGCCATCCGCAGGGCCTCGCCGAAGTCCGTGTAGCGGTCGATCGTCGCCACCGGGCCGAAGATCTCCTCGCACCAGACCTTGGCCTCGCGTGGCGGACCGCCGAGCAGCGTCGGCGCGAGGCAGCGGCCTTCGTCGACCAGCTCGCCGCCGGTCAGCAGCTCGGCCCCGCCGGCGAGCGCCTCGTCGACCCACTGCTTGACTCGATCGCGGTCGCCGGGCGAGATCAGCGGGCCGACCTCGGTCTCGGGATCGAGCGGATCGCCGACCCGCAGCACCTGCGTGTTGGCGACGAGACGCTCGGTGAATCCGTCGGCGACGTCCTCGTGGACGAGGATCCGCTGAATCGAGATGCAGCTCTGGCCGGCGTGAGAGAAGGCGTGCAGCTTGGCTTTGTCGGCCGCCGTCTCCCAGTCGCCGTCGGCGTGGACGATCAGCGGCGCGTTGGAACCCAGCTCCAGGTTGACCTTCTTGTGGGGGACGCGACTGCGGATGCCCCAGCCGATCTTGGCCGAGCCGGTGAAGCTGAGCGCCCCGGTGAGGTCGTGCTCGACGATCGCGTTGCCGACCTCCGAACCGGGGCCCGGCACCACGCTGAGCCAGCCCTCGGGCAGTCCGGCCTCGACCAGGATCGCGGCCAGCTTCAGCGCCGAGATCGGCGTCTGCCCGGCCGGCTTGAGCACGACCGCGTTGCCGGCGGCGAGCGCCGGACCGAGCTTGTGCGCGACCAGGTTGAGGGGGAAGTTGAAGGGGCTGATCGCGCCGACCACGCCGTAGGGGACGCGCATCATCACGCCCAACTTGCCGACCCCGGCCGGCGAGGCCTCCATCGGCACGGTGCCGCCGCTCAGCTTGCGCGCCTCGACCGAGGAGAAGGTGAGCGTGTCGACGCAGCGTTCCGCCTCGACCCGCGCGGTCCTCAGCGGCTTGCCCGCCTCGGCGGCGATCGTCAGCGCGAGGTCGTCGGTCCGTTCCGCGGCCAGCGCGGCGGCGCGGTCGAGCACCGCGGCGCGCTCGTGCTGGGGGAACTGGCCCGACTCGAAAGCGGCGCGAGCGGCGATCGCGCAGCGGTCGACCAGCGCCGCGTCGCCGAGGGCGACCCGGCCGACAACGGTGCCGTCGTAGGGGCTCACGACCTCGCCCCACTGTCCCGTCTCGGCCCACTCGCCGGCGGCGAGGAGCTTGTGGTCGACTGCCTGAACCGCCTGCGTCGCCATGCTCTGGTCTCCTCTCGGTTGAGTTGTTTCAGGGTAGTGCAGGCCGCTACCAATCCGGCGCGAATCTGTTCACCCAGAGATGCGAATTCGCCTTGCCGTCTTGCTCCTGTTCCTCCTCCTGGCGCCCAGCGCCCAGGCCCGCGTCCGCTGGATCGTGGTGGGCCACGGCTTCGGCCACGGGGTCGGCATGAGTGCCTACGGCGCCTACGGCTACGCCCAGCACGGCAAGGGCTACCGCTTCATCCTTGGCCACTACTACTCGGGGACGACGATCGGCAGGCTGACCGCGCCGCGGATCGTGCGGGTGCTGCTCGACGTCAGCGGCGGCGACGTCGGCTTCAGCGACGCCACCAGCGCCTGCGGCAAAATGCTTGACCCGAGGCGCGGCTATGAGGCACACCGGGTCGGGGCGACCGTCAAGCTGCGCAGCTCCAGCGGGCGGCCGCTGGCCAATTGCGGCCGCAAATTACGCGCCGCGGGACACGGCCGGGTCTCGATCGAGGGGAGTACCTACCGGGGCGCTTTCGAGGCTGTGCCGACGGCAGAAGCCGCGGGGTCGCTCAACGCCATCAACGCGCTGACGGTCGACCAGTACGTCAAAGGCGTGATCCCCAACGAGTCGCCGCCCTCCTGGCCCCAGGCCGAGCTTCGCGCCCAGGCCGTCGCGTCGCGCTCCTTTGCCCTCACCGGCGGCGTGGGCGGTAACGGCTTCGACCTCTACGACGACACGCGCAGCCAAGTCTACGACGGGCTCGAAAGCGAGGTGGCATCAAGTAACGAAGCCGCCGACGCGACCGACGGCCAGGTCGTGATGTACGGCGGCAAGATAGCCGAGACCGAGAGCGTCCAGAACGTCTTCTTCGGCCCGCCGGTCCCCTACCTCGTCGGCGTCCCCGACCCCTACGACGGCGCCTGTCCGCTGCACACCTGGAAGCTCGAATTCAGCGGCCCCGAGATCAGCTCAAGGCTCGGCGCTTACTTGGACGGGCGGCTGAAACAGGTGGTCATCACGAAACGGGGAGTTTCCCCCCGGATCGTCGAAGCGAAGCTGATCGGGACCGGCGGCACGACCAAGGTCCGCGGGGACCAGCTGGAGACGGCACTCGGTGGCTACAGCACCTGGATGAACTTTCGCAAGCTGGTGAGGTAGGAGGGCGGGGGTCGCCTCGCCCTCCCTCTCCTCAGCCGTCCGGGTAGGGCTGGATCGGGATGCCGTGGTCCGTCTCTCGCATGCCGAACTCGTAGGCCGCGCCTGCTGGAAGGGAGAGCTGGAGGGCTGGGATAGTCGGGCGTTCGACCGTTAGTTCGAGGTCGGAGACGGAGCAGTTGATCGTGTGGTGCTCTGGGCCCTTCGGGTCCGCGTAGACCCAGCCGACGAAGTCCTTCTTGGGGGCTGAGACCTTGCCGCGGACGACTATGTCCTTGCCTGGTAGGACAAAGGAGCATGCCCCCGCCGACTCTTCAACGGTCGCGTCGCGGATCTTGCCGAAGCCTCCCAGGCGGTGGGCCTTGCCTTCGAGCATCAGCATCCCGGAAGGGATCCAGGGGGTGGTCCAGGGCCCGAGCCTGATCCTCGCCGCGCCGGCGTCGAAGTAGGTGTCCGGAGAATCGGCGAAGCCGGTGCCCTCCAGCCAGACCCAGCGCTCGGCGTGCTCGCTGCCCCAGTTGTGGCCGATCATGCCTGGCCAGCCGTCGAGCTCGATCGTCTCGCCGCCGATCTCCAGCTTGCCGTCGAAACGGGCGTCGGGGAAGGGGGCGACGAACTTGGTTTTCGGCAGGCGCGTCTCGTAGAGGCGGTCGGATGGGAGGTACTTGCAGGGCTCGGCGTCGCCAGAGAAGGTCAGGTCCCAGGAGGCGTTGACTGCGTCGGTGTCGACCGTGCCCACCGCTCGGCCGGGGCCGATCTCGGCGCCATCGACCTTGATCCACCCACCATCCGGTACAGACAGCTCCGCCGCGGGCACGGTGACCTTCGTCGCCCGCGGCCCCTCCGCCTCGCGGTCGAAGAGGACGAACCAGATCGAGGCGTTCGGCTCCACCCCGGGACGCTTGTGCACGGTGTGGCGGATCCAGATCCCCCGCCCGCCCCCGGGGCGGCAGGCCTTGACGTAGAAGCTCTCGTAGTGGCCTGCCTTGGCGGCGACCCGCGGAAACCGCGCCCCCTGGTCCATGTCTAGACCTTAATCGTGATCACGTCGCCGTCGGCGACCACGTAGTCGCGGCCCTCGATGCGCAACAAGCCGCGATCGCGCCCCGCGGCGTAGCCGCCGCACTCGACCAGCTGCTCCCAGCCGATCACCTCGGCTTTGACGAAGGCTTCCTGGATCTCGGTGTGGATCGTGCCCGCCGCCTCCCAGGCGGTGGCGCCGCGGCGGAGTTCGCGCGCGACCGCTTCCTTGTCCTCGCCCGCGGTGAAGAAGGTGATCAAGTCGAGCAGGTCGTAGGCGGCGCGGACGAGGCGGGCCAGGCCGGAGCCTTCGACGCCGTAGGACTCGCGCATCTCCTCGGCTTCGGCGGGGTCGAGCTCGGCCAGCTCGCCCTCGATCCGGGCGCTGACCGCGACCACGCCGGCGCCGACCGCGGCGGCATGGGTGGCGACCGCCTCGGGCGGCTCGGCGTCCCCCTCGTCGACGTTGGCCACGTAGAGGATCGGCTTCGAGGTCAGCGCCTGCAGGTTGGCCGGACCGTGGGCTGCCTCGTCCGGCACCGGAACCGAACGTGCCGACCTGCCGGCCGCCAGGGCCTCAACCACCCGCTCCAGCCAGTCGCGCTCGGCGATCGCCTCCGCGTCGCCGGACTTCGCCCCCTTTTGCACCCTTTCGAGGCGCCGCTCCGCCTGCTCGTAGTCGGAGAGCACCAGCTCGGTCTCGATCGTCTCGATGTCGGCGAGAGGGTCGACCCGACCGTCGGGGTGAGGCACACCCGAATCGGCGTGGCAGCGGACGACGTGGCAGATCGCGTCGGTCTCCCGGATCGAGGCGAGGAACCGGTTGCCCAGACCCTCCCCCTCGGAGGCCCCCTTGACCAGGCCGGCGATGTCATGGAAGGAGATCGTCGCCGGCACCAGCTCGGAGCCGCGCACCGTCTCGCCCACCTGCGCAAGCCGCTCGTCCGGCACCTGGGCGATCGCCACGTTGGGCTCGATCGTCGTGAACGGATAGTCCCCGGTCTGAGCACCCCCCTTGGTCAGCGCGTTGAAAAGGGTCGACTTGCCCGCGTTGGGCAACCCCACGATCCCGACTTTCATAGCGAGAGGGGGACGATCAGGCCGAGGGCGATGCCGAGCAGAGCCCCGGCGACGACATCGGACGGATAGTGCATCCCGAGGTAGGGGCGCCCGAGAGCGAGCGCGAAGGCGAGGACGAAGGCGAGCGCGCCCCAAGGCTCAACTCGGGTCATCGCCGTCGCCACGGCAAAGGAGGCCGTCGCGTGGGCAGAGGGGAAGCTGAGGGAGCTCGGCGCCCCTCCGAGCGGTGGCAGGCCCTCCAGCACAGGCCGCGGCCGCCTGACGATCAGCTTGACGAAGTAGTTGAGGCCAATGGCGACCGGCCCCAGCGCCGCACAGATCAACCAGGCTTCCCGGTTGGAGCCGTCGACAATCGCCAGCAACACCCCGATCCCAAACCAGATCGCCCCATTGTTTCCAGCCCTACCCAAAGCCTTCGCAGCTCCCTCCACCCCGGGGGTGTGGCCGGTAGTCCGCATGAAGCGCATGAGTCTGAGATCCAGTTCCCGCATCGGCCCGGAGGATATTGGGAGTCCTGACTCCCCATGGCCACAAGGTCAATCAGAATCTG
>Ga0193695_1000065_pt1 | contig 17694 bp, 21 predicted proteins | sample L3s2metaG_FD_160568 | JGI IMG/M metagenome (GOLD analysis project Ga0193695, IMG submission 160568) | Soil microbial communities from a riparian zone of the East river system, Colorado, United States - L3s2 | ecosystem: Environmental > Terrestrial > Soil > Riparian zone | place: USA: East River... | reverse complement strand
TCGAGCCGGCGGTTTTCGCCGTTCACACGGTCGCTGGCGGCGATTCGCCTATCTGTGAGGGTGAATCGGTGGATTGAGGCTTAGCGAGTGCATCGCGGATGATCGAAGCGTCATTGGCAACCTTGGCGCTCAGCGAGGATCGTGGGTCATATACCGATAGCAACCGATCCATTGCCTCAAGACGCTCGATAACGATCTCGAAGTCATTAGTTTCGAGTGCATCGAAGAGCAGCTTTCCATCGCAGCTCAGTCCGCTCAAGTCAGCCTTTTTGCGGAGGCTCCCATAGCTAAATGCAGAGGCTTTCCAAGCCATTGAGAAGCCATTGCCTAGTAGCAGGCTCTTCTTGCCTTTGACCTTCTGCGATTGCGCTTCCTGGAAGGTTGGAAGTTGCTTTGCCTGCGCCATGCCCCTTACCCGCAACGTGCCTAAAGCGCTACTTCGAGCGAGACGCCCAGATTCGGGTTCCCGGTATCCGGCTTACAGCCGATGTAGGCATTGCAGATCGTGGGCTGTCCTGCGTCGAGCATCTCCTTTAGGCGCGGGCCAAACTTGCGGGCGTTCTGGCGAGACAGATAGCCGACGCACTTTCCCTCTATGCGAACCATGACTGCGTGAGGATCATGTGGATTCGTTGGCTCAGGCACTAGCTCGGCGATGCAGTCGAAGGCGACTTCCTGGCCAGGCGAGCTATTCGTAATCGAGAGCAACGCTGGCTGGTAGTGCGACTCTCCGACGATGAAAGGCGAGGCTCAAAAATTGAAGTCCGAGCATAAGGCTCGGTCGGACGTGGTTCCTCTGGGAGATTGAGCAAACGGCGTAAGGTGCCCATTACTCCGCGAAAGCTATTCGATTGAGCGGCTATGGCGCAAGTGGATTCTTCTGAAGGACTGCATTGGTGGGCATTGCATCCTTACGCAGGTCCATGGGATCAAGTCGCGCTTTCTTAGCCAGCTTCTCAATGAACTGATCGGGATGGCTACCTTGACCGGTTCGGCCGGCAAGCCGCCAAACCTGCGGTTTGCGTGGCGTCGTGCTGGAAGCGATGTTCTCGATGTGCGTCAGGACTAGCCCGGTTGATCGGATCGGATCGTGTCCTGCGGCAACTGGGGCCACGAGCGTCAAATGCGTATAGCCAAGTACGGCGAGCTCCCGCTCCTGGTCGAGCATGCTCGTGTCGTTGCTGATCAGCCCATCCCACTCACGTGAGTGATGGTGCAGCGCCAGCAGTAGCTCCCAATCGTCGGATTCCGAGAGCCGTGGATCAATATCTCCGATATAGACGAGCTCTACACCGGAGAGGTACGGTTTCGCCTGATTGATGATCGGCGCGGGATAGTTGTGGTCGAGCGCGAACAGGGCCACGTCGCTCGCCTCCACTCCGCCTACGCCGCAGCGGCTACCGGTTCCAGGTTTTTGGCGAGCTGTGTCTCTAGGTCAAGCGCCTGATCAATGGCTGCCCGGTCGAAGTTCGGGTAGAGGCGATAGACATTCTCCTTCTCGACGCCACGTTGGGAGATCGCGGCAAGTGCCTCCGTCTCAAGTCGCGTTCGGAGGAGATGGGGGGCTCCGGCCAGCTTGCCCGGCACGATCCGGAGCTGTGGTCGTGGCGCGATGAGGTTTGGTCCGCGTATTCCGCTCTCGGATTCGAAGGGCTCGATCAAGTCGAGATTTTCCAGAGGGAGTTGGGCCCCTATTGGCTTGCTGTTATCGACCGGCCCGACATGGACGGCTCCAGAACGATCGACGCGCACCATGAAGCCACGCTCCTCCTCCCATAGATCCAAGTCAATCCGATCTAGAACGGCAAGTGCTTCCCGCACGTCGGACATTGGCGTTGGGGGGAGTTCATCTCCATCGGCAGTCGGCTTTGGATGGCGAAGCCAGTGCATCGCTCGCAGGCCCATCAGGTCCGTGTAGGACCAGAGCTTGATCTTCGTCGGGGAAATACTGGGCGTCAGCCATTCCTTGCGGGCCCAGTGATGGACCGTTGACTTCGGAACCCCGGAGAGAGCAGCGGCTCGCTCGGCGGTATATGCCCCACGTCGATCGTTCATTGCCTCAGTATCCCGCGCGGACAAGACAACCGCCCGGTCGGGCGGACACGAAGGCCAGCTTTCATGGGCAGCGGGCGGTTCTCGCCGCCCAAATCGGCGCCAATCGTGCGTAATCGAAGGGAAATCGCAACTATGCCTCACGCAGCGCGTTCCGCTCTACAGAGCCAAGAACCGCGACCCCTTCGCCTCGCTTAGGAGGGAGTCGCTCTATCCAGCTGAGCTATCGGGGCCGGTCTCGAGATTGTCTCGCAGATCGCGCCGAGGATGAGATATCGGCCCTCTGGGCGGGGAACGGGCATGACCAGATCGGTCGGCCGGACATCGTTCCTGCCACGGACCTCGGCCAGATTCGAACCGCTGGCAACGATCACTCGGACTCCGGCTCTCCAGTTGCGGCGTTGAGGTTTTCCAGGTCAACGAGATCTTGGCCGCGCCCGGCGGCGCGCTTCATCGCTCGCAGGTCCTCCACGGAGCAGACCGCCACGTTCACTCCGAGTACTTCAGCGTCGCTCGCGCGAGAGCGAAGCTCATCGAAACTCGGAACGCCGTCGAGCCCCTGCACGATGTCGAGACGTCCAAGCTCGGTGTCGATTGCCATCTGTTCCCCGCCGACCAGCTCCGCCGCGATCGAGAAGGGAGTTCCGAGCAGCGCTTCGCCTCGCTGAACGTGCCCACCGGCCGCTACCGCCACCTCTGCAACCACTTTCAGATTCTCGACATCGGGTGAGACGACGATGTCGATGTCCTTGGTGGCACGAACGACGCCTCTTGCTCCCAAAGCGAGCCCACCGATCACCACGAACTCCGCGCCCGCGGCTACCAGCCTCCTTAGGATCTCGTCGAAGGCCGCTGACGTCATTGCCGCTGGGCGGGGGCGGCCATCTTCAGCAGCGCGTGACTCAGTGCGATCGTCTCGGCCAAGTTCACGCTCATGGGGCGTTGTGCGTCCTCACGCAGTCGATGCAACCGGACGGCCTCGGCCTCGGCTGCGGCATCTTTCGGAGGCTTGTTCGCCCGCTGGACGGATCCCATGGCCAAAACGGTAGCGGAGCGCGAAGAACTCGTGGTAAAACCGGATCGTTTTGTCAGAATCAGCCACCAAGAGACGCGACTGCGGATCGAAGGCTGATCGACATCTGGCCAGCTAAGCGTAAAGGCTCTCCACCGCCAGCTCTTGGGCGCGGCGGCTCCAGAGTTTGACCTGCATGAAGATGTCGTCGCCGTAGCCCTCGAGGGCGTCGAGGGCGATCAGGGTGAAGCGCTCGTCTGAGACGACTTCCTGGTCGACGGTCTCCAGATCGAGCTCCGCCGTGGCGGCGACGGCGCCACGGACGAGCGGTCGTCCCCAGACCAGGGTTACCGCGCCGGCGCGACCGTTCTCGCCCCGCCAGCGGCCGATCACCTCGTCGTTGAGGTCGATCTTCCAGTCTGGGTTGTTCTCGGCGAGGATGTCGGTGAAGTCGGCGGTCGCGCGAAAGTCAGTCGGCTCCTCTTCCCCTGGCTGGGCATAGGAGACGTGGCCGAACAACTCGAGCGTGCCCTCATTGCTCTCGGTCCTGGCAGTCGCCGGCACCCAGACGCGCCCACCCCAAGCTCGCTCCGGGAACCACTCGATCTGCTTGGGGATCTCGACTCCCTCCGGCAGCTCCCCAATCCGCTCACAGGCGGCGCGGAACTCGCCGACGAGGCGCTCGGCGAAGCGCCCGTGCGGGATTCCCTCCTGGGTCGAGTCGGCGATGAAGCGGGGAATCGGGCGCGGGTTCGGGGTCATCGAAGGCACTCTCTCAGGTCGGCCGCCGCCCGCTCGGGTGGGTAGACGTTGATGTCGACGCCGGCGCCGAGCTCCAGGCCCGCCTTGATCGTCAGGCGGGGGGCGATGTCGACGTGCCAGTGGAAGCTGTCGGCGCCGCGCGGTGCGGTGGCGATCCAGAGGTTCAGCTCGGGCGGGCCGTCGAAGCGCTCGGCGAGGAGGCGCATCGCGGTGCGGAGCATTGCCGCACCGCCGGTGTCCGCCTCGAAGCGCGCCGCCGCGCGCCGTGGGACGACGCGCAGCTCGTAGGGGGAGCGCGAGGCCCAGGGGCAGAGCAGCGCCGCCTCGTCGTCGATCGCCACCAGCCGCTCGCGGCGGCGCACCTCCTCGACCAGGACGTCGCTGAGCAGGCCGCCGCCGGCGTGGCGTTCGCCGTAGGCGCCGGCCCGCTCGCGCTCCCGCGCCGCCACCGCCGGGACGAAGGGGAGCGCGTAGAGCTGAGCATGGGTATGGGGGAGGGAGGCGCCCGCGCCCGCTCCCTCGTTGACGACCAGCTGCACGTAGGCGGAATCGGAGTGGGCGCGCATCCGCTCTCGCCAGGTGGCGACCGCCCCCAGGAAGCGCTCCTCGCTCAGCTCGGCCATCGCGGTGACGTGCTCGGGCGCGTTGACGATCACCTCGTGCGCGCCGACCGCCGGGCGCGAGGCGAAAAGCTCGGGCTCGCTGTCCGGTCGCGGTTCGTCCTCGCCGGCCGTCAGCGCCGGATAGAGGTTGGGCACCACGCGGCTCGTCCACCCGGGCGAATCCGGCTCGCCCCCGCCAGGCCGCACCGCGTAGACCTCGGGCGGCGTCTTCTCCTCGTGGCCCTCGCAGAACGGGCAGCCCTCGGCGCCCCTCTCGCCTCCGCCCGTCCGCTCGAACCCATGCGGCCGATCCGCCCGCCCGGGCGCCAGGATCGTCCGCAGCCCGGTCAGCTGGTCGATGCGGATCTCGGGCGCGCTCAGGAGTCGGAGGGGGGCTTGAGGAACGGTTTGAGCATGTCCATCGGCAGGGGGAAGACCACCGTCGTGTTCTGGTTGCTGCCGATTTCGAGCAGCGTCTGCAGGTAGCGCAGCTGCAGCGAGGCCGGGTTGGTGCTGATGATGTCGGCGGCGTCGGTGAGCTTCTGCGCCGCCTGGAACTCGCCCTCGGAGTTGATGATCTTGGCCCGCCGCTCGCGCTCGGCCTCGGCCTGGCGCGCGATCGCCCGCTGCATCTGCTCGGGGATCTCGACGTCCTTGATCTCGACCGCGGTCACCTTCACGCCCCAGGGCTCGGTCGACTCGTCGATGATCTTCTGCAGCTCCTCGTTGAGCCGCTCGCGCTCCGACAGCAGCTGGTCGAACTCGGCCTTGCCGAGCACCGAGCGCAGCGCCGTCTGCGAGATCTGCGAGGTGGCAAGCAGATAGTTTTCGACCTCGACGATCGCTTTGCGCGAGTCGATCACGCGGAAGTAGGCGACGGCATTCACCCCGGCCGGGACGTTGTCGCGGGTGATCACCTCCTGCGGCGGGATGTTGAGCGTCACCGTGCGCAGGTCGACCTTGACCATGCGGTCGACCAACGGGATCAAGAGGATCAGCCCCGGGCCCTTTTGGGCGATCAGCCGGCCGAGGCGGAAGATCACCCCGCGCTCGTACTCGCGCAGGACCCGGACCGACGAGCCCAACAGGATCGCCACGAAGATCACCACTACGGCAAGCACCACAAGCGCTGCAGCCATCAGCCTGCTCCTTTCTCAGCCCGCTGCTCGGGGCTCATAGCCTGGGTCTCGGCAGGCGGCTCGGGTCTGACCACGAGGGTAAGGCCTTCGACTGCCTCGACCGTGACTTTATCCCCCGGCCGCAGCCGCGCACCGTCACCGACCTGACGCGCCCGCCAGATCGCACCGGCAATCGCCACCTGCCCCTCCGGGTCGGGCGGCGTGCGCACCTCGGCGCTGGCCCCGATCATCTCCTCGTGGCCGCCGCGCACCGGTTGGTCGCGGTGGGCCTGCATCACCTTGCGGGTGACGAAGTAGAAGCTGACGATCGAGAGCACGCCGAACGTGATCAGCGCTGGCCCCGCCCAGTCGCTGGCGCTGGAGTCGGCGTCGGCGGTGAGGGCGAGGACGCCGCCGGCGATCAGGCCCCCCGCCCCGAGCGCCGCCAGCACGCCGCCGGTCGAGAGCAGCAGCTCCGCCAACAGTAGGCCCACCCCAATCAGCGCGACGGCGACGAAGAGTTCCATAGTCCGATTATCCGCTTTCGGCGCCGCCGCCGAGGGCGTATCGCTTGATGTCCGCCCGTAGTTCGGTTTCGTCGTCGTACGGGCCCTGCTTGAGGTAGGCGAGTTCGCCGTGGCGGTCGTAGAAGGCGGTGTCGGGGAAGCCGAGCGAGGCGCCGACCGAATCGGCGATGTCTTTGCCGGGGTCGGTGTAGCTGGGGTAGGGGACCGGCGCCTCTTCGAGGAAGGTGCTCGCCGCGTCGTCGGAGTCCTGGCTGTCGACGCCGAGGAAGGCGACCCGCTTGCCGTAGTCGGCCGCGGCCTGCTGGAAGTGGGGGAACTCGAAGCGGCATGGGCCGCACCAGGAGGCCCAGACGTTGACCACCGTCGGGTAGCCGCGCAGCGCCGCGATCCGGCCTTCGTAGGCATCCTTGCCGCCGGGCAATAGTTGGTCCGCCTGGCGGTGCAGCGCGGCCAGTGGAGCGGGGGAGCCGGCCAGCGCCTTGGCGTAGTCGGGGTGCTTGCCGCCGTAGTCGCCGTCCTGCGATGAGCCGCAGCCGGTAAGCGCCGGCACGGCGATGAGGAGCGCAAGGGTGCACATGCGGGCTTTGGGTTCACTCATCGGGCTTCCCTGTTTACAATAGGGGGGTCCGGTTCGCCGTATGCGAGCCGCTCGAGTGCGCTGGGGGGAAGGAAGAGCCAACCTCCCAGCCTCCTCGTCTAAGTCTTCCCGGCGGCACGCGTCGCGTCGCCGCGGGAACGAAAGCGCACAAGCCTTCATGGCCAAGACCAGCGAAGTTGCCGCGCCGGCGGCAGTTCCTTCAGGCGCCGACATCGATCGGGCGGCTGAGTTTGCCCGCGAGCCCTTGCTGCTCGACGGCGAGGGCCCGGAGGCGCTCGCCCCCGGCACGGCTCGACGCCGCGCCCTCGACGCCGCGCTGAAGGAGCTCGACGAAGGGGCGGAGCAGCCCTCGATCCAGTGGCGCCGCGACTTCTCGCTGCTGCTCGGGCTGGAGCGGTTGCTGGCGGACGAGCCGCCGAAGTTGCGCGACGGCGCCGAACTCAACCCGCACCAGGTCGACGCGCTCTCGGGCACGCTGACCGAGCTGATATCAGAGCAGCAGACGGCGGCCGAAAACGGCGCCGCCCCGGCGCCCGCCGAGGTTGTCGCCGAGTCCGCGGTCGACGGGGCGGATGGAGCGGAGGAGGACGAGGACGTCGAGCCGGAGGAGCTGGCCCCGGACGAGGAGCCGCAGGACTGGGAGGAAGCGCCCGCCGAGGACGATGACGAGGAGGCCGTCGCCGAGGCGGCCGAGGACCCCGGCGCCGCGCGGCGCTTCTGGTTCGAGCACGCGACCGGCGCCGGCAAGACCGTCGCCGCGGTCGGCTTCATCGACGCCTCCCGTACCGGCGGCGTGCTGATCCTCACCCACCGCCGCAACCTGGTCGAACAGTTCATCGGCGAGATCTCCGATCGCGGCTACAAGGAGCGCCTGCGCCCGCCGCTGCTGGGCGACCGCGACGACGCCGAAGGTCCGGTAACGGTAGAGACCTACCAGTGGTTCGTGCGCAACCACAAGCAGGTCTCCGACGCCTACTCGATCGTCATCTGCGACGAGGCGCACACCGCGCTGGGCGAGAAAACCAGCGCCTGCATCCGCGCCTGGACCGGCCCCGTCTTCATCGGCATGACCGCGACGGGGGCGCTGATCGCCCGCCACGTCGCCGACCTCTTCCCGACCCAGACCTCGCGCTTCGACCTCGCCCAGGCGGCGCGGCGCGGCGTGATCTCGCCGCTGCGTTGCCTCCGCATCCCACCCGGGCCAGGGGTGCGGACGATCGCCAAGGTGCCGCTGCGCAAAGGCGAGGTCGACCAGGACTTCGACCAGGAGGAGCTGGCCGCGCTGCTCGACCAGGAGCCCTTCAACGTCGCCATCGCCGACCTCTACAAGACGCGCTTCAGCAAGACGCCGGGCGTCCTCTACACCGCCGGCGTCCAGCACGCGAAGAACGTCGCCAAAGCCTTCAAAGACGCGGGGATCGTCGCCCGCGCGGTCTCCGGCGAGACGCCGAAGCGCGAACTGGCGGAGATCCTCGCGGCCTTCGAGCGCGGCGAGGTCGACGTGCTCTGCAACGCGATGCTGCTCGCCGAGGGCTGGAACTCACCGCGGGCGACGATCTGCATGCACCTGGCGCCGACCGCCTCGCGGCGCATCTACCAGCAGCGGGTCGGCCGCGTGACCCGACGGGCGCCCGGCAAGGAGGCCGGCCTCGTGATCGACTTCGTCCACCCGGCGACCACCCACGACGAGACGATCGTCACCCTGCACAGCCTGCTCGACCGCGACGTCTACCGCGGCGGCGCGATCGTCGTCGGTCCGGTGCGGCGCGGGCGTGGCCGGCGGGTGCGGGTGGAGCGGCGGATCGTCCCCGTCTCCGAGGACTCCGAAAAACGCACCCAGGTGCTCGAAAGAGACCTCTGGCGGATCGCGGTCGAGAACCTCGACTACCCCGAGCAGCACGCTTGGGCCGCGCTTGCCGGGGCGCGGGTCAACCCGCAGAACTGGCGACGGGCGCGCTCGATGCTGCAGAACGACAAGACCAAGGAGCTGCACCGCCGCTTCCTGCTGACCTGTGTGCAGCGCAACCGCAACTCGCAGCTGCGGCTGAAAGCGCTGGCGGAGATCGCCGACCTGCGCGACGCCGAGGCCTTCGACGACGCGATCGACATCGTCGGCACCTGGAGCCGCGACGACAAGCGGGCCGGGACGAAGACGCTGCTGCAGGCGCTGGTCGACAAACGGATCGGCCGCCGCGACCAGGCCCAGGCGTGGGTTTGGCGGCTCGCCTCCTACACCCGGGAGCTGCACGAAGAGTACGCCGTGCAGCGCTGGCCGGAGACGAAGCGGCTGCTCGGCCTGCTGGTCAACTCCTCGGGCCGGGCGCACGGGCGCAACGCGCGGCGGCTCGTCCACGCGGCGCGCAAACAGGATCGCCGCCTGGCGGTGGCGCTGCTCGCCGGCGCCGTCTCGCACACTCCGGAAGGGGAGGAGGTGCTGCGCGGCGCACGGATGCGGATGGCCCGCAAACCCTCGGCGACCGCGCGCGAACTGCTGCGCAACTTCCCCAAAGGCGGCAAGCGCCGGCGCAAACGCAAAAAGGGCAAGGCTGGGGAGCAGTCGGCGGGCGGCGAGAACGGGGCGAAACCGAAGAAACGGCCCCCCCGCAGGACGCCGAAGGATGCCGGCGAGAACGACTCAGAGCCGGAGGTGGACCTCCCCGGCGCCGAGGACGACGCGGTCGCCGCCGGCGGCGACGACGACTAGGTCACCCGAGTCCTCGACCCCGTCAGCGACGCCGCTGCCGCCGTCCCAGGAGATCTCGCGTCCGCGCAGGGCGTCGCGTTCGTGCCAGGTAGAGAGGACTTTCTTGTGGTCAGCCTCGACCCAGCGGTCGAGAGCGGAGCTGAGGGCCTGTCGCGCTTCCTCGGCTGAGGCGGTGCCGTTCAGGGAGGTCGCGGTCTCGCGCAGCTCCGGCGGGAACTCGCCGCGCTCGATCGCCAGGTTTAGGCCGACGCCGATCACCGCCCAGCCGTCCTGCGGCTTGGCCTCGATCAGGACCCCGGCGAGCTTGCGACCCTCGACCCAGACGTCGTTCGGCCACTTGATCTTGCAGCGGGCGCCGGGCTCCAGTTCCTCGGCCGCCTCGCAGACGGCGAGGGGGACCGCGAGTGGCAGCAGCAGGTGGCGCTCGTCGAGAGGCCGCAGGATCGCCGAGTAGAGCAGCGCCTTGCCGGGCGGCCCGGTCCAGGTGCGGCCCTGGCGGCCCCGGCCGGCGGTCTGCTCACGAGCGGTGACGATGGTGCCGCCCGGCACCCCCGCCTCGACCAGCTCACGAGCGCGGGCATTGGTCGAGTCGGTGACCCGGAAGTGCCGATGCGGCGACCCGAAGCTCACGCGGCGGGCCATTGCAGCTTTTTCCCCACTATGGGGTGGAAAAGGCTTCATCGAGCTGAGGCGTCGACGAGCAGGGCGGCGACGAGGCCATTGATGTCGTGGCGCTCGGCCTCGACGTGGACTTGGAGGCCGGCGGCGCGCGCGGCCTCGCTGGTGATCGGGCCGATCGAGACGATGCGTGCGTCCAGGGGGAAGCGATAACCTAGAGCCTCGGTCAGGTTGCGCACGGTCGAGGAGGAGGTGAAGGTGACGTAGTCGGCGCTCTGCCCCGCCTCAATTGCCTCTGTGCTCGGCTCCTCCCGCACCGTCTCGTAGAGGGCGACGACGTCGACCTCGGCGCCGCGCTCGCGCAGCGCATCGGGCAGCACGTCGCGCGCCTCGGCGGCGCGGGCGACAAGGACCTTGCGCCCCTCGACCTCAACGACCGCGAGCGCCTTGACCAGCGCCTCGGCAACGAAGTGCTCGGGGACGATATCCGCCGCGATGCCGTGCTCGGCGAGGGCCCGAGCCGTTCCGGGGCCGATCGCGGCAATCTTCGTGCCGCCTTTGGCCTGTGCGCCCGCGTCGGCCGCCCCGCTCGGCGCCTGGACTTCCCCGGCCGCTCCGGTTCTTTCTCCCCCTACCTGCTCGTTTTTCGTTCCTCCGCCAAACGCTCGTGCGTCGAGTCCGACTGCCGCGAGCGCCTCGAAGAGAAGGTGCGCCCCGTTCGCGCTCGTCAGGCAAATCAGCGCGTATTCGCCGACCCCTTCGACTGCGTGCCGCACCTCCTCGCTCTCGATCCGCGGCTCGATCCGGATCGCCGGCAGCTCGACTACCTCGGCCCCAAGCGCACGAAGGGTCGAGGCCAGGCCGCTTGCCTGCGCACGGGCGCGGGTGACGACGACGCGCTTTCCGTGCAGCGGCCGCCGCTCCAGCCAGGCAAGCGTCTCGCGTCTCTCGACACCGGCCCGACGACGATCAGCGCCGGCGAGCCGATTCCCTCACGCTCGACCGCCTCGGCCAAGGTGCCAAGCGTAGCTACAGCCGTGCGCTGTCCGTCCATCGTCCCGCGCTCGATCGCCGCGGCGGGTTCGTCAGCGTCCCGCCCGGCGGCGATCAGCGCCGCCGCGTTGTCATTCAGGCGCTTAACCCCCATGTAGAAGACGAGGGTGCCGGGGAAGTGCGCCAGAGCATCCCAGTCGAGCGCCGTCTCTTCCTTCTCTGGATCCTCGTGCCCGGTGACGAAGGCGACCGCCGAGGCGTCGTCGCGGTGGGTGACCGGGATGCCGGCGTAGGCACTCGCCGCGACGCCCGCGGTCACTCCCGGCACGACCTCGAACTCGACCCCGGCGGCGCGCAGCGCTTCTCCCTCCTCGCCGCCCCGCCCGAAGACGAACGGATCGCCACCCTTGAGCCGCACGACGCTCTTCCCCGCTTGCGCAGCCTCGATCAGCCGCTTGCCGATCTCCTCTTGGGGGACCGACGGCTTGCCCGGCACCTTTCCGACGTAGACCAGCTCGGCGTCCTCGCGGGCGCCGGCGAGCGCCCCGGGGGGGATCAGGCGGTCGTGGAAGATCGCGTCGGCGGAGGCGATCAGCTCCAGCGAGCGCATCGTCATCAGCCCCGGGTCGCCAGGGCCGGCCCCGACCAGGTAGACCACGCCCGCCCGTGCCCTCATTGCTCCTCCCTCAGGGGCGTGTCTGAGGTTGTGGGTCCATATGGACCCGAAAACTCGGACACGTCAGACTCGCTCCTTCTCCGCGCGGTCGAGGATGTCGCGGGCGCCGGCGCTCAGCAGGCGTTCGGCGAGGCGCGCTCCGGCCGCCGCCGGCTCCTCCGCTTCGCCCTCGACCCGGTCGCGGATCCACTCGCCGCCGTCGGGCAGGCCGACGAAGGCCTCGATTGCGAGCGCCTCCCCCTCAACCATCGCATGGACGCCGATCGGCGTGGCGCAGGTCGCGTCAAGCAGGGCGACGACGGCGCGCTCGGCAGTCAGCTCGAGTAGTGCCGTCTCGTCTCCGATCGCGCCGGCGGCCTCGATCGCGCCGGCGTCATCCTCACGTGCTTGCAGGACCAGGGCGCCCTGTCCCGCCGCCGGCGTCATCGCCTTGGCGGGCAACGCGAACGACGCCTCGTCCGCTCTACCCAGCCGCCGCAGTCCGGCAGCGGCGAGGACGATCGCGTCGAGGTCATCCTCGGCCAGCTTGCGCAGGCGCGTGTCGACGTTACCGTGCAGCTCGCTCACTTGCAGATCAGGCCGGGCGGCGAGCAGCTGGGCGCGGCGGCGCAGGCTGGCAGTGCCGACCCGAGCGCCCTCGGGCACGTCGTCGAGCGAGTCGCCGACCCCGATCCACACGTCGCTCGGGTCCTCCCGCTTCGGCACCGCCGCGATGAGCAGCCCCTCCGGCATCTCGGCCGGCACGTCCTTGGCGGAGTGCACCCCGATATCCGCTTCCCCCTCAAGAAGCGCTCGCTCAACGCCCCGCACAAACCGCGCCTTGTCGCCCGGCTCACCGTCGGACGACACCTCTACCAGCTCAGCTTCCCCTAACAACGCGGCGACCTGACCGGCTTGCGCCTTGGCAAGTGCACTGTCGCGAGTGGCAATTCGAATCATTGAGCCAATCCCGGTAGGGGTGGAACGTCTTGTACTTTTTTTGCGGTAGCGATGGCGGACAGCCGATAACTGTCTTCAAAAGTCTTCAAAAAAAGTTAAGTGGAACCCCTACCGGGATTGGCCCTGCGCTCCGAGATGTCCGTCACGTGGGCGCCCGCCTCGCCCTCCGGCTCGGTCTCGGCATCCAGTCCGAACAGCTCACGCAGGGCGCTGACGTAGAGGTAGGCCTCGTCGCTGCCGGCCGAGCGCTTCATCCGCAGGGTCGGCTCGTGCAGGAGGCGCGAGGCGATCGCCTTCGCCATCGCGGTCAGCCGCTCGCGGTCCGCCTCGCCCAGGCTCTCCCAGCGACCTTCGTTCTCAGCCAGCACCCGGCCGACCACCTCGTCGGCTCGCTCGCGCAGCGCGGCGATCGTCGGCACGACCTCGAGCGAGGCGAGCCAGCGCTCGAAGCGGTCGAGCTCGGCGCTGAGGATCGGCTCCGCCCGGCGGCCCTCACCCTCGCGGTCGCCGGCGTTGCGCTCGACGATCTGCTGCACGTCGTCGATGTCGTGCAGGCTGACGCCGGGGATCTCGCGGCACTCGGGCTCGATGTCGCGCGGCACCGCGATATCGACCAGCAGCAGCGGTCGCCCGGATCGTGTCTCCATCACCTGGGCAAGTCCATCGCGCTCGACGATATGGTGCGGCGAGTTGGTCGCCGAGACGACGATGTCAGCGACCTGCAGCTGCTCGGGCAGCTCCTCGAAGCGGACCGCCTCGCCGTGGAAGCGTTGGGCGAGGCCGATAGCCCGGTCGTAGTGGCGGTTGGCGACGAAGACGCTGGCGGCCCCGCGCGCGACCAGCGCCTTGGCGACCAGCTCGGCGGTCTCGCCGGCGCCGATCACCAGCACCCGCCGCTCACCGAGGTCGCCGAGCGTGCGCCGTGCCAGCTCGACCGCGACCGAGGGGATCGAGACGCCCTTCTCGCCGATCGCGGTCTCCTCGCGGACCCGGCCACCGGCGGCGAGCGCGCCGCGGAAGAGGCGGTTGAGGATCGGCCCGGTGGCGCCCTCGACCAGGGCCAACTCGTAGGCGCGTTTGACCTGGCCCTGGATCTCGGCCTCGCCGACGATCATCGAGTCGAGCCCGGCGGTGACGCGGAAGAGGTGGCGAGCGGCTTCGGCCGAGCGCAGCGAGTAGAGATGGCCGAGCAGCTCGGTCGGGCGGATCTCCGCCTTACGGGTGAGAACCCCCAGCGCGCTCGACTCGGCTTCGACCGCGTCGGAGACGATCAGGTAGAGCTCCGTTCGATTGCAAGTTGATATTGCCGCTGCCTCGTGGATGCCCTCCACAGCGGTCAGCTCGTGCAGGGCGCCGACGGCGCGGCCCTCGGTCAGCGAGAGGCGCTCGCGCAGGTCGAGCGGCGCGGTCTTGTGGGAGACGCCCAGGGCGAGAAGCTCAGACATCAGGTGCCGCCTCCTCTGCTCCCGTGAGGAGCCAAAGAATCAGATATGGATGGCTCCTCACTCCCGCGTCCGGGGGCGGCTTGGCCATCTCCATTAACTCGACTCTCAACGAAGCCCGCCAGCTCGCGCAACTCGCGCTCGATCCGCTGCAGTTTGGCCGCCATGATCGCCACATAGATCACGATTAGCGCGAGGAAGACGACGTAGGCGCCGGCGACGTACTTGCCGGCCTCGTCCAGGGGCAGGGCGGGGGTAGCGATCGGCAGCAGCATCAGCTCACCTCCGGCGCGACGCGGGACGCGCCCCCAGGCGCTGGCGCGTCGAGCGCCCGCCGCAGCCGTTTCAGCTGCCCGGAGGCGCTCTTCGCGGTCAGCTCGAACTTGACCAGGGTCACCCAGAGCAGGCCGATAGCCAGCAGGCTGACGAGGAAGGTAAGCATCATCGAGCCCGGCAGGCCGCCGTTGGCGGTGGCGAAGACGCGCGGGTGGACGAGGCTCTGCGCCATCCTCACCGCCATGAAGTTGAGCGGCACGAAGGCGCCGGCCGTGATCGCGAAGACCGAGGCGTAGCGTGCCTGGCGCTCGCGGTCCTCGATCGCGTAGCGGAAGGGGTAATACGTCGCGTACATCAGGAAGACGATCAGGAAGCTGACCAGGGTCGGCTCGTCCCAGACCCACCAGTGCCCCCACGACGCCTTGGCCCAGATCGAGCCGGTGATCAGCACGGCGACGCCGAAGATCACCGACATGTGGATCGAGACGTAGGAGTAGGCGTCCCAGCGCGAATCGCCGCTGCGCAGGTGGAGGATCGCGAAGACGCCGCCGACGACGAAGCCGACCAGCGCGGTGATCGCCAGCGGCACGTGCAGGTAGAAGATCTTCTGGATGAAGCCCTGGTCGGCGTCGAGCGGCGCGTAGAAGAAGACCAGCGATAGCGACACGACGATTGCCGCGACGGTCGCGATCGAGAGGGGTCTCAAGCCTTTGCCGTACATGGGTTGGGCGGGGTCGGAGGCGGCGGCGCCTCAGTCCTCCAGCAGGAAGTCGAAGACTGCGTAGCCGACGAGGAGGAAGATCAAATCGTATAGGCCGAGGACCGCCAGCCAGGTGCCGAAGCGGTGGTAACCGGGACCGCCCAGCGCCAGCAGCGGCTCGATCGCCCCCGTGGCGGCGATCGAGAGCGGCACCACGAGCGGCAGCAGGACGAGCGGCGCGAGCAGGTCGCGGGCGCGCGAGTTGACCGCCATCGAGGAGATCAGCGTGCCGGTCGCGGCCAGGCCGAGGTCGGCGAGGAGGAGGACGAGGGCGAGCGGCGGCAACGCCGCCGCCGAGTCGAGGAAGAAGACGGTGAAGACGGGGACGACGACCAGCTCCAGCGCGAGCAGGTAGACGAGCAGCGCCGCCGCCTTGGCGGCGAACAGGGCAGTGCGGTCGATCGGCGCGAGGCGGATCGCGTCGAAGCCGCCCTCCTCGCGCTCGCTGACGAAGAGGCGGTTGATACCGAGGATCGCGGCGAAGAGCAGGGTCGCCCAAAGCACGCCGGCGGCGAGGTCGCCGGAGAGCGCGGTGCGGTCGAGGCCGAAGCGGAAGATGACGAAGGTGGTGACGGCGAAGAGCGCCATCGCCGGCAGCGACTGCAGGGTGCGCAGCTCGGCGCGCAGGTCCTTGCCGAGGATCGCGGCGAAGGCGAGGCGGGAGGGGGTCACGCGACCGTCACCTTGCCGCCGGCGCCGAGCCGCAGCACCTGATCGGCGTCGGGCAGCACCCGCTCGGGGTCGTGGGTGACGAGGACGCGGGTGCGTCCCTCGCCGGGACCGATCAGCTCGCGCGCCAGCTCGCGTCCCTCGGCGTCGAGATGCGATTCGGGCTCGTCGAGCAGCAGCAGCTCGGGTTGGTGCAGGACGCAGCGGCAGACGGCGAGCCGCTGTCGCATCCCCGCCGAGAGCTCGGCGACGCGCTGCTCGGCGCGGCGCTCCATCCCCACGGCGGCGAGCAGCGCACCGATCCGTCCCTCCGCCGCCTCGCCACGCAGTCCGTGCAACTTGGCCTGGAAGCTCAGGTTCTCGCGCCCGCTGAGGTCGCGGTAGAGCAGCGGCTCGTGGCCGAGGAAGCCGATCCGCCCGCGTGCCTTCCAGGCCTCGCCTGGCAGCCTCGCCCCAAGCACGCGCACCTCGCCGCCGCCCGGCCGCAGCAGGGTGGCGAGGATCCGCAGCAGCGTCGTCTTGCCGGCGCCGTTGGGCCCGAGCACGACCAGCGACTCACCCGCCGCCAGCTCGAAGCCGACCCCGTCGAGCGCCGTCCGCTCGCCGAAGTCGCGCCGCAGCCCGGCGACCGCGACGGCGGGGTCCGTCAACTGCGGCGCTTGCGCAGGGTGCGGCCGCCGACCTTGAGCAGCGGGACGGCGCCCTCGCGCAGGGCCTTGGTCCGGGTCGCGCCCTTGCCGTAGAGCAGCTTCGCCGAGGCGCGCACGGCTTCGCCCAGGGTCTGGTCGTAGGGGTGCCACCAGAAGTCGCGGGTGAGGCCCGGCTCCCAGGCGTTCATCTTGACGTTGACGCACTCGTAGAAGCCGAATTTGGAGTGCGAACGGCCGACGCCGGAGTCCTTGACGCCGCCCCACGCGCACTGGCAGGCGCCGTGGCTGAAGGAGTGGTCGTTGACCCAGACCATGCCCGACTCGATCCGCCGCGCGATCCGCGCTCCCTTCTGGCGGTCCTTGGTCCAGACCGAGGCGCCGAGGCCGAACTCGGAGTCGTTGGCGAGGTCGATCGCCTCCTGCTCGGAGTCGACGACGACGATCGGCAGCACCGGGCCGAAGACCTCCTCCCGCATGATCCGCATCTCGTGCGTGACCCCGGTCAGCACCGTCGGGGCGATGTATTTGTCGGAGAGGCCGGCGACGGCGGTCGGGCCGCCGCAGAGCTTGGTCGCACCGGTGGCGACCGCGTCCTCGATCAGGTCGACGACGATCTCGTACTGGCCCTCGGAGGTCATCGGGCCGATCTCGGTCTCCCACTCGCGCGGGTTGCCGAGGCGCAGCTTCTGCGTCTCGCGGGCGACGCCCTCGATGAAACGATCGGCGATCTCGCGCACGACGTAGACGCGCTCGATCCCCGAGCAGGTCTGGCCGGCGTTGGCGAAGCCGCCCCAGACCGCGCCGGAGATCGCGTTGCCCAAGTCGGCATCGGAGCAGACAATCATCGGGTCCTTGCCGCCCAGCTCCAGCACTGAGCCCTTGAGCCGCTGCGCGCAGACCTCGCCGACCTTGCGCCCGACCTCGACCGAGCCGGTGAAGAAGATCTTGCCGGCGCTCGACTTCGCCAGCGCGTCGCCGATCGCGCCGCCACCGTGGACGACGCGGACCAGGCCCTCGGGCAGGCCGCCCTTCTCGAAGACGCGGCGGATCGCCTCGCCCAGCAGCGGCGTCAGGCTGGCCGGCTTGAGGACGACACCGTTGCCCGCCATCAGCGCGATCGCCACCTCGCCGAAGGGGATCGACCAGGGGTAGTTCCAGGGCGCGATCACCCCGACGACGCCGATCGGCTCGTAGGTGAAGCGCGATTTCTTGCTCGCCAGGAAGGCCTGGGACATCCGCACCTTCTCGTCAGCCAAGATCTTGGGGCCGGCCTTGGCGCACCAGTGCAGCGCGTCC
>Ga0193695_1000064_pt1 | contig 18047 bp, 15 predicted proteins | sample L3s2metaG_FD_160568 | JGI IMG/M metagenome (GOLD analysis project Ga0193695, IMG submission 160568) | Soil microbial communities from a riparian zone of the East river system, Colorado, United States - L3s2 | ecosystem: Environmental > Terrestrial > Soil > Riparian zone | place: USA: East River... | reverse complement strand
TTCTCGGCGATGTTCGTGCTCTTCGTCGCCGGGGTCGTCGTCGTCTACATGGCCGAGCAGCACGGCACCCCCGCCCAGCACGCAGCCGGCCTTCACACCCATGCCTTCGACGGCTCCACCGGCGGCAACCTGGAGGGCAAGGAGCAGCGTTTCGGCATCGCCAACTCGGGTCTGTGGACGGCGGTGACGACCGTCACCTCCTGCGGCGCCGTCAACGCCGCCTTCGAGTCGCTGACCGGCCTCGGCGGCGCCGTGCCGTTCTCCAACCTCGGCTTCAGCGAGGTGATCTTCGGGGGGGTCGGTGCGGGCCTGTACTCGATGCTGCTCTATGTCCTGCTGGCGGTCTTCATCGGCGGTCTGATGGTCGGCCGCACGCCGGAGTATTTGGGCAAGAAGATCCAGGCACGCGAGATCAAGCTGGTCTCACTCGGCGTCTTGTTCACGCCGCTGGTCGTCCTTCTGTCGGCCGGAGTCGCCTCGGCGACGACGCTCGGCAAACGCTCGCTCTTCGCGGGAGTCAACCCGCAGGGTTTCTCGGAGACCCTCTACGCCTACCTCTCCCAGGCCAACAACAACGGCTCCGCCTTCGCCGGCTACACCGGCTTCGTCCAGCCCAACCCGCCCGGCAACGTCGGCTCCTATGGGATCAGCTTCGCCGACCTCCTGGGCGGCGCCGTGATGATCGGCGCCCGCTTCGCGCCGATCCTCTTCGTCCTCGCCGTCGCCGGCGTCCTCGCCGGCAAGAAGGTCTCACCGGCCGGCCTGGGGACGATGCGCACCGACAACCCGACCTTCGTCTTCCTCCTGATCGGCGTCGTGATCCTGGTCGGCGCCCTCACCTTCTTCCCCGCCCTGCTGCTCGGACCGTTCGTCCAGAGCCTGACCACGAGGCTGTTCTAGATGCGCAAGGACCTGCTCACCTCCCTGATCGCCGTCGTCGTGCTGACCGTCTTCTTCGGCCTCGCCTACCCGCTGGCGATCACCGGCATCGCCCAGGTCGTCTTCCCCGGCAAGGCGAATGGCTCCAAGGTGAGCGTCGACGGCAAGGTCGTCGGCTCGGGGCTGATCGGCCAGGACTTCAAGGGCGACCCGCGCTACTTCCAGTCGCGGCCCTCGGCGACCGGCTACGCCCCCGATGTCACCTACTTCAGCAACCTCGGCCCCAACAGCGTCGAAGCGCGCGAAGCGGTGCGGGAAAACCTCGCCGCCTACGTGGCGCTGGAGAAGCGCTATGACCACACCCTGACCAAGGACCAGGTCCCGGTCGATGCGGTGACCGAATCGGCCTCGGGGGTCGACCCCCACATCTCCCAGGCCAACGCCTGGATCCAGGCCCACCGGATCGCCGCGGTCCGCCACCTGTCGCTCGGGGAGGTCGACAGCTTGATCTCCGACCACACCGACGGCCGCTTCCTCGGCCTGCTCGGCGAGCCCGGCGTCAACGTCCTTCAGCTCAACATCGCCCTCGACAGGGAAGCGCCCCTCAGATGACCACCGAGACCCAGGCCCGTTCCCTCTTGGACCCCGTGATCCTGCGCCCGGCGCTGATCGAGTCGCTGCGCAAGCTCGACCCGCGCATCCAGGTTCGCAACCCGGTCATGTTCGTGGTCGAGATCGGCGCCCTGATCACCACGGTCGCCTGGCTGATCCAGGTCTTCGGCGGCAGCCCGCTCGGCGGCGGCGACGAGCCGGCCTGGTTCACCTTCAGCATCACCGTCTGGCTCTGGCTGACGGTCGTTTTCGCCAACCTCGCCGAGGCGCTCGCCGAGGGTCGCGGCCGCGCCCAGGCGGCGAGCCTGCGCGCGATGCGCACCGAGACCACCGCGCGTCTGCGCGAGGGCGGCGAGAAATCCGCCTCCGAGCTGGTCCGCGGCGACGTCGTCGTGGTCGAGGCGGGGGAGCCGATCCCCGGCGATGGCACCGTGATCGAGGGCATCGCCTCGGTCGACGAGTCGGCGATCACCGGCGAGTCGGCGCCGGTCATCCGCGAGGCCGGCGGCGATCGCAGCGCAGTCACCGGCGGTACCCGGGTGCTCTCCGACCGGATCGTGGTCGAGATAACCCAGGAACCGGGCAAGTCGTTCCTCGACCGCATGATCACCCTGGTCGAGGGGGCGGAGCGGCGCAAGACGCCGAACGAGATCGCGCTCGGGATCCTCCTCGCCGGGCTCACCCTGGTCTTCGTCGTCGTCGCCGTCTCCCTGCGCCCCTTCGCGCTGTTCGCGGGCACCCGTCTCTCCGAGACGACTCTGATCGCGCTGCTGGTGGCGCTGATCCCGACGACGATCGGGGCGCTCCTCTCGGCGATCGGGATCGCCGGCATGGACCGCCTGGTGCGGCGCAACGTGCTCGCCCTGTCGGGGCGCGCGGTGGAGGCTTCGGGCGACTGCGACGTGCTGCTCCTCGACAAGACCGGGACGATCACCCTCGGCAACCGCGAGGCGGTCGAGTTCGTGCCGATGCCGGGCGTCGGCGTGGAGGATCTGGCCGAGGCGGCGCAGATGTCCTCGCTGGCCGACGAGACGCCGGAGGGTCGCTCGATCGTCGTCCTCGCCAAGGCCTTCGGCATTCGCGAGCACGACTTCGCCGGCCATGAGCCGACCTTCGTCCCCTTCAGCGCGGAAACCCGGATGAGCGGCGTCGACTTCAACGGCACCCGGTTGCGCAAGGGGGCCGGAGACGCGATCGACGCCTGGGTGGCCGACGGCGGAGGCCGCGCGCCGGCGGAACTGCGGGCGGAGCTCGACCGGATCGGCCACGAGGGGGGGACCCCGCTGGCGGTGGCGCGCAACGAGCGGGTCCTGGGAGTGATCTACCTCAAGGACGTGGTCAAGGAAGGGATGAAGGCCCGCTTCGACCAGCTGCGGGCAATGGGCATCCGCACGATCATGGTCACCGGCGACAACAAACTGACCGCGGCGAAGATCGCCGAAGAGGCCGGCGTCGACGACTTCCTCGCCGAAGCGACCCCGGAGCGCAAGCTGGAGCTGATCCGCGAGCAGCAGTCCGACGGCCGCCTGATCGCGATGACCGGCGACGGCACCAACGACGCCCCCGCGCTCGCCCAGGCCGACGTCGGGGTGGCGATGAACACGGGTACCCAGGCGGCGCGAGAGGCGGGCAACATGGTCGATCTCGACTCCAACCCGACGAAGCTGATCGAGATCGTCGAGGTGGGCAAGCAGCTGCTGATCACGCGCGGTGCGCTGACCACGTTCTCGATCGCCAACGACGTCGCCAAGTACTTCGCGATCCTGCCGGCGATGTTCGCCGCCACCTACGCTCTCTCGGCCGGCGGCAAGGGTCCGCTCGACGCGCTCAACGTCATGTCGCTGGGCACCCCGGAATCGGCGATCCTCTCGGCGGTGATCTTCAACGCGCTGATCATTCCGTTGCTGATTCCGCTCTCCCTGCGCGGGGTGCGCTACCGGCCGATCGGCGCCACGGCGTTGTTGCGCCGCAACATGCTGATCTACGGCCTCGGCGGGATCGTCACGCCCTTCATCGGCATCAAGCTGATCGACCTGGTCGTCCACAACCTGCTGGGGGCGTGACCGGAGCGCGCCATGCAGCGCGGCCACTACAAGATCTTCCTCGGCATGGCGGCCGGGGTGGGCAAGACCTACCGGATGCTGCAGGAGGGTCACGCCGAGGCCGAAACCGGGCGCGACGTGGCGATCGGCTACCTGGAGCCGCACAAGCGCCAGGAGACGAGCGACCAGGCTCGCGGCCTGGAGGTGGTGCCGCGTCGCTCCGTGCCCTTCCGCGACGTGGTCGTCGAGGAGATGGACCTGCCGTCCGTCCTCGCCCGCGGGCCGGCGCTGGCCCTGATCGACGAGCTGGCCCACACCAACCCGCCGGGGCTGGAGCACGAGAAGCGCTACGAAGACATCGCCGACGTGCTGGCGGCGGGAATCGACGTCTTCTCCACCGTCAACGTCCAGCACCTCGAGTCGCTCAACGACAGCGTGGCCGAGCTGACCGGCGTCAGGGTGCGCGAGACGGTTCCCGACTCGGTGCTCGGAACCGCCGATGAGGTCGTCCTCATCGACCTCACCCCCGAGGCGCTGATCGCCCGCCTGCGCGCGGGCAAGATCTATCCCGGCGAGAACATTCAGGCGGCGCTCGACAACTTCTTCCGGATCGAGAACCTCGCCGCCTTGCGCGAGGTCAGCCTGCGCCAGGTGGCCGAGGACGTCGAGACCAAGCGGCTGACCCTGCATCGGGTCGAGCCCGTCGGGACCCGCGAAGAGCGCGTCGCCGCCGACGCGCCGCGGGCCGTCGGTGAGCGGCTGCTGGCCTTGGTGCGCCCCCGGCCCAGCTCACAGCGCCTCGTGCGGCGCGCCTGGCGCTCGGCCCAGCGCCTCGGCACCGACCTCGACCTGCTCTGGGTGAAGCCACCGGGCCGGCCGATCGAGGGAGAGGAGGAGCGACAGGTGACGGCGCTGCGCCAGCTCGCCTCGGTGCTCGGCGCGACGCTGCTGATCGAGGAGCACGACGACCTGGTCGCCGCCGCCGCCCGCGTCATCCGCGAGCGAGGGTCCACCTACATCATGATCGGCGAGTCCACGCCGCCGCGGGGGCTGGCACGGTTGCGGACGCCCTTGCCGCAGGCGCTGATGCGGGCGACTCCGCCCGGGGTCGACGTGCGAATCATCGCCCACCGGGGGCAGAAGGAGGGCGAGTCGTGATCGAGCATTTCCTCGTCGGGCTCGCCCTGCTTCTCGGCCTCGGCGGCGGCTACCTGCTTGCCCGGACTCAGTGGAGTGGCAAGCGCTCGGAGCGACCGGAAGAGGTGCATCAGATCCTGTTGCCCTTCACCGGCACCGAGATTTCCCGCCGCGCGGTCGACGCGGCGCTGCGCCTGGCACGGGCGGAGGGCGCCACCCTGATGCCGGCCTACCTGGCCGCCGTTCCCAAGCAGCTGCCGCTCGATTGCGCGATTCCCGCCGAGGCGGCGAAGGCGATGCCGCTGTTGGAGGCGATCGAGCAGCGCGCGACCGCGCAGCGGGTGTCGGTCGATGCGCGGATCGAGCGCGGACGCTCCTACCGGCATGCGCTGGCGCGCCTCTTGGACCGCGAGCGCTTCGACCGCGTCGTCGTTCCGGCTACGGCGGACGCCGGCGGCGGTCTCTCGGGTGACGACCTCATCTGGGTCCTGGAGAAAGCCCCCGCCGAGGTCCTCATCCTTCGCCCGGGCCCCGAAGACACCAGATTCGTCATCGGGTCATGATGCGGCGGTGAGCCAGGCCGACGAGCAGGCGCTGATCCGGCGCTACCGCACGGCTCGGCGCGACCCGGGCCTCGCCGTCCTGGAGGGATTCCACGCTCTCAAGCATGCGCTGCGCTTCGGTGCCGAGGTCCTTGAGGCGGTCGCCGCCGACCGGGATCTACTCGACGAGCTCGCAGCGGAGCTGGCGCTGGATCTGGGCAGCTCGTTGGTGGAGCGGACGGTTGCCGTTACCGCCGAGACGCTGGCCGAGCTCGTGCCGCAGGCGCCGCGCACCGGCGTCGTCGCGATCGCCCGCCGTCCTCAGGTTGACGTGGCCGCGGCGCTCGCCGACTCTCGCCCGGAGCCGCTGGTGCTGCTCGAGGATCCGCGGACGATGGGGAACATGGGAGCCTGCGTCCGCGTCGCCGCCGCGGCCGATGCGGCCGGGGTATTGACCACCGGGCCAAACGATCCCTGGCATCCGGATGCCCTGCGTGGCGCCGCCGGGCTCCACTTCGCCCTGCCGGTCGCGGCGCTCGGCGAGCTGCCGCGGGGCGACCGGCCGCTGGTCGCGATCGACCCCGGTGGCGAGGGCCTGCGGCCGGCCGAGCTGCCGCCGCGCGCGATCCTCGCCTTCGGCACCGAGCGCTACGGCCTCAGCGACGAGCTGCTCGCCCGCGCCGACGCCCGCCTCGGCATCCCGATGCGCGCCGGCGTCTCCAGCCTCAACCTGGCCACCGCGGTGGCAGCCGTCCTCTTCGCTCAACGCGTTTAAGATCGCCTGGCCCCTGCATCTATCGAAAGGACCACCGTGCTGCCGTTCGCAGACGTCAACCTCGGCGAAGCGCTCCTCCTCGCGCTCGAGATCTTCTTCTTCGTGATCTGGATCTGGATTCTGATCACGATCCTCACCGACCTCTTCCGCGACCACGAGCTCTCCGGCTGGTTGAAGGCGGTCTGGGTGATCTTCTTGGTCCTGATCCCATTCCTGACCGCGCTCGTCTACCTGATCGCGCGCGGCAACGGCATGCGCGACAGGACGATCAAAGCGCAGGCGGAGGCGAAACAGCATTTCGACTCCTACGTGCGCCAACAGGCGCACAGCTCGCCCGCCGACGAACTGCACAAACTCAACGATCTGAAGGAAAAGGGCGCGATCTCCAGCGAGGAGTTCGACCAGGCCAAGGCCAAGCTCCTCGCCTGATCTGCAACGGGAGTTGCAGGTTATTAGCAACTCCTAACAATTAAACAGCGACTTCGTTAGCGTGCCCCGGCGATGCGTGCTCCCGGTACCCCCCGGCGGCTGCTGCTTCCGGCCGCCCTGTTGCTGCTCGTGCTCTGCCTCGTGGCGAGCGCGCCGGCGAAGACCCTGAGCGAAAAGCTCGACGCGACCCAGGGCAAGCTGAGCCACGTGCGCGAAAGCCAGAGCGCGCTCTCGGCGACGATCGCCGAACAGAACAAGGCAATCGACTCGATGCTGGGGGAAGTCTCGCGGCTGCGCCAGCAGCAGCAGGCGCTCGAATCCGAACTGGCCGGCAAGCAGGGTGAACTCGACAGCGCCACCGCCAAGCTGGAAGTCGAGAAGCGCCGCCTGGCGCGGATCCGCGCCCGCCTCCAGCGGGCGCTCGGCGTGCTGCGCCACCGGCTCGTCTCGATGTACGAGGCGGGCACCCCCGATGTGATCGACGTCGTGCTCGAATCGGAGACCTGGTCGCAGGCCAGCGTCCGCGCCGAATACCTCAGCCGGGTGCAGGACTACGACGATTCGGTCGCCGGCCGGGTCAAGGGTCTGCGCGACCAGGCCAAGGCGGCGGTCAAGCGGATGGCGGCGATCCGTCGGCAGCTGAAGGCAGCGCGCGACGAAATCGCCGCGAAGGAGCAGGAAGCCGCCGATGCCCGCGCCGAAGCGGCGGCCCGCTTCGCCGACCTGAAGGAAGCGCAGGCGCAGCGCCAGGAAGCCCTCGAATCGCTCGAGTCGCGCGAAGAAGCGTTGAACGACAACCTCTCGGCGATCTCCGAACAGCTCGCCGACTCGGGCGCGGCGGTTCCGACCGGCACGCCGGCGCCGCTAACCCCCGGCCAGAGCGCCGAATACATCTCCGAAAGCCAGGCGAGCGTGCCGAGCGCCGCGCCGCCGGCGATCCAGGCGGCGATCGAAGCCGCCAACTCGATCGCCACCACCCCCTACATCTGGGGCGGCGGGCACGGCTCCTTCGAATCGTCGGGCTATGACTGCTCGGGCGCGGTCAGCTTCGCCCTGCACGGCGGCGGCTTCCTCGAAAGCCCGCTCGACTCGACCGGGCTGGAGACCTGGGGCGACCCGGGGCCGGGCCAGTGGATCACCGTCTACGCCAACGCCGAACACGCCTGGATGATCATCGCCGGCCTCGCCTTCGACACCGTCGGCGGCCCCGGCCCGCGCTGGCACCCCGAACTCGTCGACTCCCCGGAAGGCTTCATCGCCCGCCACCCGTCCGGATACTGAGTGCGTTCGCGGTTTGTCGGATATAGCCAGACAAACCGCGAACGGAGTCGATCAGGCGGGGACGGCGCCGGCCTCGATCGGGCGGCCTTCGTCCCGCCAGGTGCCGACGCCACCGCGGGCCACGTGGATCGTCGCGAAGCCCTCGCGCTGCAGGACCGAGGCGGCGAGGCCGCTGCGTTTGCCGCCCTTGCAGATCGTCGCCAGAGCCCGGCTGCGGGGCAGCTCGTCGAGCCGCCGCGCCAGCTCGCCGTAGGGAATGTGGAGCGAGCCGGCGATGTGGCCCTCGGCGTACTCGCCGGCGCCGCGCACGTCGAGGATGAGCGGCGGGTCCTCAGCGTCCAGCAGCGCCGCGAGCTGCTCGGGCCCGATCGGCTCGATCCGCGCCACCGCGCGCTCCTCCGCCCGCCAGGCGCTCATCCCGCCGCCGAGGAAGCCACGCACCTTCAGCCCCACCGCGGCGAGCAGCTCGGCCGCCTCCAGCTCGTTGCCGTCGGAGGCGGCGACGACCACGACCTCGCCCTCGGGCGGGACGACCTGGGCGACCTTGGTGGCGAAGCCGGTGTCGTAGGCAGAGGCGCTGATCGCGCCGGGGATGTGGGCCTCGTCGAACTGCTCGTTGGTGCGCGAGTCGACGGCGAAGGCGCCGGCGGCGATCGCCGCCTCGAAACGGCGCGGGGTCAGCCGCGCCGGCGAGCCGATCGACTCGATCAGCGGCCCGCGGTTGAGCGCGACGATGCGTTCGAGGTTCGGCGGCCGCTCGCCGATGCTCGCCACCGCGTCCTCGATGAACTCCGCTTCGTCACTGAGCGCCAGCGCCCGGTTGTGGCGGCGCTCGAAGCCGATCGTCGAGGAGGTCTTCAGGTCGATGCCGGAGCTGCCGCAGAGCGAGCCGCCGAGGTGGCCGGGCCAGACCTCGACCTCGTCGGGCAGCGAGAGCAACCGCTCGTGCAGGGAGCGGAAGATGCCGGCGGCACCCTCGCGCGGCTCGACCGCGAGATCGGGGCGGGCGACGTCGCCGACGAACAGGCAGTCGCCGCTGAGGACCGCCGCCGCGTCGCCGCCGCGCTCGGCGTCGCGCAGCAGGAACGAGGTGTGCTCGGGCCGGTGGCCGGGCGTGTGCAGCGCCTCGATCGAGACGCACTCGCCCAGCTCCAACCGCCAGCCGTCGGCGATCGGTTCGTGCTCGTACTCGGCCTCGGCCAGCTCGCTGACGTGGATCGTCGCTCCGGTCGCCCGCGCGAGGCGGCCATGGCCGGAGACGTGGTCGGCGTGGTTATGGGTCTCCAGCACGTGCTCGATCCGGACCCCGTGCAGGCGCGCGAGGTTGACGTAGGGGTCGATGTCCCACTGCGGGTCGATCACCGCCGCGACGCCGGCGGCTGAGTCGCCGACCAGATAGGAGGCGCAGCCGAGGTCCTCGTGGATGATCTGGCGGAAGAGCATTCGAGCGAACGGGTACCGTTCTCGCTCAGGGTAGCGGCCGGAGAAGGGAGCGCAATGGGAGTCGAAGAACAGACGTCGCTGGAGAGGGAGCTGACCGAGCTGCTCGAGGTGGAGCGCTTCGATCCTCCCGACGAGTTCCGCGAGCGGGCTCTGCTCGCCGACCCGGCGGTCTACGACGAGGCCGCGGCCGACCCGCTGGCGTGGTGGCTGCGGCAGGCGACCGAGCTGCTCGACTGGACCCGTGAGCCGAGCGAATCGCTCGACGAGTCCGATCCGCCCTTCTATAGGTGGTTCGCCGACGGGCAGCTGAACGTCTCCGCCAACTGCCTCGACCGCCACGTCGAGGCGGGGCGTGGCGAGCGCGTCGCCTACCACTGGCGCGGCGAGGAGGGGGAGGAGCGCGAGGTCACCTACGCCGAGCTGCTCGCGGACACGCAGCGCTTCGCCAACGCTCTGGGCGACCACGGGATCGAGAAGGGCGACGTGGTCGGGATCTACCTGCCGATGATCCCCCAGGTGGTCGTCGCGATGCTCGCCTGCGCGCGGATCGGCGCCGTTCACAACGTCGTCTTCGGCGGCTTCTCGGCCGAGGCCGTGCGCGAGCGGATGGAGTTCTCCGAGGCGAAGGCGTTGATCACCGTCGACGGCGCCCGCCGCAAGGGCAAGACGGCGGCGGTGAAGGCGAGGGTCGACGAAGCGATGGGGGACGTCGGCTCGATCGAGACGATCTTCGTCGTCAAGCACACCGGCGAGGAGTGCGAGATGCGGGAGGGGCGCGACGTCTGGTTCGGGGACGCGATGGAGGCCGCCGACGCCGAGTGCCCGCCGGAGCCGATCGGCGCCGAGGACCCCCTCTTCATCCTCTACACCTCGGGCTCGACCGCGAAGCCGAAGGGGATCCTCCACACCACCGGCGGCTACCTCACCGGCGTTGCCTACACCCACCGCTACGTCTTCGACCTGAAGCCCGAGGAGGACGTCTACTGGTGCGCCGCCGACGTCGGCTGGGTCACCGGCCATTCCTACATCGTCTACGGCCCGCTCGCCAACGGCGCGACCAGCGTGATGTACGAGGGGGCGCCCGACTATCCCGACAAGGACGTCTGGTGGGAGCTGATCGAGCGCTACGGGGTGACGATCCTCTACACCGCGCCGACGGCGATCCGCGCCTGCATGAAGTGGGGGGTTGAGTACCCCGAGCGTCACGACCTCTCTTCGCTGCGGCTGCTCGGCTCGGTCGGCGAGCCGATCAACCCCAAGGCTTGGCTCTGGTACCACAAGGCGATCGGCGGCGAGAGGTGCCCGATCGTCGACACCTGGTGGCAGACCGAGACCGGCCACGTCATGATCTCGCCCCTGCCGGGGATCACCGCGACCAAGCCCGGCTCGGCGACGCGGCCGCTGCCGGGGATCGACGCCGCGGTGGTTGACGATGCCGGTAAGCCGGTCGAGGGCGACGAGGGACTGCTGGTCCTGCGCCGTCCTTGGCCGGGGATGCTGCGCACCCTCTACCGCGAGGAGGAGCGCTTCATCAAGACCTACTTCTCGCGCTTCGGCAAGCAGACCTACCTGGTTGGCGACGCCGCCCGCGTGGATGAGGACGGCTGCTTCTGGGTGCTGGGGCGGATCGACGACGTGGTCAACGTCTCCGGCCACCGCCTCTCGACCGCCGAGGTCGAGTCGGCGATCGTCTCCCACCCGAAGGTCGCCGAGGCGGCGGTCATCGGCCAGAGCGACGAGGACACCGGCCAGGCGATCTGCGCCTTCGTCACGCTCGAGGGCGACCACGACGGCGACGACGAGATGGTCGCCGAGCTCTCCGAACACGTCGCCGCGCGGATCGGCAAACTGGCGCGGCCGAAGCGGGTGATCTGGTCCGGCGACCTGCCGAAGACGCGCTCCGGCAAGATCATGCGCCGCCTGCTGCGCGACATCGCCGAGGGCCGCGAGCTGGGCGACGTCACCACCCTGCGCGACCCCGACGTGATGAAGGAGCTGGAGGGGAAGATCGCCGCCCGCCGCGACACCGAAGGCTAGCCCGGGGCGCGTTCGTCGACCATGCGCTCGACCGCCACCTCGAGCGCCTCGAGCTTCTCCCGCACGCTGCGCAGCTCGCGCAGCGCCGCTGCCTCGGCCGAGAGCTGCTCGTGCTCCAGCTCGGCCTCGACTTCAGCGATCTCGGGGCCGAGGAAGCGCTGGGCGATCGCGCCGGTGAGCAGGGCGACGAAGGAGATGCCGACGACCACCACGACCACGGCGATGACCTCGCCACCCGTCGTCGTCGGGTAGATGTTCGAGCCGAGCGTCGTCATCGAGGTCACCGCCCAATAGATCCCGTCCCAGGCGTTGAGGTGCTGGCTGTGCTTCTCGAAGCCGACGAAGAGGGCGCCACCGGCGATCGCGGTCAGGACGGCGAGCAGTGCCGCATCGTGAAGACCGCGCAGCGAGAAGGCCTGGCGCGAGAGCTGGGCCAGCCGAAGGAGGCGCAAAAGCCGAAGCAGGCGCAGGACCCGCAGGCTCTGCAGGCCGGCCGGCAGCACCGGCGGGGTGAAGACGACGATGATCAGGTCGAGGGGGTGGTGGCGCAGCCAGGTCCGGCGGTCCGGCACCACGGCGAGCATCACGACCAGCTCGGTGAGAAAAGCCAGCCAGATCACCCAGTTGAGCACGCGGGCGACGTCCAAAAGGCCCCCGCCTGGGTGGGACTCGTTGATCGCCACGGCGGGGATCGTCAGCGCCGCCGCGATCAGCATCGGCGGGTTGAGGGTTTCGGCGATCCGCGTGCTGCGCGCATCCATCCCCGGCGGGAAGGCCACGCGATGCTCAGTCGCCTCAACGCTCATCCGCGTCTCCTTCGACGCGGCGGCCTCGGTGCCTACCAGCTCGGCAAATCTGGCCATACCGGCCGTTTGAGAGAATGGATACAGAGAATTGAGACTTACGGTCGAAAGCCCCTGTTGAGCGCCGCGGTCAGGCGCAGCTTTCACTCACTCTCCGTCCCCAACTACCGTCGCTACTTCGCCGGGCAGCTCGTCTCGCTATCGGGCAACTGGATGCAGACGGTCGCCGCCCTCTGGTTGATCCTCAACCTCACCGGCAGCGGCGTCGCCGTCGGTCTTACCACCGCCCTGCAATTCCTGCCGATGCTCCTCTTCGGTGCCTGGGGCGGATTGCTGGCGGATCGCTTCCCGAAGCGGCGCCTGTTGATCGTGACCCAGACGCTGATGGCACTGCCTGCAGTCGGCCTCTTCGCCGTCACCGAGGCGGGGGTCGTCACGCCCTGGATGGTCTACCTCGCGGTCCTCGCGATGGGCACCGTCAATGCGGTCGACAACCCGACCCGGCAGAGCTTCGTGATCGAGATAGTCGGCCCCGATCGGGTCGTCAACGCAGTCAGCCTCAACAGCGTCATCGTCCAGTCGGCGCGGATCGTCGGGCCGGCAATCGGTGGAGTGCTCATCGCCGGCTTCGGCGTCGGTCCCTGCTTCGGCGTCAACGCCCTCACCTTTGTCGCGATGATCGCCGCGCTCTGGCTGATGGACCCGGTGCAGCTGCGCTCGGCACCTGCCGCCGGCCGCGAGCCAGGGGCGATCCGCGCCGGCCTGCGCTACGTGCGGCGGACTCCCGAGCTGGCCGTGCCGCTGGCGCTGATGGCGCTGGTCGGCACCTTCGGCTTCAACTTCCAGGTGCTGCTGCCGCTGCTCGCCCGCTTCAGCTTCGACGGCGGCGCCGGCACCTACGCCGCGCTCGTCTCAGCGATGGGCGTCGGCTCGGTCGCGGGGGCCCTGGTCACCGGCGCGCACGGCCGTACCGGCCCCCGCCTGATCGCCGCCGCGGCCCTCGCCTTCGGCACCAGCGCCCTGCTCGCCGCCGCAATGCCGGCGTTGGCCTTCGAGATCCCGATGCTCGCCCTGCTCGGCGCCGCCGCGGTCACCTTCGCGGCGACGATCAATTCCAGCCTGCAGCTCGCGGTCGAGCCGGCGATGCGGGGACGGGTGATGGCGCTCTACTCGGTCGTCTTCCTCGGCTCGAATCCGATCGGCGGTCCGCTCACCGGCTGGCTGGCGCAAACCTACGACCCACGCGTCGCCCTACTGCTGGCAGCGATCGCCGGCCTCTCCGCCGCCTGGGCCGCCCGCGCCTCCTTCGCCCGCATTCACGCCCGAGTGAGTCAGGGCGAGGTCGCTCAGCCCGTGTAGTGGATCGACTTCAGGTATGCGGCCGCGACCTTTGCGGCGGGCTTCTTTTCGAGTTCGAGTTTGGCGTTGAGTTCCCGAATGACCTTCAGCGTCAGGCCCTTCTGCGCGTCGACGATCGCCTTTTCGTAGTCCGGCCCGGCTTCGTCGATTACCTCGGGCGACGTCACCCAGACCACGTTGCTCGCCGGGAAGATGTGCCTGTCGTCTTCGAGGATGACGAACCTGTCCCTTTCCGTCGCCAGCCTGCCGTCGGTGTTGAACAGGATCGACGCATCGCTTTCCCCGTCTTCGAGGACTTCGTAGCGCCAGTCTGGTTCCGTCCGCCACCAGGTGAGTTCCGGCGTCAGGGCCCGTTCGTAGGAGATGCTTTCGAAGGCCGTGTCGTAATACCGTTCGATCCCGCCCAGGCACTCGACCGAGAGGTGGCAGTAGGTCGGTCCTTTAAGCGTCATCTCTTCGGCCTTGCCCTTCAGGTCGGAGTCCGTCTTCAGGCCGCGTTTTTCCGCCATTTTTCTCAGCATTCCGACTGCATTGGCGATGTCGTACGGCATCGGTGGAAAGGCGGTGAGGTCTTCCTTTTCGAGGTCTTTCTTCGCTTGCTTGTACGCTGCCTGCGTCTGGGCCGGGATGTCTTCGATTTCGACGCCGAAGTTGTAGAACAGCGCCGTGCTCAGGTACTCGGGATAGCCGGTGAGCTTCCCAGCTTTCACCGCTTCCAATCCGGGGGTAGCGACGAGAGCTTCCGGGGCTTTCTTCACCCTGTAGCCGGCGACTCTCAATGCCTGCGCATATATCTGACCCAGGAGCCGTTTTTCGGGAGAGCCTTCGGGGCGAACTGTCAGCGTCACCTCGGCTTTGTCGACGCTGTCGGATCCCCCACACCCGGCAATCGCGAGGCCGAGGCCCAGCGCCAGCAGCATCACGACCGTCCGGCGCCTCCCCGCCGTGAGTCCTCGCTCCTCCACAGTGACGCCAGCTTAGCGGTTTCGCTTTAAGTTTTCCTATTAATTCTCAACTGTGAGCAAGCCAGGCGAAGACGTGCTGTGGCCGCGGCTCCCTCCGCTTTTTCGGAGAGAGCCGCAATCGCGTCAGGGGGGTCAGCCGGTGTAGCCGGCTTCCTTCAGGTACGCCGCCGCGGCTTTGGCCGGCGACTGCTTTTCTAGTTCGACCCGGGCGTCGAGCTCCTGCATGACCAGCAGGGTCAGGCCGTTCTGGACTTCGACGATCGTCTTTTCGTAGTCGGGTCCGGCTTTTTCCGCCGTCGAGGTCTTGGTCACGAAGATGATGTTGCCCGCCGGGAAGACGTGCTTGTCGTCTTCGAGGATGACGAACTTGTCCTTCTCCGCCGAGAGCTGCGGATCGGTGGTGAAGAGGATCGAGAGGTCGGCCTGGCCCTTTTCGAGCACGCCATAGCGCAGACTGATATCGACCGGGGTGAACGACTTGAACTTGAGCCCGTAGTACTTTTCGAGACCGGCCAGGCAGTCGATCCGCTGGCGGCACTCGGGCGAACCGTAGAGGCTCATTTCTTCGGACTGGCCTTCGAGGTCGGAGATCGTCTTCAGGTTGCGTTCTTCGGCGGTCCTCTTCAGCGTGCCGACCGCGTTGGCGCTTGCGAACGGGGTTGGCGGGAAGGCCGTCAACCCTTCTTTTTCGAATTCGGCTTTCGCCTTTTCGTAGGCAGGCTGCGCGCCGGCCGGGACTTCTTCGGGTTCGATGCCGAAGAACGAGGTCAGCGCCGTGCTGGCGTACTCGGGATAGCCGGAGATCTGCCCTGACTTGACCGCCTGGTGGGCGACCGTTTCGGAGCCGAGGTTGAGCGCGCTCTTCACCTTGTAGCCGGCCGCCTTCAGCGCCTGGGCGTAGATTTCCCCGAGGATTTCCTGTTCGGGGAAGTTCTTCGAGCCGATCGTCAACGTGACCTTGTCGTTGGCGGGGTTGGAGACGATCGCGCCGCCGCCTTCTTCGCCCCCGCTTTCGGTGCTGTTGTCATTGTTCGAGCCGCAGGCGGCGACTCCGAGGCTGAGGAAAAGCGCGAGCAGCACCGCTAGGGAGGCGCGCGCCCTCTGGGTCGTGTTTCTCACTGTGCTTCCTCTCTTGTCGATTGCATTGCGGTCGTCTTGTCTGGGAGCAGGTCAGGCTGCGCTGAGGCGCAAGCCTCTCGAAGTGAGCAGACGCTGAATTCCGGCAAGGGCGAACTCCAGGGCGAGGGCGAGCAGGGCCACGAGGATGCCGCCCGCGAGCAGCCCGCTTTCGCCGTAGACGTTGCGGTTGATGACGAAGTCGCCGAGGGTGAGGACGCCGGCCAGCGGCGCGATCGTGGCCGTGGCGACGATCGCGATCGTGGCGCCACGGACTCCTGCCATCAAGGTGGGGACGGCGAGCGGCATCTCGACCTTGAAGAGGATCTCCGCCTCGGTCATGCCCATTCCGCGGGCCGCGTCGACCGGAGCGTGATCGACCTGGTGGATGCCGACGAAGGCGTTGGTGAGGATCGGCGGGATGCCGAGGACCGCGAGGGCGATGGTCACGTTGAGCAGACCGACCCCGATAACCGATGCCATCAGCGCGATCAGGGCCAGCTCGGGAACGGCCCGGCCGACGTTTCCCAGGCCGACGGCGAGCGTTTCGCCGACGCCCCGGTGGCCGAGATAGAGGCCGAGCGGCAGCGCTACGACGAGCGCCAGAGCCAGCGCGAGGACCGTAAGTTCGAGCTGGTTCAGCATCAATTCGACCACCTGCGAGAGGCCGCCGACCTCCTTTCCGCCGGTCACGTTCGAGCTCTGCGGTTCAAAGATGAATTCGATCGCGCCGCCGATCGACCCGGACGGGACGAGTGCGCCAAGCGTGGCGCTCACGCCTCGGCCGTCCTTCGCCAGGGCGTCACGTATCGCTGCGCCCCGAGCAGGATCAGGTCGAAGGCAAAGGCGATCGCCATCGCCAGGCCGCCGGCGATGACGATGCTGGTCGGGAAGGTGAGGTTTCCTCTGCCGTAGATCTTCGCTCCCAGGCCGCCGCCGTCGATGAAGACGGCGAGCGTCGCCAGGGCGACGGTGCTGACGGTGGCGATGCGCAGGCCGGCGACTATCTCCGGCACGGCCAGCGGCAGCTCGACTCGCCAGAGGATTTGGCGCTCGCTCATGCCCATGCCACGGGCCGCGTCCTTGGCCGCGCTCGGCACGTTGGCGAGGCCGGTGGTCGCGTTGCGGTAGATGATCTGCAGCGTGTAGGCGCTGAGGGCGATGATCACGGTGTCGCGGCCGAGGCCGGTGACCGGCAGCAGCAGAAAGAAGAAGGCGATGCTCGGAACCGTGTAGATGACCCCGGTGGTAGCCAGAAGAGGCGTTTGAAGCCAGAGCCGCCGGTGCGCCAAGAGGGCCAGGGCGAAGGCGACGGCGAACCCGATCACGACGGAGAAGGCGACCAGTTCGAGGTGCTGCAGGGTCGGCGTGCCGAAGCTGTCGATGTTTTCCTTCGCCCAGTCGAAGCAGAAGAGGTGACTTTCGTGTGCCTGGCAGGGCAGGGTCTCGGAGGTGCGTTCGTGGAAGAAGCTTTCGCCGACTTCGCCGACCTTGGCCAGCGGCAGAGCGAGCGTCGCGGCGCTAGCCACGGGGACGTTCCACGGCGCTGTTCTCCTCGGTCTTCGCCCGGGGAGAGGCGAGGAACTCGGAGATGATCTCGACCGAGAGCACGCCGGCGATCCGGCCCTGGTGATCGGTCACCGCGGCGTACTGCGCCTCGCCCTGCAGCAGGTCGGCGAGCGCGTCGCGCATAACGTCGTCGCGGTCGAGCAGCGGGCCGAGCGGCGAGTCCGGCTGCGCCGGCACCGTCTCGCCGGCCAGGTCGCGCTCGGAGAGCCAGCCGAGCGGCCGCCGCTCGGAGTCGACCAGCAGCGGGTAGGGGACCTCGGCGCCGGCCAGCTTCGCCCGCACCTCGGCGGTCGCCTGGCCGACGTGGGCCAGCGGCGCCTCCCAGAGGTCGATGTCGGAGACGCGCATCAGCGCCAGTCGCTTCAGCGCCCTATCCGCGCCGACGAAGTCCTCGACGAACTCGTCGGCGGGCGCCATCAGCAGTTGGGCGGGCGTCGCGAACTGGGCGAGATGGCCGCCCTTGCGCATCACCGCGATCCGGTCGCCCATCTTGATCGCCTCGTCGATGTCGTGGGTGACGAAGAGGACCGTCTTGCGGATCTCCGCCTGCAGGCGGAGGAACTCGTTCTGTAGGCGCTCGCGGTTGATCGGGTCGATCGCGCCGAAAGGCTCGTCCATCAACATCACAAGGGGATCGGCGGCGAGCGCTCGCGCCACTCCGGCCCGCTGTTGCTGGCCGCCCGACAGCTGCGCCGGGTAGCGTTCGCCCAGCTCCGGATCGAGGCCGATCAGCTTGAGCAGCTCGGTCGTGCGCGCCCTGATCCTGTCCTTCTTCCAGCCCATCAGCTGTGGCACCGTGCCGATGTTCTGGGCGATCGTGCGGTGGGGAAAGAGGCCGACCTCCTGGATCACGTAGCCGATCTCGCGCCGCAGCCGCGCCGGGTCGCGGTCGCGCACCGACTCGCCGCCGATCAGCACGTCGCCTTCAGTCAGCTCAACCGTGCGGTTGACCAGCCGCATCGCGGTCGTCTTGCCACAGCCCGAGGGACCGACCAGCACACAGACCTCGCCGGCCGGGACCTCGAGGCTCAGCCGCTCGACGGCGGCCTCGGCGCTGT
>Ga0193695_1000063_pt1 | contig 18295 bp, 19 predicted proteins | sample L3s2metaG_FD_160568 | JGI IMG/M metagenome (GOLD analysis project Ga0193695, IMG submission 160568) | Soil microbial communities from a riparian zone of the East river system, Colorado, United States - L3s2 | ecosystem: Environmental > Terrestrial > Soil > Riparian zone | place: USA: East River... | reverse complement strand
GCTCCGCAGCCACGGAACTAGCATCAGGTATCAACGGCATCCGATTTCGCTGCGGCGCTGGCCTCCAGAGACGCGATCTGGATCGCGGGGTCACCACGCCGCGGCGATTGCGCACCGCGGCATCGCGCAGCTCGACGCGGGTCGCCAAGTTCGTCGAGCGCACCTTGGAGGAAGCGAAATGAGACTTCGGGCGTCCGCGATCTCAAAGCTCAGCCGGCGTGACCACGAAGCCCAGCCGATCCGCGCCTCGACGCAATCTGCCATCTACGGTCACAAGGCGGCAGTCCTTGGCTCTCGCCAGCGCAACGTACTCGGCGTCGTAGGTCTTCGCCCAGCCGAATTCCTCGGCGATCTCCCATGCCGCCGTGGTCAAGCCGTCCGGGCGTTGCTCGCCGATCGACAGCTTCCCGGCCAGAAAACGTTGCAGCGCCAGCTCGGCGAGAGCATTGGAGATATCGCCGCGAAAAGCCATCTCGTGGAGAACCGAGGGCACCTCGCTCCAAAGCAGCGGCGGCGTGATGAGCTGGCCTCCATCATCAAGGCCGGCACTCGCCTGCTCACCGACCCTGTCAAGCGACAGCTCGACCGCCAGGCTCGCGTCTACGACAAGCACGCTCAGTGGGACTCGCGAGAGCGCCGCACGGCGGCTGCGACGTTGGGCATCGGCTCGCCGGTCAGCGTCTCGCCCCAGCCTGCTGGGAGCGGAGCCATCTCCGGTTCATCGGCTAGCTCGTCGGGAACGACGATCCGCGCACGCGCCGCCTTGGCCTCGTCGAGGTCGAGCACCTCTCGCAGCAACTTCTCCTTCGCGGTCATGGCTCAAGCGTACCGCCAGCGCCTGCGTATTCCCGGCGTCGCACGTTCATCGACCATCCCGGGCTTCCCGCAGGAGCGCTACCCAATCCGGCTGCGGCGTGCCGTCCTCAAAGGTCTTCCACGCCTCCGGCAGCTCCGCATCACCCCTGCGGATCTCCTCGATCGGGATCGCCTCGTCGGGCCAAGCGGGCGCGTAGATGAGCTTGACCTCCGCCGCTTCCTCCTCGGTCATCGCTTCAACCTGTTCGCGAAGTTCGGCCTTGTTCACGGGCGAATCGTATCGTCTGCACTTACCGAGACTGGAAGGAGACCCTGATGCGCAAGTTCGCTTGGTACGGGCGGCTCTCGACCAAGGACAAGCAGGACCCGACGATCTCCTTTCCCTCCCAGCGCAACGAGTGCGCCGAGAAGGCTGAGGAGCTGGGCGGCCGGATCGTCTGCGACTTCACCGACCAGGAGGCCGGGCGGCGCGACGATCGGGTCGGCTGGAGTGAGCTGGTCCGCGAGGCCAAGGAGCCCGACGCGCGGCGCTTCGACGCGGTGATCGTCTACTCGACCTCGCGCCTCAGTCGCGACCTCTTTCACGCCCTCGCCTACGAGCGCGAGCTGGCACGAGCGGGGGTAGAGATCTTCTACGCCCGCAGCGCGGGCGATCAGACCAGCCCCGAGGGGAGGTTGATCCGCCACATGTTCCAGGCGCTTGACCAGTTCGAGGTCGAGAAGCTGGGCCGCGAGGTGCGGCGCGGGCAGACCGAGAACACCCGCCAGGGCTACCGCAACGGCGGTCGCGCCCCCTACGGCTACCGCCTGCGGCACGAGCCCCACCCCGATTCGCGCCGAGCCCGCGCCGGAGACACGAAGTCGCGGCTGGCCCGCGACCCCGAGCAGGCGCCGGTGATCGTCGAGATGTTCCAGCGCTTCCTCGCCGGCTCGGGCTACAAGGAGATCGCCGACCACCTCAACCGCCCCGGCGGCCCTCCCCCACCTCGCCACGTCGATTCCAAGCGCAACACTTCGGGCAAGTGGTCCAAGAGCACGATCCGCTCGATCCTCGAAAACCACGTCTACACCGGGCGGCTCTACTGGAACCGGCTCGACTTCCGCGCCGTCAAGCAGGGCGAGGGGCCGCTGGTCCGGCGCAGCCCTGAGGACTGGGTCGAGGCCGATCAGCGCCACGAGGCGCTTGTCTCCGAGGAGGACTTCGAGCGGGTGCAAGCGGAGATGAAAGCGCGCAGCACCGGCCAGGGCGGCAACCGTCGCCGCTACACCCAGAACCGCTTCTACCAGCTGCGCGGCATCGTCCACTGCGCCACCGGCCACAACCCGCTGCGAATGCATGGCAAGCACCGCAAGAGCAGCACCTACTACACCTGCGGCTACCGGCTCTCCTACGGCGACACCGCCGCCGAGGCGACCGGCCACGGCAAATGGCAGTACGTGCGCGAGGACAGCCTGCTGACGCTGATCGACGCGTTCTTCGCGACGCGGGTTTTCGGTGCCGATCGCCTCACCCACTTCCGCAAGCAAAGCTCCACCCTGGCGGCGGAACAGGAGAGCGAGAACGGCTCCGAGCGGGAGCGCGCCGGCCGCCAGCTGGGCGAGGTCGAGCAACGGATCGAGCGCCAGCTCGGCGCGATCGAGGCCGGCGTCGATCCGGCCGTCGTCGGCGAGCGAATCCGCGAGCTGAAAGGCGAGCGTCAGGAGGTCGAGGCGGCGATCGCCCAGCTCGACCAGGCGCAACGCAACGGCAGCGGGTTCGACGTTGAGGAGGCGGCCGCAATCCTCGACTCGTTGCCCGACCTCGCAAAGCCGCTGGCCGAAGCCGATCCCGAACTGCGCCGGTCGGTGTTCGAGGCGTTCCGGCTGCGAGTGGAGATCGACCGAAACGCCGGCCTAATACGACTGAAGGCGCTCGTATCGAGCGCCTTCAGTCAAGCAAAGGACCTGAGCGAGCTTTGCTCAACTAAGGCCATAGCGGGGGCGGGATTCGAACCCGCGACCTTCGGGTTATGAGCCCGACGAGCTACCTGGCTGCTCCACCCCGCGGCGGTCTGTCAATGCTAGCAGCGGAATTCGGGGCGGTCCGCACCATGCGGGGCGGCTGCAAATAGAGTGCCGCGCCGATGACGAGGGACACTCAACGGGTCGCGGTTATCGACGTCGGCAGCAACTCTACGCGGCTGCTGGTCGCCGATGTCGATGGTGGCGTCTCGGTGCTCGAACGGCAGAGCCGGGTGACGCGGCTCGGGCGCGGCGTCGACCTCTCGGGGCAACTCTCCGACGAGGCGATCGAGGCCGCCTGCGCGGCGATCGCCGACTATGTCGCGATCTGCGGCGACACGGGTGCTGAGAAGGTCGCCACGATCGCGACCAGCGCGGTCCGCGACGCCGCCAACGGCAGCGCCTTCGTCGCCGAGCTGCGCGAGCGCTTCGCCCTCTCGCCCCGGGTCCTCGACGGCGAGGAGGAGGCGCGACTGACCTACCGCGGGGCCACCTTCGAACAGCCGCCGATGACGCCGACGCTGGTGATCGACATCGGCGGTGGCTCGACCGAGATGATCGTCGGCACCGGCGACGACGTCGCCTTTCACGCCTCGCTGCAGGCCGGCGTCGTCCGTCACACCGAGCGCCACATCGCCGGCGATCCGTCTACCGCGGTGGAGCTGGAGGCCCTGGCCGGCGATGTCAGGACACTGATCGGGGCGGCAGTGAGCGACAACGCGGAGGCGCGCGCCACCGCCGGCATCGCAGTCGCCGGCACGCCGACCTCGCTCGCCGCGGTCGGGCTCGGCCTCGAACCCTACGATCCGGCTCGCGTCCACGGCCATGTCCTCTCGCTGGAGACGATCCAGCACCTGCTCTCGCGGTTCGCCTCCGCGCCGCTGGCCGAGCGCGCGGCGATCCCCGGCCTCCATCCGGACCGCGCCCCGACGATCATCGCCGGCTGCGTGATCCTGATCGAGGCAATGCGCGCCTTCGACTTGGAGCAGATCCAGGTCTCCGAGCACGACATCCTTTACGGCACGGCGCTTGGAGTCGCTTCGCGAAGCGGATAACCGCGGATGAACGAGTCCGGGTCAAGGCGTGGGACCCGGTGTACAGATGAGTTTTCGGGACCCGTCCAGATGGGTAAACGTGCCAGCTTATGCCCAAAAACTTGGTAGAGTCTACCTACCGAGTTGTCAGTAGCGGCAAAAGCAGCTCCTAGACATTTCGGACAGGCGAGCGCATACTCGTCACATCGGGTAAGAGGTGAGGACGAGAGTCCCATCATGCACCCGGTCATAGGGTTCGGACGATTGCCGCATCATGGCGCCTCCCGCCGTCTGGGCCCAACGAATAAGAACTGGTCCCTGAAGACGTACCCCTGCCCGTCCTGAGGGGCCAACTTGAATCGACCGCCAGCGATGGCGGTCGATTCTCGTTTGGGCAAGAGGCTTGCGGAATCTGGCCAGCCAGCCAGTTTCGGCTCTGTCAAGCCAAATTAGACTTACGCGGGTAGACGACCTCGGGATCGGTGAGAACGTTGACCAAGGTCGGCCGGCCGGACTCGAAGGCACGCTCCAGCGCCGGCCGCAGCTGCCCGGGATCGCTGACGAGGACCCCGTCGCAGCCGAGCGCCTCGACCATCTTCTCGTAGCGGGTTTCGGGGCGCAGCTCGGCCGCCACCGAGTAGCCGTAGAGGAATTTCATCGGGTGATGCTCGAGCGCCCAGATGCCGTTGTTGCCCATCACGCCGACCACAGGCAGACCGTGACGCGCCAAAGTGTCGAACTCCACGCCCGCGAAGCCGAAGGCACCGTCGCCGAGCAAAAGGCAGACCTGCCGCTCCGGATGGGCGAGCTTGGCGCCGATCGCCTGGCCGGGTCCCGCCCCGAGACAACCGAACGGCCCCGGGTCCATCCAGCAGCCCGGCTCGTAGGTGTCGATGAAGCGGCCGGCGTAGGAGACGAAGTCGCCGCCGTCGCCGATCACGATCGCGTCGCGGTCGAGCATCTCCCCCAGCTCCTTGTAGACGCGGACCGGGTGCAACGGGGAGCGGCCGTCATCGAGTTCCGCCTGCTCGGCGGCGCGCTTTTCCGCCTCGACCTCACGCAGGCTCTCAAGCCAGGCATCGGTCCGGCCGCGTTCGCCGCCGACCGACTCGCGGATCGCCGCCAGGGTCGCGGCGATGTCACCGACGAGGTCGACCTCGGGAACACGGTTCGCCGTCAGTGCGTTGGGGGCTGCGTCGAGCCGGATCAGCTTGGTCGCCTCGCCGAAGCTGCCGCCGAAGCCAAGCCGGAAGTCGATCGGCACGCCGACGACGAGCGCCACGTCGGCCCCCTTCAAGCCGGCGCCGCGGGCACGGCTGAAGGCCAGCGCGTGGTCGGGCGGGAGGCAGCCGCGGCCGAGCCCGTTGAGGAAGACCGGGATGCCGAGAGCCTCGGCCAGCGCCCGCAGCTCGTCCTCGCCGTGGCCCCAGTAGAGGCCGGTGCCGGCCATGATCGCCGGCCGCTCGGCGCCGTCGAGCAGCGCTGCCGCCTCTTCCACTCCCGACGCGGGCTGCGCCTCGTGCGCCGGCGCGGCCGGGATCTCCGCCTCCGCCTCGCTGAAGACGACGTCGAGCGGATAGTCGACGAAGGTCGGGCCGAACGGCGCTTCGAGCGCCAGGTCGAGAGCCGCCGCGGTCCGGGCCGCGATCGCGCCGGTCTCCTTCACCGTCTCCGCCGATTTGACCAGTGGCTCGACGAAGGGCAGGTGGTCGATCTCCTGCAATGAGCCCGAGCCCCAGCGCAGCTCCGGCGCCCGGCCGCCGAGCACGCAGACTGGCGAACAGTTGGCCTGGGCGCCGGCAATCGCACTGACGCCGTTGGTCACTCCCGGCCCAGCGGTCAGGGCCGCGACGCCGACCCGCCTGGTCGCCTTGGCAAAGCCCTCCGCCGCGAAGGCCGCCGACTGCTCGTGCCGCACGTCGACGATCTCGATCCCCTCGGCTTTACAGCCGTCGTAGATCGAGAACAGGTGCCCACCCGAGAGCGTGAAGAGATGGCTGACGCCTCGCGATTTCAGCGCTTTCGCGACCAGGCGTCCCCCGTGCACGGCCATCCACCGAGCCTATCGACGGGGGTACCATCGCCGGTGCCCGGGTGGCGAAACTGGCAAAAGCGGCGCACTTAAAATGCGCTGCCCCTCAGGGGGCTTGCGGGTTCGAGTCCCGCCCCGGGCATTTTCCTCGCTGGGCACGAAGTCGCAGCGTCTAAACCGCCGATAAAGATTTATCCAGACCCGCAACTATCGCGTTGCTACGGTGTCCCTACTTACGAAGACGACGCCATTCATTCACAACGCCTTCCCTGGAGAAAAAGCTTGGAGGCATCGGCTCTAACCCACGCCAGTCAACGCGGACTTCTGGCCCGCCGCTCGCCCCTCCTCAAGCTGCAGGGGGACGCGAGGCTGATCGCCATGGCCCGCAGCGGCAACGCCGGCGCCTTCGAGACGATCGTCGACCGCTACCAGGCGCGGCTGCTGGGCTTCTGCCGGCAGATGCTGCGCTCCACCGAGGACGCCGAGGACGTCCTCCAGGAGGTCTTCGTCAACGCTTACCGGGCGATGCTCGCCGACGAGCGCGAGATCAACCTGCGCCCGTGGCTCTACCGGATCGCCCGCAACCGCTGCCTCAACCACCTGCGCAAGCCGACCGCCGACGCCCAGGAGTCGATGGACATGATCCCCATCGTCGAGGCGGCCTCGACCGCGGAGCGGGTCAGCAACCGCGAGGAGTTCCGCCAGCTGCTCAGCGACGTCGGCAAGCTGCCGGAGACGCAGCGCTCGGCCTTGCTCCTGCGCGAGATGGACGCGATGTCATACGAGGAAATCGCCGCCGCGATGGAGACCAGCGTGCCGTCGGTCAAGTCGCTGCTGGTGCGGGCGCGGATCTCGCTTGCCGAGGCAAGCCAGGCCCGCCAGCTCACCTGCGGCGAGGTGCGGCTGGAGCTGGCCGAGGCGGCCGAGGGCCTGCGCAAGGTCTCCGGCCCGGTGCGCCGCCACGTCCGCGACTGCGATGAGTGTTCCGACTTCCGCGCCCAGGTCCGCTCCAACGACAAGGTGATGGCGGCGCTGGCGCCGGCGGGCGCGCTGGTGGCGCTGAAGGGCTTCATCCTCTCCAAGCTCGGCTTGGGCGGTGCGTCGAGCGGCGCTTCGGCCGGCGCGGGCGGCGGTGCCGGTGCGGCCGGTGCCGGTGCCGGTACCGCGGCGACCGCCACCAGCGCCGGGGCGGGCGCCGTCAGCAGCGTCGGCGCCGCGCTCGGCGGCAGCGGCGCGGCCGGCGGAATCGGCGCGGTCGGCGGTGCGATCGGCACCAAGGCCGTCGCCGGGGTCGTAACCGCGGCGGTGATAACCGCCGGTGCCGTCGAGGTCAACCAGAAGGTCGACGTGATCCCGGCGCCGAAGAGCAGCCACGCTCGCGTCTCTTCCAGGCAAGGACCGCTCTCGCTCCCCCAGCGCCATGTCGCGCTGCCCCAGACGAAGCCGCGGTCCGTCCGGCAAGACGCGGTGCCTTCGCCGCAACCTCCGGTGGCAACGCCGACGCCCGTCCCCGCCGACCCCGCTCCCGCCCACGCGCCTGAACTGACGTCGAGCCCCGACGCCGCCGCGCAGTCGAACACGACCGAGGTCGACGCCGAATCGACGCCGGCGAAAGGCTCCGGGCCGAACGTGACCGGGGCGAAGTCTCCGGGCGGCTCCGCCGGTGCTCCGAGCGGCAGCGAAACCGTCGTCGTCACCGTCGGCGGCTCGACCCCGCCGGCGGAAAGCGCCCCGCCGGCCGAATCGCCGCCGGCCGAATCGGCCCCGCCGAGCGAACCGCCGCCGCCCAGCGAACCCGCGCCTGAACCTGCCCCGGGCAGCTAGCCTAAGTCTTAGCCTAAGCCGATCACTCTGAGCCGGCGCATCAGGCATTTCGCCGCAAACGCGCGGGTCTCCGCGATCGAGAAGCCGAACAGTTCGTAGTCCTCGTCCTCGGGCGCCCAGGGCGGCGACAGAACACCCTCCGCCACCGGCACCGATTCCTCCAGCGTGCGCTGGATCGCCTGCTTGTAGCGGTCGTCCTCGTGCGCCTTTTCGCGCAGGAAGACCGAGCCGAAGGCGACGTGGCGATGCTCGTCGCGGGCGACGTTCTGGAAGCCTTCGACGAAGCCCGGAAGCGTCCCTTCGCGTTCGTTGAAGTCCATGATGAAGTGCTGACCGGTGAGCGCCAGCATCCCCTCGATCACCATGTGGTAGAGGGTCACCGCCTCGACCAGAGCCTCGCTGTCCTCCGGCTCGGCCGCAAGGCGGTCGGTGCGCCGCTTCAGCATCTCGTCGAAGAGCAGGCCGAAGTTGTCGTTGAGATGCTCGGCGGTCTGCGCCAGCATCTGCGCGAGACCCTCCGCCTCAAGCACGCCGACCTCACGGTAGAAGCGCTCGAAGAAACGCACGTGGCGGGCCTCGTCGGCGATCTGCGTGCAGAGGAAGATTTTCTGGTCCTCGGTCGGGGAGGCGCGCATGATCGGCCCCAGCTCCTCGGCGACCTTCTGCTCGCCGATGAAGAAGGACGACAGCCCGTACATCCTTTGGAAGCGCTCTTCGGGGTCGAAGCCGGCCCAGTCTTCGCTGTCCTGGCTGAAGTCGAGCTCCTGGGTCTGCCACTGCTGGCGCTCCCAGAGCGCGTACAGCTCCTCGTAGGTGAGCAGCTTGACGTCAGCGGTGCGGTCGGCCGCCTCGTTCAGCGCCGGGTCGGCGGTCGCCTGGAAGTCGGCCCGCTCGGTCCGCGACTGGGTTCCGGTTGCCTCTTTGGCCTCCATCTTCACTCTCCTCGACTCGGCTGGGGCGGTCGAGCGAGACTAGCAGGGATATTGGCCAGTCAGCCAGTTTTTAGATGACCTGCGTCTCTCCCGGTTTCAGCAAGACAACCCGCGAGGACGTCTTTTCCTCGACCTCGGCTTTGAAGGCCGCGCTGTCGGTCTCGATCACGGGAAAGGTGTCGTAGTGCATCGGGATCACCGTGGCGGCGGCGGCGAATTCGGCGGCCACGGCGGCGTCGTGGCGGTCCATCGTGTAGTGGCCGCCGATCGGCAGCAGGGCGACGTCGATGTCGCTGCGCTGGGCGATCAGCTTCATGTCGCTGAACAGGCAGGTGTCGCCGGCGTGGTAGACGGTCGTCCCGCCGAGCTTGATCACCAGGCCGCAACCAGGGCCGATCGGTACCCCGTGCTCGGCGCTGAACGGCGACTCCGCGGAACCCGGCAACGTGTTGGTGTGCCAGGCGGGGACGAGCGAGATATAGCCCCAGTCGAACTCGACCGTGCCGCCGAAGTTCGGGTCGCTGACCGCTTCGATCCCTTTTCCTTCGAGCCATTTGGCCAGCTCGACGATCGCCACGCAGTGGGCGCCGGTCCGCCTCGCCACCGGCACCGCGTCGGCCATGTGGTCGGCGTGGCCGTGGCTGATCGCGATGTGGGTCGGCTCGACCTCCTCCGCGGTCGCCACCGCGACCGGGTTGTTCGGCTTCAGGAACGGGTCGACCAGGACGGTCGTATCTCCGTCGCTCAGCTCAAAGCACGACTGGCCGTGGAACTTGATCTCCATCTCTAGCGCTCTCCCTTCGGTTTTGGGGGCTCGCCCCCGCTCATCTCCTCTTGCAGTGCCCAACCGACGGCGACTCCAACCATCATCCCCATCCTCGCCTCCTCGGCGAGCAGGGTCCGCACGGCGGCGATCCGCTCCTCGGGGTCAGGGACGGTAGCCGCCTTCAGCGACTCGCTCTCGTGTGACTCGCCGAACCAACCGCCCTCGGCGAGGGCGGCGGCGAGGATGCGCTGCAGCTGCGGCGCCGCGCGGGCGACGATCGTCTCCGCTTCGGCGAAGCGATCGGCCTCGGCCAACCGCTCAAGGGCAGCTTCGAGCCGCTCCGCTTCAACTTCATCGGCAGGCATTGCCGCTCCAGACTATTCGGGTGGGCGCAGGGCCGAGGCGGCGAGCCCGGCCAGGCCGCCGACCGCGCCGCCGACCAACCCGGCGAAGACGTCGGCGGTCGACTCGAAGATCGGCAGCGCCAGCAGCACCGCCGCCGCCACCGCGACGCCGATCACGTCGTAGTCCTGGTCGATCGCGTGGTGGGCCTCGGCGCGACGAATCGCGAACCAGGCGGCGAGGACGCCCAGGGCCGTCCCGTTGCCACCGGCGATGATCACGATGTCCCCTTGGGCGCTGGCGATGCCGCTGGCGACCAGCATCCCCAGCGAGCCGCAGGCGAGCAGCAGCACCGCGGTCGCGGTGCTGCCGAGGCGGCGCTCGACCCCGGTGCCGAAGATCGCCAGGCCGACCGCGACGACGAACAGATAACCGATATCGAGGTAGGCGAAGGGAGCCGTAAAGAAGCGCCACCACTGGCCGTTGACCGGGACCACCAGGCCACCGAAGGTGTCCAGAGCGCCGCCGCTCGCCCGCTCGACCAGGAGCAGCGCCGCCGAGCCGAGGATCGCCGCCAGCGTCGCGTAGGGCCGGTGCGAGGCGGCCGCGGCGCGGGTGGGCAGCTTGATGCGGAAAAGGCGGCCGGCGGGACCACGCCGCGGCTTCGGCTCGAGCCCGTCCCCGCGGCGCTCCAGCTTCGGCGCTCGCTTGCGCAGCCGCGCCCCGCAGTAGGGGCACTCGGTTACGTAGGGACTGACCTCGGAGCCGCAGTTCTTGCAGATGACGCTGAGCTCAGTCTCGCTCATGGTCATTCGAGGATAACCGCCCCGTGGCGGGTGCTCGACAGGCGCCGCCGGTGGCATACTGGGCGAACACCCGTCTTCGAGGAGGAATAGAGCGTGGAGTTGAACAGTCTGACCGAGCAGAAATCGCTTCTGGCCGAGCTGGCGCCGGGCAAACGGACCCGTCTGCGCCGCCTGCTGTTCGAGTTCGGACCGGGCAACGGCACCCTGATGTTGCTGCCGATCGACCAGGGGATCGAGCACGGCCCGCGCGACTTCTTCCCCAACCCCGCCTCGAAGGATCCCGACTACCAGTTCCGGCTCGCGGCCGAGGCCGGCTACTCGGCCATCGCCTGCCAGATCGGCATGGCGAGCAAGTACTCCCCCGACTATGCCGGCCAGGTGCCGCTGATCCTCAAGGTCAACGGCAAGACCGACATCCCCCCCTCCTCGCAGGCGTTCTCGGCCTGCAACGCCGGCGTCGAGGACGCGGTGCGGCTCGGCGCCGACGCGGTCGGCTACACGCTCTACGTCGGCTCGCCGCGCCAGGACCAGGACCTCGCTCAGCTTCGCGGCGTGCGCGAAGACTGCGACCGCTACGGCATGCCGCTGATCGTCTGGTCCTACCCACGCGGCGAAGCGGTCGAAGCCAAGGGCGGCCCGAACTCCTTCTACGCGATCGACTACGCGGCGCGGCTGGCGATGGAGATGGGGGCCGACGTGGTCAAGCTCAACATGCCGAAGATCGATCCGGAGAAGGACAAGGACGCGCCGGCTCCCTACAACGAGATGGAAATCGACCAGGCCGAGGCGATCCGCCACTGCGTCGAGTCGGCGGGGCGCGCTCTGGTCGTCCTCTCCGGCGGCTCCAAGGTCGACGACGACACGGTCCTCACCCACTGCCGCGAGATCATGCAGGCGGGCGGCAGCGGCGTGATCTTCGGCCGCAACGTCTGGCAGCGCGAGTGGAACGAGGCGCTCGACATCATCGCCCAGATCAAGGAGACGCTTCTCAGCAACGTGCGCCGTATTCCGTAGACGGCGGGGGAGAAAACGGCTCCACATCGACTTGACGGGGAGTGAGTCGGCACGAGCGACGACGCGGCTGGATCGGCAGCGCCTTGCTGCTTGTCGTCGTGGCGCTCCTCGTCCTGCGCCCATGGGAGGGCAAGCCGGGCGACGGCCCGGCCAAGGTCGTCGTGCCGGTGACCCGCGTCATCGACGGGGACACGATCGAGGTGCGGCTGGGCGGGCGGACCGAGGACGTGCGGCTGATCGGGGTGGACACGCCGGAGACCGTCAAGCCCGGCACGCCCGTGCAGTGCTTCGGCGAGCGCGCCTCGCACTTCACCAAACGGCGATTGACCGGGCGGCGCGTGCGGCTCGTCTTCGGCGTCGAACGCCACGACGTCTACGGCCGGCTGCTGGCCTACGTCTATCTCGGGGACCGCTTCTTCAACCCGATCCTGGTGCGCCGAGGTCTGGCCCGCACGCTGACGATCCCGCCAAACGACCGCTTCGCGCCGAGCTTCCGTCACCTGGAGCTGGCCGCCGGCCGCACCGGACGCGGCCTATGGGGCGTCTGCTGATCGTGACCATTGTCACACCTTGAGGGCCGCACGGCGCCGTGTGGCTTTGCTACGGTCCGCGGCGGCCGCCATGCGGCCACCTCTATGAAAATGCGACAGAGCATCTCCCAGTTCGAGGTCGCCTTCGAGCAGGAGACGACCTTGGAGCGCCGCCGCCGCGAGCAGCTGCGCCGCCGTGCCGCCAACCGATCGCGGGAGCGCCGTATGGCCCGCAACGAGCAGCACGGCAAAGTCCGCTTCAGCGTGCTTGCCGTCTGCCTGACCGCGACGGTCGTCGTCGTGGTCGTCTCGATGTTCGAGGCGCTGTCCTTCCTGATGGCCTGAAGTCGATACGAGTCGGCAACCCGCCGTCTGGGTTGAATAGACTCGCGCGCCGATGGCACGACGCTCGCTGAAGCCACAGCTCAACCAGATCCGCGCCTGGGTGCGGCAGGGACGCACGGACGCCTGGATCGCCCACCAGCTCGAAGTCTCCGCCGCGGAGCTGCGTGAGTTCCGCAAGCAGCACGACCTCGCCCCCGACGGCGAGGACGCCGACGGCGGCGAAGTCGACCTCCGCGACGAGATCGAGGCCGAGGTCGAGGCCGCGACGGCCGAAGAGGCCGCCGAGGAGGAAGAGGAGGAGCCCGAGGAGGGCGAGAGTGAAGAAGAGGAGGCTGGCGAGAAGCCCGCCCCCAAACCGCGCGCGCGCAAAGCCGCGGGCGACGACGAAGGCGACGAGGAGGGCGCGGCACGTCCCCGGCGACGGCGACGGCGTGGCAGGCGTGGCGGCCGCGGTCGACGCAAAGAGCTGGAGGCGACCTTCGACCACGGCGAGCGCGACGGCTACGGCCTCTGGCTCGACGCCGCGGTTAAGGACAACCCCGTCTACGCCGAGCACTGGGCCGGCAAGCGCGAGGTCACGGTCCGCATCGACGCGGACCAGATCGTCATCCGCCGCGCGGGCGAGGGCAGCGTCGGCGAGGACGGCGGCGACTCAGACGAGTAGCTGGCGGCCTCCGGCGAAATCGGTGGCCCCACGCAGGTAGAGCCAGAAGGCGGCGTCGGCGAGCGAGCGAGGATCAGCTGCCAGTCCCGGGACTGCGTCCATCGCCACCTGTAGGGACCAGTCGGTCCCACGTCCGTACAGCTCCGCCAGCTCGGCAGCCGAAAACGTCGGGCCGATCCGCCGTCGCAGCTCGTCCTGGATCGCGGCAACGACACGATCGGCTTGACGACGCTCGCGCGGGTCCTCGATCGCCCGCAGCGTCCGCATGCCCTCCTCCCACTGGAAGAGCGCGTTCTCGAGCGGATAGGTCACACAGACGAGATTACGCCGGTGGCGCGGCCGCCTCGCCGGACCCCTGAGTGGCGAGCAGCCCGCCAATCGCTCCCAGCACGGCACCCCCCAGCAGGAAGGCGATGAAGACGCTGTCGCCGGTCGGGTTGCCGACGATGTTCTTGCGGGCGAGGGTGGCGAGCAGAACCATCGAGATCGACCAGAGCGGGCCGACGAGCGCCCCCCACGCCGCCGCCCGGTCCGGCCGCGACTCGCCCATGCGCCGCGCCACCGCGAATCCGGCGTAGAGGGCGAGCAGAGCCGGAATCGCGATCAGCACCACCAGCATCGGCACGAAGAGATAGGCCGGCATCGTGTCGTTGAAGTCGAAGAGGTTGTAGGTGGTGACGGAGTCGGCGGCGGGGCTGCTGGGAAGATCGATGAACTCGGACTGGTCGATCGGCACCGCCGGATATCCCGCGAACCACTGGTCGGCGCCGGCACCGAGGGGGAGGACGTCGACCGCGTGGTCACCGGCATAGGCGATCTGCTCGCCGATCGCGATCGCCGTCGACCGCGGCGGGAATTCACGGTAGCCCTCGTCGCGCGTCACCTGCACCACCCAGACGGCGGTGCCGAGCACGCCGACGGCGACCAGAGCCAGCAGCAGCGGCCGCAGGGCGCTCCAGGCGGCGCCCACGTAGCGTGCCGCGGCTGGAGGCAGGAGACTCGGGAGCGGCTCGCCGGCGCCGCGGAGAGCGAAGAGCATGCCGAGCACGCCACCCAGCGACCCCCAGATCAGGCTGAGCAGGAAGACCGAGCCCACGGAGAATTCGAGCTCGCCGTCGATGAGGTCGAACTGCGCCTTGCCGACGCTGAGCGAGATCACCAGCATCAGGAAGGCGAACGGAACGCCCGAGGCAGCCGCCCAGAGGAACCGCTCGCGCAGCTGCATCCCGGCGGTGCGCGGAGCGAGCGCGGCGACCCCCCCAGCCACCCCCAGAATCGGAATCAGCACGAACAGAACCGGAACGGTCCTGATCGTCTGGTCCAATCCTGCCACGGTGATGTTCGCCTGGGAGAAGGACGTCGCCTGGGCCAGAGTCTCGCGGAACAACCCCGCGCCACCGCCGACGGCGAGAAAGCTGGCGTTTGGCAGGACGATCGCGAGGATCAGGCCGGCGGCGAGGCAGACCCCGACGCCGATCAGGGCGGCGAGCCCGGCCATCGCCACGCCGGGGGCCTTGAGGTGGGTGCCGAGCTGGCCGACGAGCTCCTCCAGCCCGGGCGCCACTCGCTCAGTGCCTTGACGGGCCGCAGGCGCGTCGGGCGGTGGAGGCGGCGGGGGTGGAGGCGGCTCACCCGGCGGGGGTGGCGAGGGCGAAGCGCTTGGCCCTGGAACTGGCGACGCGTCCGGGGGCGGCGGCGCGTCGGGCAGCTGCAACGGCTCCGTCACCGCCCGGGTGTCGGGCGGCGCCTCCTCCACCTGAAAGGGCGTCTGGTCGGCGCCACAGTGCTCGCAGAATTTCGCCGTCGCGGGGATCTCTTGCCCGCAGCTGCCGCAAAAAGCCACCTCCGCCATTCTCGCTGCCCCTCCCCGTTTCGAATAGTCAGCTTGCCGCGCGGCGCGAGCCTACCCCCTTCAGCCCGAGACTGCTTTGCGAACGGTGCGCATCACCAGTTCGACCGCTGCGGGCGCAGCGGTGATTCCCGGGTCATCGCGCGACGGCTGTTCCTCGGGGTGAAACATCGCAGCCAGAGCGAAGCGGCCGCCGCCGGGCAGCGTCACCACGGCGATCTGCCCGGCCAGGAAGTTTCCGTTCAGGCTGCCGCCCCAGCCCGACTTATAGGCGGGGGTGAGGCCGGCGAACGCCGCCCCCACCCCCCAGTCGGGCGGAGCCGTCAGTTCGCCGGCCGCCACCTCGCGACTCGGCAACTTGGGCGCACGCATCAGCGCCAGGACCCGCCGCGAGACCGCCCTGCCGAAGGTCTCGGCGGAGAGCGCCTGGGCCAACCGCACGGCGTCGCCGATCCGCCAGGTAGAGGTGCCAAGTAGCAGAGCCGGCGCGAGCGGGTCGGGGACTCCGCGCTGGGTTTCGAGGTAGCGGACGCAGCTCGACTCGGGAGCTTCGAGCGTGGATCCGATTCGAGCACGCGCGCCGGCGGCGCGGAAGACCGAGGCCAGCGCCGCGCGGGCACCGGTGGCACCGCCGGCGAGCCGTTCGAGCTCGAGGACGACGCGGCGCTGCCGGCAGTTCTCCGAGCGCCTGATCGCGCCCTGAAGAGCCTCCTCGACCTCGGGCTGCACCGCTCTTCCCGGCCGTTCCCCCCAGCCGAGCAGCCTCAGCAGGGCGATCATCGTCGCGACCTTGCTCATGCTCCACATCCGCATCCACCGCGAGCTGCCTGCCACCTCGGAGGTCTCGATCGCGGGGGCAGGCCAACCGCCTGCCATCGCGGCCGCCTCCACGCTTCCCCCGAGGGCCGCCGCGGCGCTCACGCCCCTGGCCAGCGCCCGATCGACCCTCGCGGCTTCGACGGAGCGCGCGGCTCGGGCGCCCGCCCCGCGATCGTGCCGGGAGGCTTTCTCCCGGTGCGGGGCAGCGCGGACGGCGCCGGAGCCGCCACTCGAAAAATGCACCCACAGACCCGCGGCGAGCGCCGCGGCGGCGGCGAAGGCGAGAAGCGCGGCGGCGCTCCTTCGCCCCGGGCTTGGGATCAACAGGTTGCCCCGAGCAGTTCAGGCCGGCGGGGCTTCCAGGTACGTTCGCGCTCCGCGGTGGTCGAGTAGCCGGGGTCGTAGGTCCAGCTGCCACCCTCGTACTTGACCCAGGTCAGACCCGACCATTCGGAGCATGACGATCCCGGCGCCGACCACCTCATGCCGGTGACGAGCACGCGTGCGACGCCATCGTCTTCCAGCGCATCGACACGAACCGCGATGCCCGCGGGCGTGAGGTAGGGAGCGAGGCTGCCCTGCGCCCGCGCCCACTGCGCGTAACCGCTTTCGCGCAAGTTCTGCGCCCGCTTCCGCGCCGAGAGCAGGATCCAGGCGTCGTGGACGCGATCCTCGACCACGTCTTCGTGGTAGGCGAGGAGCAGGCTCTGGATTTCCTGCGCCATCTGAGCGCGGCTCACCGCCGGAAAGCCGGCCTGCCCGCCGCCGGAGCCGGAGCTGGCTTCCCCAGTCTGAATCGGGGCGGCGGTCTCGTCGGTTGGAACCGTCGCCGAGGGCCCCGGCGGGGCGGCCTCGGTCTGCCTCGAATCGCCACCGCCGAGCAGCGCGATCGCCGCGCCGGCGCCGGCACCGACCAGCAGCAACGCGAGGCAGGCGAGCAGGATCGCGCGTCCCCGCCCCGGCTTTCGCGGTGGCTCTGACGGCGCGGATTGGATGGCTGCACCGCAGCCTCGGCAGAAGGCCGCTCCGGGAGCTAGTGGACGGCCGCAACTGGCGCAGGCTCCCGGGCCTTTGGCTGCCCCGTTCACAAGGCCACCGTCCCCGCACAAGAGCGGCGCCACGCACCCAGCGCCAACGCAACTGCCAACAGGCCGGTCAAGATCGCACCCGCGGTACCGGCCCAGAGCAGAGAAGCCAGAGCGGTCGGCGGCCCACCGCCGGCGATCCGAAAGGGAATCTCGACGTTGCGGGGTTCTCCGCCGTCACCGGCGCCGGTGACGGAAAGGGTGTGGTTGCCGGGATCGAGATCAGACGGGATCCCGACTCGCGTCGACACAACTCCGTTACCGTCGGCAGTCGCATAGGCGAGAGTGCGGAAGTCGGAGTGGACGCCGATCGAGACAGCCGAGTTCGGCGCAAACCCCCGGAGGTTAAGCGGGTAAACGGTCCCACCCTGGAGGGTCGGGCTTGCACCGCCGCCGAGCTGACCGAGATCCTCGCCCGACGCGGAGATCGTCACCGTGGACTGCTTGGCGACCGGCGCACTTTCCAGGAAATCGAGATCTGCCATCGCGTCGGGGCTCTGCGACCAGCGCAGCACCGCGCGGGTGACGGCAGCATACCCGGCCTGGTTGGGATGAAGGAGCTCCTGCGCACCTCGCTGGAAGTACCGAATCGCCTCCCCCACCTCTCCGATCCTCTCTTTCAGGATGTTGACGGGGTTGAGCTCGCCGATGTGGTGCCAGAAGCTCTGATCTGAGCCGTGCACCGCCGTGCGAGGGTCGGGCGAAGCTCCGTTGAAGCTCTTGATGGCCCTCGCGTATGGGCCGGTATCGCAAACGGTGTGGTCGGGCTGGAACGCCATCTCGGTGTTCGGCACGTAGAACGCCGGGACGCCTTCGTCGCGCACCTTCGAAACAGCGCCTTCGATCGTGCCGTTCAGTCTCGCCCCCAGTTCGTCCAGGAAGTCGATCTCGTCCGGCGCCAGCAGGTCGTACATTTCCGGGCAGTCGCGAGGGGTCAGCGGCGTCGGCAGAGGGTAGGCCAGGACCAGTATCGGCACCGGACGACCGTGCGCCCGCGCGTCCGGACCGTTGACGACCCAGTTGATTTCCCGGTAGGACGATTGCAGCGCCTCCGGCAGTTCGCCGAGCCGTTCGTCGACGAACTCGCCGGTCGGCGCCCCGTGCTCCTGCGGCAGCGGCACGTCGGTATAGATCCGGTTGGCGCAGTCGGAGCGGCCGATCAGGCAGGACTCTGCGATCTGCGCGAAGCCGATGTCGTTGCCGCCCAAGGTGAAGACGACGGCGTCCACGCCGCCGCTGTCGCGGAGCTGGGCGAGCTGCCGAACCTGTGAGTCGACGGTCCGCCCGTGCTGGGGGAAGACTACGTCGTTGGTCACCGCGCCAGAGCAGGCGACGATGTTCTTACCCGGGAGGTGGAAGGCTTGCACCAGGTAGGTGTAGGGGCTGCGGTGACACGCGTTCGCGTCGGTATCGGTGCCGGGCAGGTACACGTCGGC
>Ga0193695_1000062_pt1 | contig 18322 bp, 17 predicted proteins | sample L3s2metaG_FD_160568 | JGI IMG/M metagenome (GOLD analysis project Ga0193695, IMG submission 160568) | Soil microbial communities from a riparian zone of the East river system, Colorado, United States - L3s2 | ecosystem: Environmental > Terrestrial > Soil > Riparian zone | place: USA: East River... | reverse complement strand
ATCTTCTGGGCTTCGCTGCCGCTAAAGGAATAGGGGTGCAGGCCGAACTCGGTGAAGGAGCTCCCATAGCCCGCGATTTTCGAGGCTTTTTCGAGGAAAGTCCCGACCGCCATGCCTGCCGGCTGGTAGAGCCCGCCGTGGATCACCCGGGTGTCGTTCGGTTCCCCGGCTTTGCGGATCGCATCTTGGGCCTGCGTGATCGTGTTCGAAGTGGCGATCAGGAATTCCGCGTATTTCTGTGGCAAGGCCGATGAGCCGCCGGGGTTGTTCATCGCGAGGTTCGGCTCGTTCCAGACCGTCCAAGAGGTGATCGGCTTATAGGGGAGGCTGGGATGGGCGGCCCAAAAGGCGCCGTTTCGGCCATATCGCTGGACCACGGTCCAGACGTATTGCAGCCATTCATTCCATTCGTTGCTCAGGTAATACTGGTGTATCGCCGCTTCGGTCCTGCGCCCGTAGAGTCCGCCTACCAAGTTGACTTCGTTTCTGGCGGCGCGTTCGATATCTATGTCATAGGTCTGCTGCCAGGCTGGCGATTCTTTCCAGTTGCCCTGGTCGGCGATCCTCTTCCAGACGATGCCCAGCTGGTAGACGTTGGCGCCCGAGCGCCTGACCGCTTCCATGTCCTGTTCGCTGGCCCCCTGGCCGCTTTCGTTCAACCCGATCAGGACCGCCGAAGCGCTGGAGGCGCCCGCGCAGAGCAGGACAGAGGTCGCCAGCAACGCCACGAGGAGAGCAGTGAGGCGCTTTGGCGCACTCCCGGCGGTCATCTTCTGTTTCACGTTCACTTTCGTTCTCTCCTGTTTGTGCATTTACCCTGCCTTTTGCTGTCGAAGATGACTGCTATGGATTGCAGCTGTTGAATTTGTCGCTGGCATCGAGAACGCAGCTGTCCGTTCCTTCCCCGCCTCCACCTACCTCGGCTATGCCGTCTTCAGCTTCGATGCGATCGGCTCCGCCACGACCGTAGATTTCGTCTTTGCCGAGGCGGCCCAGAAGGTTGTTGCCCGCGGAGTCGCCGTAGAGCTGATCGTTGCCGCCGCTGCCCTCGAGGTCGTCGATGTTGGCGAGCGTCCCCACGGTCCCAGAGGTGCACGCGGGAGTCGAACCTGACCAGGTGTTGCCCGCTTTGCCTTTTTCGAGGTCGGCCACGATCCCCGGCAAGCCTTCCGGCAGCTTCGCCCAGGAAGCGCTGTTGACGGCGGCACCGTCGCCTTCGCCAGATGCCGCGCCTTGGAGGGTGTCGCCTTCGCAGTTGGCGGCGGAGAGCAGCAGGTCGTTGCCGTTCCCTCCCTGCAGGCTGTCGGCTCCTTCGTTGTTGATCAGCGCGTCGTCGTAACTGCCGGCGCGCAGGACGTCGTTGCCGGCCCCGTTGCCGTCGACCAGCATGTCTTCGGTGCCGTTCGCGGCGGTGAGTTCGTCGTTGCCTTCGCCGCCGAGAAGGACGGGCGTGGTGGTCTCCGGAAAGCCTTCCAGCGTCAGCGCGTCGTTGCCGCCCATGCCGGCAAGCGTGATCGCGTCCAGGGGCTTCGGCAGGGTGCATTTGACTTTCGACGTTTCATAGGCGCAGTTGGCGGAGGCGGCGTCGCCGCTCACGTCGAATGCGGCCGATTCCCCTTCCGTGGCGAAGGTGACGTATCCAGTGCCGCCTTCGAGGCTGTAGGTCGCTTTGACGCGATCGGCTGCGGTGCTGCCGGTGAGGAAGAGCTCCACCCAGTTCAAGGTCCCCGGCAAGCTGGTGACCATGAAGCCGACGCTGATCTGGGCGCGGTTTCGCTGAGTCACGCTTTCGGCCGCACCGGCGCAGTCGCTCGTCGTCTCGGCGATGCAGTTGTCAGACCCACCCTGGCCGTTGATGGTGTCGGTGCCTTCCTCTCCATTGAGGAAGTCGCCGTCGGGACCGCCGTAGATTGTGTCATTGCCCCCCTTGCCGTAGATCGCATCGGCACCGCCACCGCCGTCGATCTGGTTTTCGCCGCTCGATCCGACGATCACGTCCGCAAAGGGCGAGCCGATCACATTCTCGAAGCCGCTGACGTTGACGTTGTCGAGACCACCGCCGTAGCGGGCATCGTTGTCGCAGGCCTCGAATTCCCCTTCGCAGGTGGTGCCATCCAGGTGCAGGTTCACCCCTCGCTCTTCGCCATTGCTGTCGGCCGGAAAGCCCGCGGGACCAACAGCGCCGTGGAAACCGGGCGTCACCGCTGTGGCAAAGCTCAGCGTGTCGGTGCCGCTCGGCCCGGTGTCTTCGATCGTGTCGATGGTGCCGTCACCGCGCACCAAATCGCTTTCCTGGTTGCCGTTGACGGTGTCGGTGCCGAGACCGCCGGAGAGCATGTCGTTGCCGGCTCCGCCGGATATTAGGCTCTCGTCGCCGACCCCGCCGAAGAGTTCGTCGTTGCCTGAATTGCCGTAGAGGATGTCGTTGCCACGCTGGCCGAAGATCTTGTCGTTACCACTGGAGCCGATCAGTTCCTGGCTGCCGTCTCCTCCGTAGCATGATTTCCCGGCTTCACATTTTTTTTCGGTGATACTCACCGTGGCCACCGCAGATCTGCCTGTGCGTCGCGCAGACAGATAGACAGGCGCAGTCACACCTGCCTGCCTTTCGGGGAGGCCTCCGTAGACGACGTCGTCGCCCGCGCCTGCTTCCACCACCTCAACGTTTGGATTGGCGAAGATCACATCGTCGCCTTCACCGCCTACGACTTCCTTCACGAGTGGTGAGGTAACGACGATACGGTCCGAACAGGAGCTGCCAAAAACCTTGGAACCATCAGCGCTGATGGTCGTCAGGGCGTTAGTGGTAAGGCTGCTTTGAACGCAAGGTGACGCCGCGCTTGCCCTACCAATCAGAGTACTTCCAAGTAGTACAACTAACGCGAAAAAACACGCTGCGCCAGCGCCCTGCCCCACCCTGCGTCGCATACCTCTCCCCCGTCGCGGTTCCCGTTCTCACGGACCCGATTCGGTGAAATCCATACCACACCGAATGCCACTTATGCCATGCAACTTCACAAACCCTCAACAAACTGGTTACCTAATTTTTGACAGATCGTGCCTGGGTGAAAAAGGTACTCTCTTTGCGTTCTCTTAATAATGAAGGAATCGCTTATAGGTACTGGTCAGTGTGACCGACTCGATGAGGTCAAAAACCTTCGAGCAGGACGTCGGCGTTGGCGATTAAGGCGGCGGCGATCATCAGCAGGACGGAGGGAACGAGAACGAGGGCGACTACTAGCTGGATCTTCGGCGCGGCGCGGGCGGCGCGCTCCTCCACTTCACGGCGCTGATCGCGGCGCAGGGACGCGGACTGGCGACGGAGCTGGTCGGCCAGGGGCGAGCCGAGGCGACGCGAACGTTCGATCGAGGCACAGAGGGTCGCGACCTCGCCGCCAGGGACACGCTCCCGAAGTGCAGACAGCGCTCGATCAAGCGGTTGCCCGCAGTCGAGCGCGGCGACGGCGACGCGCAGCTCGTCCGCGAGCGGGCCGCTGCCGTCGCGGGCGATCTCGGCGAAGCCGGCCGTCGGACCGCGTCCCGCGGCCGAGCCGATGGCGAGCAGGTCGAGTGCGTCCGGCAGGGCGGCAAGGAGGCGACGATGGCGGCGACGCGCCTCGCGCTCAAGCAACGCGTCGGGCAGGACGAAGCCGGCTGCCGGCATCGCGACGATGACCAGCAGGGACATGCGCCCCGGTGCCGCGGGCGCGACGACCAGCCCCACGATCCCACCCACTGCCGCGGACGCAAGCTTCGCCGCCATCAGCGCCTCGAGCGGAAACCGCGACTCGAGGCCGGCGCGGCGCAGGCGCGCCGGCAGGCTCAGGCGCTGCGCCGCGGCAAGCAGACTTTCGGTCATTCGACCACCCGCGAAAGGCGGCGGATCGCGACGAAGCCCACGGCCTGCAGCGCCGCCGAAAGCGCCAGCAGCACCGCCGACGCAGGCGCCCCGAGCACCTTTGCCAGAAAGCCCGGCTGGATCAGCTCGGCGAAGAGGGCGCCGCCGCTCGGCATCGCGACGACCAACAGCCCGGTGAAGCGCGCCTGGGCAGTCGCCGAGCGTGCGTCGTCGACGGCGCGATCGCGCTCCGCGGCGCCTTCCGCGAAGCGACGCAGAAGTCCCGCCAGGTCGCCGCCGGCTCGCCGCTGGCTGAGCAGCGCCGCGGCGAACGCATCGACCCTGGCCGAGCGCATTCGCCGCCGCCATCCCCCGATTGCCTCGGCGGTCGCCGTACCCAGCTCCAGCTCCGCGCCGAGCCGACCCAGCTCGACCGCGGCGGGCCCGGCGACCGAGGACGCCGCGGCCGGCAGCGAGGCGCGCAATGAGCGGCCCGCGCCCAGCGAGTCGGCGACCGCGGCCGCGACCTCGGGCAGGGCGCGCTCGACCGCACGGCGGTAACGGCGGCGGCGGCTCGACACGGCCCAGGCCGCGAGAGCCGGGCCGGCGACCGCCAGCGGCAGGGCAGCCATCGCGCCGGCCAGGAACCAGCCGCCGAGGAGCGCGGCGACGGCGCCGACCGCGGCGAGCCGGCGGCGCTCGACGGTCGAGGGCGCGTAGCCCTCGGCGCCCGCCCGCCGCAGCGGCTCCAGGGCGAAACGCACCCAGCGGGCGACCGTCGGCGTCGCGAGCACGGCTTCGCGGGCCGCGAGCGCGGTCAGTCCGCCGGCGGTCGCCCCCGCCAGCGGCAGCATCAGTCCCGGCGCGCCGCTCATCCCACTGCCGTCACGTTCGCGATCTCGGTGACTCGGCGCCTGCCGTCGGGCAAGCGCTCCAGTTGGACGACCAGGTCGATGCCGCGGCGGACCTGCGCCGCGATCGCCTCGTGCGGCAGGCCCAATCCCGCCATCAACGCCAGCGTCTCCAGCCGGATGAGCGCGTCGGCCGGGGAGTTGGCGTGCACGGTCGAGAGGGCGCCGCGGTGGCCGGTGTTGAGCGCGGTGAGCAGGTCGAGCGCCTCGGCGCCGCGCACCTCGCCGATCACGATCCGGTCGGGCCGCATGCGCAGCGCGTTGCGCAACAGGTCGCGGATCGTCACCTCACCCCTTCCCTCGACGCCCGCCGGGCGGCTCTCCAGCCGCACGACATGACGGCGCTGCAGGCGCAGCTCGGCCGCGTCCTCGATCGTCACCAGGCGCTCGCCGGCGGCGACGAAACCCGAGAGCGCGTTGAGCAGCGTCGTCTTGCCCGAGCCCGTGCCGCCGCTGACCAAGATGCTGCGCTGCGCTGCGACCGCGTCCTCGAGCTGCGCCAGCTGCGCCTCGCTCAGCGTGCCCAGCTCGACCAACTCGCGCGGACCCGGCCGGCGGGCGCCGAAGCGGCGGATCGAGAGCGCCGGCCCGTCGATCGCCAGCGGTGGGATCACCGCGTTGACGCGCGATCCGTCGGCAAGCCGCGCGTCGACCATCGGGCTGAGCTCGTCGATCCGGCGACCGAGCGGGGCGAGGATCCGCTCGATCGCGTTGCGCAGCTCCTCCTCGTCGGCGAAGACCGCGCCCGTGGCCTCGATCCGCCCGGCGCGCTCGACGTAGACATGGTGCGGTCCGTTGACCATCACCTCCTCGACCGTCGGATCGGCGAGCAGATCCTCCAGCGGCCCGAGCCCCACCGTGTCGCGCAGCACCCGGGCGACCAGGGTCTCGCGAACCTCGGCGCTCAGCAGCGCCGCCTCCTTATCGACCAGGTCGCGCACCTGCTTGCCCAGCTCCTCGCCGGCCGGTTCGCCAGCAGCCGCGGCATCGCGGCGCGTCTCGATCAGCCGAGTGCGGAGCGAACCGGCGAGCTCCTCCAGATGCCGCTGCTCAGCGCCCATCTCAGCCTTCCGGCAGCAACGTCACCTTGCGGGCGAAGCTCTCGGCGGCGATCAGGCGCAGCGCCTGCCGTTTGGTCAGCCCCAGGGTCGCCGCGGCGGTTGCCCCCGGGCCCGGCCCTTCGACGCCGGGCCTCAGCCCCAGGAGCGGGACTCCGGCGGCGGCGACGTAGGTCCGCCCCGGCCCCGGCCCCGCCGGTTCGCTCGTCACCACGACGTCCACCCTCGACCCCGCCGTCGGTCCGCCGGAGAGGAGGGCATCGGCGCCGCTGACGGCAATCTCGACCGGGCGCCTGCCCCCGCCGAGCCGCGGCCCATGTCGCCTGGTCCGCCCGACGCCGAGCTGCGTGCCGAGCAGGTAAGAGCCGGCGGGGAGCGGCGCGCGGGCGACAAGGCCGAGGGCTTCCTCCGGGACGAGCAGGGCGCCGGGCGGTACGAATCGCTCCGGCACGCGCCGTAGCTCGAGGTCCGCTTCGATCGCTTGCGGCCCGATCCGCCGCCCGGCGGCGATGTCCGCGGCGAGGATGACGACCGGCCGCAACGAACCGTAGCCGCGGACCGCGCTCTTGCCGTAGCCGTTGGCGATCGTCGCCGCCCCGGCCGCTGTGAGCAACGCCAGCAGCAGGAAGAGGAGCGCGCGGCGGCGGCGGCTCATGCCGCCAGCGAGTCGTGTCGGCTTGCGAGGGGAAGCTCAAGCAGAGCGAGCGAACCGCGCTCGGATCGGCGCAGGGCGAAGCGGCCGTCGTGGGCCGCCGCGATCTGCCTGACGACGGCGAGACCGTGGCCATGCCGGCGCCGGCCGGAGAGCCGGGCGATGACGTCGGCCGGTGTGTCTCGGCGCGCGGGCGGGCGCGAGGCTCTACCCGAATCGGCGATCACGATCCTTACCCGGCCCTTGTGCGGGCGGGCATCGACGGAGATCGCCGGCCCGCCGTGCTCGATCGCGTTGACGAGCAGGTTGTCGAGCGCCTGGGCCAGCTCCACCCTGTCGCCGACCACCGCCGCGCGCCCCGCCCGCCAGTGCAGGTCCAACGAGCCGCCCGCAAGGGTGGCCCGCGCCCGCCAGCGCCGCAGAGCCGCTTCCAGCAATGGCCGCACCTCGATCGTCTCCGCGGGACGTTGCAGGGAACCACCGTTGACCTCGCGGTCGAGCCGCTCGAGGGCCGCCGCCGCCAACCGCACCGAGCTTTCCAGCACCGGCGGCGAACCGATGCTTCCGCCGCCGACCAGGGCGATCGCCTGCAGCGGCCGGCGCAGCTCGTGCAGCGCCTCGTTGATCGCGTTGCGGCGTCGACCGGCGCGCAGCCCCTGCGCTGCGGCCACCGCCGCCATCGTCGCGCCAAGCGGCCAGCCGGCGACGATCTCGGCAAGCTCGGTCATCCGTCGAGGAGGCGGTAGCCGACGCCCCAGCAGTTGATCACGAAGCGCGCCCGCTCGGGGTCGAGTTTGCGCCGCAGCCGGCTCGCGTGGGAATCGAGCGTGCGGGTTTTGGTCGGCATCCGCTGGCCCCAGACCTCGCCCAACAGCTCGCGCTTGGAGAAGACCCGGTGTGGGTCGCCGGCGAGCACGCGCAGCAGCGAGAACTCCTTCTTGGAGAGCTGCACCTCGCGGCCTCCCACCCAGGTCCGCCGTCGCCCCGGATCGACGACTATGTCACCGACCCGCAACGGCCCGCTGCGCCGCTGGTCCGCTCGGCGCAGGATCGCCGCTATCCGTGCCCGCAGTTCGGCGTATACATACGGCTTCACCACATAGTCGTCTGCGCCGAACTCCAGGCCGCGCACCCGATCTTCGTCGGCCCCGCGGCCGCTGAGCACGATTACCGGCAACCGCGGGTCGAAACGGGAGACGACCCCGTCGGCTTCGCGGATCTCCCGCAGCACGTCGAGCCCCGACGCGTCCGGCAGCGTCAGGTCGAGCAGCATCAGGTCCGGCTGCTTGTAGCGGCACAGCCGCAGCGCGTCCGAAGCGCTGGGCGCGGGTAGCACGCCGAAGCGGTCCGCCATCAGGTTGTCGCAGAGCAGCTCGAGCGTCGGCGTGTCGTCCTCGCAGACGACTACGCTGGCGATCTCTCGTCTCTGGGGAAGCATGCCCGTCTAAGGGCACAGCCGCCGAAACTCTCCCCCGCTGCCACCCGCCGGCAACCGCAAAGTGCGAACTGCAGGCGTCTACCCGCGAGCGGTCACCCCGGGCGGGCGGGTAGCTCAAGCGCCGCCGCCGCCCGGCGGTCGAAGGCGAGGCGTCGCGGCGCTACCCCCCGCCTGAACGAGAGCGGCCTGCCGTCGTCGTCGAGGAAGACCAGGTCGAGCGCAAAGCGCATGCCGAAGGTGTGGACGCTCGAACAGCGCGGAATCAGGAGACCGGCGCCGGCCTCGGCCCGATCGAGATACGAAAGGCCGAGCAGGCGGGCGCGGGTCCCGGCCGCAACCGGCACCCGATGGCCGAGGATCGTCGCCGAGGGGAGACCGCGCAGGCGGCGAGCAACCATGATTCTCCAAGAGCTGAGCCCGGCGCTTCTCTCCCCCTCCAGCCATCGGCTCAGAGCGCTTTAGGCGCAAAACCTCATTCAACCCCCGCCCTCTACAGGCACGGGGCTACGATGACAGGCATGATCCAGCACCTGCCGTCGCCGGGCTTGCGAGGGCGGATGGGCTTCAACTCAATGAACAAGAAGACGACCCGCAGAGGAAATTACGAGTCGGGCTCCGACTACGTGCTCGAGTACGGCGAGCTCCGCTTCGCCTTCAACGAGGAGGACTTCGGCCAGCGCGTCGAGCAGGCCGCGGTCAAACTCGGCTTCGTCCAGCAGGGATTGAGCCGCGAGGAGCTTGACGACCTGCTCGACCTTGCCGTCAACGGCGAGATCTCCGAGCCCAGCTCGGAGCTCGGCGAGCACATCAACTCCAACTGGGAGGACCTGGTCGGCCCCTCCAACCGCAGCCTCGTCCACTGGCTGCGCCGCCTCGTCTTCCGCGGCGCCTGGCTCGACCAGCGGGTCAAGGAGGGTGAGCTCGACGTCGTCTTCGACGACCGCACGCAGACCTTCGGCTACGTCCAGCCCGACCGCGGCAACGAGCTGATCGAGCTCTCCAAAGAGCCCAGCTGGCGCCGCATCGCCTACCGCAGGTAGCGCTCGCTAGCCGGGGCGCTCGACCGCAGCCACGACAGTGAGCGTACCGCCCGCGGCGCCGAGGCCGGCGTCGAAGAACGCACGGGCCTCCTCGGCGCCGCCGAAGGTCTCGGCGAAGCGGCTCAGGGAGTCGATCAGGACGATCACGTCCTCGCCGGCGCCGGCCCGGGAGCGAGCCTGTGCCAGGGCGTCCTCGGCGTGTTTCGCCTTGCCGGCGGAGACGATCTCGGCCTTGGGCGCCTCGCGCTTCCAGTCGGCGAGCTCCTCCGGTGTCGGGTCGACGAGCAGGGCAATCGGATCGGGGCCGTTCGCAGCGCCGGACAGCTCCGCGGCGACCTCCCGCAGCATCGCCGTGCAGGCGGCGCGACTCTCGGCGTAGACGATCGCCTGGCGGCCGGAGGCAGCGGGCAGAAGCAGGTCGTGGACACGGACACCCTTGGGGCGCCGGCCCCAGCGGCGGCGGCGTCGTTTGCGTTTGGGGCGCTCCGTGGCGGACGCCGCGTCAGTTGGCGCGGCTGCGACAGGCTCGCGCGGCGGAGCCGGTTGCTGCCGCTCGCTTTTCTGGCCCTCGCGTGGCTTGCGCTCCTGACGGTCCCCGCGCGGCTCGCGGTCGCCCCGCCCGTCGCGAGGTTTGTTACGACCGCGATTGCGCTGCCTGCGTTGTCCCGAGTCCCCTCCGGAGCGCTCGCGTTTTGGTTTCGGAGTGGCGCCACCACCGCCACTCCCCCCGGCGAGCTTGTCGATCAGCTCTGCACGGGGCAGCATCCGGTAGCGCTCGACGCCGGCGTCGGCGGCGAGCTCGTGAAGCTCGGCAATGTGCTTGGACTCGAGTTCGGCTTTCGTCATCGTGATTGCAGGCTATTCAACCGGGCCGTCGCGATGCACTTCCGGCTGCGGCGGCGTCGGTCCCCGCCTCGGCGAGTGCCGCCGGCCAGGCCTCGGCCTCGCGCTTCACCTGCCGTCGTGACCAGCCGAGCTCCTCGCCAAGCACGGCGGCGACCGAGCGGGCGGCGTCGGCGTCGCGCAGCTGTGGCGCCGCCAGGAGCCCGAGCCGAGTGCGGCGCAGGAGCACGTCGGCGACGGAGCGCGCCTGCTCGAGTCGCGCCGCGATCGCCACCTCGGCCAGCAGGTCGGGGCGGGCGGGGACGATCGGCGCGGCCAGCTTCGGATCCTCGCGCGCCAGCCGCAGGACGTTGCGCGCCGCGTAGCCGTAGCGGAAGGCGAGCTGGGCGATCGCCTCCTCCCCCACACCCTCCGGCGCCTCCAGCTCGTCCGGCTGTGCCTCCCTTCCCAACGGCAGCTCCGCCGTGTGGCAGGGTGCCTCGCGGCCCTCGCGCTCGACCAGGCGGTCAACCGTCTGCTTCGCCATCCGCCTCCAGGTGGTGAGCTTGCCGCCGGTGATCGTCAGCATCCCCGACGAGGTCTCATACAGCTCGGCTTTTCGCGAGATGTCGACCGACTTCTTCGGGTCGCCGGTGGAGAGCAACGGCCGCACGCCGGCGTAGGCGCCGACCAGATCGGAGTCGCTCAGCGAAGTGCCGAAGAATGCATTGACCGCATCGAGCAGGTACTCGACGTCGGCCTCGCCCGGCCGAGGGTGGTCGATGTCACCCTCGTAGTCGTTGTCGGTGGTGCCGATCAGCGTCCTGCCGTACCAGGGAAGGGCGAAGATGTGGCGACCCTCGCCGGCGGGGACGATGCAGGCGGCGCTGCCGGTGGAGAGGTCGTCGCGATCGAGCAGGACGTGGGTGCCGCGGCTAGGCGAGATCCGCGGCACGTCCTCCTCGTCGGCTATCTCGGCGCCGATCCGGTCAGCCCAGACGCCGGTCGCGTTGACGACGCTCCCGGCCTCGACCTCGAAGCGCTCGCCCGATTCTGCCTCGACCGCGGCGACGCCGACCGCACGGCCGTCCTGCGTCAGCACCTCGGTCACCTCGGCGCCGTTCAGCATCACCGCGCCGAAGCGTTCCGCCTCGCCGAGGATCGTCAGCACCAGCCGCACGTCGTCGGTCTGGCAGTCGTAGAAGAGGTAGGCGTCGTTGGGGTCGCGCGGCTCCAACGAGGGCACCATCTCCAGGACCTCGTCGCGGTCGATCGTGCGGTGGCGGTCGGGCGACCAGTAGAAATCCTCGTCCTTGGAGGAGCGCATCTCGCGACGGCTGCGGCCGACCCGCGTGGTCGCCATCACGTCGTACATGTTGAGCCCCATCCCGAGTTTGCGGTCGCGCCGCTCCTCGGCGAAGGAGGGGACGAGGAACGGCGTCGGGTAGACCAGGTGCGGCGCCAGCTGCACCATCAGCTGGCGCTCCAGCAGTGCCTCGCGGACCAGGCCGAGGTCGAAGTTCTGCAGGTAGCGAAGACCGCCGTGGATCATCTTCGAGGAGCGGCTGGAGGTGCCGACGGCGTAATCGCCGCGCTCCAGCAGCGCCACCGAGTAGCCGCGTGAGGCGGCGTCGAAGGCGACCCCGGCGCCGGTGATGCCACCGCCGATCACGACCACCTCGAAGCGCTTGCCGGCGATCTCTTCCAGGGCCGCGGCGCGGGTCAGCATCAGTCGAGGTAGGTCGTGGTCTGGGCGACGGGCGGGCGCTCGGGCGGCTCTTTCTCCTGCCGCGGGCGGCCGAGGTGGAGCAGGCCGACGAAGCGCTCCTCCACGGGCAGGCCTACGGCAGCGAGCCCCTCGGCCGAGCGCAGCAGGCCGGGGGTGCGCCAGTAGCCGGCGAGCCCGCGCCCGTGGGCGGCGAGCAGAACGATGTAGGCGGCGACGGCGGCGGTGTGCAGGTCCTCCTCGCTCTGCACCGGATCGTCAGAGAGCACGCAGGAGACGACGATCAGGGTCGGCGCGCGGTCGAGCTTGGCGGCGCCCTCTGGCCCGGCCGCCTCCTTCAGCCGCTCCAGCGTCCGCGGACCGACGACCCGGAAGCGCCAGGGAGCGGTCAGGTTGTGGTTAGGCGCCCAGCGCGCCAGCTCGAGCAGCTCCTCGATCTGCTCGCGGGTAAGCGGCTCCGGGCCGAAGGCCTTGTGGGTGCGGCGAGTACGGATCGCGGTCTCGACGTCCATGCCTACCAGCCGAAGCGACGGCCGAGGAAGAGGACGCTGCCGAGGGCTAGGGCGGCGGCGGCGACTCCGATGCCAAGTGGCGTCCAAGGCTTTGGGCCTTCGTTGTCGCTTGCTTCGAACGGGGGTGCCGCGGACCCTGGGGCCGGGGTCGGTTCGGCTTCCTCGCCCTCCGGCGAGGTGCCAGGCGGAACCGTGGGCACGGCGCCGCCGGGGGTCGTGGGGGGCTTGGTCGATGGGCTCGTGCCGCCGCTGACCGGGGGGGCGCCTGACCCGACCCCTTCGAGCGTTTCAGGGGTCGAGCCGCTCCCGCCGGCGGGCGGCACCGTCGCGGTCGAGCCGCCGCTGCTCGGCGGCGGCGGGGCCGGAGCCGGTGCGCGGGCCGCCGCCGGCACGGGGAAGAAATCGCCGGCGACCGCGGTCAGCACCTGGCCGGTGACCCAGACCGGCGTCTGGTCACTCGAGGACGAGTAGCGGTAGTGGCCATCGGCGTCCTGCCGGACGGCGAGGTAGTCGAGGGCACTCTTGCCGCTCTCCCGCACCGACGTCGGGTCCTTCCCCAGGGCGAGCATTCCCTGCACCGCCCAGGCCGTGGACTGGGAGTTGACAGCGCCGGAGCCGCCGAGCGGGAAGCCACCGTTGGGACGCTGCACCTTGCGCAGGTAGCCGAGGCCGTGCTGGGCGGCGCCGGTGTCCGGCAGCGCTTGCATCACCGCGCCGGTGCCGTCGACCGTGCTGGGCGAGCCGGGCACGTCGCCCCAACCGCCGTCGCCGTTCTGGACCTTGGCCAGCCAGGAGATCGACTGGTCGATGCCGCCTCCCCCGGTGCTGCGCAGGGCGACCACAGCGAAGGCGGTCGAACCGGGCCAGCCTTCGTAGGAGCCGTTGCCGCAGCGGCGCTTGGCCAGCGCCGAGACGAGGTCATGGCCGTCGAAAGAGTGCGGATCGACCCCGGCGCCCTCCAGGGCGAGGATCGTGCGGGCGAAATCGCCGGGGCTGCTCAGCTCGTCGACCCGGGTGCGCAGGTAGCCAACCGGATTGTGGCCCGCTTTGGAGACGTCGAGCGGGTTGAGGTCCGCGGACTCCAGCCCCAACATCGCCCAGGCAGTCATCTCGGTGGACGAGTCGCTTTGCGGCGAAGCCCCCCAGCCGCCGTCGGCGTTCTGCGCCGCGACGAGCCAGGCGGCGGCGCGACTGACGTCTGAGGCCTGGGCGCGGGCGGGGAGCACGCTCACCAGCGCCAGCGCGAGCAGCAGCACCGAGGCGACGGCCGGCGCCCGCCATTCGAAGCGCTCGCGAAAGCGGACCAGCATCCGCACCATCGCCGGCCCGGCGAGGAGGGCGAGGCCGGCGTTGCCGATCGCGTGGGCCGCGTCGAAGGGCACGGCGCGGGACTCGAGCACGAGGAAGCGCTGCACTGAGAGGTCGCCTCCGTAGGTCGCCATCAGAGAGAAGTTCAGCAGAGCGCCGTAAGCGACGCCTGCAAGGGCACAGACAATGGCCAAGGTGAAGCGGCCGGCACGGGGGCGAACGACGGCGAGCGCCGCGCCCAAGATGCCGCACATCCCCCAGCCCACCATCTGCCAGGGCGTCCACGGCCCCTGGCCGAACCAGAAATTCGAGACGAGCGCGGCTAGCCCGCCGACCGCGAATCCGGGCGCCGGACCAAGCGCGAAGCCGGCGAAGATGACGATGTCGGTGGTCGGCTTGACGTTGGGAAAAGCGGCGAAGGCGATCCGACCGGCGATCGCCAGCGCCGCGAGGGCGGCGACGAGCGCGACCACCTGCGAGGTCGGCCGCGAGCGCTCATACCAGGCGAAGCCGGCGAGCAGCGCGGCCCCGACGATGAGAAAGCTGGCGAGCTCCCAGCTCATCGGTCCCCCCGCGAGCCGAGGTGCGCCGCACCCTGCTCGGGAGTGATCACACCCGGCAGGTCGAGGATGCGAGCTACCTCGGTGGCGAAGTACCAGCCGCCGGAGAGGATCTCGCCCGCCCCGCCGTCGGCGATGACGACGCCGTCCCCGAGCAGCACGACCCGCTGGGCGAAGGCGGCGGCGAACTCGACGTCGTGGGTGGCGACGACGACGCCGGCGCCACGCCTCGCCAGGCCTTCGATCAGCTCGACCAGATCGCCCTTGCGTGCCCGGTCCATACCGCGGGTGGGCTCGTCCAGGGCCACCAGGCCCGGCAGCTCATCGCCTTCCATGCGTCCAGCCAGCGCTATGGCCAACGCCAGCCTCTGCCTCTCACCGCCAGAGAGATCCCGCGGGTCGGAATCGCTCGCGTGCTCGAGGTCGACGATCCGCAGCACCTCCCGCCCAGCGTCGCCCGGCAGCTCGTCACCCACCCGCTCTCGGACCAAATAGTCGCCGGGGTTTTGAGTCAGCAGGGCCATGCCCCCGGGCGTCTCAGCCTTTCCACGGGCTGCCTCGACCAGGTCGGCAAGCAGCCGTAGCAACGTGCTCTTGCCCGCCCCGTTTCGGCCCATCAGCGCCACCCGTTCTCCGGTAGAGACCCTCATGTCGATTCCCCGAAGCACGTCTTGCCTGGAGTCTCCCTCGCCTAGCTCCACCCAGAGGTCGCGTGCTTCGGCAGCCGTGGTGTCGGCAGAGGGACGGGGGTCCCCCGTCCGAAACCCGCGCTGAGCGCTCGGCGAGGGCGCCGTTCTCGCCGGCTCACAAGTTTCTGCCGGGGGACCCCCGTCTCTCTGCCCCTGACCAGCCCCCTCCTCCTCACGTTCGCGGAGGGTGCTTCGCGCGTCGCGGACGCCAACGGGCAAGGGTTCAATTCCCGCGAGGGAGAACAACCGGGCCGCAGGCGTCTCCAAAGCTGCGTCGACTTGTTGCGCCCACGCTAGGAAGTCTCTCGGCGAGCCATCGAAGGCGACAGAGCCGGCATCCATTGCGATTACCCGGTCGACGGCAGCCAGACAGCGCTCCAGCCGATGCTCGGCAAGAAGAACGGTCACCCCCCACTCCTCGTTGAGCCGCCGGAGAAGCCAGATGAGCTCGTCGCCGGCTACCGGGTCGAGCTGGGAGGTCGGCTCGTCAAGCAGCACGAGCTGTGGGCGGGTGACTAGGGCTGCCGCTAGCGCAACTCGCTGTAGCTCACCGCCGGAAAGCGTGTCGACCGTCCGGTCGAGCAGGTGCGGGATCGCCAATGCCAGAGCCACCTCCTCAACCGCGCGAGCGCGAGAAGCCGCGGGAGTGCCGCGCATCTCCAGCGGCAGCTCGATCTCCGCCGCGACCGTCGTCGACACCACCTGGGTCTCCGGGTCCTGAGCTACGTAGCCGACTGCCGAGGCCATCTCGCCGGGGCCGCCGGCGATTGCGTCTTGGCCGGCTACACGGATGCTGCCCTCGATTTCGCCGCCGTGGAAGTGTGGGACGAGGCCGCAGGCGGCGCGCAGCAGGGTCGTCTTGCCGCAGGCCGAACGGCCGGCGAGCAGCGCGAACTCCCCGGAGGCGAGCGCCAGCGAAACCCCCTCGAGTGCCCTGTCGACTTTTGACGTGCCATGGGACGTAGAAAGTCGACCGCGCTCACCCGAGGTCGGATAGGCGTAGGAGAGCGACTTGATCTCCAGGGCAGGTACGGCCTGAGCGCGGGTCGCGAGGTCAGGCACTGCGCCTCCTTGGCGCGAATCCGGAGAGGACGACCAAGACCGAAAGCGCGATCGTTGCCGCGCTCAGCCCAACTTCGATCGTCGGGTATTCGTGGAAGCTGTCAGCGCCAAGCACCTTGCCGGCGATCGCCGCGACGAGGACGATCGCGCCGATCGCGTAGAACCGCCGATCGAAGCGCGAACGCTTCCTGGAACTTTGTACCCCCCATAGGGGCCACAATCGTTCAACGAAGCGCCCGTGGGAGCGTTCGAGGCTGTAGCCGCGCAGCTCCAGCGTGGCCGCTACGTCCACGGCCCTGTCGAGCGATCCGGTCAGCAGGCGACGCGCCAGCGCCGCCCGACCGAGCGGCGCGGCGGCCGGCCCCCGTAGGCGACCGGCGTCGCGCAGGCGCGCGGCGTCGGCGGCGGCGACTGGGACCAAGCGCGAGATCAGCGTCGCGGTCAGCGCCGAGCGTCCGGCCACCGGCCTCAAAGCCCGCAGCACCCGGTCGGGATCGACGCAGGCGGAGTAGACGGCAAAGGCGACCATCGCCACCGCCGCCCGCAGGCCGATTACCGCGCCCGCCGCCAGCGCCTCGGCGGTGACGTCGACCTGGCCCAGCAGCGGCCACTCGCCCAGCCGCAGCAGCACCGTCTCGCCGCGGGCGACGACGAGCGCGTTGACGGCGACGATCAGCAGGGCCAGGGTCAGGCTCATGCGCAGCGCCACCCGCACGGCCGAGCCGGCGCCCGCCGAGTAGCCGGCCGTCGCAGCCGCGATGCCGACCGCCGCCAGCACCACCGGGTTCGAATAGAGGAAGGCGACCGCGACGATGGCGCCGAGGTAGGCGGCGGCGGCGCCCGGCGAGGCCTCCTGCAGGGGGCCTCGGCGCGGGGTGTAAGCGAAGGGTGACCTCACCGGATCGGCAGCGGCGTCTCCCTGCCGCCTTCGGTCGCCACCGCGTAGCGGTCGCGCAGGTGAGCGGCATCGAGCAAACCCGCCGCGGCCAGCGCGCCGCGGGCGGTCGCACCGCTGACGAGCCAAACCGGCGGAGCTTCATAGCGGCGCGTCGTGGCCACCAAGCCGGCGCCCGGACCGAAGCGGCGCACCTGCTCGCCGCCTTCGTCGAGTCCCTCCAGTCGGTAACCGCCTCCCTGCCGGTTCGCGAAGTCGGCGAAGACACCGCTCACCTGCGGCCCTCCCTCCAGCTGCGCGGCCGCCGGGTCCTCGCGCAGCCGCGCCCAGGGCCCGACCAGAACGCGGATCGCGTCGTCCGGCGAGTCCCTCACCGGCGTAATGTCGGCTTGGCGGAGCTTCCGCCGCACAGCGCCGCAGGCCGGACCGCCACCCATGCAGACGAGCGCCACCGGATGAGTCTCGCCTTCGTAGCCGCCGTGCAGCGGCCGCGGCCACGATCCGACCACGGCAGGCACGCGCTCGGCGGCGGACCAGTCGTGGTAGTCCCACCAGATCGCCTCGCCCCCGCGCAGGGGGAAATCGGCCGCCCCGACCGGCGCCTCGACCCCGTTCATGTAGAAGAACCAGTCGAAGCGATCTCCGTTTCGAACCGCTTCGCCGAGGCCGTCGATCGAGCTCACGAAGCCGCCGCCGTAGCGGGTGGAGATCTCGGCGTTGCGGTCGAGCACCCGCATCACCGTGTCCGCCTCGGTCGCCTCGTCTTCCAGCGGCGGCTGCACCGGTTCGGCGCCGTAGTCCCGCGTCACCGTCAACGAAACGCCGCCGACGTCAGATCCAGGACCGATGCCGCAGCCGGCGGCCGCGAGCGCTGCTCCGAGGAGCAACCCGCTCACGACGGCCACGCTGCGGCGCCGCCTCACCGACTCAGGTCCCGCCCACCGGACCCACCGGGCATTTGTCTGGGAGGGTCGAAACGCAGACCGGAATCTGGTTGGACGGGATGTCCTTGCCGTGGGTGGCGACCAGCGTCGCCGACCCGTCGACGCTCACCGTCGTGCGACCCTGGGCATCGGTCGGATTGGCGGCACCGGTGACGGTCGCCCCCGCGGCCGGTTTGTGTTTGCCCTTGTCGTTGTCAGAGAAGACGCGAACGTCGAACGGCGTCCCCGCGGTCGCACTGGTCGGTGCTACCAGCGACAGCTCGTTCGGGTACGGGTAGGGCTCCAGCGCCCAGAGCACTTCGTCGCCGGCTTTCAGCTTCACCGCGTCGCCGCCGAGTTCGGGGTTCTTGTGGTTGACCTTCAGGTACCAGGAGAGCTTGGAGGTCGCCTTGTATCCACCCACCCCGCAGATCCCGAGGCCGAAGTCGAAGGCGTCGGTCAGCAGCAGCGGCTGCAGCGAGCCGGCCGTCTTCGCCGCCTGGCCGAGCAGGCCGAGCGCGGTGGCGCCTTTGATCGTCGCCGCTTTGCCGCTGCCGGCCGTACCTTTGCCGAAGCAGGTCGCCTTGTGGCTGGTCGGCACCGAGACGGTGCCGGTTTTAAGCGTCTCTTCGACCAGCTGCTTGCCGCCGCCGACCACGCGCAGCTCGGCCGGGACCTTCGCCGCGGCGATCGCGGCGGTCGAAGCGACAAGGATGAGAGCCAGCGCGCAGGCCGCCACCAGCCGGAATGGGATGAGTCTTGGCATTTAAGCCACCCTTTCCTCGAGGGTTGTCATGGCTGGCCGGGGACAGGTCTCCTGGCTTCCGGGAATCGGTCGGCCGCACCTTCCCGGGGACTCAGTGTCGTCCCCAGTGGCCGGCGCAACGT
>Ga0193695_1000061_pt1 | contig 18436 bp, 20 predicted proteins | sample L3s2metaG_FD_160568 | JGI IMG/M metagenome (GOLD analysis project Ga0193695, IMG submission 160568) | Soil microbial communities from a riparian zone of the East river system, Colorado, United States - L3s2 | ecosystem: Environmental > Terrestrial > Soil > Riparian zone | place: USA: East River... | reverse complement strand
GTTGATCTTGTGGGCACCCGTGTGGGCGAGGTCCTCGCGCTTCAGGTAGACCCGGCGCCCAGCCCGCTCGGAGAGCCGTTCCGCCGGGTACAGCGGCGTCGGTCGGCCGATGAAGTCGCGGTGCAGCCCCCGCAGCCGCGCCCCGAACTCCTCGTCCTCGCGCGCCTCAACCCAGGCGGCACTCAGCTCGTCGAGCGCCGGGATCAGCGTCTCGGGGACGTAGCGACCCCCATAAGGGCCAAAGCGCTCCTCGATCGTCGTCATCAGGAGCTAACGCTAGCCGCCTGTGCGGCCTCGAAGAAGGAGGTCATCGCCGCGTGATCCTTGCGGCCCGGCTCGGCCTCGACCCCACTGGCGACATCGACCGCATAAGGGTGAGTCGTGGCAATCGCCTCGGCGACGTTCTCGGCTCGCAGGCCGCCGGCGACGATCGCCGGCACATCCGAACGCCGCTCACGCAAGAGCCCCCAATCGAAGCTCTCGCCGCTGCCGCCCCAAAGCCCTTTCGCACCCTTGTCGAAGAGATGGAAATCCGTCCGAAAAGCCTCCGCGGCATGAACATCCGCCGCACTGGCCACATGCACAGCCTTGATCACCTTGACCCCCGTCTTTCGCGCCACCTCCCCGCAGAACGCCGGGCCCTCTTCCCCACTCAGCTGCACCATCGTCAACCCCGCATCCTCAACAGCCTTCGCCACCTCACCCAACTCAGGATTCACAAAGACCCCAACAACCTCACACTTTCGCCGAAAAGCAGCCGCAATCCGCACCGCCTCAGCAGCTTCCACCACCCGCGGACTCTCGGAGAAATGAATAAGCCCGACGGCCCAAGCCCCCAGCCTCACAGCCTCAGCCGCGTCATCGAGATTGGTAACGCCACAGATCTTGACTCGCATGAAGCAAGCGTACGCGAGAGAGCCGGGCATCCCCCCGCGGCAACTTGTGAGCCGGCGAGGCGCGAACCCTCACAAAGCGATTCGACGCGGGTTGCAGCGGGGGATGCCCGGCTCTCTACCGCGAGGGCACTTCTTCGGTCGAAGCCGGCCGAACCCCGAGAGTGACGGCGATCGTCTTCGGCTTGCCACCCCGATCGACCGTCAGCTCCATCTTGTCCCCCGGCGAAGCCGCATTGACCGCGTTGACCACGTCTTCGATGCCCGCGATCTTCTTGCCGTCGATTTCTGTGATCACATCGCCACCGAGCCTGAAGCTGGCCCCTTCGATCGTCGCCGAGGTGTTGCCGCCCTTGAGCCCCGCTTCGTCGGCCGGGCCGCCCTTGACGACTTCGTTCACGAGCACGCCTTCTTCCACTGGCAGCTTCAGCGCCTTGGCCAGATCGGGGGTGATGCTGCCGCCGGTGATCCCGAGATAGGCGTGCTTGACTTCGCCGTGTTCTTCTATCTGGGTCACGACTTCTCGCGCCGTGTTGATCGGCACGGCGAAGCCGATGCCGACGTTGCCGTTGCCACCGCCGCCGGTCTGGATCTGCGAGTTGATCCCGATCACCCTGCCTTCGCTGTCGATCAGCGGGCCGCCCGAGTTGCCGGGGTTGATCGCGGCGTCGGTCTGGATCACGTGCGAGATCGAGAAGCCGTTGGGCGCCTGTATCTGCCGCTGGATGGCGGAGACGATGCCGGCGGTCACGGTGCGATCGAGGCCGAACGGATTGCCGATCGCGACGACCGGTTCGCCTACCTCGACCTTCGACGAATCGCCGAGGGCGAGCGGGTGGAGGCTGTCCGTCGGAGCATCGACCTTCAGCAGCGCCACGTCGGTGGCGGGATCGGTTCCCACCACTTCGGCGGTGTAGGTCTTGTCGGAGGAGCCGAGTTTGACCTCGACTTTGTCGGCGCCTTCGACCACGTGGTTGTTGGTGACGATGTGGCCTTCGGTGTCGATCAGGAAGCCGGATCCCGTGGCCACTCCCCCGCCTTCGGATTCGCCGAAGGGACTCAGTTCGGACGGTTCTTCGGGTTTCAGCTCTGAGGAGATGAAGGCGACCCCCTGCCCGTCGTGGCGGTAGATCTGATTGACGAGATTTCCGCCTGAGTTTTCTTCTTCGTTGGCATTTACCGGGGCAGCCAACGGTTCGGCGACGGTCACAGTCGAGTCGCTCCCGTCGGCATGAATCCAGCCGGCGGCGATCGCCACCCAGCCGAAGGCCGCGACGACGATTCCGCCGAGGAGAGCAGAGCCGAATGAGGTCTTGAAGATGCGCTTCATCGCCAGGCGATGATGCAGAGACTGTTCAAAGTTCTTCTAAAAGTTCTCCGCGTCAGGGCAGATGATGCTCGCGGGTGCTCTCGTCGGCGCCGGTCAGCTCGCGGGTCAGCGCTTCGGGATCGGCGCTGCTCATCAGCGCCGAACCGATCAGCACGGCATCGACCCCGACGCGCTCAAGCTCTTCCAGCTCCGTCCGGGCGGAGATACCGCTCTCGGCTACGACGGTCTTGCCGGCCGGCACGTCTGGCATCAGCTCGTAGGTCGTCGCGACGTCGATCGTTCCGTCGTCGAGGTTGCGGTTGTTGATCCCGATCACGTCGGCGTCGAGCCGCAACGCCCGCTCCAGCTCCTCGCCGTCGTGCACCTCGACCAGGCAATCGAGGTCCAGACCTCGCGCCCCCTCGTACATCTCCCGGAACGCGCCGTCCTCCAGCGCCGCGACGATCAGCAGGACCGCGTCGGCGCCGCCTGCCACCGCCTCGAACAGCTGGTACGGATCGACGATGAAGTCCTTGCGCAGGATCGGCAGGCTGCAGGCGGCGCGGGCCGCGCGCAGATCGTCGAGCGAACCGCCGAAGTGGGTCTCATCGGTCAGCACCGAGAGGGCCGCCGCGCCGCCGCGCTCGTAAGCGCCGACCCGATCGGCGACGTTCGCGGTCGAGGCCCAGCTGGCACCGGCGCTCGGCGAGCGGCGCTTGAACTCGGCGATCACGGAGAGGCCGGGCCGGACCAGCGCCTCGCTGAACGGCCGGTCGTCGCCGCGACCGCGGAGGCTCGATTCGAGTTCCGCCTGCGACATCTGGGCGCGACGGTCCTCCACTCCCTCGCGCGCCGCGGCGATCAGCTGCTCGATCATTCCCACGTGAGAGACGAAGCCTAGTGGGCAAGCCTGGCGGTTGCTGCAATTAGCCGGTCGAGGAGCTCGCGGGCGGCGCCGCTGTCTATCGTCGCCGCGGCCTTTTCCACCCCGTCGCCGAGATCGGCGGCGAGGCCGCCGACGTAGATCGCCGCGCCGGCGTTGAGCAGCACAAGGTCGCGGCGCGGACCGTCGCCGCCCTCCAGCACCGAACGTGAAGTGGCTGCGTTCTCCGCCGGCTCGCCCCCGGCGACTTCCTCCAGCTCGCCGCCGGTGAGACCGAACTCGCCGGGCTCGACGAACCACTCCTCCGTGCGGCCCTCGGCGACCTCGATCACCCGCGTGCGGGCGGAGATCGAGAGCTCGTCGACGCCATCGTCGGCGGCGACGACCATCGCCCGCGCGCTGCCCAACCCGACCAGCGCCTCGGCGATCGTCTCCTGGTAGTGGCGGTCGGAGACGCCGAGCAGCTGGCGCTCAGCTCCGGCCGGGTTGGTCAACGGACCGAGGAAGTTGAAGATCGTCCGTACGCCGAGCGCTTTTCGCACCGGCACGACGTGCGCCATCGCCGCGTGGTGACGGGGGGCGAACATGAAGCCGAAGCCGACCTCGTCGATGCACTGCCCGACCCGGGCCGGGTCGAGCCCGATGTTCACCCCGAGCGCCTCGAGCAGGTCGGCGGAGCCGCAGCGGCTGGTGTTCGAACGGTTGCCGTGCTTGGCGACGGCGCAGCCTGCCGCGGCCGCGACCAGCGCGGCGGTGGTCGAGACGTTGAAGGTCGACGGGCCGCCGCCGGTGCCGGCCGTGTCGACGAGATCCCCGCGCGCGGTCTCGACCGCGGCGGCGAACGAGCGCATCGTCCGCGCCAGGCCGACCAGCTCCGGCACCGTCTCCCCCTTTGCCCGCAGGGCGATCAGGAAGGCGCCGGTCTGCACCCCCTCGGCGCGTCCCTCCATGATCTCGGCGAGCACCGCCGCGGCGTGGTCGGCGGTCAGGTGGTCGCCTTTGCAGACGGCGTCGATCGCCCTGGTGACGATGTCGTTCGGCACTCCGTCAGTCCTCGCCGAGGAAGTTCTTCAGCAGGTGCTTGCCCTGCGGGGTCAGCACCGACTCCGGGTGGAACTGGACGCCCTCGGCCGGCAGCTCGCGGTGACGGGCGCCCATCACGACGTCGCCGAGGCTGGCGCTGAGCTCGAGTTCGTCGGGCAGGTCGGGATCGGCGACGAGCGAGTGGTAGCGGCCGGCGACGAGCGGGCTGGGCAGACCGGCGTAGATCGTCCGCCCGTCGTGAGTGACCTCGGCATCCTTGCCGTGGATCGGGTCCCCCTGCACGGTGCGGCCGCCGAAGGCCTCGACCAGGGACTGGTGACCGAGGCAAACCCCCAACACCGGCGTGCCTGCCTCGGCGAAGGCCCGGATCGCCGCGACTGAGATGCCGGCCTCGGCGGGCGTGCAAGGCCCCGGCGAGACGACGAGGCGATCGACATCATGCTCGAGCAGCTCGCCGATCTCGGCCCGGTCGTTGCGCACCACTTCGATCTCGGCCCCGAGCTCGCCCATGTACTGGACCAGGTTGTAGGCGAAACTGTCGTAGTTGTCGATGACGAGGACGCGCATCGTCATGCCCAATCGGGCTGTTCGCAGGCCAGCTCGACTGCGCGAAAGACCGCCTTGGCCTTGTTGACCGACTCGTTGTACTCGTAGGCCGGCTTGGCGTCGGCGACGGTGCCGCCTCCCGCCTGGACGTGAACCTTGCCGTCCTTGACGACGACGGTGCGGATGTGGATCGCGGTGTCGAGGTCGCCGTTCCAGGAGAGGTAGCCGATCGCGCCGCCGTAAGAGCAGCGCTTGACCGGCTCCAGCTCGTCGATGATCTGCATCGCGCGTACCTTGGGCGCGCCGGAGAGCGTGCCGGCCGGCAGCGCCGAGCGCAGCACGTCCATCGCCCCCACCCCCTCGCGCAGCGTTCCCGAGACCTGGCTGACGATGTGGAGCACGTGCGAGTAGGTCTCGACGACCATCAGCTCGTCGACCTCGACCGAGCCGTACTCGCAGACGCGGCCGAGGTCGTTGCGGCCGAGGTCGACCAGCATCACGTGCTCGGCCCGCTCCTTGGGGTCGTTGACGAGGCGCTCGGCGAGGCGGCGGTCCTCCTCCTCGTCGCCGCCACGCGGGTAGGTGCCGGCGATCGGCCGCGTCTCCACCCGCCGCCCCCGCACCTTGACCAGGGGCTCGGGCGAGGCGCCGGCGATCTGGAAGTCGCCGAACTCGAGGAAGTACATGTACGGAGAAGGGTTGACGGCACGTAGGCCGCGGTAGACCGAGAACGCCTCGACCGGTGCCGGCGCGGAGAAGCGCTGCGAGGGCACGACCTGGAAGGCGTCGCCGGCGTGGACATAGGCGACGATCCGCTCCACAGCCGCTTCGAACTCCTCGCGCTCCATGCCTGAGACGAAGCGCGGCGGCTCGGCGATCGCGGGCGAATCCGGGGCGGGCACCGGGCCACGCAGCCGGTCGCGCACCTCGGCGATCGTCGCCACCGAACGCTCGTAGGCGGCGTCGATCCCGCCCTCGTCATCGGCGAATGCGCAGGACATGATCGTCAGCTCGTGGCGCAAGTGGTCGAAGACGAGCAGCACGTCGGTGATCATCAGCGCCATGTCGGGCAGGCCGAGCGGGTCCGGGTTCGGCTCGCCCAGCGGCTCGACCGTGCGCACCAGGTCGTAGCCGAAGAAGCCGACCGCGCCGCCGGCAAACGGCGGCAGGTCCTCGACTGGAGCAAGCCGGAAGCGCCCGAGGCTCTCGGCGACGGCGGCATAGGGATCGGGCGCCTCGCGGTCGGCTCCTCCGGTCTCGCTGAGGATGCCATCGCTCCATCTCAACACCGAACGCGGGCGAATGCCGACGAAGGAGTAGCGGCCGACCTGTCCCTGCTCGGCCGACTCGAGCAGGAAGCAGGGTGCCCCCTCGGGCTCTCCGGCACGCAGCTTGAGGAATGCGGAAACGGGGGTCTCGCAGTCGTCGATGAAGCGTGTGCGGACAGGGACTACGTTGCCCCCGCCCGCGAGCTCCCGCGCCCGTCCCAGACTCGGCTCGATCCGCAGCTCGGCGGTGTCAGCGGCGACGGCCATTGAGGACCTCCATCGCTGCCGCGAGCGGCACCTCGCGCGAGGCGAGCAGGACGTTCAGATGGTAGAGCAGGTCGGCAGCCTCTTCGGCGACGCGCTCGTCGGACTCCTCGCGCCCTGCGCGCACGACCTCCTCGGCCTCCTCGGAGACCTTCTCGCCGATCAGCTTCGGATCGTCGAGCAGCTTCACCGTGTAGCTGCCCTCGGGCCGCTCGGCGGCGCGGTCGCGAAGCGTGCGCTGCAGCGCGGCCAGCGCCTCGTGGGCAACCGGCTCGGGCTCGCCGGGGGCCGCCGGCGCGTCCTTCTCGGTCGACGCCGAGCCGCCCAGCTCGCGGTAGAAGCACGACCGCTCACCCGTGTGGCAGGCGGGCCCGGTCGGCTCGACCAGGGCGAGGACGGCGTCGCCGTCGCAGTCGTAGCGCAGCTGCTTCAACTTCAACACGTGACCGGACTCTTCGCCTTTGCGCCAGATCTTCCCCCGCGAACGGCTGAAGAAGTGCATCTCCCCCGTCTCGACCGTCAACCGCAGCGACTCCTCGTTGGCGTAGGCAAGCGTCAGCACCTCGCCGCTGTCGGCGTCCTGCGCCACGCATGGAACCAGGCCACGCTCATCGAACTGAACCTGCTCGAACATCAGGCAATCGTAGTCCGCAGGCGCTGGAGGGGATGGGGGATGCCCTCGAACGGGCGGATACTCAAAGTGCCGAGCTAATCAGCTCGGCACTTGTCCGGGCGAGGGCATCCCCCATCCCCTCACTCGATCCCGAGTCGATCCAGCAGCCCCTCGTCTCTCCGCCAGTGGCCGCGGACGCGGACCTGGAGGTCGAGGTGGACCTTTGCGCCGAGCTCCGTTTCCAGCGAGCGTCGGGCCGCGATGCCGACCTCGCTGACCTTGGCGCCGCCCTTGCCGATCAGGATGCCCTTCTGCGACTCGGTCTCCGCCCAGATCTCGGCCCGCACGGTGACCAGGCCGTCGTCGCGCCGGTCGATCTCCTTGACGTTCACCTCGACCGAGTGCGGAATCTCGTCACGGGTCCGGTTGAGGATCTGCTCGCGGATCAACTCGGCGAGCATCGTCTCGCTCGACTGGTCGCTGTGGTCCTCCGGTGGATAGAGGTACTCGCCCTCGGGCACCAGCTTGCCGAGCCGCTCGACCAGCTCTTCCAGCCCTTCCCCGCCGCGGGCGCTGATCGGGAAGACCTCGTCGACCCCCTCCAGCTCGGCCGCCTCGGCGAGCACCGGCACCAGCTCGTTCGGCCCGACCGTGTCGATCTTGTTGACAGCTCGCTTTTCGCCTCGACCAGGGCACGGGCGATGAAGCGATCGCCGGGGCCGATCCCCTGCTCGCCGTTGACGACGAGCAGGGCCAGGTCGGAGTCGGCGAGCTCGCGCTCGACCCGGCTCTGCATGCGCTCGGTGAGCACGTCGCGGGGCTTCTGCACGCCGGGCAGGTCGACCAGGACCAGCTGGCGGCCGGCCTCGGTGTCGGTGGCGATGCCGCGGATCGCCCGCCGCGTCGTCTGCGGCCGCATCGAGACGATCGCAACGCGACTGCCGACGATCGCGTTGACCAGAGTCGACTTGCCGACGTTCGGCCGCCCGGCGAGCCCGACGAAACCGGCCCGCGTCATCGCAGTCCCGCCAGCACGCGCTTCTGCAGGGCGAGCATCTCGCCCCCGTCGCTCTCATGGTCCATGCCGCAGAGGTGAAGGGCGCCGTGTACGGCCGCCTCGACCACGTCGGAGCAGTGCTGCGGGCAGATCGCCACGTCGCCGAGCTCGCGCGGCCCGGGGGTCGGCCCACGCCCGTCGAGTGGGAAGGCGAGCACGTCGGTCGGTGCGTCGACACCTCGATGCTCGCGGTTGAGCTCGCGGATCCGCGCGGCATCGACCAGCTCAACCGCAACGTGACCGTCGCCAATACCCGCCGCCGCCAGCGCGGCCGTCACCGCCGCGCGCAACTCGACCGGCACGTCGGAGAGGTCAACCACCATCCGCTGCGGGTGGCTGCCGGCGTTCGGCGTGCTCGCCGTAGGCGGCGACGATCCGCTGGACCAGCTTGTGGCGGACGACGTCCTCGCCGCCGAAGCGGACGAAGGAGATGTCCTGGACCTCGCTGAGGATGTCGCGGACAACGACCAGGCCCGAGCGCTGGTCGCTCGGCAGGTCGATCTGGGTGATGTCGCCGGTGACGACCATGCGCGAGTTGAAACCGAGCCGGGTGAGGAACATCTTCATCTGCTCCGGGCTGGTGTTCTGCGCCTCGTCGAGGATCACGAAGGAGTCGTTGAGCGTGCGGCCGCGCATGAAGGCGAGCGGCGCGACCTCGATCACGCCGCGCTCGAAGTAGCCGTTGACCCGGTCCGGATCGAGCATGTCGAAGAGCGCGTCGAAGAGCGGCCGCAGGTAGGGATCGACCTTGGCCTGGATGTCGCCGGGCAGGAAGCCCAGTCTCTCGCCGGCCTCGACCGCGGGGCGGGTGAGGATGATCCGCTGCACTTCGCGCTCGGCCAGGGCCGCGGCGGCCATCGCCACCGCGAGGAAGGTCTTGCCGGTGCCCGCCGGGCCGATGCCGAAAGTGATCGTCTGGTTGCGGATCGAGTCGACGTAACGTTTCTGGTTGAGCGTCTTCGGCGCGACCTTCGTGTTGCGGTGCCGCCAGACGACGTCCTCGAGGATCTCGGCCGGGCTCTCGTGCGCGTCGAGCGCGCCGGTAACCGCTTCGATCGTCCCCGGGGCGACCTCGTGTCCTTGCTCGATCAGATCGACCAGCTCGTCGACGACGGTCGCCGCCGTCTGCACGTCGCTCGAATCGCCATCCAGGGTGAGCACGTTGCCGCGCAGGTGGAAGTCGCAATCGAGACGGCCGCGCAGCGCCCGCAGGACGGCGTCCTCGGAGCCGGCCAGCTCAGCGGCCACGCTGTTATCGAGGGTCAGCTGCCTACGAGCCAAGTTTCTCTCGCACCGCCGCGCTGACCCGCTTGCCGTCCGCACGGCCGCCGACCTTCGGCATCAGCGCCGACATCACCTGGCCCATCTGCTTCTGCTCGGAGGCGCCGGACTCCGCAATCGCCGCTTCCACCAGCTCGGTCAGCTCCTCATCGGAGAGCTGCGCCGGCAGATAAGCCTCGATCAGTCCGGCCTCGAAGCGCTCGGCGCTCTCCTGCTCGGCCCGATCGGCCTCGCTGTATGCGTCGGCCGCCTCGAGCCGCTTCTTGCGCTCGCGTTGCAGCACCGCGACCTCGTCGCCCTTGCCCAGCTTCGCGTCCTGCTGCAGCGAATCGACGATCATCCGCAGCGCCGCGGCACGCTCACGCTCACCGGCTTTCATCGCCGTGCGCACGTCCGCCTGCACCTGCTCCAGAACGCTCATTCGCTCTTAAGGGTAGTCGGCGGCGCCAGAACCCATCCCGCCAGGGGGCGTGCCCCTGGCGGGATGGGTTCTTCAAACTTCGATCCGCTCGACCTTGCCCAGGGGCATCTGCAGGAAGCGGGTGCCCAGCTCACGGAAGGAATCGACCTCGCCGCTGCAGAGGAAGCGGTACTCGCCTTCGCCGCCGGGGGGCCGGGCCAAGCCCGCCGACTCAAGCGAGCGCTGTGCCGCCGCGGCGACCGCGTGCCCGCCGCTGACGAGGCGCACGTCGCGGCCGAGGATGCGCTGCAGCATCGGCGCGACCAGCGGGTAGTGGGTACAGCCGAGGATCAGCGTGTCGACTTCGGCCCGCTTCAACGGAGTGCAGTAGTTGCGGGTCATCTCGATCACGCCCTGGTCGAAGGGGGAGCCGTCCTGGATGAAGGGTGCGAGATCCGGCGCCTCGACCTCGGTCACCTCGAGCGCCCTGCCCTGGCCTTCCAGGGCGCGCCGGTAGGCGCCGCTCTCGACGGTGTTCGGGGTCGCGAGCACACCGACTCGAGCGTTGTCGGTGATCGCCGCCGCGATCTCGGCCTGCGGCTCAACGACCGGAACGACCTCCACGCCGTGCTCCGCCGCAACTTCCCGTGCGACGTCGGTGCCGATCGAGGTCGCGGTGTTGCAGGCGATCACGAGCAACTTGGCGCCGTCGCGCAGGAGCAGCCGCCCGATCGCCCCGATGCGTTCGCGCAGCCGCTCGGGGTCCCGCGTCCCGTAGGGGAACATCGCCGTGTCGCCGAGGTAGACAAAGTCCTCCTCGGGCAGGGAGACGAGGCACTCGTGCAGCACGGTCAGGCCACCGACCCCGGAGTCGAACATCGCGATCGGCTGGGAGGCGTCTACAGGAATGGTTTGTACGCCATGAAGAAGATCGTCACGACGACGATCAGGCCTGCCAGGGTGCCGACTTTTCCGATCCGGTCACCGAGTGCGACGAACTCGTCGCTGAGCGTATCGCCCGCCTGCAGGTCCCGCTCGGCGAGCTCTTTCGCCTTGCGCACCCGCGGCTGGAAGAAAGCGTGCTGGAGGCCGAAGAGGACGAGGATCGCGAGAAAGCCGACGCCGATGAAGGCGTCGCTTCCCTCCCAAGGGCCGTCGGCGAGCAGGTAGATCCCGGCCAGCAGGAGGACGATCATGCCGGGGTTGACGAGGTAGCGGTCGACCTTCTGGATCCCCGCCAGGATCGCGGGCGTCGCCCGTGGGAACTGGGGCGTGATCGAGAAAAAGAACGCGTAGCCGAAGGTCGGGCCGAAAGCGAGCACGACCGCGAGGGTGTGGAGGAAGAGGGCGATCTTGTAGCCCGGGTCCACGATCGTCGCCAGCATCGGCGGAAACATATCCCCTACTAGCGGCGACGGAGCAGAAGGGCAGACCAATCCCCGTCGTGGCGGCGCTCGAACTCGGCGAGGCCGGTGGGGACAAAGGCCTCTGCGACGTCGTCGAGCTCGGCTGGCAGTAGGCCAGAGCACACCAGCGTCTGATCCCCCGAGTCGCTCGCCACCTGCTCGGCGACCACCTTGAGTACGGGCGCCGTTAGATTGGCCACCACCGTAGGCGCAAGCTCCGGCAGGCTTTGGCGCAGGTTCGTGCGCTCGAATCCCCCCACAACGCCGTTGGCAGCTGCATTGGCAGTCGCTGCCTCAATTGCGGCTTCCTCGTGGTCGTAGCCCACGACCGGATCCCAGCCGAGCTTTGCGGCGGCGATCGCGAGTACGCCGGAGCCGGTGCCGAGGTCGGTCAGCGGTCCCTGAGCCTCCCCCGCCTGCTCAAGATCGAGCAGAAGCTCCAGGCAGAGGCGGGTGGTCGGGTGGGCGCCGGTGCCGAAGGCGCGGCCGGGGTCGACGACGAGGTCGATCGCGTCCTCTCGCGGCGCCTCCCAGGAAGGGCGCAGCCAGAGCCGCCCACCGATCAGCAATGGCTTGTGGAAGTCCTGCCAGCGGTCGGCCCAATCGTCGGGTACCTGGGTCGCGACCAGCTCGACCAGGCCGTCCCCGGCCGCGGCCTCGATCTCGCCGAGCTCGGGCAGCTCCCCCTCGCCGCCGTAGATCGCGTACTCGACGTAGCCGCGGCCACGCTCCTCCTCGACCCCATTCGGCGCCAGCACGGTCAGCTCGGCCAGTACCTGCTCTGCCTGCTCGGGGAGGCAGCGGACCGCGAGGCGAATCACCCGAATGCGCGGCGCATGCGGCTGAAGAAGCTGTCGCCGCCCTGCCGCGAGCGCAGGTTGCGCGGCTCGATCGTCTCGCCGAGCTTCTCGGCCAGCTCGCGCTGCTCCTCGGAGAGCTCCTCGGGGACGATCACCTGCACCGCGACCACCAGATCGCCCGGGGGGCCGCCGTTGGCGCCGGGCATGCCATGGCCGCGCAGGGCGAACTGGCTGCCCGGCTGGGTGCCGGCGGGCAGCTCGATCTCGCGCTCGCCCTCGTGGCTCGGAATCCTGATCTTGGCGCCGAGCATCGCGTCGATCGCCGAGACCTCGACCGTGTGGATCAGGTCCTGGCCGCGCATCGGGCCGCGCCGCACCTCGAAGCCGAAGCTGCCGCCGAAGAAGGCCTGGAAGATGTCCTCGACCGAGCTGAAGCCCCCCGGCGCGGCGCCGGTGCCGCGCAGGCCCTCGTGGCCGTAGGTGTCATAGGCGCGGCGACGCTCGGGGTCGGAGAGCACCTCGTAGGCTTCCGCCGCCGCCTTGAACTTCTCCTCGGCCTCGGGATCGTGGTCGTTCACGTCGGGGTGCAGCTCGCGGGCAAGCCTGCGAAAAGCCGTCTTCACCTTGGCCTTGTCGGCGTCCCGCTGGACCCCGAGGATCTCGTAGTAGTCGCCCGGCATCAGCCGTAGACCGTCTCGCAATAACGCGACAGCTCACGCGCCGCGCCGCGCACCGAGGTGATCGCTGTCGCGTAATCCATGCGCAGCGGCCCGACCACGCCGACTGAGCCGAGGTTGCGGTGCGCCAGGCCGTAGTTGGCACCGACGATGCTGACCGAGCGCAGCTCCGGCTGCGGGTTCTCGCCGCCGATCCAGAGGAAGACCGAGCGCTCGTCGAGGGCGGAGCGCAGCATGCCGAGCACCCCCGCGCGCCGCTCCAGCGCCCCCATCAACTCGTCCACCCGCGGCAGCTCGGCGAGGTGCTCCGCCGAGAGCAGCCGTGAGACTCCGTGCATGTAGAGCGTTTCGCCCAGCGGCGGCGCGGTGACCAGGGCCATCAGGTCGTTGACCCGCGCCAGCGCCGAGGTCGTCTCGCGCATCGCCTCGTCGATCTCGCGGCGCAGCCGGGAGACCTCAAGCTCCACCCCCGCGGCCGCGGGGAAGGCGCCGGCCTCGATCAGGCGGTCGACGTAATACCGGTAGCCGAGCTCGGTGGGAATTCGCCCGGCGGAGGTGTGCGGGTGGGTCAGATACCCGGCCGCCTCCAGCGCCGCCAGCTCGGCCCGCACCGTCGACGGACCCCACTCGACCTCGGCGCTTTCCGCCATCGACTTGGACGCAACCGGCTTCGCCGACGCCAGATAGGCGTCGACCACGAGCCTGAGAATCAGCTCCTGTCGCTGGGAGAGCACGCTTCGAAGTTTAGGAGGAGTGCCGGGTGACCTCTCCCAAAACACTCAAGCGAGGCTCCCGCCGAGCGTTTTGGGAGGGGTTACCCGGCACTCCTAGAGCTCGACTTCCGCCTCGGCGTTGCGGATCGTCTGGTTTTCGCCCTGAGCCGCGACGACGTCGATCGTGGCCTCGCCGTCCTCGACCGACTTGACGGTGCCGGTGACCTCGATCTCGGTCTCCGGCGCACCCATGCCCCGGAACTGCACGGAGAGGCGCCTAAGCGAGCCCGGATCGCCTCCGGCCGACTCGGTGGCTGCGCGGGCGACGAGGCCCATCATGTAGAGCCCGTGCAGGATGTTGTACGGCAGCCCGACCCCCTTGGCGAACTCGGGGTCGATGTGGATCGGGTTGAAGTCGCCCGATGCGCCGGCGTAGCGGTGCGGCAGGTACTTGTCGGGCGTCACCTTCAGCTCCGGGATCTGGTCTCCGACGCTCAGCTCGGCCATCTCACACCCCCCTGACGATATTGGTCCAGGTGCCGCGCACGACCTCGGCGCCGTCCTGGTTCACCGACTTGGTCTCGAATACGTAGAAGCCCTTGCCGTCCTTCTCGTAGATCTCAAGGCATCTGGCGGTGGTCGTGATCTCGTCGCCCGAGCAGGCGGGCTCACCCCAGACGAACTCCTGGCCGCCGTGCACCATCGCGGCGAAGTTCATCCCCACCTCGGGGTCGAACATCGCCGGCCCCAACGCCGGCGCGCTGTAGACGACGCAGAACATCGGCGGCGCGACGACGTCGCGATACCCCGCCGCCTTGGCCGCCTCGCGATCGAAGTGGACCGGATTATCGAGCCCCACGACCCGCGCGTACTCACCGATCTTCTCCTTACCCACCTCATAGGCAGTGGCGGGCCATTCCTTCCCGACAGCTTCAGTCTTGATTGCCATGGCGCGGCACCCTATCTACTCGCCGATCTCGAGGACGGCGAGGAATGCCTCCTGCGGCACCTCCACGCGGCCGACCTGCTTCATCCGCTTCTTGCCCGCTTTCTGCTTCTTCAGCAGCTTCTGCTTGCGGGTCACGTCGCCGCCGTAGAGCTTCGCGGTGACGTCCTTGCGCAGCGCCTTGACCGTCTCGCGGGCGAGGACGCGCGAGCCCACCGCCGCCTGCACCGGCACGTCGAAGAGCTGGCGCGGGATCGTCTTGCGCAGGCGCTCGACCAGCCGCTTGCCCTGCTCGTAGGCGGCGTCGCGGTGGACGATGATCGAGAGCGCGTCGACCTGGTCGCCGGCGAGCAGGATGTCGACCTTGACCAGATCGGAGGCGCGGTTGCCGATCGGCTCGTAGTCGAGCGAGGCATAGCCTTTGGTTCCCGACTTGAGGTAGTCGAAGAAATCGAGGACGATCTCGGCCAGCGGCAGGTCGTAGCGGATCTGCACCCGCTGCGGGCTGAGGTAGTGCATGTCGACGTGGGTGCCGCGGCGGGTCTGGCAGAGGTCCATCACCGCGCCGACGTGCTCGGTCGGGCAGATGATCGTCGCGCGGATGTAGGGCTCTTCGATCGTTTCGATCGTGCCCGGGTCGGGCAGCTCAGTCGGGCTGTGCACCTCGACCGTCTCGCCGCTGGTCAGGTGGACCTCGTAGCGCACGTTCGGCGTCGTCGCCAGCAGCTCCAGCCCGTACTCGCGCTCCAGCCGCTCGCGCACGATCTCCATGTGGAGCAGGCCGAGGAAGCCGGCGCGGAAGCCAAAGCCGAGCGCCTCGGAGGTCTCGGGCTCATAGGAGAGCGCGGCGTCGTTGAGGGCGAGCTTCTCAAGCGCGTCGCGCAGGTCTTCGTAGCGGTCGGTGTCGATCGGGAAGAGGCCGCAGAAGACCATCGGCCGCACCTCGCGGTAGCCCTCCAAGGGCTCAGTGGCAGGGCGCCCCTGAGCTGTCAGCGTGTCGCCGACGCGCAGCTTGGCGACGTCCTTGATGCCGGTGATGAGGTAGCCGACGTCGCCCGCCTCCATCCCCCCGGCCGCGGTCATCGCCGGGCGGAAGAAGCCGATGTCGTCGATGTCGGCTTCGGTGCCGTTCTGCATCGCGACGATCCGCTCGCCCTTGCGGAAGGCCCCGTCGACCATCCGCACGTAAGCGACGACGCCGCGGTACTGGTCGAACTCGGAGTCGAAGATCAGGGCGCGGGTCGGCGCCTCCCGCTCGCCGCTCGGCGACGGCACCCGGCTGACGATTGCCTCCAACACCTCGACCACCCCCTCCCCGGTCTTGGCCGAGATCAGCAGCGCGTCGCCCGGGTCGGTGCCGAGCAGGTCGGCGATCTCTTCGGCGACCCGCTCCGGTTCCGCGCCGGGCAGATCGACCTTGTTGATCACCGGGATCAGCTCCAGCCCGTTCTCGATCGCCTGGTAGGTATTGGCGACGGTCTGCGCCTCGACGCCCTGGGCGGCATCGACGACGAGCAGGGCGCCCTCGCAGGCGGCGAGGCTGCGCGAGACCTCGTAGGAGAAGTCGACGTGGCCGGGCGTGTCGATCAGGTGCAGGTGGTAGGCCTGGCCGTCGGCGGCCTCGTACTCGACCCGAACGGCCTGGGCCTTGATCGTGATCCCGCGCTCGCGCTCGAGGTCCATCGAGTCGAGCACCTGAGCGCGCATTTTCTTCGGGTCGACGGCGCCGGTGATCTCAAGGATGCGATCGGCGAGGGTCGACTTGCCGTGGTCTATGTGGGCAATGATCGAGAAGTTGCGGATGTGGTCCATCGGCCTGCGGAGTATGGCGGGGGGCGCGTCGCGGGAGGCGACAGGGTGACCCAGTGGGACCGCGGCGGAGGGGAGGTCGGGGGTGTCCGGGCGGGTGCTGGGTTTTTCGCCTTGCGGCTTGCCTCTCTCGCCGAGCGGGAAGTGCGAAAAACAGGACGCCGCGCCCGCCCGGACACCCCCGACCTCCCCTGTCGAGCCGGCTGCGGTAACCCAGACGAATCACCCTGGGTGAACGGAAGCATCCCCCGGGGAGCCGATGACTGGCTGCCAGCCCCGGTTATGCGAGCGGCAAGGCGCCGGTCATCCAGGGCAGGCCGATGGATCCAGGGGGGCTGTGAGCTTGAAGATGACCGTGGGGGGCTTGCGTAGGACGACCGTTGCCCCCTTGCCTTCAGTCCAGCGGGTGGCCGGCGGGTATGGGGGCTTGCCTGGCTCTAGACGGTCGCGGGTGGTGATTACGTAGTCGTAGTTGCCGGCCTTGAGCAGGCGGCGCCATTGTTGGCGGGTGGTGGGGGCGGTGAAGCCGCTGTGGGGCTGGGGTTCGCCGATGTACTGGACGTGGTTGGAGAGGTCGGTGCCGTATAGGGGGTATTGGCGGGTGGAGGTGGTGGCTATGCGGGCGTTTGAGATGTCGTCCGCCCACTTGAAGGCGGCGTTCAAGCCTGGGGCGGCGAAGGTCGGATTCGCGTAGCGGTTCTCCAGGTAGTGCCGCTGCACCGGGTAGCCAAGCGCGATCACGGCGACCACCAGCGGCGCAAGCGCCACCCGGCCACCACCTAATCGCACGAGACTGCATTTACCCGCGATACGCGCGGGAAAATGCAGCTTCGGTGAAGAGAGACTTCGCAGGCGGCCGGCGAGGCGTGGGGTCGCGGGGAGAAGTGCGAAGCCGAGGACGACGGCCGGGGCGAGATAGCGCAGGCCCGATTCGAAGCCGCGCGCGACTCCCTCCGGCCCAGAGGCTGAGGTCGGCGCGATCAGCCAGGCGGCCAACGCCGCGAACCCGACAAGGCCGGCGATCGTCAACACGCGATCGCGACCATCGCCCCCTTCCTCGAACCGTGGTTCCTTATTCAAGTCATCCCTAATCATGGAACCACGTGGCTGGATCAGGCAGAGCGTGAGGCCGGCGAGGGAGAGTGCCGCAAGCAGCGGCCACAGGAAAGTCAGCCCCCCGTGCAGCCCAGGCAGGAACCATTCCGACCAGACGGAACCGTCGGTCAGGTAGCCGAGCACGCTGTGACCTTCCCGCCCCCCCAGCGACTGATCGGGCGCCGGCAGCGAGATCGGCCCCAAATGGTCGAACCAGGGCAAGGGGTTGCCGGTGTGAATCAAGTTGCGCAGGTACCAGTAGCCGCCGCCGGCCAGGGCCGCCAGTCCGCCCGCGGCAAACGCTCGCCAACGTGCGCCGGCCGGCGCGGCGACGGCCAACCCAAGGACGAGAACGGCAGCCGGTAGAAGGAAGTTGAGCTTGGTGCCGGCGGCGAGGCCGGCCGCCAAGCCGACGACCATTGGCGGACCAAGCTCTGGGCCAGAACGATTGCCAGGAAGATCGGCACCCTTTCCCCCTACCTGCCTGTTTTGTCGTCCCCCCCAGGCGTTCACGGCAACGGCAACCGCAGCAAGCAGGAAGAAGATCCCGACGATGTCGTTGCGTGCTTCTCCCGCTTGGTCGGCTAGCACTGGGAGGCTCAGCGCTATGGCGCCCAGGGCCAGTGACCACTGCGCGACTTTGTACGGCCTGCCGATACACCAGCAAGCAACTAGACAGCCGATGAACCAACCGAGATTCAGCAGCGGCGATAGCAAATCGCGCCCGAACGCCAGCATCCCGACCGCATGGAACAGTTCCGCATTTGCTGGGTAGAACCAGGCCAGGAATTGCGGCGCTGTGAAGTGCAGCCCCCACGTGTCGCCGCTCTGAAAGAACCCGGCCGCGAATGGCCCGTGGTACCAGGTCGAATCGAACCCGGTCACCCCAGTGCCCAGCTTTGGGCGCACGTCGACGCCGAACTTGACGAGGGCGAGAGCAGCAATCGCCAGCCCGACCAGAGTCGCCACATAAGCGCCTCGACCCTCGGTCCAAGGACTCGGGCTACGAGAGGGAGGGCGGGGGTGCCCCCGCCCTCCCCCCACACGCAGCCGAAGTCCCAAGCCGACAACCGCAACCCCAACGAGATACGCCACCGGCTCGAACAAGCCGAAGCTGCCGAGGATCTCGGCGGTCCAGATCAACAAGGCCAGCGCGAGCACAGCGGTCGCCAGATGTGCAGGTGCTCCCGAAAAGGTCGGCAGCAGCCGGGTGCGCAGCGCGGATGTGCCCAACGTGGCAAAGCCGGCGAGCACGGCAAGCTCGGCGACACCCAGTAGGTAACGCGGCGGGTCGAGCATCTAGCGGCGACGCACCAGGCGCGTTATCTGCTCCAGCTCTTCGATGCGCAGAAGCTTTGCGGCACCGACGTAAACCAGGCCGCCCAGTGCCAGAGCCGTTCCGAGCGAGACGATCTGGCCGGCGAGGCCGCGC
>Ga0193695_1000060_pt1 | contig 18834 bp, 16 predicted proteins | sample L3s2metaG_FD_160568 | JGI IMG/M metagenome (GOLD analysis project Ga0193695, IMG submission 160568) | Soil microbial communities from a riparian zone of the East river system, Colorado, United States - L3s2 | ecosystem: Environmental > Terrestrial > Soil > Riparian zone | place: USA: East River... | reverse complement strand
GCCCCCACCGCCGCGGCGCACGGTGCGCTCGCCGTCCTCGTCGCGCTCGAACTGAGCCGGCCCGCGGTTGGAGACGATGATCAGCGGATCGGACTCGGGCATCGGCCCTCAGCCTACCCCGCCCGGTCGCGCTTATTCGTCCAGCTCGGTGAACAGCTGCAGCCAATCGCGCAGCAGGCGCGGCGAGAGGAACTCGCGCCGGGCGTGTTCCTTCCCCGCCTTGCCCAACCGCTTGCCCAGCTCCGGGTCGGCGAGGATCTCGACGCAGCGCCGCGCGCACTCGGCCGGCGAGTCGACCAGGAAGCCGCTCTTGCCGTTCTCGATCTGCAGCGGGATGCCGCCGACGTTGCCGGCCACCGTCGGCCGCCCCTTCCAGAGCGCCTCGGTGACGGTCAGGCCGAAGCCCTCGCGGATCGACTTCTGCAGGCAGACGTCGGACTGGGACTGGAAGGCGTTGACCTCGATCGCGCCGACGTTGTTGAGGTTGTTGAGGATCTTGATGTCGTCGTCGCCGTCGGCGTATTCGACCGTCTGCTGGAAGAAGTCCCAGCCCTCCGGGTCGTCGGTCGCCATCGAGCCGACCAGCGCCAGCTGCACCTCCGGCATCTCCGCGGTCACATCGCGGTAGGCGTCGATCACGCCGATCGGGTCCTTCCAGGGATCGAAGCGCGAGACCTGGGTGATCAGCGGCCGATCGACGTCGATCCCGAACTGGTGACAGACGAAGGCGGCATCGTCGGGGGAGAAGGCCATGTTCTTGGGCGAGAGCGGGTCGATCGCCGGCGGCACGATGCGGATGCCGTTGTTCCCGTCGATCCCGTCAGGCACGTAGGCCGGCATGTGCCAGACGGTCGCGTCGTACTCCTCGATCAGCGGCTGCAGGCGGGCGATCGGCGCCGGGTTGGGCTCGGAGAGGTCGATGTGGCAGCGCCAGACCCAGTTGCGGCTCTTCTCGGGGGCGCCGCGCCGCAGTCCGATCGGCTGCGGGTCGTGGACGACGATCGTGTCCCACTCCCCTTCCAGGCCCTCGGCGTTGATCCGGTTGATCTCGTCGAAGAGCTCCCACTGTTCCTCGCTCAGCGTCTCCTCCGCCCCCTGCAGTGAGTTGTGCAGCAGCTTGGTCGCGTTGAAGAACTCTTCTTTGCCGAAGATCACGTGCCAGTGGGCGTCGAGGCCGACGTCGCGCATCAGCGGCACAATCGTGTAGAGGATCTCCGAGACGCCGCCGCCGAAAGCCGTGGCGCTGACGTGCAGGACGCGCTGCCCCTTGAGCGGCTCGGCCAGCTCGCGGATCCGCTCGCTCAGCTCCTTGCCGGCGATGTGGGTGTAGTCGGAGAGGGACTTCTGGCCGAGGGCGACTTCCTGAAGCATCGGCGATTTCTACAGGCAACGACGGCTGGACGACTATTCGCCGGCTTCGGCGACCGGGCGCTTGCCCAGGGTCAGCGAGATCTTCTCGCGTTCGCCGTTGTCATGGAGCACGTCGAGCGTCACCCTGTCGCCGGGCTGGAAGGCGGAGATGTAACGGGCGAGGTCATCGGGCTGGACCACTTCGCGCCCGTCCACGGCGAGGATCGTGTCGCCGCCGACCTGGTAGGGAATTCCCTGGAAACGGAGCTTTTCGTCGCCGCCCTTCAGCCCCGCTTCGTCGCCGGGGCCGCCGGGGACGATTTCGGCGAGGAGGCCGCCGTGGTCGGTGTCGAGGCCGAGCTTTTCGGCGAGCTGCGGGTAGAGAGCCTGGGTGGTGACGCCGATGTAGGCGTATTCGGCGCTTCCCTTGCGTTCCAGCTGCGCGAGCGAGCGCTTCACCACCGAGATCGGCACGGCGAAGCCGACGCCGCCGTTGACGCCGGAATTGGTCTCGATCTGCTGGTTGATGCCGACCACGCGGGCGCCGGCGTCGAGCAGCGGGCCGCCCGAGTTGCCTGGGTTGATCGAGGCGTCGGTCTGGATCGCGCCGTCGATCTCGAACTGGGTGAGCGACCCGACCGAGCGGTCGGTCGCCGAGACCACCCCGACCGAGAGCGACTGCTGCTCGCCGAAGGGGCTGCCGATCGCCGCCACGGGCTGGCCGACGACCAGTTCCTTGTCGTCGCCGAGCTTCAGCGGGTCCAGGCCGAGCCCGCCGGGCTTCACTTCCAGCAGGGCGACGTCGGCGAAGGGGTCGAAGCCGACGATCGTCGCCGGCACCTCGTTGCGGTCGGGGAACTCGACGAAGACCGCCTTCGCCTCCTTGCGGTCGCCGCCTTCGCCGTCGGTGACGACGTGGGCGTTGGTGACGATCCTGCCGTCGGTGTCGAGGACGAAGCCGGAGCCTTCGGCCGCGCTTTCGTCGAAGATCGAGCGGATCGTGACCACGCCCGGCGAGGCTTCGCTGTAGACCCTGGCGGCGTCGAAGCCCTCGCTGGCCGCCTGCACGACCACCTGGGTGGTCGTCTTGGTCGCCCCCGGTGCGCCGGGGGCTGAACCGTTGTCGCTGCCGCCGCCGCAACCGGCGAGCAACGCCAAGGCCAGGAGCGCCGGCAGCGCCGCGCGCGCGGCGGACGGCCTGCTCACGCGGTCGCCTTCGCCGGGTCGGCGGCGACTGGCGCCGGCGCCCCCGGAGGAGCAAGCGGCAGGTCGAGCGTGAAGGCGGTGAAGCGGCGGCTGGAGGAGATCGCGATGTGCCCGTCCATCCGCTGCACCAGCTCGTGCGCGATCGCCAGGCCCAGTCCCGAGCCGCCCGCGGAGTCGGCGGTGAAGAAACGCTCGAAGATGCGCTTCTGCGCGCGTTGCGGGATTCCCGTGCCGTCGTCGGAGACGGTCAGCTCGGCGCGCTGGTTGACGGAGTAGATGGTCACGGTGACGCTGGTTCCCTCGGGCGTGTGGGTGAGGGCGTTGTCGAGCAGGATACGGATGATCTGCCGCACCCGGTCGGGGTCGGCGACGGCGATCACCGGATGGTCCGGAGAGCGCAGTTCCAGGCGCGAGCCGCGCAGCTCGGCGCGGGCGCCGAACTCGCGCGCCACTTCGCGCGCCAGCCCGCTCAGGTCGACGCTGCGGATCGCCATCACGATGCCGCCGGCGTCGAGCTGGGAGAGGTTGAGCAGGTCGGCCGTGAGCTTGGTCAGGCGCTCGATCTGGCTGCGCATCGTGCGCACGAACTCGGCCCGCTCCTCCGGGCTCGGGTCCTCCTCGTCGAGCAGCTCGACGAAGCCGCCGAGGCTGAAGATCGGCGTGCGCAGCTCGTGCGAGGCATTGGCGATGAACTGCTTGCGGGCGCTGTCGAGCTCGGCCAGGCGGCGTTGCATCTCATTGAAGGTGCGGGCGAGCTGCCCGAGCTGGCCCGAGGAATCGACCGGGATGCGGGTGGCGAAATCGCCGTCGGCGACCTTGCGCGCGGCGTCCTGGATCCGGCTGACCCGCAAGGTGACCAGCCGGGCGAAGTAGAAGCCGATCGCGAGGCCCAGCAGGAGGGCGATCAGGCCGCCGACCAGGATCGGGCCGGCGGCCTCCGCATGGCCCCCGATCGCGACGACCCAGATATAGACGACGATCGAGGTCCCCACCCCGATCGACAGCGACACGGTCGTGATCATGCTGCCGAGCGGGGTGAGGCGGAGCTTGTTCATTCGCGGAAGCGGTAGCCGACACCGCGCACGGTGCACAGGTACTCGGGCTGCTTGGGGTCGACCTCGAGCTTCTCGCGCAGGTGGCGGATGTGGACGTCGACCGTGCGCGGGTCGCGGTAGTCCGAATCGCCCCAGACGTGCTCGAGCAGCGTCTCGCGGCTGAGCACCCGTCCGGGCGAGCGCGCCAGCGCCGTGAGGATCTCGAACTCGACGTAGGTGACGGGGACCTCCTCGTCGCGCAGCACGACCGAGCGCCGCGCGGGGTCGATCTTCAACTCGGCGTGCTCGATCGGATCCTCGTCGGGTGGATCGACCGCCATCCGGGAGCGCCGCAGCGCCGCCTTGACGCGGCTGCGGAACTCGCGCATCGAGAAGGGCTTGGTGATGTAGTCGTCGGCGCCGACCTCAAGCCCCGCGACCTTGTCGGTCTCGCTTCCCTTTGCGGTCAGCATGATGATCGGCACCTGGCTGTGGCGGCGAAGCTGCCGGCAGACTTCGACCCCGTCGAGCTTGGGCAGCATCAGGTCGAGCACGACCAGGTCGAAGCGCGCCTCCTTGAAGCGCTCCAGTGCCTCGTGCCCGTCGAGCGCCGAGGTGACGTGGTAGCCGTCCTTGCGCAAGGGGTAGCTGAGCAGGGTCTGCACCGACTGCTCATCGTCGACGAGCAGTATCCGCGTGGACCCGTTTGGCATGGAACAAAGGGTATCTCCGGGCGTATTGGACGTATGTGCTAGTACCAAGAACTAAGGTTGCCGGACAAGACGCCGATATGAAGCTCGTGATGGAGCAGCGACAACTGAAGAGCCTTGTCGAGAGTGGCAGCTACCGGCCCGAGCCGGAGCTGGTGGCGTGCGCGATGCTGCGCCGCCGCGGCGTGCGGACGCTGCTGACCGGGACCGCCTTCAGCCCAGCTGATCGAATCCCCTCGGCTCCAGCAATCCGCCGTCAGGCAGCCTGATCTCGACTCCCCCGCCGGCGATCGCTTCGCCGATCCGGGTCAGCCCTGCTTCTCCCTGTCTCGCCAGGGCCGCGGTCGCGGCGGCGAGCAGCTCGGGGGGCAGCGCGGCGAGCAGCTCGTAGTCTTCGCCGCCTGAAGTCGCCGGCTCGATCGGGTCTCGTCCCGCGGCGGCGGCGACCTCGGCGACGCCGGCGGCGATCGGCAGCGCCGCGGCGTCGATTAGCAGCCCGACCCCGCTCGCCGTGGCGAGGTGCCCGGCGTCGCCGCCGAGCCCGTCGCTGAGGTCGATCATCGCCGTCGCGCCGCCGGCCGCCAGGGCGCGCCCGGCCTCCAACCGCGCCCGCGGTTCGAGTTGCCGGGCGATCAACAAGCGCTCGCGGTCGTCGTTCCTGCCGCTATGCGGATGAAATGACGACCGCGAGCTTCCGGCCCCCTCAAGCAGCAGGAGCCCGGCGGCGGCCCCGCCGAGCTCGCCCGTCACCGCCAGAACGTCGCCGGGCTGTGCTCCGGCGCGCGTGACGAAGTCATCCGCGCTCTCCGCGTGACCGACCACGGTCACTGCCAGGGTCAGCGCCGGGGCGCGGGTCACGTCGCCGCCGGCCAGGGTCGTGCCGGTCTCGGCGGCCATCCTGGCCATACCGTCGAGCAGTTCGATGCAGCCCTCCTCGTCGAGGTCGGGGGGGACGCCGAGGACTACGTAGGCCTCGCCGGTCTCGGCACCCATCGCGGCGAGGTCGGAGAGGGCGACGGCGAGCGCCTTGGCACCGGTCTGCGGCAGGCTGCTCCACTCGCGCCGGAAGTGGACGCCGTCGATAAGGGCGTCGACCGAGGTGGCGGTGGCGCCCCCCGGCGCCGAGATCGCGGCGTCGTCGCCGCTGTCGAGCCGCACGCGGGGATCTGGCTGGGGAAGCCTCTGCCTGATCCGCTGGAGTAGCTCGAACTCGCCCATGCGCTCATTCTCTCTGCTGCGGGTAAGAACACGTTTGACCGGGTGGCAGCCCCAGTTCTGACTAAGGTGCGGCAAGCGTGGCAGAGGACCGACCACTCCTACACCGGATAGGCGAAGCCGGCGCCCGTTTCGGCACCCGGCCGCCGCGCAGCAAGCGCGTCCGCCTCGCGATCCAGCTCGGCATCGCGATCGTCATCTTCGGCTTCCTCGTCCTCACTGTCGTCAACCAGTGGTCGGAGATCAAGGACAAGGGCGTCCACTTCCATGTCGTCTGGCTGATCCCGGCCTTCGTCGTCCTGCCGCTCTTCTACGCGCTCAGCGCGACCGGCTGGGACCTGATCCTGCGCTTTCTCGGCCACCGGATCGGGGTCGGGCGGGCGCAGGTCGCCTGGGGCCAGCCGCTGCTCGCCCGTTACGTCCCCGGCAGCGTCCTCTACGTGCTCGGGCGGGTGCTGCTCTCCGAGCGGGCGGGGGTGCAGCGGCGGGTGACGATCGCCAGCATCGTCTACGAGCAGGCGATCTCCGCCACCTCGGCGATTGCCTTCGCCGCCTACTTCCTGATCAGCCATCCCGACCTGCAGGGCCAGCCGTGGCGCTGGGGGGTGCTGCTGCTGATCCCGCTGGCGATCGCCCTGCTGCACCCGCGCATCTTCGGGCCGCTCGCCGACCGCGTCCTGCGCGCCTTTGGCCGCGAACCGCTGCCGGCGGTGATCTCGCTGCGCGGCGTGCTGACCCTGATCCTCTACTACTCCCTCGTCTGGGGCGTGGTCTCCGTCGGGATGTACTGCGTGGCGCGCTCGGTGACCGACATCCCCTTCACCTTTGGCGAAGTGCTCACGGTGGGCTCGGCGCAGGCGGTCGGCTACGTCGCCGCCCTCCTCACCCTCGTCGCTCCCGCCGGCCTGGGGATTCGCGACGCTGCCTTTGCCTGGGCGGTCAAGGGCGCCGTGGGCAACAGCTTCGCGGTCGGCTCGCTGATCGCGATTGCCGTGCGCGGCGTGCTGACCGTGGTCGAGCTGGTCTATGTCGGCCTGGTCACCGCGTTGGGCAAACGCGAGGGTTGGTCGATCCCTACCGGCATCGTCCATGCGTCTCCTGAGGAGGAGGCGGAGGGGCCGCCTGCGCGCAAGGAGACTCCAATTCACTCGCCCGAGATTCTGTAGCGCATCGGTGGGAGGCCGGGGTCGCCTCCGCTGGAGCCCAGGTTCGCTTCGCTGACGCTCCGCTCACTATGTTGGTGCGGCTTCGCCGCGAGAATCACTCGCCGGTGCGCCGCTTCGCGAGGCTCCAGCGGAGGCGACCCCGCCCTCTCGACACAAGGGCCTACAACGGCATCCTTGCCGGCAGCTGGTACGCGGTCAGGGCCAGGGTCAGGAGTTGTAGGGGGCGGTCGCGGGATAGAGCTACCAGGGGGAGGGTCCAGATCAGGTACCAGGGGAGGAGCCAGGCCGTGGCCAGGAGGAGGGCGAATGAGGCCCAGGCGGTGGCGCGGAGCCAGTCCATGCCGCGCCAGGTGCGGATGAGGAGATATATGAAGAGGAGGCCGTAGAGGGCCAGGGCCGTGGCACGTACGGCGGTCGGGTCGAGGCCGGTGAGGCGGGCGAAGTTGATCGGGACGCTCATGTGGGTCGTGCGGTGCTGGTTTTCGCCGGCGAGCCCGATCGCGTCGAGCCAGTGCCAGCCGAAGGCGGCGTAGGCGACGAGGCCGACCGTCAACGCGGCAACGGCCGCGCCATTCGCCAGCCGGATTGCAGCCTTTTCCCCAGTCAGGTGTGGAAAAGGCTGCAATCGCGCGCCGCTCAGGAGCGCGAACGGGGCGGCTAGGGCTGCCGTGGGCTTGATCGCCAGTGCCGCGACGAAGGCTGCGCCGGCGCTTGCTTCGCGGGCCGAGAGCGTTGCGGCTACGCCGATCGTCGCGAGCAACATCGCCAGGCCGTCGTTGTGGCCGCCACCCACCACGTGGATCAGGACGAGCGGGTTGAGGGCTACGAAGGCTGCTGCGCCCAGGGGGGATATACCGCGAGACGGGGCTATGCGGGCGACCAGGACGGCTATGCCGAGGACCGAGAGGGCGGCGGTTGCCTTCAGCGTCGCGACGGCGAGCCAGACCGGCAGCCAGGCGATGGGATAGGTCGCCAGCGTGAACAGCGGGCCGTAGGCGCTGGTCGCGCCGATCCAGGTGACGCGGGCGTAGGCGGGGTCGAAGGGCGCCGCGGCGGGTGGGTGGACGTAGGGGTCGAGTCCATGGACGACCCCGAGCCGGGCGTAGTCGACGTAGCTGTAGACGTCGTGGGAGAGGAGGACGGGCGCCAGGGCGAAACCAGTGACGAGGGCGAGGATCAGGGCCCAGACCAGCCATCGGCCGGCCGAGACTGCACTTACCCGCGATATAGGCGGGAAAGTGCAGTCTCGTCTGTTGTCGGCAGTGCCGGGGCGGGTCAATTGCCGCCCGTGGCACCGCCGCCGCCCGCTCCTCCGCCGGTACCGTATTCGGGCGGCGGGGGCGGAACGTGGGTCGGTTCTTGGCCGACACCCGGCGCGTAGGCGTTGGGGTCATAGCCGCCCGTGGCTTCGCGCCCCAGCCTTTCCGCTTCGCTTTCTTCGCCGCCGGCACCGGTCGACACCCCGCCGGTGCTTGGCGCCGAAGCGGTGAACTCGCCGTAGAACGGCGCCCAGCTGATCGGCGCCTTCGGTTCCTTGAATTCCTCGCAGGGCACTTCGGCGCCGCTGTAGAGGCCGTGCCAGATTTCCGCCGGGAAGGTTCCCCCGTAGACCGTGATGCCGTGAACGCTCACCATTTCGATCGCGTTCGACTGCGGATAGCCGACCCAGACTACGGTCGCCAGGTTGGACTGGATGCCGGCGAACCAGGCGTCCGTGAAGCGATCGGTGGTCCCCGTCTTGCCGCCCTGGCCGGGGCAGCCGGTGTAGGCGGCGGTGCCGGTGCCTTCGACGATGTTGTCGTGCAGCAGGCGCCACACCTGGTAGGCGACCGGCGCGGAGACGACGCGCCGCGCTTCGGTCCGTTCGGGGCGGTCGACCCGGCCGCCGGGGAAGACCACCTTGCGGATCGCCACCGGGTTGCGGTGGATGCCGCCGGCGGCGAGGGTCGCGTAGGCGTCGGCCATTTCCAGCGGCGAGACGCCGACCCGCAACCCGCCGAGCCCCTCCGCCGGGATGCCGTCGAGCGGGCTGACGATCCCCATCGACTTCGCCGTCGCCGCGACGGCCTTCGGTCCGACGTCGAGGTCGAGCTGGGCGAAGACGGTGTTGTCGGAGGCGACCGTCGCCTGCCGCAGGTTGACCCGGCCGAGGTAGCCCTCGTCGGCGGTGCTCACTTCCCAGTGGCCCCACTGGGGCAGGTTGAGGTCGAGGTGCTTGGAGGTGTAGTAGGTCGAGTAGGGGTCGATCCCCTGCTTGATCGCCGTGGTGAGGACGAAGGCCTTGAAGGTCGAGCCGGGTTGGCGGTGCCCCTGGGCGGCGAGGTTGAACTTGCTCTGTTCGTAGTCGGAGCTGGAGACCATCGCCTCGATCCGGCCGTTGCGCGGGTCGATCGAGACCAGCGCGGAGGAGGGGTCTTCGGAATAGGGAAGGGCGGAGCGCATCGCCGCCAGGCCGACTTCCTGCAGGCGCGGCTCGATCGTCGTCTGCACGTCGAGCCCTCCCTTGCGGACCGTGTTCACGCCGTAGGTCTGCAGCAGCTTGTCCTCGACGTAGTCGAAGAAGTAGGGCTGGCGCTTCTCGAAGTAGCCGTGGTCGAGGTCGAGCTCAAGGCCGCGCCGATGGGCCATCCGCGCCCGCCGCGGCGCGACGTAGCCGAGGTGCGCCATCTTCGCCAGCACCTCGTTGCGACGGGCGAGCGCCTCGCGCGGGTTCAGCACCGGGTTGTATTCGGAGGGGGCCTGCGGCAGGCCGGCCAACAGCGCCGCCTGTTCCAGGCTCAGCTTCCAGACCGGCCGCGAGAAGTAGATCTTCGCCGCCGCCCCGACGCCGACCGCGGTGGCGCCTTCGATCGTCCCGTAGGAGGCGGTGTTGAGGTACTGGCCGAGAATTTCCCGGCGCGAGTGGCGTTGGGCGTACTCGATCGCCAGCTTCGCCTCGATGATCTTGCGTTCGAGGTCGCGCTTGGGGTTGGAGATGCAGAGGTTGCGGACGAGCTGCTGGGTGATCGTCGAGCCGCCCTCGACCGTCCTGCCGGCTTCCAGGTTCTTCAGCGCGGCGCGGACGATGCTCTCCGGATCGATGCCGCCGTGCTCGTAGAAGCGCTGGTCCTCGATCGCCACGGTCGCGTGCTGGAGGCTCTTCGGGATGCGGTCGATCGAGGTCGGCGAGCGCGCTTCTTCGGAGGCGATCGTGCCGAGCTTGCTGCCGTCGGCGGCGTAGATGGTCGAGTTGCCGCCCTGCTCGACCGGCTTGCAGGCGGCGAGCGAAGGCGCCTTGGCGGCGACGTCGAGGACCCACGAGACGACGCCGATCGCCCCGATCGCCAGCAGCGCGGCGACGCCGAGCCCGACGAAGAGCAGCTTGCCGCGAGCCCCCCCCCGATGTCGCTGACGGCGACGGTTGCGCTGCGTCATGGGCGAAGCGTACTTCGCCTCAGATCGGCCTCAGGCCTGCGTGTCGGCGGTCGAGAGGTTGTGGACGACCCCCTCGACCAGCAGCTGGTTGGGGATCACCACCGCGGTGCCGTCGCCGGGGTCGACGTAGGTGTAGGAGAGGGTGATGTCGAGGACGCGGCCCTCGACTTCTTCGAAGGCGATCCGGTCGCCGATCCGGATCGGCTGGGAGATCGCCAGCTGGACGCCGGCGACCATGTTGGCGATCGTGTGCTGGGCGGCGAAGCCGATGATCGCGGCGAGCACGGCGGTCGAGGCGAGGATGCCGGTGGCGAGCCGTTTCAGCTCGGTGAACTGGGCGATCGCGATCGCCGCCAAGACGACGAAGACGATCAGGATCGCGAGCCGCCGCAGGAAGCGCAGACGCGTCTTGGTGGACCGCGAGACCTGTGAGACTGGCGGCGTCATGGGGCCCAAACTAGCCTTTCCCTACGCCACGTGGGGTCCGCGGATGGCGATCGGCGGAGTGTTCCTGGCGCTGGGAGTGGGAATCGCGCTGGGGATCCCGGCGGTGATCATCGACCATCCCGGCGAAGGCGACCTCAGCACCGCCGCCAACGTGGTCGTCCAGGTGGCGACCGCACTCGGGTTCCTGCTGGTGCCGATCGCGATCGCAAGTCGCTGGGGGGAGGCGCCGGTCGGGCAGGCGCCGCGGCGGCTCGGCGTGCGCAGCTTCCGCCCGGGAGCGCTCAAGTGGATGCTGGCGGCAATCGGCGCCTACCTGGTCTTCGCCGCCGTCTACGCGGCGATATTCGGCACGCCCGAACAGGAGGACATCGCCGAATCGTTCGGCACGCTGCCGCTGCAGATCCTGCTGATCGTGATCGCGGCCCCGGTCAGCGAGGAGGTCTGCTTTCGCGGGATGCTCTTCGGCGGCCTGCGCACGCGGCTGCCGCGACTCGCGGCCGCGTTGATCACCGGCCTGATCTTCGGCGTCCTGCACGCCCTCACCGGACTCAGCGCCGTCCCCCCGCTGATCGCCTTCGGCTTCATCCTCGCCCTGCTCTACGAGAAGACCGGCTCGATCGTCCCCGGCATCATCCTCCACATGCTCAACAACTCGGTCGCTCTGATTGGGCAGTGAGCGGCGGGCGGGCCCTGCGCCACCCGCCCGAGCTGCCGCCGCGTAGGGCAGAATGTCGCCGATGATCAGACGACTTGTTGCCGGGCTCTCACTCGCCGCAGCGGTGCTTACCCCTACAGCCGCTATCGCCGCGCCGCCCAAAGCTCCCCAAGGCCCCGAACAGGCGACGGTGAAGATCACTCATATCGGTCACCTGCACAGTGGCCGGGCGCGGATCTACTCGACCGTGCCGGTTGTCGGCTCGGTGACGCCCCTCGCCCCGCATCAGAAGGTCGACGTCACCTTCTACCTCGACGGGCACAAGCTGCCGCGCCGCACCGTCAAGGTCCAGAAAGACTATGGCGGCGGCGAATCCGGCACGTTCCACGCCTCGGTCCTGATCCGCAAGGACGGCAAGTACGCCGCCGCGGCTCATCTCCAGGCGACCGATTCGACCAGCGGCGACACGACCGTGCGCAAGAGCTGGCGCGTCAGCTTCCCCTCGCTCGCCCAGGGCGATTGCGGCCGCGTCGTCAAGGGCTTCAAAAAGGCGATGGCGAAGATGGGCTACGTCTCCGGCGGCGGCTCCTGCTTCAACGGCCGCACCGGTCGCGAGGTGCTCGCCTACCGCAAGGTCAACGGCATGAGCCGCAACGAACACGCCGGCAAGGGGCTCGTCAAGCTGGTCTTCGGCGGCCGCGGCGGCTACCGCGTCCGCCACCCGGAGGCCGGCGAGCACGCCGAGGTGTCGCTCTCCAAGCAGGTTCTCGTCCTCAGCAAGGGCGATAAGCCCTTCGCCATCTACCCGGTCTCCACGGGCAAGCCCTCGACCCCGACGATCACCGGCGAGTACAGCTTCTACCGGCGCGAACCCGGCTACAACGCCGAGGGCATGTACTACTCCTTCTACTGGCACAACGGCTACGCCGTCCACGGCTACGCCGAAGTGCCCAACTACGCCGCCAGCCACGGCTGCGTGCGCACCTTCATCGCCGACCAGCCCCGCATCTACAACCAGCTCCACTACGGCGAGCCGATCTTCGTCTTCTAGGCGCGGCGACCGCGCCGCTCTGGCGAGTCACGGCGCTCGAACAGGTCTTCCCGCAGAGCCATCGTGCAGGTGATCGTGCCGGCGACGATGCCCACCGCAAAGGTCAGGCCGTCGCTCCAGCCGAAGACGGAGTGCGCCGCGCCGATCGCCGTACCGAGGATGACGATGACCGCCACGTAGAAGAGCCAGTGACGGACCGTGTAGATCTTGCTGTTTGGGCAGTGTGGCATCTGTTGTATTCAGAATAGCGCGGCTGCTATCGAGATCAGGAGCCCGAGACCAAACATCGCGAGAGCGCAAATCGCGACGTGGACCGGCCAGTGATCGATCTCTCCGGTTCGGCGGTGCCGTACAAGTGCGACGAGCATCCCGAGCGCAGTCCCGACCGCAAAGAACTGAATCGGAAGATCGAGGGCGTCGATCGAGGACATGCCGATCTAAGGGATTGGGAGGTCTCCCCGGGACGGCGGTCAGCCGTCATAGAATTCGCCGCAATGTCCGACCTCGACGCCGCCAAGCGGACCTTGCTCGCCGAGCTGCGCGAGCACTCTTTGGTGATCGGCGAGGTGACGCTCTCCAGTGGGGCGACCGCGCAGTACTACGTCGACGCGCGGCGAGCGCTGCTGCGGCCGGCGGGGTTCCGCGCCGCCGGCAAGTTGATCGCCGCCGCCGCGGTCGAAGCCGGCGCGAGCGCCGTCGGCGGGGCGGCGACGGCGGCGATCCCCCCCGCCTGCGCCGCCCTCGCCGTGCCCGCCGGCCAGGACTTGGTCGGCTTCTTCGTCCGCGGCGAGCGCAAGGCGCACGGCCTGCAGCGCTGGGTCGAGGGACCGGTCGAGGAGGGTGACAAGGTTCTCGTCGTCGAGGACACCGTCACCAGCGGCGGCTCGACCATGAGAGCAATCGAGCGCATCAAGGAACAGGGCCTCGAGCCCGTCGCCGTGGTCGCCGTAGTCGATCGCCTGGCCGGCGGCGGCGAGGCGATCGAAGCGGCCGCGGCCGCCCCCTACCGGGCGCTCGTCACGATCGACGAGTTGTACCCCGACCGCCCCGACCGGGGCTGACGAGCAAGGCCAGTAGGGGCTGAGCAGTCGCGTCCCGACCCAGCGAGCGTCGGGGTCGGGTACCGCGTGAGTACCCGGCCGTTCGTGCCTGCAGGCAGGGCAGCCGATCGGTGCTTGAAACAATTTCCTTTCTTTCAAAAACGCAACTCTTGACATTAAAAAGGTCTTTGTTTACAGTCTCGTCACCGTCTGCTTAGGACGGCACAGGGACCAAATAACCGAGTCCGCCAGGAGCCGCCAAGGGAAGCGGCAGGCAGAGGGGCTCACGGGACAAGGAGAGAGATACGCATGTTCTCGCCACTACGCAACCGCTTCGGCATCACGGGCGTGATCTCGGTGATCGCCCTCGTCTTCGCCATGCTCGGCGGCGCCTACGCAGCTTCAAACGACTCGGGCTCAGGCAAGGCAACCGCCTCGGCCAAGAAAGGCCCGCGCGGCCCGAGGGGTCCGAGAGGGCCTGCGGGACCGGCCGGCCCACAGGGGCCTGTAGGTCCGGCCGGCGCCAAGGGCGACACCGGCGCCGCAGGCTCCAATGGATCAAACGGCACGAGCGTCACCAGCGAAGAATTCGGCACCGGCGGCAAAGACGGCAAATGCGTCGGCGTGGGCGGCGTGAAATTCACCTCCGGCTCTGGCGGCGCCTATGCCTGCAACGGCGCAAAAGGCGCCAACGGCCAGACTGGCTTCACCGAAACGCTTCCCGGTGAAAAAACCGAGACGGGTGCTTGGTCGTTCGGCGAAATAAGCGAAGGGGCAATACCGCCAGCGGGTCCATTCCACTCTCTCTTCATACCCATCTCCTTCAGCATACCGCTCGCGGCGGAACTCGACGGAACCAAGGTCCACTACATCAACTCGGAAGGGAAAGAAGTCAAAGGGGGATTTGCCGAAGAAGAAGTCGAAAATCCCCCCAACTGCACGGGATCTGCAGCCCATCCCACGGCGGCACCGGGACACCTCTGCATATATACCGGCGCCATCAGCCAAGCAAAGGGCAGCAGTTTCTGGATCAAAAAACTTGATGAATCTGAAGTAACGGGGGCTTCGACGGCAGGCGCCGTCATTCGGTTCATCAAAATCGAAGCTAGCGTGGGCAACGGAGGGACCGGATGGGGCAGTTGGGCGGTGACGGCGGAGGCGGAAGAAGAATAGCCGCGCCTTGTCCACTCTCATCACCCCAGGGTGGCGTCCACCACCCTGGGGCAAGGCCAAGGGAGATACGAACCAATGACACGCCCGGATCGCTCACAGTTCACACCCAACCTCACTGTTGCACACAGTGTGCGCGGAGGCATGCAGGCCATTGGCTCGAGGGTGCGGCTCACCACGGCCTTATCCCTGTTGGCACTTGTCGCCCTGGCCACGCTGGCAGCGCCGCGCGCCGGCGCGGTCAGCGATGCCGAAGAACTGACCCGACTCGGCAGCCAGGGCATCGGTGCCGGCCAGTTGAGCGATGTTTTTGGTTTGGCCAGCGATCCAGTCACCGGCCACCTCTATGCCAGCGATGAGAGCAACAACCGCATCAGCGAGTTCACCCCCTGGGGCAACTTCATCAAGGCCTTCGGCTGGGACGTGGCCTCAGGAGCCGTCAACGAGCAACAGGAAGTGAGGGTCAGAGCATCCTCGGGTCAGTTCACCCTCACCTTTGAAGCCTCCACCACTCCCGACCTTCCCTTCAACGCCGAAGCAAGCGAAGTCGAAGCCGCCCTCAACGGACTCCCCTCGATCGACGTCCCCGGGGGCGAAGTCAGCGTCGAAGCAATCCCAGGCCTTCCCGATGGCAAAGCCCCCTACGTCTACGTGGTCGCATTCAAAGGCTCTTTTGCGGCAGCCGACGTCGACGAGCTGACGATCGCAAACGGCACGACGCCACCGAGCGGCGGCGTCCCCTCGACCACCCTCGAAGTCAGGACCCGCGCCGACGGTCACGCGGAAACCAACGGCCTCGAGTCCTGCACCGCGGAATCGGGATGCAAGAAGGGCCTCCAGGGTTCCGGGGCGGGGCAGTTCAACTTTGCCACCGGCATCGCAGTTGACTCCTCCGGCAACGTCTACGTCAAGGAACTCTTCAACCTCAGGGTGCAGAAGTTCGACTCTGCCGGGCGCTTCCTGTTGATGTTCGGCGGCGAAGTCGACAAGACGACGAGCGAAGACGTCTGCACCAAGGCCCAGCTCGAAGGCGGTGATGAATGCGGAGTCGGCGTCGCCGGTACCAAACCGGGATGGTTCGGCTCTGGCTCCAGCAGCAGCATCATCCTCGGCTCATCCGGCCAACTCTTCGTCGCCGACAAGGAACGCTTCCAGCGCTTCAACTCACAAGGGGAATTCGAAGCGCAGGCCGCCGTTCCCGGCGAAACCGTCCAGTACCTCGCCTTCGACCCGGTCAGCGAAGACCTCTACGCGACCTATGCGGGCAAAGTTGGCATCCACAAGCTCGACTCCGTCAGTGGCTCGGAGATCGACGAACTGGAAGGCCAGGAACAGCTCGCCACCGATTCCGTCGGCATCCTCTACGCGAAGGGTGCATCGGCAAGCGAAGCCGAAGGCAAGGTCGTCCAGTACGACTCCGAAGGCAAACCGCTCTCGCCGTTTACCTGCTGCGAACCCGAACTACGCCCGGACTCGACGCCCGAACAGAACGAACGCTTCACGCTGTATGCTCTGGGCGCCAGCACAATCGGCGACCTCTACGTCGCCAACTTCTCCCCAGGCGTCGACAGCTTCATCCGCGCCTTCGGCCCCGGGCCGGTGACCTTCGAAGCGCCGCCCAAAGCACCCCCATCGATCACCGCCCAGTACGCGATCTCGGTCGATCGCACGAGCGCCGTCCTCGGCGCCGATATCAACCCCCACTTCTGGAGTGACACCAGCTTCCAGCTCCAGTACGGCACCGGCAAATGCTCTGAAGGAGGCTGCCCCGAAGAAGTGCCGCCCCAGACCCTGAGCACGAAAGTCTCAAACCAGCCGCTGCGCACTCCGGGCATCTTCCTCGAAGGCCTCACCCACGGCACGACCTACCACTACCGCTTTGTCGCAGAAAGCAGTGGCGGTGGCCCGGTCATCGGGACGGAAGCCACCTTCACCACCCCCGACCCACTGCCGACAGGACCACCCTGCCCCAACGACGTCTTTCGCGGTGGCCCCTCAGCGCGCCTGCCCGACTGCCGGGCATACGAGATGGTCAGCCCGAACACCTACCAGACCAAACTGAGCCAGAGCGCCCTGGACGGAGGCAGGTTCACCTATTCCTCCATGCGCAGCTTCGGAGCGCCCAAAGGCGCCCCCCTGACCAACCAGTACCTGGCGAGCCGGACCGAGGCGGGCTGGTTCAGCGAGGCGATCGACGCCGGCCAGGGAACCGCCGCCGCGCTCAACCTCGAAGCGATCGGCAACCCATACAAGCTCTTCTCGGCGGACCTCTGTACGGGCTGGTTCGTACTGCAAGCCGAGCCGTTGCTGGACGCCCCGCGCGACTTCCTCAACTTCCAAAACGTCTACCGGCGCGATCTCTGCGGAGGCGGAGGGGATGAAGCCCTGCTGGCGGTCCAACCGAACGTTGACCGAGTGTTCTTCACCCCCGAGCCCCAGGGGGTCTCGGCCGACGGGAAGGCGGCGATCGTGCGGGTGAAGGACAAGCTCACCGCCGAGGCAGCGAGCGGTCGCTGGCAGACCTACTACGCGAGCGATGGCGGGCTGCGCCTGCTTTGCATCGGGCCTGCAGGGACCCCCAGCGGCGGCAACTGCTCGGGGGGGACCGGGGTGGAGGAATCGGGCGTCGTCACCACGCGCCTGAACCGCCTGGCAAACGTCACCAACGCGATCTCCGCCGACGGGAGCCACGTCTACTGGACCGACTCCGCCAACCGGGAGACCGGGGCGGGCAAGGTCTACTTGCGCATCAACCCGGGCGAGAAACAGAGCAAAGTGAGCGGCGGGGAATGCACCGAAGCGGGAAAAGCCTGCACCGTAAAAGTCTCAGAGACGAAATCGAACAAACACTCGCGTTTTTTGACGGCCACTCCCGACGGAGCCAAGGCGCTCTTCGAGGTGACCGAAGGCACCCTGGCCGGCAACCTCTACCTGTTCGACGCCGCAACGGGCGAAGCCAGCTTGATCGGCGAAGAAACCCTGGGCGTGGCGGGGACGAGCGAGGACCTGGGTCGGATCTACTTCGTCTCGACCGAAGCGCTCTCCCCCGAGGCGAGCGCGGGGCAGCCGAACCTCTACCTGGCCGAAGGGGAAGCGAGGAGCTTCATCGCGACGCTCTCCAAAGACGACGTCACTTCAATCGGCAACATCCCCTCCAACACCGCGCGGGAGCCCCTCTACCACGCCGCCAGAGCATCAACCGACGGCAGTGCTCTCGCCTTCATCTCCAACCGCAGCCTGAGCGGCTATGACAACACAGACCTCGACAGCAATGCCGCTGACTCGGAGGTCTACCTCTACGAGGTCGGGACCGAAGGACCGGTCTGCGTCTCCTGCAACCCGAGCGGGGCACGGCCGCGGGGGCGGGGGGTGAGCGGGCAGGGAACCGCCATAAAGAGTCTGGCGATGGCCGCCCTGCTGCCGCTGCCCGAGAACATGCTGCACACCCCGCGTGCACTTTCAGAAGACGGCAAGCGCCTCTTCTTCGAGAGCCTCGACCCGCTGCTGCCGCGCGACACCAACGGCGCCAAGGACGTATATGAGTGGGAGAAGGCGACGAGCAGAGAGGACTGCGTGCAAAAGGGCGCCGAGCTCTACGTGGCACAGAGTGGCGGTTGCCTCAGCCTGATCTCAAACGGCGAGAACGCCGATGACTCCGAATTCGCCGACGCAAGCGCCCACGGAGACGACGTCTTCTTCATCACCAACGCCGGCCTCTCCCCCCAGGACCCAGGCCTCTATGACGTCTATGACGCCCGCGTGGGGGGTGGCCTGCCACCGCCCACGCCCCAAATCGAGTGCCAGGGGGAAACCTGCAAAGCACCGCCGAACGGCCCCGAGAGCCTCACCCCGGCCAGCTCCACCTACCGGGGCCCCGGAGACCTCGAAGAGAAAGCCAAGCCGAGGCGGCGCTGCGCCAAAGGCAGAGCCCGTCGCAAGGGCCGCTGCGTGGCGAGACGCAAAGGGACGAGCAAGAGCGCTCAGCGCAAACGAGCCGCGCAGCACAACCGGAGGGCAAGCCGATGAGACGCCTGATCACCGTAGCTGCAACCGCAATGCTCGCCGCGCTCCTCATTGCCCCCGTGGCAAGGGCCGAGTTCGGCCTGACCAACTTCGACAGCGGCTTCTTCAACCAGGACGGCTCGCCGGCGAGGGAAGCCGGCAGCCATCCCTACGCGGTCAAGACCTCCTTTGAGGTGATTACCAAGCACGATCCAGCCTTCATCCAGGAGATCCCCGACGAGCCGGTGAAGACGGCGCGCTTCTATCAACCGGCGGGCTTCATCGGCAGCCGCACCGCGGTGCCGACCTGTGAGACCGCCGACTTCGTCGCGGTAGACGCAGACGGCCGCAACGACTGCCCCGACACCACCGCC
>Ga0193695_1000059_pt1 | contig 18900 bp, 18 predicted proteins | sample L3s2metaG_FD_160568 | JGI IMG/M metagenome (GOLD analysis project Ga0193695, IMG submission 160568) | Soil microbial communities from a riparian zone of the East river system, Colorado, United States - L3s2 | ecosystem: Environmental > Terrestrial > Soil > Riparian zone | place: USA: East River... | reverse complement strand
CCTGCGAGACCTGGAGCCAGCCCTGGAACTCGCGCACCCGCCGGGTCGGCAGGTGCCCGGAGAAGTCCTCGAACTCGAAGTAGCCCTGGGCGCTGAGCGAGTCGGAGTTGAGGAACTCCGCCAGCTTGTGGATCTGGCCCGGGCCGAAGGCGACGTCGACGAAGGGGAAGCGCTGGAAGACCTCGTCCTTCACCGACTGCGCCCAGCAACCGCCGACCCCGACCAGCCGCTCCGGGTCTTCGGACTTCAGCCGCTTCGCCTCGCCGAGGTGGCCGATGAAGCGGTTGTCGGCCGACTCGCGGATCGAGCAGGTGTTGAAGAGGATCAGATCGGCGTCGGCACGGGTTGCCGCCTGTTCGTAGCCGAGCGAATCGAGCATTCCCTGCATCCGCTCGGAGTCGTGCACGTTCATCTGACAGCCGAACGTGGTGACGTGGTAGCTGGGCATGGGCCCAGACTTTAGACCTACTGCTGCTCCTCTTCTTCGGCCTGTTCGGTCGCCCGCGGCAATCCTGACTCCTGCTCCCTATGAGTTTCCGCATCCTTGGAGTGCAGGACGGCGAAGGTAGTCGCGCTGCCAACCAGGATCGCGAACCAGAGGAAGACCAGCGGGGCGAAGCGACTGGGGAATTTCTCGAATCGGAGGCCGATGACGCTGACCACGACCGCCGAGACGGCGAGGACCGGCCCGATCACGTAGAAGATGGTTCCGTTGTCCATGCGGCCGGCATCCTATCTATTGGAGCCGACTTCTATCGTGCGTAATCGACGGCGCGGCTCTCGCGGATGACGGTGATCTTGATCCGCCCCGGATAGGAGATCTCACGCTCTATCGCGGTGGCGATCTCGTGCGAGATCAAGGCCGCCTGGGCATCGTCGACCTTGCCCGGATCGACCATCACACGCATCTCCCGACCGGCCTGCATCGCGTAGACCTTCTCCACCCCCGAATGGCTGGATGCAAGTGTCTCGAGGTCGCGCAGGCGAGTCACGTAGCCCTCGAGCGTGTCGCCGCGAGCGCCCGGTCGGGCGCCGGAGAGAGCATCGGCGGCCTGCACGACCACGGCCTCGACCGTGCGCGGCTCGATCTCGTCGTGGTGCGCCTCGATCGCGTGCACGACCTCCTCGCTCTCGCCGTAGCGGCGGGCGATGCGGGCGCCGACCTGTGCGTGGGTGCCCTCGACTTCCTGATCGACGGCCTTGCCGATGTCGTGCAGCAGCGCCGCCCGACGAGCGATGTCCGCCGCGGCGCCCAGCTCGAGCGCGATCAGGGTCGCCAGGTAGGAGCACTCGACCAGATGCGTGAGCACGGTCTGCCCGTAGCTGGTGCGGAACTGCAACCTGCCGAGCAGGTCGACCAGCTGGGGATGGAGACCGTTCACATTGGCATCCAGCGTCGCCCGCTCCCCCTCTTCCACGATCCGGTCCTCGATTTCGGCCGAAGCCTGCTCGAACGCCTCCTCGCAACGGGCGGGATGGATGCGGCCGTCGGCGATCAGTCGTTCCAGGGTGAGGCGGGCGACCTCGCGGCGCATGCCGTCGAAGCTCGAGAGGCGCACCGCCGAGGGGGTCTCGTCGACGATGATGTCGACCCCGGTCAGTTGCTCGAGTGCATGGATGTTGCGCCCGTCGCGACCGATGATCCGCCCCTTCATCGCGTCGTTCGGCAGATGGACGAGCTGCGTGCTGCTCTGTTCGGCGTGTGGCCCGGCGAGGCGCTGCGTCGCAGTGGCGAGGATCCTGCGGGCGCGGTGCTCCGCCTCGTGCCGGGTCTCCTCCTCGATCTTGCGCAGGGTGAGACCGGCCTGGCGGCGCGCATCGGCCTCCACCTCGTCGAGCAGAGTCCGGCGAGCCTCGTCGGCGCTCAGCGAAGCGATCCGCTCCAGCTCGGCGCGTCGACGAGACTCGCCTTTCCGCAGGGCCGCCGCACGGCGGTCGAGATCGTGCTCGCGCGCGTCCAGCGAGCCCCGGCGGCGCTCCAGCTCGTTGAGCTGTGCGTCCAGCGCCTCCAGCCGGTCCAGAACCAGATCCGACTCCGAACCGTTGCCGCGTGACCAAATCCACGGCGGCAAGCTGAGTTTCATCTACGTCTGAGGGTACTCCTATAGACGCATTTGTCTAACGGGCTATGCGGCTTGAGCCTCGGCCACCGGGGACGGCGCCTCCTCGGTTGCCGGCGATGCTCCCCCTTCCGCCCCGATACCGAGGGCGGCGCGGATCTTGGCTTCGAGCTCGCTCGCGATCTCGGGGTTCTCGACGAGGAACTGCTTGGCGTTGTTGCGCCCCTGGCCGATCCGGGTTTTGCCGTAGGAGAAGAACGAGCCCGATTTCTGCACCAGGTCGTGCTCGATGCCGAAGTCGAGCAAGCCGCCCTCGCGCGAGATGCCGACGCCATACTCGATGTCGAACTCCGCTTGGCGGAAGGGCGAGGCGACCTTGTTCTTGACGACCTTGACCCGGACCCGGTTGCCGACCGCCTCGGTGCCTTCTTTGAGCGTCTCGATGCGGCGGATGTCAAGCCGCTGCGAGGCGTAGAACTTCAGCGCCCGGCCGCCCGGCTGGGTCTCCGGCGAGCCGAACTGGACGCCGATCTTTTCGCGGATCTGGTTGGTGAAGAGACAGACCGTGTTGGTCCGGTTGAGATTGCCAGCCAGTTTGCGCAGCGCCTGCGACATCAGGCGCGCCTGCAGGCCGACGGTGGTGTCGCCGATCTGGCCGTCGAGCTCGGCTTTCGGCGTCAGCGCCGCAACCGAGTCGATCGCGACCACGTCGATCGCGGTGGAGGCGATCAGGCGGTCGGCGATCTGCAGCGCCTGCTCGCCGTAATCGGGCTGGGAGACCAGCAGCTCGTCGGTGTCGACGCCGATCTTGCGCGCGTAGGTCGGGTCGATCGCGTGCTCGGTGTCGATGAAGGCGCAGATCCCGCCGCGGCTCTGCGCTTCGGCGATGACGTGGTAGATCAGCGTCGTCTTCCCCGAGGACTCGGGGCCGAAGATCTCGACGATGCGGCCGCGCGGCACGCCGCCGATGCCCAGCGCCAGGTCGAGCGAGAGCGCCCCGGTCGGGATCGCCGGGATCTTGATCGTCGCATCGGCGCCGAGACGCATCAGCGCGCCCTGGCCGAAGTCGCGCTCGATCTGGGTCACCGCCGCCTCGAGCGCCGCGTCCTTGGCCTTGGCCTCCTTGGCCGAGGCATCCTTCAGAGCCGCTTTCTTGTCTGCCATCTCTTTCACCTCACTGCCGCCCGCCTGCGGGCAGCTCGACTTGCGCCAGCGGGGTGTACCGCGCACCCCGCAGCTGGAGTTCAGAACGGTAGAGAGTCATCCGGCGGCAAACCGCGAGCCGCGGCAGCGCTTGCGGTAGCGTCCCAGGAAGCTTCGATACACGTGCCGGTCGCTTCGAGCCGCGTTCCTCGCGTCGTACCCGAGCGACGGTCACGTGCGGCCAGAACGGGCGCTTCTCCGGCTCGTAGAGACGAGCCGCGACCAGCCTCTCCTGCAGCCCGGCCTGCAACGCGGTCGCCCCCGGCGAGGAGGCGGGAAGGGCGAAAAGGCGCGGGCGCCCGCGCCGCGGGCGCGGCACCGGATCGCCCAGCTCGATCGACGGCGCCGGCGTTCGACTCGCCTCGACGATCTCCGCCAGCCGCGGCATCTCCTTCTCGGGCAACCAGCCGAGGAAGGCAAGGGTGATGTGCAGCGAATCGGGCCGGACCGGCCGCAGCGCCGGGTCGGCAAGCGCCTGCCGCCCCCACGCCACGATCTCCTCCCGCACGGATTCGGGCAGATCAAGTGCGACGAACAGCCGTGCCCGCGGACTCTTCAACCTCTCCTTCGCCATGCCGCCGACCCTAGGGGGTCGTGCCGCGTGAGATGCGCGCTGATCGAAAAAAGTGTGTGACGGGTTCGTCTACAGAGGCGCGTCGCCTGCGCCGAGCAGGGTCCGCAACAGGTGCATCGCCACCAGGGCCGAGCGTTCGCGGATGTCCTCGCGGCCGCCGGGGATGACCGGGTCGCGGGCGATGCTGGTGCCGTCGGCGAGGCGGGCGTCGAAGCAGACGTAGCCGACCGGCTTCTCCTCGCTGCCCCCGTCGGGGCCGGCGATCCCGGTGATCGAGACCCCCACGTCGGCGCCGAAGCGCTCGAGTGCGCCGCGCGACATCGCCTCGGCCACCTCGGCCGAGACGGCGCCGTGCTCTTCGATCAGGTCCGGGTCGACGCCGAGCAGATCCGCCTTGGCCTCGTTCGAGTAGGCGACCACGCCGCCGGCGAAGTAGGCCGAGGCGCCCGGCAGATCGGTGATCCGGGCAGCCAGTAGACCGGCTGAGCAGGACTCGCCCAGGCCCAGCCTGTGCCCCTGCAAGAGGCGCGCCAGCTGGGCGTCGATCGTCTCCCCGTCGAGGCTGAAGAGGTGGCGTGTGTGGCGGTCGACCAGACCGGCGCGCACCGCCTCGGCCACCGGCGCGGCTTCAGCCCGGTAGCGCACGTCGATCTCGATCTCGCCCTTGCGCAGACAGGTCGTGATCTCGACCCCTCCCAGCTCGACGCCGCCGGCCTCGATCTCCCGCAGGCTCTTGGCGATCTCCGACTCGGGGATGCCGAACATCCGCACCGTGTAGGCGAGCAGCGGCGTGGCGCGGGCGAGGACCGCCTGCACCGGTCGCGACTCGATCGCCCGCGGCCACATCGGCCGCAGCTCGCGCGGCGGGCCCGGGAGCACGATCACCACCCTCCCCTCCGCCGGCACCACGAGCCCGGGTGCGGTACCGACCGGATCAAGCGGCAGCGAACCCTCGGGAATCATCGCCTGCTTGCGGTTGGCCGCCCGCACCGCCTCCTCGTCGAAGCGGAAGCGGCGGGCGAAGCCGCGCAGGATCGTGGCGATCTTCTCCTCCATCTCCTCATCGAGGACCGTCTCCACGCCGGCGAAGCGGGCGACGATCTCGGCAGTCAGGTCGTCGGCGGTCGGGCCGAGCCCGCCCGAGGTGACGATCAGGTCCATCCCCTCCGCGGCCATGAAGCGCAGGGCCGACTCGAGATCCTCCGGGCGGTCGGCGACGACCATGATGTGAGCGACCTCGACCCCCAGCTCGGCGAGCTGTTCGGAGATCCACGGGCCGTTGAGGTCGGCGATGCGCCCGGTCAGTACCTCGGTGCCGGTGACGACGATCCCGGCGCGGACTGGGTCCGCCGCCCCCGGACGCGGGAGCGAATCCCTGTCCATATCTGATTCTTCAGGCATTCGCGGGAGCAGAGGAGGCGGCGGAATATGTCTTCATTCGCAGTTGGGCCTTTCGCCTTCTTCAAGGGCGATCAGCTTGCCACTGCCGTCGATCGAGTAGCCCACCGGGCTGGAGCTTTCCGGTATATCCGCCTGCCTGCCGTCGACGAACATCGTCACCGAGCCGTTGCCGAACGCGACTTCGAAGCCATCGGAGCGGAACGGGCCGGCTTCCGCCCCTTCACCGAGGATCTGGCCGTCGATCAGCGGCTTTTCGCCCGCGTCGAGCAAGCAGACCCATACTTCCCCCGTCGCCGCGAGCCGCATCGCCACTCCAGGCTTTGCGGCCCTCACCGTTTGCTGCTTGTGCTGCTGCCTTGCATGCCGATGAGCTTGCTTCGATGCCCTCGTCGACGAGTTGCCGCCGCCCCCTGCCAGAGCGATCCCAACCACGAGGGCGACGAGTACGAGGCAGACCGCGGCGATCAGCATGCGGCTGGAGATTCGCGGACCGCTTTCGCGAATCCCCGTCGGCACCGGCTCAACCCGCTTCGGCACCCGCTCCCCACCCGTGGGAGCGGCACCGCGGCGGTACTCCTCGGCGAGGCGGTCGCCGTCGAGACCGAGGTAGATCGCGTAGGTGCGGATGAAGCCCCGCGTGTAGGCATCGCCGGGAAGCGCGTCCCACTCCTCGTTCTCGATCGCCTGCAGGTAGCGAACGCGGATCTTGATCGCCGCTTCGACCTCGGAAAGGTCGACTTTGCGACGATTCCGCGCCTCGTGCAGGGTGGCCCCGACACCTGTGTCCATCCTGACATTGTGTCTACTGCGTAGCTTCGACGCGAATGACGGCTGTCTAACCCGCTTCGTCTGCCTTGGCCGCCACCGGCTCGGCGTCCCGGCCGGCGTCGAGAACCCTAGGCAGATCCGCCTCGGTGATCAGCACCTGACGCGGCTTCGAACCCTCATAGCCGGAGATGACGCCGCGCCGCTCGAGCATGTCGATCAGGCGGCCGGCACGGGTGTAGCCGACGCGGAGGCGCCGCTGGATCATCGAGACTGAGGCGGTTTCGGTCTGCACGACCGTGCGGATCGCGTCGTCGAGCAAATCGTCGCTGTCGGGGTCGAAGTCGTCCTCCGTTTCGACCCCCTTCTCCTCGTGGACCTCGAGCAGCTCGGCCTCGAACTCGGGTTCTCCCTGCTTGGCCCAATGACCCGTGATGCGGGCGATCTCCTCCTCGGTGACGAACGCCCCCTGGATCCGCGCCAGCTTCGAGGTCCCGGCGCCGCGGAAGAGCATGTCGCCCTGCCCGAGCAGGGCCTCGGCGCCACCCTGGTCGAGGATCACCCGCGAGTCGGTCTGCGAGGAGACCGCGAAGGCGATCCGCGCCGGAATGTTGACCTTGATCGTGCCGGTGATGATGTCGGTCGAAGGACGCTGCGTCGCCAGCACCAGGTGGATCCCGGTGGCGCGCGACTTCTGCGCCAGGCGGATGATCGAGTCCTCGACCTCGGCCGGTGAGACCATCATCAGGTCGGCGAGCTCGTCGATCACGCAGAGGATGTGCGGCAGCGGCGCTTCGCCGGCCTTGGCACGGGCCCGGTTCAACTCGGCCAGATTGCGGCAGCGGGCGTCGCCCATGATCCCGTAGCGACTCTCCATCTCGCCGATCAGGTTGGCGAGCACGTTGGCGGCGAGCCGCGGCGAGGTGACCACCGGGGTGAGCAGGTGCGGGACGTGCTCGTAGTGGTTGAGCTCGACCTGCTTGGGGTCGACGAGGACGAGGCGCACGTCGTTGGGCGAGGCGTGCATCAGGATCGAGGAGAGGATCGCGTTGACGCAGCCGGACTTGCCGGAGCCGGTGGTGCCGGCGACCAACACGTGCGGCATCTTCGCCAGGTCGGTCCAGACCGCGTTGCCATCGATCCCTTTGCCTAGCCAGGCGACCAGCGGCGAGGTCTTCTCCGGCCGGCCGGCATAGATGTCGCCGAGTCGAACCAGGCGGCGGCGGGTGTTTGGTACCTCGACCCCGACCGCCTGCTTGCCCGGGATCGGCGCCAGGATGCGGATGTCGGTGGAGGCCAGGGCGTAGGCCAGGTCGTTGGAGAGCTCGGTGACTTTCTTCACCTTGGTACCGGGCGCGAGGCGCAGCTCGAAGCGCGAGACGTGCGGGCCGCTGACGATGCCGACGATCTTCGCCTCGACGCCGAAGTGCCCGAGCGTCTCGACCAACTTGCGGCCGATCGCTTCATGGTCGCGCGGATCGGGGCCCTTGTCGCCCTTGCCCTTTTCGAGGACTTTGGCGGGGGGCGGCCGATAGTCGATCTGTTCGGATTCGGTGACGCCGCGCTTATTTCCCATCGGGGTGAGCGACACCGGCTCAACCTCGGGCAGTTCATCGGGCTGAGCCTCCGGCTCGGACTCCTCGGCCAGTTCGGCGAACTCGTGGGTCGCCGGCTCGGGCTCGGCCGGCTCGTCGGGATCCTCGGCGATCGCGACGGTCGGCTCGAACTCGTCGTTCTCGGGGTAGGTGCTCATCACGTCGGTGGGGCCCGCCTGGGTCTCGTTGGCAGACGAGCGTTCGCCCCGGCGCTCCTCGCGGTGCTGGATCGCGGTCTGGGCGATGTCGCGACCGCCGACGAAGGTATGGCGGACGCCGCGGCCGAGGCCGCGGAAGACGGTGGATACCGAGGTGCCGGTGACGAGCATCGCGCCGACGGCGAGCATCAGCACCGTCGCGATCCGGGCGCCGACCTTGCCGAAGAGGTACTCCAGGCCGGTTTCGAGGCCGTAGCCGACCTTGCCGCCGTCCCAACCGAAGAAGAGGATGAAACAGAGGTAGACGCCGGCGGCGATCAGGATGAGTCCGATCAGGTCGAGGTGGCGCTGCCGCAGGCCCTCGGGCAGATGCGGGCGCGGCAGCCGCGCCTTCGCCTTGGCTTTTGCCTTCGGCTTGCGGCGCGCGCCAGAGCCGCGCTTCTTGCGCACGAACATGGGTGCCGCTTCGACGCCGGTTGCTCCTCCCCTGCTGGGACGCTACAGCCGCGTGCTCGCGAGGATGCTTGCCAGGACGACGAGCATCGTCCCCATCGTCGCAAGCATCCATCGTTGGAGCGTGTCGAAGCGGGTTTCCATCGTCTCACGCATAGCGCGAAACTCCGCCCGCACCTCGGAGCGTTCGACGGCGATTTCCGAACGCACGCCCTTGATCTCCGCCGCGACCTCAGAGCGCACGTTTTGGAATTCGCCCGCGATCTCGGAGCGCAGCTCTTTGAATTCAGAGCGCACGTCCTTGAACGCGGAGCGCATTTCACTGAACCCGTCCCGCATCTCGCCACGCAGGTCGTCGATCTGTCGGCTCAGATCTTCGATGCGCTCATTGGTCCCGCCGCTGGATTCCATTGTCTGCATGATTGCAGGCTAGGAGGTCGCGAGTCACGTGTGGTGCGCTGAATGCAAAATGTTTCACACGGTTCGGTGTGGAACCCGCGATTCAGCCGGCGCAGACCCAGGCGCTGCCGCCGGAATCGGCCCAGATTTCGGCGGCGACGCGGTCCTGTTCGGCCTTCGGCGCGTCCTGCGGGGCGCCCTGACCACCATAGAGTTCCCAGGTGGAGGGCAGGATCTGGTAGGCGCCGCCGGCGCCGCTGCTCGGGTTGACAGCGCTGTAGTTGCCGCCCGACTCGCACATCACGATGTAGGTGGGGATCGAGTAGGGACCGCCGAGCCAGCGTCCGACCGTTTCTTCGGCCGCTTCGCGGCTCGCCGCTTCCGCCGCCTCGATTTCGCTCACCCATTCGCCGATTCGGGATTTCAGCTCCACCAGCGAGGACGAGCGTTCGGCGGCAAGCGCGTCGAGACGCGCCGCGGCGTCCTCCGCCCGGTTGCGCACCGCGGCGATTTCGGTCCGGGCCGCGGCCAGTTCTTCGTTGTATGCGTCCACCCGCGCCTTCAGCGTGGCAACCAACTTCAGCTCGTATCGGACCTGGTTGCGGACTTCCTCGACCCGGGCGGCGAGCTGGGTGTCGGAGTCCTCGATCCGCTGCAGGTATTCGGTCCGCACCTCGAGTTCGTCGATGTCGCCGGAGCCGAGCACGATGCTCGCCGTGCTCGGCGTGCCGCTCATGTAGATCGCGACGAGGCGCTGGGCGAGCGCCCGGCGGGCGCGGCGCAGGCGTGCCCGCTCGGCCGCCAGGTGTCGTTCGGAGCGCTCGACTTTGGCGGCAAGCCGCGCGGCTCGTTCGCGACCGTGCGCCAGCAGGTCGGTCAGGTGCCGCTCTCGCGCCGCGGCGCTCGCCGCTTCGGCTTCGGTCGCCGCCAGCCGTTCCTGCGTGTCGCGGATCTCGGCTCCCAGCGAGGCGGCTTCTTCGCGCGCCCCGCCGACCTTGTCGCGCAGGGCGCCGACGTCGGCCGCGCGCGCCGAAGCGACCGCGAGCAGGGCTAGGGCGACGAGAGCGACCGCGGGCTTCCAGCGCATACCGACACCTCAGCCCTCGGGGACGTTCCGGTTGGCGAGGTATACGGCAATGCCGATCGCCCCGATCGCGAGGCCGGCGCCGATGCGGATCTCGCGGCGGTAGCGGCGGCGCAGATAGGCGATGGTGAAGCGCAGCGCGGTCTTTCCGATCTTGTCGTACATCAGCCCTTTTCCCCGTCGCCGCGTTGCCTGATCCGGTGCGCCATCCGCGACTGCAGTGACCAGAGCTCGATGAAGCCCGGCGAGGCGGTCTGCGAGAAGAGCCCACCGGACTCGGCAAAGGAGGCGAGATCGGCGTCGTAGACGGCGTTGGGCGAGGAGCGGGTTACGACTCGCACGCTCCCTTTGTACAGGCGCAGGCCGATCGTCCCGCTCACCTGGGCGTTGGCTGCATCCATGTATGCATCGAGGTCGGCGCGCAGCGGCTCCCACCAGAGCCCGGCGTAGACCAGGTACCCCCACTTCTGGTCCAGGCCCGGCTTGAACTGGTTCTGGTGGATCGTGCCGACCAGCTTCTCCAGGTCCCGGTGCGCCGGGAGCAGGATCGCCGCCGCCGGCACCTCGTAGATGTCGCGCACCTTGAGACCGACGATGCGGTCCTCGATGTGGTCGACGATGCCGATGCCGTGGCGGGCACCGATCTCGGCCGTTGCTTCGAGCAGCCGGACGATGCCGAGGCGCTCGCCGTTCAGCGCCACCGGGACGCCCGCCTCGAACTCGACCGTCACCGTCTCCACCTCGTCCGGCGCCAGCTCGGGCCGGGTGACCAGCTGGAAGACGTCGTCCTCGGGCGCGTGCTCCAGGTCCTCGATCCAACGACCCTCGGAGGAACGACCCCAGAGGTTGTCGTCGATCGAGTAGGGAGCGACCTCGGTGCCGCCCTTTACCGGGATGCCGTGCTCACGCGCGTAAGCGATCTCCTCCTCGCGCCCCATCTGCCAGGAGCGCACCGGCGCGATCGTCTTCAGCTCCGGGGCCAGCGTGGCGACGGTCGCCTCGATCCGCACCTGGTCGTTGCCCTTGCCGGTACAGCCGTGGGCGATCGTGTCGCAGCCGCCGCGCCGCGCGTACTCCACCGCCAGCTCCGCGATCAGCGGCCGGCCCAGGGCGGTGAACAGCGGGTAGCCGCCGCCGTAGAGCGCGTTGGCCTTGATCGCCGCCACGACGAAGTCGCGGGCGAAGCGCTCACGGGCGTCCACCACGTGGCATTCGAGCGCGCCGAGGCGCTTGGCCTTGTCCTCGATCGCCGCGTAGTCCTCGCCCGGCTGGCCGAGGTTGACCGTGAGGCAGACGACCTCGGCGTCGTAGCGATCCTGGATCCACTTCAGCATCACGCTGGTGTCGAGGCCGCCCGAGTAGAGCAGCAGGACCCGCCGCACCTCGGCGGGGTCGGCCTCATAGCCCGCGGTGCGGACCTGCTCCGGTGCCGGGTCGCTCATTCGGCTGGGATGCCGCCGCTGCCGTTTTCTTCTTCGGGGGCGGTCGTCGGTTCCGTCGGTTCGGTCGTCGCTTCTTCCGTCGTCGTCGACGTGGATCCGGTCTCGGTCGATTCCGTCGTGGTCGGCTCCGTCGTCGTTTCGGCGGTGGTGGTGGGCAGGGTCGTGACCGCCGAGCTGGAGCTGCCGCCGTCGCCGTTGTCGGAGGCGATCACGACGATCGCGACGACGAGGCCGACGATCACCGCGATCAGGCCGGCGACGAGCAGGCGCATGTTGCCTGGCGGGCGCCGGCCGGGATCGCCGGGCTGCCCCATGATCCGGGTCGGGTCGTCAGGCATCTAACTCCTCGGGTCCGAGAATGGCGTCGAGGATCTCACTCGTGTCCTCGATCTCGAAGCCGCTGCGCAGCCGCGCTTCGATCTCCTTGCGGCCGGCGCCGGAGACCGCCATCTGCGTGGCCAGCAGGCGCGCCCCGGCGGAGCCGGAGCGACGTGGCGCCAACGGGTCGCCGTCCTCGTTTTGATCCGGCTGGTCCGGTACGTCCTCCACCGGCTTCAGGTGGACGGCGCGGCGCTCGCCCGAGCCGGACGGATCGAGCTCGTCGGCCAGCTCGCGCAACCGTTCGGCGATCACCCGATCGGCGCGCTCGCGAGCCTCGTCGAGCCGGCTCTGGGCCTGCTGCTCGGCGTCGTCGATCACGCTCGCGGCGGCGCGCTCGGCGGCATCGACGATCGTCGCCAGGCGCTGCGCGGCGTCGGCAGCCGAAGCCGGCGGCCGGTTTGGCGGGAACTTCTTTGCGCTCATACCGTTGCGTAGCTTAGGAGCGATTCGCCGATTAGGCCAACGGCACGCTCGATCTGGGCCGAATCGACCGTCAAGGGCGGCAGCAGGCGCAGCGTCCCCGGCTCGGGCACGTTGACGATAAGACCGCGCTGCAGGAGGTCGGCGCCGACCGCCGCGGCGTCGAGCCCGCCGCTCAGGCCCACGCCCAACATCAGGCCGCGACCGCGCACTTCCGTGACCCCGTCGAGCGCCAGCAGGTCCTCGGACAGGCCGGCCCCCAGCTCGCGCACGCGGCGCAGCAGGGTCGCGTCGTCGACCAGGTCCAGCACGGCCAGCGCTGCCGCCGAGACGACGGCGCCGCCGGCGAAGGTCGAGGCGTGATCGCCGGCCTCGAGCACGTCGCCCAGCTCCTCCGCCGCAACGCAGGCGCCGACCGGCAAGCCGCCGCCGAGCGCCTTGGCGCTGGTCAGCAGGTCGGGTCGGATGGGGGTCTGCTGGTAGGCCCAAGGCTGGCCGGTCCGCCCCATTCCGCTCTGGATCTCGTCGAGGATCAGCAGCGCCCCGGTTTCATCGCAGGCCTCGCGGGCGGCGAGCAGCGTCTCCTCCGCCAGCGGGTAGACGCCCGACTCGCCCTGAATCGCCTCGATCATCACCGCGGCGGTGTCCTCGTAGACGGCGTCGCGCAGGGCACCGGCGTCGTCGAAGGGAACCGAGCGGAAGCCGGGCAGCATCGGCCCCAGCGCCTCGTTCTCGGCCAGTTTCGGCGTCGCCGCGAGCGCGCCGTAGGTGCGGCCGTGGAAATCGCGCTCGAAGCTGACGATCTCCGGGTTCTCGACGCCGCGCCGGTGGGCGTGCTTGCGGGCCAGCTTGATCGCGCACTCGTTGGCCTCGGTGCCCGAGTTGGAGAGGAAGACCCTCCCCCCCAGGCTCGACTCGGAGAGAGGTTGGAGACGTGCATCAACTTGCCGGCCTGCTCGCGCACCGCCGCGACGACCGCCGGGTGGCAGTGGCCGACCGAGCAGACCGAGATGCCGGCGAGGAAGTCGAGGTACTCCTTCCCCTCGGAGTCCCAGAGCAGCGCGCCCTCGCCGCGCACGAACTCGACCGGCGCCCGGCCGTAGGTCTGCATCAGGTAGCGCCGCTCGAGCGCCTGCAGCTCGTCCAGCTTCATGGCGTCACCATCGTGCCGATGCCGGCGTCGGTGAACAGCTCCAGCAGCAGGCTGTGCGGCTGGCGCCCGTCGATGATGTGGGCCGACTGGGCCCCACCGCGAACGGCGTTGACGCAGGCCTGCAGCTTCGGCCGCATGCCCCCCTCGATGCCGGGCAGCGCCTTCTCGACCTCGGCCACTGTGGCGCGCCGGATCAGCGAGGTCGCGTCGGAGGCATCCCTGAGCCAGCCCTCGACGTCGGTGAGGAAGATCGCCTTGTAGGCGTCGATCCCGGCCGCCACCTTGCCGGCGGCCTCGTCGGCGTTGACGTTGTAGGGCTGCCCTCCGTGGTCGGTGGCCGAGGAGGCGATCACCGGGATGTAGTCCTCGGCGATGTGGTTGATCACGTCCACGTCGACCCGCTCGACCGAGCCGACGAAGCCGACCTGCTCGGCGTTGGGTACCGGCACCACCTCGAACAGCGAGCCGTCCTCGCCGGAGAGGCCGACCGCCGGCTGGCCATGGCGGTTGAGCCGCCGCACGATCTCCGAGTTGAGCTTGCCGCGCAGGACCATTTTCGCCACCTCGACGGTCTCGGCGTCGGAGACGCGCAGGCCCTCGTGGAACTTGACCTCTATCCCGAGGCGCTCCATGTACTGGGTGATCTCTGGCCCGCCGCCATGGACGATGACCGGGTTGAGGCCGACGTACTTGAGCAGGACGACGTCGGTGGCGAAGTCCTCCCGCAGCCCCCCCTCGCGCATCGCCGCGCCGCCGTACTTGATCACCACGGTCTCGCCGTGGAAGTCCCTTATGTAGGGAAGCGCCTCCAGCAGGGTGTCGACGTTGCCGCTCATCTCGGTCTCCTAGGTTGTGTACTCGGCGTTGATGCGGACGTACTCGTAGCCCAGGTCCGAGAACCAGACGTGGGCGCTGTGCTCGCCGCGGTCGAGGCGCAGCGCGAGCTCGGCCTCGGCGACGTCCTCGCCCAGCTCGCTCGCGTCGATCGAGTCGGCGCCGATCTCTTCGAGGTCCTCGCCGGCGAGCGCCATCCCCGCCGCCTGGGCGATCCGGCCCCAGTTCGGGTCGCGGCCGAAGAGAGCCGTCTTGACCAGGGGGGAGTTGGCGATCGCACGGGCAACGCGCTCGGCCTCGCCCGGAGAGGCGGCGCCCTCGACCCGAACGCGACAGACGCGCGTGGAGCCCTCGCCGTCGGCAACCACCTCAAGCGCGAGCTGCAACAGGACAGCCTCCAGCAACCCGGTGGGAAGCGGCTCGCCGGCCTCGCCGGTCGCCTGCAGCAGCACGGTGTCGTTGGTGCTCATCTGGCCGTCGACGGTGATCCGCTCGAAAGAGGCGTTGGTTGCGGCCCGCAGGGCGGTGACCGGATCCTCGACGACGGCGTCGGTCTGCACGAAGCAGAGCATCGTCGCCATGTTCGGCTGGATCATCCCACCGCCCTTGGCCTGGGCGGACAGCGTCACGCCGTCGGCTCGCATCGTGCAGCTCTTCGGCCAACGGTCGGTGGTGAGGATCGCCTCGGAGAAGGAGGCGCCGCCGTCCGCGGACAGAGATGAGGCAGCCTCTCCGATCCCGGCGAGAACCGCGTCGATCGGCAGCGGTACGCCGATCACGCCGGTCTCGGCGACCGCGACGGCACCGGGATCGAGGCCGAGCTCCTCCCCGGCCCGCTCGCACATCGCCCAGGCATCGGCGAGGCCCCGCTCGCCCGTCTCGGCGTTGGCGTTGCCGGCGTTGACGACGGCGGCCCGGACCGCGCCGCGATCGACCCGCTGGCGGCAGACCCTAACCGGCGCGGCGGCGGAGGCGTTGCGGGTCAGCAGCAGCGAGGAGCTCACCCGCGGCGCATCGCAGACGAGCAGCCCGATGTCGGTCTTGCCACCGCCCTTGAGCCCGCAGTGGGCCGCGCCGGCGCGGAAGCCGGGTGCGAGCTGCACAGGGTCGAGCCGCTCGACACCCTCCGGCGGGTTCACCCAGCGGGACTTGAAGAAGCCGCTCACGTCAGACCCTCGGTCTCGTCGAAGCCGAGCATCAGATTGAGGTTCTGAACCCCTTGGCCCGAGGCACCCTTCCAGAGGTTGTCGATCGCCGAGAAGGCGAGGACGCGGCCGCGCTCCTCGACGGTGACGTAGACGTGACACTCGTTTGAATCCCTGACATCGCGCAGCGACGGCGGCTGATCGACGACGTGAACGAACGGCTCGTCGGCGTAGCGCTCCATATAGAGGGACCGCACCGCCTCCTTGGAGAGCGTCTCGCCCAGCTGAGCGAAGCAGGTCGTCAGCTCGCCCTGGTCGAGCGGCAACAGGTGCGGGACGAAGGCGACCGGTGCCGGGCTGCCGAGCGCCGCCAGCTCCTGCTCGATCTCGGGCCTGTGGCGATGGCCCTCGGTCCTGTAGGGGAAGGCGTTCTCGGTCATCGCGGTGAAGTGGACGACGTCGTCGCTGCTGCGCCCGTAACCCGACGTCCCCTGCATCGCGCTGATCGCGACGTCGGTCAGCAGGCCCTTTTCGGCCAGCGGGGCCAGCGCGAGGACGCTCGCGGTCGGGTAGCAGCCCGGGGTGGCGACAAGCTCGGCCTCGCGCAGCTGCTCCCGGTAGATCTCGGTGAGGCCGTAGACGGCGCCGGTGAGCAGCTCCGGCGCGCCGTGCTCGCCGTACCAGCGCTCATACGTCGGCAGGTCGCGCAGCCTGAAGTCGGCGGAGAGGTCGACGACAAGCACGCCGAGACCGCGCAGGGCGGCGACGGTCGGCGCCGAGGCGCCGTGCGGGTAGGCAACGATCGCCGCCTCGACGTCCTCGATCGCGTCGAGGTCGAGCTCGGTCAGCTCCAACGGCACCCGGTAGCGCGGGTAGAGCTCGTCCAGTCGTCTGCCGGCGTCGCTGCGCGAGGTGATGCCGACCAGCTCCAGGCGCGGGTGGCGCCAGACGATCTGCGCGGCGAGCGCGCCGGTGAAGCCGGAGGCGCCGGCGACGAGGACTCTTGCCTTGTCACTCACGAAGCGCCCCTCCTATTGCACCGAGCTCTACCGCAATCGACTCGCGCTGCGCGGCGACCTCCTCGTCGGTGAGGGTGCGGTCCCCCGCCCGGAATTCGAGCCGAAGAGCGAGGCTCTTGCGGCCCTCGCCGAGCTGCTCCCCTTCATAGAGGTCGAAAACGTCAGCGGCGCGCAGCAGCTCGCCACCGCCGGCCAGGACCGCGGCGCGTACCTGCGCCGCCGAGACCTCGCCCGGCACGAGGACCGCCAGGTCCTGAAAGACGGCCGGAAAGGTGGTTACGTCCTCGAAGACCTCTTCGCCGGCGGATGCGGTCTCGACCAGCGCCGAGAGGCCGACTTCGCAGCCCACCGCTTCCGCGAGGTCCCACTCGCGGCAGACCAGCGGGTGCAGCTCGCCGATCCAGCCGGTCTCGACGTCGCCGGCGAGGATCTTCGCGGCGCGGCCGGGATGGAGAAACGGCTCCGGCATCGGGTCGAAGGCAAGCGTTACGTCGAGGCGTCCCGCAAGGCCTTCCAGCACGCCCTTCAGCGCAAAGAAGTCGGCCGGCTCGCCCCCACCCCGCCAAGACGGCGGCGCCAGCGACCCGACCGCAAGCGCCCCGAGCCGGTGCGGCTCGACGAAGGGGGGTGCCTGTTCACCTGAGAATCCCCCAGCCAGCGGGCCATTCTCGGTGGGACCGTGCAGGTAGACGCGGCCGGACTCGAAGAGGGCTACGTGTTCGGCGTCGCGGGCCAGGTTGTGCTGGGCGGCGGCGAGTAGCGAGCCGAGCAGGGTCGTCCGCATGACCGACTGGTCCTCGGAGAGCGGGTTGGAGATGGTCACGCTATTTGCCCGCGGGTCGTCGACGGGTATCCGCAACCGCTCGGCCTCGCCGGGGTCGGTGAAGCTCCAGCCGATGATCTCGTCGAAGCCAAGGTCGCGCAGCGCGTCCTCGGCGCGGCGACGCAGCCGCTGGTCGCGCCGCAATCCTCCGGCCCGCCCGGCGGAGCCCGGCAGGGTCGAGGGCAGGTGCTCGTCGAGGCCGTGGACCCGCGCCACCTCCTCGATCAGATCCACTTCGCGGCTCACGTCGTAGTGACGGTCGGGCGACACCTCGACGACGAGGTCGTCGCCTTCCACCTCAACTCCGAAGCCGAGTCGCTCCAGGTATGCGATCTGGTCGGATTGCTCGATCCTCATCCCGAGCAGTCCCTCGACCTGCTCGCCGCGCAGGCGCAGCGCCGGCGCGGGCGGGATCTCGGCCGCGACGTCGATCGTGCCAGGCACCAGCTTCGCCCCGCAGACCTCGACCATCAGCCGCGAAGCGATCCGCTGCGCCCGCACGCACAGCTCCGGGTGGAGTTGCTTCTCGAAGCGCGAGGAAGCCTCCGAGCGCAGACCGAGCAGGCGCGAGGTGCGCAGGATGTTAGTCCCGTTCCAGTTGGCCACCTCGAGCAGGACCCGCGTCGTCCCATCCGAGACCTCGGAGGCCTGGCCGCCCATGATCCCGGCGATGCCCGACGGGCCGCGGCTGTCGCAGACGAGCACGGTCTCGGCGTCGAAGGTCCGCTCGACATCGTCGAGGGTCTTCATCTTCTCCCCCTCGCTCGCGGTGCGCACGGTCAGCGCGCCGTCGGGAACCTTGTCGAGGTCGAAGGCGTGCAACGGCTGCGCGGTCAAGAGCATCACGTAGTTGGTGATGTCGACGACGTTGTTGATCGACCGCTGCCCGGCGGCGCTGAGCCGTGCCTGCAACCAGGCCGGCGAGGGACCGATCGTGACGTCGGTGAAGACGCGCGCGGTGAAGCGCGGGCAGAGCTCGGGCACCTCGACCGTAACCGAGGCATAGTCGCTCGCCTCGCCCTCGCCGTCGGCAACCGCGTCCTCCGCCCAGGGCTCGGGGGCGAGCGGTGCAGTGCTGATCGCGTGCACCTCGCGCGCCACGCCGTAGACGCCGAGGCAGTCGGGGCGATTGGGCGTCACCTCCAGCTCCAGCACCTCTTCTGCGACCGGCAGGACCTCGGCCAGCGACGTACCGGGGGCGGGGCCGTCGTCGAGCACGAGGATCCCCGCCGACTCCTCGGCGATCTCCAGCTCGGCCGCCGAGAGGATCATCCCGTAGGACTCGACGCCGCGCAGCTTCGCCTTGCCCAGCGTCGCTCCGCCAGGCATCCTCGCGCCCGGCAGCGCCACGGGCACGGTCTGGCCCGCCGCGACGTTGGCCGCGCCGCAGACGATCGTGCGCGGATCGCCGTCGCCGGTGTCGACCGTGCAGACACTGAGCCGGTCGGCGTCGGGGTGTGACACGCGCTCCAGCACCCTGCCGACCACGAAGCCGTCCGCCGTGGGCGGGCCCACCGAGCCGACCCGCTCGACCTCCGTGCCGGTCATCGCCAGCCTCTCCGCCAGCTCGCCGGCGGCGAGGTCGGGATCGCAGTACTCGCGCAGCCAGGAGTACGGAATCCTCATGAGAACTGCTCCAGCATCCGCACGTCGTTGTCGAAGAAGCGGCGCAGGTCGGGCACGCCGTGCTTCAGCATCGCGATCCGCTCGACCCCCATGCCGAAGGCGAAGCCCTGCACCCGCTCGGGGTCATAGCCATTGCCCTCGACGAAGCCGAGCACGTTGGGATCGACCATGCCGGCGCCGCCGACCTCGATCCAGCCGATGCCCTTGCAGAGGTTGCAACGGGCGCCGTCGTCGAGCTTGCCGGTCCCCTCGCACTGGAAGCAGGAGACGTCGAACTCGACGCTGGGCTCGGTGAAGGGGAAGAAGTGCGGCCGCATCCGCGCCTCGCGGCCGCTGCCGAAGATCGCCCTCAGCATTTCCTCAAG
>Ga0193695_1000058_pt1 | contig 19178 bp, 18 predicted proteins | sample L3s2metaG_FD_160568 | JGI IMG/M metagenome (GOLD analysis project Ga0193695, IMG submission 160568) | Soil microbial communities from a riparian zone of the East river system, Colorado, United States - L3s2 | ecosystem: Environmental > Terrestrial > Soil > Riparian zone | place: USA: East River... | reverse complement strand
CCTCGCGGTCCAGATAATCGGCCGCCCCGGCGACGAGGCAACCCTGCTCTCCCTAGCCGCCCAGCTAGAGGCCGAGCGTCCCTGGGCCGAAAAGCGTCCGTCGATCAGCTAGGGAAGACCTTGCGCATCCGCGCCAGCTCGCGGATCGAGCCGCGGGGGCGGAGGCGGCGCTGCAGGATCATCTTCAGCGGGTTGGCTTCCGGCTTGCCCATGGCGACGAAGTCGGCCCAATCGGACTCGAAGGTCAGCGTCGGGTTGGGCGCTTCGCCTGGCTCGGCCCGGGTCGAGCCGTTGTCGATCGTCAGGTGCCAGGGGTCGGCGTCGCTGAAGCGGTACTGGTAGACGAGCGGCGAGCCGTTGGCGGCGGCCGGGTCGGCGACGCGCTTGACCACGTCGAAGTAAAGGCGCTGGATCTCCGGCGAGGCGTCGGGGGTGGGGCCGTCGGGCGGGCCGAGGACGCCGGCTTCCATCAGCTTCACCTGGCGCTCCGCGACTTCCTCGGCGGAGGCCTCCGGGTCGAAGGGGAAGACGCCGGGCGGCATCTCCTCGGTCGGGTAGCCGATCGTGCGCCAGCGCTGGCGGATCAGTTTCAATCCGAAGCTGAAGATGTCCTCGAGCGAGAAGCCGTAGCACTCGGTGTATTCGCGGTCCATGTTGGGCGGGTAGAACACCGCCGGCCCGTAGGGCAGCGTTTCACGCAGCAGCTCGACCACCGCCGCGCGACATTCCTCGCCGCCGGGGCGCTCCAGGTCCAGCAGTTCGGAGAGGACCTTGACGCCGAAGCCGATGTGGCGCTGCTCGTCGCGGGAGACGTTGGCCATGCCGGCGCTGAAGCCGGGCATCGTTTCCTCCGAGGCGAAGAAGTCCTCGATGAAGTGCTGGCCGGGCTGGGCGAGGCTGCCCTCGACGATCAGGTGGTAGAGCGCGATCGCCTGCGCGTACTTTGGCAGCGAGCGGTCCTTGCGCAGTTCCTCCGCCATCAGGTCGAGGCGATCGAAGATCCCCCGGTAGCCCCAGTTCAGCTGCGGCATGGTGGAGGAGAGGGTCTGCTGGATCGAGTCGCCGCCGACCCCGATCACCTCCTTGAAGAAGCGGTGGAAGAAGATCGAGTGACGGACCTCGTCGACCTGCTGGGTGGCGAGGAAGTAGGACTGCTCCTCGGTCGGCGCGGCGGTGATGTAGGGGGCGAGCGTGTCGGCGACCCGGTCCTCGCCGTAGTAGAACATCGAGTAGATCCACATCGCCGAGCGCCGCTGGATGTCGCTCAGCCCCTCCCAGCCGTTGCGGTCCTCGGAGAAGTCGATGTCATAGGCGCTCCAGTTGCCCTGCTCCCAGCGCTGGTAGAGATCGACGTAGGTGACGTTGTCCATCAGGCTCTGGGATGCGACGCTCATGGCACTCCTTCGGTGGGCCGGGACGAGCCCGGGATTGCTGGCTGCGCAACAGGTTACCGTGATCCTGGCTGCGCAGCCAGTTTTCCCCTCTATTTAATGAATTCGCGCACCTGTTTGTAGACGGTTTCGTCGGTCAACAGGCTGAGATGCGAGATGCAGGCCGTTTCGGTGTTCGTCGCTCCGGAGAGAGGGACGCTCGAATCCGGATTGATGAATTCGTCGCAGGGCGACCACCAGGTGCCGTAGTTGACGGCGCCCGGCGTCTCGTCTTCCGCGTTCAGCTCTTTGAGGAACGTGGAGCCGATCCGCATCTCGGTGCAGGCGGTGCTGAAGCAGAGGTTCGCGGTTTCGGTGCCGTGATTGGGTCCGCCGAGCGAGACCCAGTCGTCGACGTTCGCTTCGCCGCCGGCGACGAACTTGATGTACCAGCGGGTGTTGAGGCTCCCCATCGAGTGGGCGATGATGTCCACCTTCGAGGCACCGGTGGCTTTCTCCAGGCTTTCGACGTGCGATTTGACTTCTTTTTCGGCGTCGACCTTGTTGGACTGAGACGTGTTGTAGCTGTAGGCGCTCAAATACGATTTCGGGTAGCCGTCTTTTTCGAACCGGCCGATCATCGTGTTCCAGTTCGAGGCACTTCCCGACCAGCCGTGGACGAACAGGATCGGATCGAGCGCCAGGGCGCCGGCGGGCGAGAGGGCCGCGCCGGTCACGCAGATTGCGATCACGGACACAAAGGCCGTGAGTCTCTTCATGGTCATGTTGCCTCCTTTGGTGGATTGAGGCAACTTTTTACCCGTCTATCTATGCATTAATCCGCGTAACTTTAATCAAATGGACCTGATCGCGATTACTGCACGACAGCGGGAGTCTCGATCTCGCGCTTGAGGATCTTGCCGGTCGGGCCCTTGGGCAGCTCATCGAGGAACCAGACGACGCGGGGGTACTTGTAGGCGGCGATGCGGTCCTTGACGTAGGCGCTGACCTCCTCGGCGCCGAGCTCCTCGCCCTCGTGGAGGACGACCGCGGCGCCGATCTCCTCGCCCCACTCGTCGTGGGGGACGCCGACGACGGCGGCTTCGCGGATCTGCGGGTGCTCGTAGAGGACCTCCTCGACCTCGCGCGGGTAGACGTTGTAGCCGCCGCGGATGATCAGGTCCTTCTTGCGGTCGACGATGTAGAAGTAGCCGTCCTCGTCGGTGCGGGCCATGTCGCCGCTGTGGAACCAGCCGCCGCGCATCGCCTCTTCGGTCGCCTCGGGGCGCTGCCAGTAGCCCTTCATGATGTTGTGGCCGCGGATCACGATCTCGCCGACCTCGCCCTGGGCGACCGGCTCGTCGTTCTCGTCGACCACCCGCATCTCCACGCCCTCGATCGGCGTACCGATCGAGCCCGCCTTGCGCTCCCTGTCGGGATGGTTGGAGCAGGCGACCGGCGAGGTCTCCGAGAGGCCGTAGCCCTCCATCACCTTCGCCCCGAAGGCCTCTTCGAAGCCGCGCAGGACCTCGACCGGCATCGAGGCGCCGCCGGTGATGCAGATCCGCAGGGCGGAGGTGTCGAAGCTCTCGCGCTCGGGGTGGTGGAGGAGGGCGCCGTACATCGTCGGCACGCCGTAGAAGTGGGTGACCCCGTCGCGCTGCATCGTCGCCAGCGCCTCGCCCGGGTCGAATCTGGGCACGAGGGTGAGGCAGGCGCCGACCCTGAGTGAGGCGTTCATCGCCACCGTCTGGCCGAAGGAGTGGAAAAGGGGGAGGGCGCCGAGGACGACGTCGCCGGCACCGATCTCGCTGGTGGTGCGGGAGGAGACATCGGCGTTACGGGCCAGGTTGGCGTGGGTCAGCTCGGCGCCCTTCGGCTTGCCGGTGGTGCCCGAGGTGTAGAGGATCACGGCGGTGTGGTCCTCGTCGGTCGCGGCGACGCCCGGCGTCGGCTCGACGTCGGCGAGCATCGCGGCGAAGGCGGCGGGCTCCACCTCAATCGGCTCTGCCCCCGCGTCGGCGGCGCCCGCCCGTGCCTCCTCGCAGAAGCCGTGCCAGGCGAGCAGCAGCTTCGTGCCGGAGTCCTCCAGGTAGAAGGCGATCTCGCGTCGCTTCAGCAGCACGTTCATCGGCACGACGATCGCGCCGGCGCGCAGCACGCCGTAGTAGGCGACCGGGAACTCGGGCACGTTGGGCAGCATCACGCCGACCCGGTCGCCCGCTTCGATTCCCCTTTCGCGCAGCAGCGTCGCCAGGCGGGCGCTGCGATCGTCGAGCTCGCCGTAGGTCAGCTCGATCTCGCCTAGCCGGATCGCCGGCGCGTCCGGAGAGCGCCCCGCGCTCTCCGTCAGCAGCGATGCGAGGTTCAACTCCATCTCGCTCCAGCTATGGCTTGACGATGCTTGTAGACCGGGACCATCGTGCCCTCTCTTCCTTAGGAACGAGCGAGCATAGCCCGCGCTCGGCATGCCGGGCAAGCTGCCGGGAGCGCGCGGCGTTCGGTCTCGCTAGGCTCGGCGGCGCGATGAAGGATCTCGGCGCCCCAACCTCCTTCCTCACCCTGCCGAAGGGGGTGCCCGTGTATTCCAGCGACGGGGAGGAGCTGGGCAAGGTCGAGTACGTGCTCTCGGCGCCAAACATCGACATCTTCGACGGGATCGTCCTCGACACCAGCGTCCTTCCCGGAGGGCACCGCTTCGTCGACGCCCCCGAGGTGGCGGAGATCTTCGAGCGTGGCGTGGCGCTGACGATCGACGCCGCCGCCGCCAGGAACCTGCCTGAGCCCGGTGCCAACCCGGGCTCGATCGAGGTCGGCCCCGACGACATGGCCGCGGGCGGGCGCCACGACAAGCTGCGCCGTGCCTGGGACCTGATCTCGGGCAAGGGCTGACGTCTCGCCGGGCCGCGATTGCTTAGGATGCTCGCAGCATGAGGAAGCTGATACCGATCATCGCGGTGTGCGCCGGTCTGGCGATCGCGGGCTGTGGGGGAGGGAGCGACTCCTCGACCGGTTCGAGCGAATCGAGCGGCTCCACCGCCGCGACGACGAGCGAATCCTCGGCCGCGAAGACCAAGCCCAAGGTCACGGTGCCGAAGGGCGCCCCGCCGGCGCAGCTCGAAACCAAGGAACTCGAAGAAGGCAGCGGCGCCGAAGCGAAAGCCGGCAACGAAGTCACTGTCCAGTACGTCGGCGTCGACTACAAGAACGGCAAGGAATTCGACTCGTCCTGGAGCCGCAACGAACCGTTCAGCTTCAAACTCGGCGCCGGCGAAGTGATCCCCGGCTGGGATCAGGGTGTCGAAGGGATGAAGGTCGGCGGCCGGCGTGAGCTCATCATCCCGCCCGAACTCGCCTATGGCGAAGAAGGTCGCCCGCCGGCGATCCCGCCGAACGAAACGCTCGTGTTCGTTATTGACTTGCTTGAAGTCAAGTAGCAGATCAATCCTCGCCGAACGCCTGACGGCACAGGGCCTCTCGGGGCCGCCGCTTGCCGATCCCGTCGCCGTCGCCGAGCGACTGCTTGCCGTGCAGGGCCAGGACCCGCGGGGCTTCCGCCTCGCTGTGCGTGCGCGGACCGAAGGCCTGACCGCGGCCGATGTCGAGCGGGTGTTGGGCGACCGAGCCCTTCTCGTCACCTGGCTCAACCGCGGCACGCTGCATCTGGTCAGCAGCGAGGACTATCCGTGGCTGCAGGCGCTGGCCACGCCGCCGCTGTTCACGTCGAGCGCCCGCCGGCTTCGCCAAGAGGGCGTGAGCGAAGCCCAGGCCGAGCGGGCCGTCTCGACCATCGAACGGTCGCTGGGCGACGAGGGCCCGTTGACCCGGATCCAGCTGCGCGAGCGCCTCGATGCCGCCGGCATCGTCCCCGAGGGTCAGGCGATGCTCCACCTGCTCTTCCTCGCCGCCTTGCGCGGCATCGTCGTGCGCGGGCCGATGATCGGCAAGCAGCATGCCTACGTCCTGGTGCGCGATTGGCTGGGTGAGGCAGGGCCGGTCGATCGCGAGAAGGCGCTGGCCGAGCTGGCGCGCCGCTATCTTCTCGGCCACCAGCCGGCAACCGACCGCGACCTGGCCAAGTGGGCCGGCATTCCCCTGCGCGATGCGCGCGCCGGCCTGGGGGCAATCGCCTCCGAGCTGGAGGAGGGGGAGGATGGGCTCCTCCGCCTCGCCAAGCGGCCCGAGCCGCAGGAGCTCCCGCCGCCCCGCCTGCTCGGCGCCTTCGACCCGGTCCTGCTCGGCTGGACCTCGCGCGAGGACATCCTCGGTCCGCACACGACCCTCGTCACCAGGAACGGCATCTTCCACCCCTTCGCCATGGTCGGCGGCAAGGCGGTCGCCAAGTGGGGCTTCCCGGGTGGCGAGGTGAAGCTGCAACCCCTCCAGCCCCTACCCGCAAGGACCGCCACCGCCCTCGAAGCCGACGCCGCCGACGTCACCCGCTTCCTCGGGGCCTAGTCAAGGCGGTTCCGCGGAACCGCCTTCAGGCACCAGTGGATGCGGCTTCGGCCAGAAACGTCTTGAGCGGGGTTCCATCGCCACCCACGAGGCGCTTGCGCACTGGGCCGAAAGCCTCTTCGAAGGCGGTCATGCCCGGCAGCCCGCCGTCGTGCCATCCGCTCTTCACCTCGATCGCGGTCAGCTGCTTGCCGCGGTCGACCACGAAGTCGACCTCCTTACCCCGATGACGCCAGTAGAGGATCTCGGCTCGGGGGTCTCGGGTGGCGACCAGGTGGGCGCCCACGGCGGTCTCCACCAGCCGCCCCCAATGCTCGCTGTCGGCTCGGGCCTCGGCATGGGTCCTGCCGGAGGTGGCCGAGACGAGGGCCGTGTCGAGCGCCATCAGCTTCGGGGTCGAGCGTCGCTGGCGGACCTTTCCCGAGGCGTACTTCTCCAGGCCGACGGCAAGCCCTGCGGCGGCGAGCAGGTCGAGGTAGTGGGCGAGGGTGGTCGTGTTGCCGGCATCCTGAAGCTGGCCGGTCAGCTTCTGATATGAGACGATCTGGCCGGAGTAGTCGCAGACGAGCCTGAAGAGGCTGCGCAGCAGGGCTGGCTTGTCCACCCTCGTGAGCAAGAGCGGGTCGCGCGAGATCGTCGTCTCGACGATCGAGTCGAGCACGTAGGCGGCCCAGCGCCGCTCGTCTTCGATCAGCCCCGCGGCACCCGGATACCCGCCGAAGTAGATGAACTCATCGAGGCTGAGGCCAAAGGCGTCGCTCATCTCGCCGAACGACCAGTGCGACGCCCGGATCAACTCGAAGCGCCCGGTCAGGCTCTCGCTGAGGCCGTGCTGCACCAAGAGCGCAGCCGAGCCAAGCAGGACCACCCGGAGAGGCAACTCGCTACGGCGGTCTTCGTCCCACAGTCGCTTCACCGCCTCGGACCAGCCGGTGACCTTCTGAATCTCGTCGATCGCGAGGATCGCCCCCCCGCGGCGGTCCCGGGCGAGGCGCCGCCCCTCTTCCCACTGCGCCTCCAGCCAAGCGGAATCGCGCAGCGATGGATCGTCGGCGCTGGCGTAGTGATCCGGTTGTTCCAGTGCCGCGAGCACCTGCCGGACGACGGTCGTCTTGCCGACCTGCCGAGGCCCGCTGACAACCTGAATCCGCGCAGCCTCCTCGGCAAGTCGAGAGGCCAACACCTCGAAGATCCCGCGCCTATAGGTCTGCAATTTGCTCACGATACTGAGTGATTTTACTCAATGTATTGAGCGATTTGCAAGGGACAAGCCTCGCCGAGGCGGCAACGGGCGGAAACTCAGTAAGTTCCTAAAAGTGTCCGCCGAAACGGTATGGGGACTGCATCACCGAGGGGCCCACGAGTTTGTATCCGAGGGCTTCATAGCGGTCGGCTGGCCGGATGCTGGCGACTTGACCGACCTCCCGGAGGATCGGGAGCAATTCAAGGCGTTGCTTCGCGAGAGCTTTCCCGACAAGAGCGAGGCGTGGGTTTGAGCCTCCCGTCGGGATCGAGTGAAGTCCAGGCACTGAATGGCACGCTTGCCGAGTCAGAGCTGGGCGTGTTCATATCGGTCGGTGACTACACGAGCCAGGCGCGTCACGCGGCGGCAGGCATGCCGAAGATGCGCCTCATTGGTCCAGACGAGCTGATTGAGCTGGTACTGACGCACTATCCGCAACTGCCAGACGAAGCCAAGCAGGCAATACCGCTCCGGCGCGTCTGGATGCCCGATCGGCCCTCGGCGACCGACTAGCCCAGCTTCGGGCTGCGCCAGGTCTGAGCCAGGCGGTTCGCCAGGTCGTCGGCCAGGCCCTCGATCGGGACTCTCGTCTGCTCCAGGGAGTCGCGGTCACGGAGGGTCACCGTGTCGTCCTCCATCGTCTGGTGGTCGACGGTGATTCCCCAGGGGGTGCCGATCTCGTCCTGGCGGCGGTAGCGCTTGCCGATCGAGCCGCCCTCGTCGAACTCGGCGGGGAGGCGACGGCGGACCTGCTCGAAGATCTCGCGCGCCTTCTCCGGCATGCTCTCCTTGGAGACGAGGGGCAGGATCGCGACCTTGACCGGGGCGAGGCGGGGGTGGAGGCGCAACACCGTGCGCTGGCGGCCCTCGACCTCCTCGACGTCGTAGGAGTCGACGAGGAAGGCGAGCGTGGCGCGGTCGGCGCCGGCCGCGGGCTCGATCACGTGGGGGACGTAGCGCTCTTTGGTCTGCTGGTCGAAGTACTCGAACTTCTCGCCGCTGAACTTGGCGTGCTGGGTGAGGTCGAAGTCGCCGCGGTTGGCGATCCCCTCCAGCTCCGACCAGCCGATCGGGAAGAGGTATTCGATGTCGCTGGTCGCCGAGGAGTAGTGGGAGAGCTCGTCGGCGCCGTGGGCGCGCACCCGCAGCAGGTCGGGCCGGATGCCGAGCTCGGTGTACCAGCGCTCGCGCTCCTCCATCCAGAGCTTGTGCCACTTTTCGGCATCGGCCGGCGGGACGAAGAACTCCATCTCCATCTGCTCGAACTCGCGCGTGCGAAAGATGAAGTTGCCCGGCGTGATCTCGTTGCGGAAGGACTTGCCGATCTGGGCGATGCCGAAGGGCGGCTTCTTGCGGGCGAAGCCGAGCACGTTCTTGAAATTGATGAAGATGCCCTGCGCGGTCTCCGGCCGCAGATAGACCTCCGAGCCCTCGCCGGCGACCGGACCGATGTGGGTCTCGAACATCAGGTTGAACTGGCGCGGCTCCGAGAGCTCGCCGCCGCACTCAGGGCAGCGCGGCTCCGCCTCCGGATCGCCGCCTTCGGCTTCGACCGCCTCGCGCAGGTGGTCCTCGCGCCAGCGCTTCTTGCACTTGCCCAGGCACTGGACGAGCGGGTCGGTGAAGCCCTCGAGATGGCCTGAGGCCTCCCAGACCCGCGGGTGCTGGAGGATCGCCGAGTCGAGGGCGACGATGTCGTCGCGCTCCTGCAGCATCGCCCGCCACCACTCGGCTTTGACGTTGTTCTTCAACAGCACGCCGTAGTGGCCGTAGTCGTAGGTCGAGCCGAGACCGCCGTAGATCTCCGAGGAGGGGAAGACGAAGCCGCGTCGCTTGCAGAGTGCGACGATCTCCTCCATCGAGGTCTCCCCACCGCGGGTGTCCTGGCTCGTGCTTGCCATGGCGGAACCGTATCGGCTGCGATAATCGCCCACCGCCATGCCCATCTACGAGTACAAATGCACCAACGGCCACGTCTTCGACGTGATCCAGAAGATGAGCGACGAGCCGCTCACCGAGTGCCAGGAGTGCGGCGCCCCCGCCGAGCGGGTCCTGCACCCGGTAGCAATCCACTTCAAGGGCTCGGGCTTCCACAACACCGACTACGGCAAAAAGAAGACCGGCGTGAACGGCAGCTCCTCGGAGGGTGGCAAGGAGTCGAGCGACTCGAAGCCAAGCGAGAGCAAGTCCTCGGAGTCCCAGTCCAGCGAGTCGAAGCCGGCCGCCGCCAGCGCCGATTGAAGGATTTTCCCCACTATGGGGTGGTCAAAATCCTTCAATCGATCGCTAGCCGAGCAGCTTCTTCACCGCCCGGCGCCGCTCCGAGTCCGGCACTTCGATCGAGCCCCCGGGGCCCGGAGAGCAGCCTGAATTCGCGCCCGCACAGAGCACGTCCGCCGCACCTTCGCCGCCGATCGCCGCGGCGAGAATCAGCTGCGGCATGGTCAAGAAGCCCATGTCGCTGACGAATGCCTTCGGCGCGTCCCAGCCGATGATCGGTCCCTTGATGAAGTTGTATGGGAGACGGAGAGGGTCGGTGAGGCGGTCCTTGATGCCGCTGATCACGGCCTGCTGGGCCTTCTCGCGGGCGATGTCTTCATAGCCGAGCGTGAAGGCGCTCTTGCCGGGGCCGGGGCATTCGCTCGGCTCGCGGATTCGAGAGTAGATCAGCGCCTTTTCGCCGTCGAGGGTGTTCTCGCCCTTGCCCAACCGCAGGGTGAAGCCGCCCTGGCCGCCGCCGGCGCCGCCGGCGATGTCGGCGCAGATCTTGTGCGGCACGTCGACCACGACCCCGCCGACCGCGTCGATCAGGTCTTCGAAGCCGGTGAAGTCGACGATCGCGACGTGGTCGATTTCGATCCCGAGGAAGTCTTCGACCGCTTCGATCTCGGCGCCGGCGCCGCCGAAGGCGTAGGCGGCGTTGATCTTCTGCGGGCTCTGGCCGGGGATTTCGGCGTAGCTGTCGCGCGGGATCGAGAGTTTGCGGAAGGCGCCGCCGCCGGCGCGGATCAGCATCAGCGTGTCGGCGCGGAACTGGCCGACCGAGCATTCGCCGTGCGGGGCGTCGCCATGCGCCTGCTGTTCGAAGCACTCCTGCGAGGGCGCCGCGCCCGGCTCCTTGGTGTCGGGCGGCCTCGCGTCGGTGCCGAGCACGAGGATCGTCTGCGCGCTCGGCAGCAGAAAGGGGTTGCCGTGCAGCTTCGACTTCGCTTCGCCGGAGAGCTTGAACGCCTGCAGCTGGGCCGAGACGGCGAAGGCGAGGAAGCTGAGCAGGATCCAGCCGAGCGCCGCGATGCCGACCCATTTCAGCGCCCGGCGCAGCCAGGGGCGCTCCGGCCGGGGGCCACGCTTGCGTTTCGGCCCGCCGGGTCGTCCCGGCAGCTTCGGCGCCCGCCAGTCGCGTTCGCGCAGGCCGGAGAGATCGGGTTTGCGGAAGCGCGAAAAGAAGCCCCGGCGGGCACGGTAGACCTTGTAATCGGGCGGCTCGGGGGGCCGCTGCTCGCCGTCGTTTGCCATGAAAGACTCCGGAATCATGCCGATGCCCGCGGTCGTGCGCGAAAACAGATGAGCCAAGCCGAAGCGATAGGCATCGATTTGGGCGGCACGAAGATGCTGCTCGGCGTCCTCGACGGCGGCTCCGAGACCGTCTGGGAGAGCCGCGAGCGTTCGGCCGGCGAGAGCGAGGAGGAGCTGGTTGAGCTGCTCGTCCGTGAGATCGCCGAGGCCCGCGGGCAGCGTTCCGGAGTCAAGGCCGTCGGCATGGGGATCCCGGCGACGATCGACCATGAGAAGGGGCTCGCGGTTGCCGCGGTCAACCTGCCGATCGAGAACCTGCCGATCCGCGATCTGATGGTCGAGCGAACCGGCCTGCCGACCTTCGTCGACAACGACGCCAACGTCGCCGCGCTCGCCGAGCACCTCTTCGGCGCCGCGCGGGGCGCCGACAACGCGGTGATGCTGACGATCGGCACCGGGATCGGCGGCGGCCTCATCCTCGGCGGCGAGATCTACCGCGGCGCGACCGGCGCCGGCGCCGAGCTCGGCCACATGGCGATCCAGATGGACGGCCCCGGTTGCCAGGGGAACTGCCCCAATCGCGGTTGCGTCGAGGCGCTCGCCTCCGGCACGGCGCTCGGCCGCGAAGGCCAGGCGGCGGCCGAAAGCAACCCCGACTCCGCACTCGGCAAGCTGCTGGCGGAAGAGAAGCCGGTCGACGGCAAAGCGGTGACCGAGGCGGCGCAGGACGGCGACGAGACCGCGATCGGGGTGTTCGACCTGGTCGGCGGGCGCCTCGGCGTCGCCCTCGCCAGCTTCGCCAACATCTTCGAGCCGGAAGTGATCGTCGTCGGCGGCGGCGTGATGGCGGCCGGCGAGCTGCTGCTGGCGCCGGCTCGCCGCGAGCTGGAGGCGCGGGCCCTGCGACCGATGAACCGCACGCCGGTCATCGCCGCCGAGCTGGGCGAAGACGCTGGCATGATCGGCGCCGCCGCGATGGCCCGGATCGAGCTGGAGCGCGAGGGCTGATGCCCGGGTCGCTGATCGTCTGCCCGACCCCGATCGGCAACCTCGACGACATCACGATCCGCGCCCGCGACGCGCTGGTCGCCGCCGACTACATCGCCTGCGAGGACACGCGCCGCACCGGTGGCCTGCTCGACAAGCTCGGCATCCGCCCGGCGCCGCCCCTGATCTCGATCCACGAGGGCAACGAAGCGCCGCGCGCGATCGAGCTGGCGCAGCGGATCGAACGCGGCGAGGTCGTCGTCCTCGTCTCCGACGCGGGCATGCCCGCGATCTCCGACCCTGGCTTCCGCCTGATCCGCCGCTGCATCGACCGCAACCTCGAGGTGATCGTCCTGCCAGGGCCCTCGGTCGTACCCGTGGCGCTGGTCGCCTCCGGCCTGCCGACCGACCGCTGGCGCTTCGAGGGCTTCCTGCCGAAGCGCTCCGGTGAGATGGAGCGGGTGCTGCGCTCGACAGAGACCGTTATCGCCTTCGAGTCGCCGCGACGGGTTGGCGACTCGCTCGCCGCGCTGGCGGCAATCGCCCCCGACCGCCCGGCGGCGGTCTGCCGCGAGCTGACCAAGATGCACGAGGAGGTCTCGCGCGGCACCCTCGCCGAACTGGCGCGGCGCTTCCGCGGCGACGTCAAGGGGGAGATCGTGCTGGTGGTCGCGCCGGCTTCAGCCGAAGACCACGACAAAGACGTCGGCTTCGCGGTCGACGCGCTGCGCCACCTGGTCCAGTCCGGCGCCCGCCCGCGCGCCGCCGCCAGCGTCGTCGCGGCGCTCACGGGCACCCGCGCCAACGACCTCTACCGGGCACTGACCGGCCGCGAGCCGCGCAAGTAGCCTGGTCAGCGCCCCATGGCCTACTACGTCACCACGCCGATCTACTACGTCAACGCCGAGCCTCACCTCGGCCACGCCTACTCGACGCTGGCGGCCGACGTCCTCGCCCGCCACATGCGCCAGCGCGGCGAGGACGTCTTCTTCCTCACCGGCACCGACGAGCACGGCGAGCCGATCGAGAACGCGGCGGAGCGCGAGGGCGTGACGCCGCGGGAGCTGGCCGACCGCAACGCCGCCAAGTTCGAAGAGCTGATGCCGATCATCGACGCGACCAACGACTTCTTCATTCGCACCTCCGACCCGCGCCACGCGGACAAGGTCGCCGAGATCATGCAGCGCGTCTACGACAACGGCTGGGTCAGCAAGGGCACCTATGAGGGCTGGTACTGCCCGCGCTGCGCCGACTTCAAAACCGAGCGCGAGCTCGGCCCGGGCCAGAGCTGCCCGATTCACGAGATCCCACTGGAGAAGGTGCGCGAGGAGAACTGGTTCTTCCGCCTCTCCGCCTTCCAGGAGCGGCTCGAAGCGCTCTACGCGGAGCGCCCCGACTTCGTCGTTCCTGATTTCCGCCGCAACGAGGCGGTCTCCTTTATCGAGGGGGGGCTGGAGGACGTCTCGCTTTCGCGGCCGAAGCTGAAGTGGGGGATGCGACTGCCATGGGACCCCGAGCAGCGCATGTACGTCTGGTTCGACGCGCTGCTCAACTACGTCACCGCGCTCACCTTCGCCCGCGAGGGCGAGGATCTGACCGAGCGCTTCTGGCCGGCCAGCCTGCACGTGATGGCCAAGGACATCCTCAAGTTCCACGCGGTGATCTGGCCGGCGCTGCTCTGGGCGGCCGACCTCGAGCCGCCACAGCGGATGGCGATCCACGGCTACCTGCTGATGGGCGAGAAGAAGATGTCGAAGTCGCTCGGCAATGTGCTCGACCCCTTCGAGGCGATCGACCGCTTCGGCGCCGACGCGCTGCGCTTCTACTGCTTCCGCGAGGTCAGCTTCGGCCAGGACGGCTCGATCTCCACCGCCGGCTTCGAGGCCCGCTACGAGACCGAGCTGGCCAACGACTTCGGCAACCTCGCCAGCCGCGTACTGGCGATGGTCGACCGCTACCGCGACGGTGTCGTGCCGGTGGCGCAGGTCGACGCGGTGCTGCAGGAGGACTTCGAAGAGGTCGTTCCGCGCTTCAGTGGGCTGCTCGACCAGGCTGAGCTGACCCAGGCGCTGGAGGAGGCCTGGAAGCTGGTGCGGCGCCTCAACCGCTATGTCGAGGAGACCCGCCCCTGGGAGCTGGCCAAGGACGAGGCCGACCCCGAGCGGCTCGACGAAGTCCTTTACAACCTCGCCGAGGGCCTGCGGGTGACGACGCTGCTGCTCGTCCCCTACCTGCCGCGGACGAGCGAGCAACTCCTCACCGCATTGGGTGAGGACTCACGCCAGCTAACCGAGCTGGGTAGCCGACCTGGCGGCCAAAGGGTCGAACGGGTTCCGCCCCTTTTCCCGAAGATCGAGGCGCCGGCTTGAGGCCATCCGGGTAGGGGTGGAACGTCTTGTACTTTTTCCGCGGAAGCATCGGCGGACCGACTGACAACCGTCTTCAGAAAAAGTTAAGTGGAACCCCTGCCCGGATGGCCTCTTATGCAAGCGCATCGGGCCCGAGTTGATCAGGCCGCGTGTACCCGCACAGCGCCATCGTCAGGTCGAACTCGGCGAGGACCATTTTCAGCACCGTCTCGACGCCCGCCTGGCCGCCGAGCGCCAGTCCCCAGACGTAGGGCCGGCCGAGGCAGACGGCGTCGGCGCCCAGGGCGAGCGCCTTGAGCACGTCGGCGCCGCTGCGGATGCCGCTGTCGAAGAGGATCGCCAGCTCGCCGCCGACGGCCTCGGCGATCGCCGGCAGGGCGTCGAGCGAGGCGATCGCGCCGTCGACCTGGCGACCGCCGTGGTTGGAGACGACGATGCCGTCGATCCCGCGGCGCACCGCCTCGCGCGCGTCCTCTACGTGCTGGATGCCCTTGACCACGATCGGCAGCGAGGTCCGCTCGCGCAGCCAGGCGAGGTCGTCCCAGGTGAGCGAGGGGTTGGCCTGGACGCCGAGGAAGTGGCCGGTCGCCGCCCCCTGGTCCTCCTCGGGGCTCTTCTCCAGCCCGGCGCGGAAGACCGGGTCCTGGAAGTAGTTGGCGACTCCCATCCCGTTCAGGAAGGGCAGCCAGGCCTGCTGCAGGTCGCGCGACTTCCAGCCGGGGACGAAGGTGTCGACGGTGAGCACGATCGCCTTGTAGCCGGCGGCCTCGGCGCGGCTGACGAGGCTCTCCGCCAGGCGCCGGTCGTTGGGCCAGTAGAGCTGGAACCAGCGCGGCGCCTCGCCGCCGGCCTCGGCTATCTCCTCCAGGGTGAAGTGCGAGTTGGTGCTGGCGATCATCGGCACCCCGACCTCCGCCGCGGCGCGTGCCGTCGCCAGCTCGCCGTCCTCGTGGACGACCTTCTGCACGCCGATCGGCGCCAGCAGCAGCGGCGCCGGCATCGTCGTACCGAGCAGCTCGGTCGAGAGGTCGCGCGTGGCGACGTCGCGCAGCATCCGCGGCACGATGCTGCGGCGCTCGAAGGCGTCGCGGTTGGCGCGCATCGTGTGCTCGGCGCCGGCCCCGGCGAAGACGTAGTTGGCGGCCCGCTCGTCCATCGCCTCGTGGGCACGCCGCTCCTGCTCCTCGACCGCAACCGGGATCGAGGGCGTCTCGCCGCCCAGCCCGCGCGCGTAGATCTCCCGGTAGTAGTCGGCGAAGTCCCCCATCGGGGCGGAGGCTAGTCGCTCATTGAAGCTTTTCCCCACCCGGGTGTGGAAAATGCTGCAATCGGCGCTTCAGCGAGCGCGGAGGCCGAGCCTTCGGCGCCAGTCGCGCGCATTGAAGGCGCGGGCGATGCGGCCGACCAGGCCACGGCGGGACTTGGTGTAGGGGTACCAGGTTGGCTCGCGCTTGGCGGCGAAGCGGCTGACGATCACCGACTCGGGACGGCAGTACTTCTTGATTCCGTACTCGCCGTGGCGGAAGCCGATCCCCGACTCCTTCCAGCCGCCCATCGGCACGTCCATCAGGACGTAGTTGACGATCACGTCGTTGACGTTGACCGCCCCGGCCTCGATCCGCCGGCCGATCCGCTCCGCCCGCTCCTTCTCGCCGAAGACCGATGCGGCGAGGCCGTAGCGGGTGTCGTTGGCGAGCCGCAGCGCCTCCTCTGAGTCGCGCACCTTCATCACGCCGACGACCGGGCCGAAGGTCTCCTCGCGCATCACCGTCATCGAGTGGTCGACGTCGACCAGCACCGTCGGTTCGAAGTAGTCCCCCGGCCCATCGAGCTTCTTGCCCCCGGTCAGCGCCTTCGCGCCGCTCTCGATGGCATCCTCGACCTGGGCTTCGACGATCGCCCGCTGGTTCGGCGAGGTCATCGCCCCCACGTCCTTTTCCGGCGTCTTGCCGTCGGCGCCCTGGCGCAGCGCCCCGACCTCCTTGGTCAGCTTGGCGACGAACTCGTCGTAGGCGGGCTCCTCGACGTAGATCCGCTCGATCGAGAGGCAGACCTGGCCCGAGTTGAACATCGAGCCCCAGGCCGCGGCGTTGGCGGCGCGGTCGAGGTCGGCGTCGGAGAGGACGATCATCGGGTCCTTGCCGCCCAGCTCGAGGCTGACCGGGGTGAGGGTCTGGGCGGCCCGCGCCATCACTTTGCGTCCCGTGCGATCCGAGCCGGTGAACTGGATGAAGTCGACGTTGTCGACCAGGGCGCCGCCGGTCTCGCCGGTGCCGTGCACGCAAGCGAACACGTCGGGGGCGCCGATCTCCTCCCGCCAGGCCGTGACGATCTCGTCGAGGCCGAGCGGGGTGAACTCGGAGGGCTTGACGACGACCGCCGCGCCCGCCTGCAGGGCGGGGATCGCGTCGCCCAGCGCCAGCGCGAGGGGGAAGTTCCAGGGGCTGATCACGCCGACCACGGGGTAGGGCCGGTACTGGACCATCAGCTTTTTCGATGCCGCCAGCGGCGAGTGGGGGCGGACCGTTTCGTCGCCGATGAACTTCGCCGCCTTGGTCCCGTAGAAGTTGATCAGGTCGGTGAGGTAGATGGTCTCGGCCGACGTGTCGCCGCGGACCTTGCCGGTCTCGGCCTGCATCGTGTCGGCGATCCGCTCGGAGTTGTCGAGCAGCCAGTCGCGCAGCTTGCCCAGCCAGCCGTAGCGCCCCTCGGTCCCCAGCGCCTCCCACTCGGCCTGGTTGGCGCGCACCCGCGCCACGGTCTCGGCGACAGCCTCTGGCGAGTCGACCGCGACGCTGCCGATCTTCGCCCCGGTGGCCGGGTTGAGGACCTCGATCTGCTCGGCGCCGCCGGCACTCGCTCCGTTGACAGCCTCGCCGCCCTTCTCCGCAACTCCGCTCTCCACCTGACCGCTCCCTTCAATTTGGCTGGTCAGCCAAGAGTAGCCGCGTGGCGCTTCCTTTGCTGTTACCGCGACACCAGGCGGTAGACTGGCCCGTCGAGCGAGCAGACGTAGAGGCGATGGCGGTCATCTTCGCCGAAGGAGCTGGGGGTGGAGACGCTGAGGCCGAGCCTGTGGTCGTTGCTCGCCCGGCGCAGATGGGGCACGAGGCTGCGCAGCTCGCCCTCGCAGAGGTCGGCGTAGACGTAGCGCTTGTAAAGAGCGGGAAGATCCTTGTCGGCGACCACGTAGCCGCCGATGATCGAGCAGCTGCCGCCGCGACTGTGCGGGTAGGCGAAGATCGGTTTGACGGTCCCGCCGGGGTCGGGGGTGCCGCTGTTTTCGTCTTCGTAGGGGGCGAAGCCCTCGAAGGCGTCCCAGCCGAAGTTCGCCCCCTGCGCCGCCGCCACCGTCGTGTAGTCGAGCTCCTCGACGCGGTTCTGGCCGACGTCACCGATCGCGATCCGCGGCTGCGCGGCGGTCACCCGGTCGAAGGAGAAGCGGAACGGGTTGCGCAGGCCGTAGCTGTAGACCTCCGGCTTGGCACCGGGCTGCCGAGGGTCGATTCGCAACAGCTTGCCGAGCAGGCTGTGGCGGTTTTGCGCGTTGTTCGGCGGATCGCCGCCCGAGCCGCCGTCCCCCGTACCGAAATAGAGCATGTTGCCGAGGAACTGCAACTGGCCGCCGTTGTGATTGGCGTTGACCGGGTGGGGTATCTCAACAAGTGCGCGGCGAGAGCCCCGCGCGGCTCGCGTCGCGCTTTTTCGCTTGAACTCGTCGACGCGGACGTTCCCTTGGCGATCGGTGTAATAGACGTAGAAGCGCCCGCTTCGCTTGTAGTCGGGAGGGAAGGCGATCGAGAGCAGCCCGCGCTCGCCTTCGAAGGAGACCAGGTCGTGGATGTCGAGGAAGGGCCGGGCCAATTGGTGTCCGCCGCGGAGAACCTCAACCGTGCCTCCCTGCTCGACGACGAAGAGAAGTTTGGGAAACCCAGGGGCGCCGGCGACATAGACCGGTGAGTCGAAACGACCGATTTGCTCAAGGCCGACCGCGTGCGGCTGCTGAGCGGATCCGCAGGCTGGTAGGGCCAGCACAATAAGCGCTGTTGCAATGCCGATTTTCCATTTCCCTGTATCGCGCAGCGTCAGCGCCCTCATCCGGGCCGCGATCATTTCGAGGTCGGCACTTCAACGACTTCGCCATTGTCCTTCACTTCGGTTTCGGGCGGGACTTCGGTGATCCGCGTGGCGAACGACCCACCGGCTTCGGTGCCGGCGGTATCCGCCTTTGCCGTGCCGCCGACGCCGGCGCCGACCTCGTAGGAGAGCTTGTAGCTACCCGTTCTCACCGCGCTCAGCTTCCAGACGGCTTCGGTCGTCGCGCCCGGCTTCAGTGGGCCGAAGTCGAAGGTCTTGGGGCTCGCGGTTTCGGCACCGGCCCGTTCGGAGGATCCGTTCGCTTTCGGGTAGTCGGCGGCGAGGGCCCAGACGGGCCGGTCGGGTTGGGCCAGGCCGGACTGGGGATCGCGGTAGCCGAAGGGCAGCATCGAGTTGCCGCCTTCCTTGCCGCCGACCGAGACCGTCACGGTCAGCGCCGGCACCGCCTTGTGCCCGGTGTTGCGCACGCCCAGCCGCAGCAGCGTCGTTTCGCCCAGCCGCTGCTTCGTCGGGAATTCCGCCGTGATCACCTTGACCGGGTAGGTGCCGGCCGTCTCGTTCGAGTCGGCGGAGGATTCCGAGCCGCCGCAGGCGGCGATCGAGACAGCAAGCGCGCCAGTCACGACACCGGCGGCGAGAGCCTGCCGGCGGGTGTGCCGACTGTGTCTGCGGTACCCCCCCAAAGCCGCCGGAACATACCACGGGGATTTTGCGGTTCCGGCGAGTTTGAGGAGGGGCGAAAAGGGTTAGCCAGATCTCAACAGTCGGCTAACGGACGCCGCTGGCGCATCCCATAGACTCAGGACACGGAGTAGGGGCCGCCCGACGCGGTCCCGCTCCTTCGGAGGAGAGATGGAAGCAGCCGCATCGATAGGCAGGAGGATCGCCCCCGCCAAGTCGTTCTTCGAGCAGGTGGGGGACATGATGATCCTGACCGCGCGCACGCTCGTCTCCGCGGTCAAACCTCCCTATCCCTACGGCGAGGAGTTCATCGGCCAGTTCCTCTTCGCCCTGCAGCTCTGCTGGTTCCCGCTGCTGGTCTCGACCGTCGCCTTCGGCTTCGGCGCTCCCGGCCTGCAGGCGGCCAACTTCCTCACCCTCTTCGGCTCGCTCGATCGGCTCGGCGGCTTCTTCGTC